>Ga0310696_10009843_pt1 | contig 11026 bp, 10 predicted proteins | sample AusTroGonzalo_MG_4_FD_203885 | JGI IMG/M metagenome (GOLD analysis project Ga0310696, IMG submission 203885) | Bovine rumen microbial communities from tropical cattle in Woodstock, Queensland, Australia - Gonzalo_02 (v2) (version 2) | ecosystem: Host-associated > Mammals > Digestive system >...
ACGTTAGCTTTAGGAAAGTATTTTTTAATCTCACTAACATATTGTGGAATAGCTTTCTTTGGAGTAACAACTAAATAGTTGTGCCTATTTGGGTCATTAGGTCCTCTGAATTTAATTGTTTCCAACATTTTAATTGCTCCTAAAGCTATAAGGGTTTTACCGGTACCAGGTCCTAAGAATATACAGAACTGTTTGTATTTAGAAATTAAATCTAAAGCGTTCTTTTGATGTGGTTTCCATGTTATACCTTCAAATGTAGGAATCTTTAGTTTCTTTTCATGAGTTTCTATATATTTTATTTCTTCCTGTTCCATAAACTCCATAGCTTCTGGTGTTATATCAAAATGTTTTTCAAAGAAATCTTTGTATGCATGCATGAATCTTAATCCTGCGTTATTAGCCATACAATAAAATCTATTTCCTTTAGGATGTAGAGTTAAAAATGTTGACTCCCTTAGTTTATTATATAATTGTTGGTTTCCATGTGGATCAAACATCACGAATCCTTTGTATAAGTCAATTCGTGGTTCCACTATTACACCTCCTTTGTCTACTATTTTGGACACCTAAGTATATTATATCAGACAAAAAGAAAAATAGCAATAGCTATTTTCTAGTTTGATAAATTTTTCCGTTAACCTTAACCCAGACTTCCTTTATCTCTTTATTATTTACATTTTTAAAATACATATTTTCTGCATCATAAATTTCTCCAGCAGCTTTTTTAACTGTAACACCCATACCATCAGGTTCTATTTGTGGAGTGTTCCAAGTTTTCTCGTCATATTGATTTCCATCTTTTCCCCAAAGAATCACTTTGTACATTCTTACTGTTTGAAACATAGCTTTAGTTATTGTTTCTTGGTAAGATATTGTACCATTAGTAGATGAAGCTACTTGTACATTATTAAGATATAACTTAGCTGTATAGTAATTTTCTGGATTACTATAAGTTGCTGATACAGTTATGTGTCTTGTTCCACTTGTTAGTGGTGGATCGACACTTCCTAATAATTGACTTGTAAAACTTCCTTTAGGAATCTCTGTAGTTTCAAATGTAACACTTTTCATTATTGTTTGGAACTTACCTGAGCTATTCGCTTTAACACCTATTTGTACTGTTTTAGTACCTTTTCTAGAGTTACCTCTATCAATAGTAACAGTTCCGGTAAAAGTATAAGTGTGGTTAGTTAGTAAAGTACAGGATGCCCTGCCCCATCTACCAGTAACGGTATTACCACTTGTATAATTCCAGCTGGGTACTCCCCATCCACTTTTCCAAGAAGATGCTTTTGGCCATCCTATATACTTTAAGCAGGTTCCCTCGTGATTAATTGCTCCAACTCCCGCACCTGAAATAGTTGGACTAACACCATAATATGAACCATTTCTTACTCCGATAATACAGGTATAAGATTGTCCTGATGCTGTTGGAGCTCCTTTATTAATTGTTACACTTGTTATATTATTAGCCATTAATATTTAAAGCAGATGGCTTTTTCTGGCGCATTATTTAATACAGTACTAGGATCACCAGTAGTGAACAAATGACGAGCATTATAATATGCAGCTAACTCAGTAGCAATTTTATTATCTACATATTGTTTATTTGCTACATGAGCATTGCTTGTTGGAGATGAACAAGTTGTTCCTGTAGGAAGCGTAAATGCATTGGTTAAGGTTAGTGCTGTTGATACTGTTAATCTAGATATTGTTGCTGTGGTTACCGCTAAATTACCTACAGTTTGAGTTTGTGTTAACTCTGCTACAGTATTAGATAAAGTATTAAGAGCACTTTCTACTTGGGCAACTTCTTGTAATGCAACTGTACCTGCATCATTACTTGATATGATTGCTACATTTTGTGAATCAATATATACTCCATACATTGTTCCCATTAAGTAATCTCCAGGCTCTAGATATTTTAGAGTTCCTGGATTTTCTACATCATATTTCTTTAATGCTATCTCAAGAGATTTGTTGCCTCTTTTAAATTTAATTTTGCTTGTAGTTCCTCCACTACCAGAACCATAAGCAAAGTTATGTGAAGGTCTTATATTAAAACATACATTATGTGGTAAATCATTAACTGTATTTAACTCAGACAAGAATCCATCTATAGTTAAAATGTTTGGATGATTACTATCATATGTTTCAATATATAATAAATTTAAATATTTATCACAAATCTCTTGTACAGAGTTAGCATATACAGATACTATTTTATCTATGTCACCCATGAATGTTTCGAGTCTTGCAACTCGTTGTTCTAAATTCATAGTACCTCCTTATTATAAATATTTATTCCAATTGTTTGGTAAGTATACTACTGTGCCATTCCATTTAACTTTATCCCATTTATATCCATTGGCTGAACCTATATTTTTAGTTATAAGTTCACACTTAGTATTCTTAGGAATAACTTTGTATTTAGCATATTTAAAGCCGTAGCCTTTTAATCTGCACCATACATTAGCAGTTAATTGAATGTACTTTGTAGTTGGTTGTTCTTTTGGTAAAATGTTTGTCCATCCTTTATTTGATGCAACCCATTGTCCTTCAGCTATTTTATACCATTTATATCCATCACTTTCTTTTGTTGATGAATAATTATAGTATCCTTTATGAGCGAAGCCTAATGCAGTTGCTGACTTTTTACCATCAGTTCTTACATACAACTGGTCAACTAGAACTTCAATTTGGTCTTTTGTTTTATCTCTTGCAACATTAGGTGTGATAGGTGATTGTGGTGGCTTATAACCTACTGGTGCTATACATCCACGGTATTTATATGTAGATGCTTGACCCCAATTACCAGTTCCTTTGTTACGAGTTGAAATCCAGAAAGGATTCTTACATCCGTAACCACTTTCAGATGTTTTAATTTGAGTTGGATCATAAGCATTATTAACATATGTTACTATTGCTACATGTCCAGCTCCATCTGAAGACTTTAAAGAACCTTTTTGCCATACCATTATACCTCCAACCATAGGTTTTTGGTATACTGATAAGCCAGAAGCTACAGCTCTTTCTATAAAATTTTCGGCATTGCAGTTTAAATGATACTTTTCGTAACCAAACTCATGCTCTTCATTATATGCGCCACAAGCAAATCCTACGCAATTAGATAGGACATTGCATTGACTATCAGTAGGTTTACCTTGAATACAAGATGAGTATCCTCCCTTAACTTTAGTAATAAAATATTTATTACCTGTTCCAGGTCTACTAGTTCTAGGACTCTTCATATTCAATCACCGTACTTTCATCTAACATTTCTTCTGGAGAATCAGTATTGAATGTTGATTGAATATCATAAGGTTCTGATTCATCAGCACCAATACCTTCTTCTTCCATGATGTAGTTTCTTTTGTACTCTTCAACTAAATCATTGTTGTATTCTACTTCAATTTCTTGGTTCATGTTTTACCTCCTATTGGGGTGTTACTTCTTCTCCTGTGTATGTTCCTTCTACACCGTAGATAGTTACACCTGATTTAATATTTTCTGGAACTAAATTAGTGTCTTCTGGTTTAACATAAGTACCAGTTACTCCTAATATAGTTACTCCATCTTTAATATTACCAGCCGTGATATTAGAATCAATTGCAGATGTTACAGCAGCTACTGTACATTTAGTGATTGCATTCTTACCAGTGCCTGGCGTTTTAACTTGTTCAGAAGTTGTAGGAGTTACACTAATCTCCTCTCCTTCTAAATCAAAAGTTAATAAGTCCTTAAATGCTTTTTTATCTGCAGCACTTGCATTATTGAATGCTTCTTCAACATCTTCAGCAGATAACATTAATGGTTTACCAAAACGATTTTGGTCTTGAATGATTGCGAATGGTTTGCAGTTTTGTGCAAACTCAGTTCCTTCAGTTGAAATTAATTTCTTACTCATTTCTTTTTTCCTCCTTTACATTTTCTTTTGCACATAAATATCACCTCATTTCTTTTTAGGTATTTGTAAAGCATCATAACCGCCGCCAACACTTAGGGCTACGGCTAGACTCATGACAATTGCTGTGGGAACATCATTGAATAGTTTAAAGTATACTGCTACTATTGCAGCTATTAAACCAATTGCAATATTTTGTAGTGGAATAAATCTGGATGGTATTGGATTATTTTTAGTAATGCAACCAAGAATTCCAGTAACAACAGCAGTTACAACAGCGAATATTAATTCGAATGTCATAATATCTACCTCCTTATAATTTAATTATATCATACCAATTATATTCACGCTATATCCTCTTGAATGTTCTCATTTCTTCAACTATAGCTTGAACGAAACTGTTTCCTTTAAGTTTGACATATAAATTAAAGCTTAATTCAACAGCTTCTAATTGGTATAATGTTATGGTTCTTGTGTCTTTACATTTTTCATAAATGTCTAATATGTCATTTCTAAGTGAACACTTAGTAGCTTCTCTACTACTTTTTATTTGTACCCAGAATGCACTTATCATACTAAGTATAAATAGGATCTGTGTCCAATAATCCTTTATAAATTTTAAAATTCCATCCATCTTTATTCCTCCTATGAATATGGTCCAAACGCTATATATCCTATGCCAGGTGTTCTAGCACTACTATCTTTACTAAAAGTTCTAAATTTAAAATTACTTGTTGTTATTTCCCAAGCAGAGCATTGTATATAACCAACAGTGGCTGAAGAACTTCCTGATTGAATGTATGTACATACAAAAGGCGCCGAGCTAAAAGCTATTGGAAAACTCCAAGTTTTAATATTAGAAACACTATTAGCAGGTATTGAGACTTTATCTGAAGCTATTTCACCAAAGCATACTTGATATTTTAAATTTGGAAATCTAATATAATGTCCATCATTACCACTACCGTGTGTTGGTAGTTGATCTGACCATGCTACAGATTTAGTCCATTTAAGAGCATCTCCATTACCACCGCTTACTTTTAATTCTGCTGATGAGTATCTAGCACTTAACATTATACTTGTATCACCAACCGCTGCTGCAATAGAAGCAGCATATGTTCCGGCGAAAGGGGTATATTCTGTTGATCCATTTCTAACAGCTTTTAATCTAGAATAACTATTATAGCTACCAAAAACAGCTGTTTGGAAACTTGTTGGATTGCTAGTAACACTATAATTTCCTGTTAGTTTCCATCCTTCTATATTAGGTGTATATGGTACTCCATTTACTTTACAATCACCAGTTGTTATTAACCATCCATTTATAGTTTGATTTGTGCTAAAATTATTATCTACATCTTTAGCAGCAACTTCGTGCCAAGAACGCCAAGCAGAAGCTGTAGAGGTTCTATAATACATGCTATCAGGTTTAGCATCATCACCATTATTTATTAAAATTTGTCCAGCAAAATCCGGTGTGCTATTTCCTTCTGTTTTTCTATATGGTATTACTAACATATTGCCATATTGAGCACTTGGACAATTAGAACCACCTTTAATGCAATATATACCACCATCATAGCATTCATTTGCATTAATAGCTCCTGCGTCTTTTGAACCTGATAGAAATGATCTACCATTATATAATCCTGGCAAACCAACCTCAAATAATTTAGTATTACCAGTAGCCTCACTTATTTTACCAAATGCAATTGCTTGTCCGTTTTTATTAAAGTTTATTAAGTCAAACTGTGTACTTAAAACTTGGGTCATAGTTATAGGTGAGCTACTTGTAAAGCTATCCCATACTTCAAATCTAAATTCATATGAAGTGCTAGCACTAAAGTTTGTCCACCTACTATCTGTTATTCTGGTTTCAGCTACATTTAAATACCAATAGTTTGAATCATTACTTGTAGAACTATACGTTTTATAAGTAAAACTTCCTGTGCTGCCTAGAGTTCTAAAACCAACTCTAAAATTTTTAGCATTATTTCCATTAACTTTATATACTTTTGCATAAAAAGCTATTTTTACATTTGTACCATTATCGGTTATATTTCCACTTGAATCACATCTTCTTACGGAAGTACTAGATAATATTGATGGAGCTCCATAATCATATACAGTATAAGATTGACTTACTGTATTAGAAGTAAAACCTCTGGAATCTGTTACTGTGGCAGATACAGAGCCACTTGAAGATATTGATCCGGCATTATAACTTAATGGCACAGCTGTACCGGTTCTTGTAGAACCTAAAGCTGAACAAGATACTGAAGTTATTGTGGAATTTTGATATGTGCTACCATTAACAGTAATAGATAATTGGGATTTACCTTTTACAAATACATTCCAACCACTAGGCACCGAACCTGCATCAGATAACGATAAAGATGCAGTAGGCTTTGTTGTTGAATTATTTGGAATAACTATTTTCAAAGAACAAGATGCTGTTCCTATAGATGAACCATTATTTTTTGTAACACATTGTACTGTAAATGTTTTATTATCACCACTTCTAATCTTATTTGCAAATGTACTTAACACTGGAGTGAAAGAAATAGATTCAGTAACACCTGTACCTATATCTTGAACCCATGTTCCGCCATCATATAAAGCTATATCATGCGTGAAACCAGAACCGGATACTCTATTTGTATAAATTGTTACACTGTTTCCTGCTGTTACACTACTAGAACTTACGGTTGGAGTACTTTTCCTTGGTAATTCTGTTAAAGTAAATGTTCCAGTTTTACTTTGTGTTGAATATGTATAACTATATCCTTCTATTTTTAAATTAATTGTTTTTTGTCCAGTAATAGAGTCATGTAGTATTCCGGTTATTGTTCCTGTTTTAGTACCATCTGCCGCTGGGAAAACTTTAGCATCCCAAGTTTTTGTTAGGTTAACAACCACTTGATCATTAACCCAAGCTTTTACATATGAGTCATGATAGTTAGCCCCGGTTGCTGAGCTACCAGATATTTGTACTGTCCAAGATATATCTGATGTATTATTAGCTATTGAATAACTTGTTTCTTCTACAGTTAATTTGAAAGTTCTTTGGTTATGTGTAAATTGTATTGAAGTTGTTAGATTTGCCATTATACTTCCTCCTCTCTTCTAATTGAAACACTTCCATCTGTGTTTGCTATAAAAACAAATTTATGGTTAGTCCAATTAGTTCCTTCTCCTTTTATTTCTAATTTTGGAACTCTAAAAGTTGTTTTAACCCATGTAGAAATAATTGTATCACCTTTTAATAATTCAATTCTATCATTAGATATTTTTAATGTATATTCACTATCAGATTTACCTAATTTAATATCCCCATCTTCAAACCGAATCATAGATTCACGGGTAGTTACTTCTGTTTCAAGACCAGTTTCTGCATCTGTTAATCTCTTTATAATGTTAGCTTCTTTAAATGCCATATAAAGTTCATCATCTGTTTGAATAAAATTACTTTCTTTTTCTTGCCAAGTCTGTTGCCATGTGCTTTGTTGAGCAGTAACTTCAGCTGTTATGATTGGAGTTAATGCACTCTTTATATTATCTGGCATATCTTCTAATTGAGATTGAACATCATTTACAACTTCCCAAACACCTTCGCCTTGACCGTTTATAGTATATCTTTTTAATAATCCGGTAGATATATCAACCCATAACAAATCTTGTGTTGGGTTTTGTGGTTCTGTATCGGAAGTAACTATATTATTATCTCCAGCATTACCTTTTGTATATACCCATTTAACCCCTTTATTTGTAGCTTCTTGAAAAGTGGAAGCATCAGTTACAGTTGTATCTGAGTATGTACCTAGATATAATTGAGTTCCTCCTGATGTACTATAGCCATCACCAGTAGTTGTATTATTACAGTATACTGTATGATAGTAATATGTTGTTCCCGGAGCACCAGGACTACCATCATCACCATCTTGAGCCATTGTTTGCCATTGTGTTCCATCCCATACATAGGATACTCCATCATCAGTATCATAGTATGCCCATAGTAATTGAGGATTTGAAGGTGGTACAGACATAGAACCTTTCCAAGTTATTGAAGCACCCGTATCCCCAGGATCACCCTTTGGACCTTGAGCTCCTGTTTGACCTGTATCACCATAAACAGCTAATAATAACACGGTTGTTTGAGCTTCACTTTGAGTGAATGTTATTATTTCTTTTTGCCATAAATATTTATTAGTAGCATCAAGTGTTGGCATTGTTGTTGATGTAATTTCACTTGCAGCTGGTTGAGTTGAAGTGGTGGTTGTTTTATAATAATAAGTCATTGTACTTATTCCATTACCACTAGCACCCGTTTGTCCGGTTTGACCTTGAGCCCCAGTATCACCATAAGTTCCTATTAAAGTTATTACAGTATTCATGGTATTATCTGTATAAGTTGTTATACTTTTTTGCCATAGATATTTATCTGTAGAACTTAAAGTAGGAATTGTAGTATCTACTATACTAGCAGCACTAGGTTCTGTTTGAGTAGTTGTTGCTTTATAATAATTAGCAACTGTACTTATACCTTTACCAGCACTACCAGTTGCTCCAGTTGCACCAGTTTCTCCCGTTGAACCGGTAACACACATTGGTGATGATTCATCAGAGAATCCAGTAGAATATGTAACTCTTGTTTTTGTCCACAAATATTTTCCATCTACCCAACTAGGTACTGTGGTTACCCATGAGCCACCTGTTAAAGATGTTGCACTATCAGAATAATAGTATAGAACATCTACTGCCGTTATACTGGTTCCTTGAGGCCCTGTAGTACCTGTAGCACCTTGAGAACCTGTTACACATATTGGAGTGGTTTCATCATAAGTTGAATCACTATAGTTAACTTGAGTTTTTGTCCATATATAATAACCATCTTGCCATCCTGGATATATCGGAGTCCAACTTCCACCAGTAGTTTCTGATGAAGAAGTAGATTTATAATAGTATTCTATTATTGAACTAATACTTACACCCGAACTACCAGTATCTCCCTTAGGTCCTTGTGGTCCAGTATCTCCTTTAGGCACTGTCGATAGATATAATTTTTTATTATTTCTCCAAGGAAAACCTCCTGAAGTAAATTGGAATAATAAGTTATATTCATTTAACTCTGATGCTATAGCAGTTGCAGAACTAACTACAAAAGAAACTCTTTTATTTGTTTTGTCTACAGTTGCAGTAACACCTGTATGACTTCCAGTTAATGTCATTGTTATGTCATCATAATCTTCTATTTCTTCTCCTCTAAATTTACATATAAAATTCATATAGTATGTAGCAGAAGAAGTTGGTTTATTTGTTGAATCAACAACTACAAATAAATTTTGTGTATCAAATTCTATTTCTAGTTGATTAACCGTAGCTTCAAGAACTGTTACACTATCGTGCATAGAAGATACTGTTGAACTAATTCCTGAAACCCCAGTTTGTAAAGCGGAAATATATTCTGTGTGATCACTGGTGGTTTGATTTAGTCCTGTTACATCATTTTCTACAGTTGTTAAGGTATCAGCTATTGTACCAACTGTTTGTGTTATACCATCAACATCGGATGCAAGCTCTGTAACTTGTGTTACATATTGAGTTACTGCAATACTTATTCCATTGATTTCTTTATCAACATAATCTTTGTTTGCAGCATGCATCTTTTGAGTTGGGTCATGATGTAACGTTAAGTAACCTGTCATAGTTCCACCAGCTAAGTCTAATTTTTCTCCTAGCTTGGTCATAATATTTGCATTTAATCCATCAAGATAATTGATGGTTGCTGCAGAAACAGTAACGCCAAGATTAGCTAGCGTAGTACCGTGTGGGTTACCTGTTGTTTGTGAATGATTATAAGCAGTCTGTCCATAATCACCACGGAATGCTGTTGAACTTGTTGTACCTAATGCTAGAGATTTACTTATCTCTGTATATGTACTTCCAGTCCATCTATATGTTAAGTTATTATTAAGTGTTACATATATTTTTCCACTCTCTCCCGGATTAGGAAGAGAAGCGTAGTTAGCAGCTTCGATAACATCATCAACATAAGAAGGAAGAAGGTTGGATGGAATGAAACCTCCAACCGTTTGGACATAATTAGCATCATTAGTAAGCTCACTAAGCTTTTTTGGTAGGTCTGTTTTCTTTGCATAAGCTGATAAATCTATTTGAGAAGGGTCTATAACAGCTTGACTTATAGCAGTAGCTACATAAGATTGTGTAGCATAACTAGCTAAGACCTGACCGAGAGTATAAGGAGTAACTGCATTTGTTTTATTAGTAAAATTAACAGTTTCTCTTACTGTTGCTACACTCATTTATATCCCTCCTTATATAGTTTCGATTTCGTCTTGACCACTTCTCCAAAGAAGTACATTTAAATCTTCTTTACGAGCAGCTGCATCATCTAACATATTTAATCTTCTTTCGAATTCTAACATATTAGCATTAACTGTAGAGATTAAAGCTGCTTGCTGACTTCTTAAAGTAGCCATTTCTTGATTTAAATTGGTCATTTGATTTGTTAGTTGAGTTATCTTATCTATAATTAAATAGTTTTGCTCGTCAGCAAATTGACTTCTTTGTGCAGCTGGAACTAAATTATTTATAATATGAACTCTACCTGCTATTTCATTAATAGCTTCTACAAAGATATCTTCCATATCATTTAATTCAGAAGCTGCTAAGTCTAAGCGCTCTTGAAATTTAGGTAAGACATTTCTATCTAAGTAATTCATAATACCTCCTATTTTAAAATATTTCCTTTAAGGATTGTACGATATAATTTTTCTCTAGTAAAGTCTGGCATATCGTGAGAAGTAAAACTAAATGTTAAACTACTCAACGAGAACGCTTGATTACTTTTCATCTCTAGAATAAATTGTGCACTTAACCAAGGGAATCTATATTTAGGTGTTAATGTAGTTGATGTGAACGATGGTCTATCAAGTACAGCTGTATCCATTGGAGTTTCATTTAAAATCTGTACTGGTTTATCCATCGGATCAAGATAAGCTACATTATCATATTGTTCTAGAGGTTCATACCCTGGCAATAAATTTAATGCATCATCTATTTTATATCGTTCATTGAATTTAACTTCACCAACTGGTTGAG
>Ga0310696_10009846_pt1 | contig 11023 bp, 8 predicted proteins | sample AusTroGonzalo_MG_4_FD_203885 | JGI IMG/M metagenome (GOLD analysis project Ga0310696, IMG submission 203885) | Bovine rumen microbial communities from tropical cattle in Woodstock, Queensland, Australia - Gonzalo_02 (v2) (version 2) | ecosystem: Host-associated > Mammals > Digestive system >...
TGGGTTCCAAAATATAAACACTCGGATATAATATTAAAATGACAATGGATAACAGTGTGTGCCCTGCCGCTAAAAATACATCAATATGTGAGTGTGAATATTGACAAAAATAATTATACCAGCAATATATTTTCAGAAATATTTTCTCCATATTCGTGAGCAATATAACGCTGCAAAGATACACTATTTCTGCTACCCCAAAAAATCGTATTTTTGCCGCCTCAAAGTCTCAAGTCTCAAGTCTCAAGTCTCAAGTCTCAAGTCTCAAGTCCAAAGTCCAAAGTCAATGAACTATTTAACCGTCGATAAAGTCTCCAAGTCCGTGGGCGAGAAAGAGCTCTTCCACCAGATTACGTTTGGGCTGGAGAAAGGGCAAAAAAGTGCCCTCATCGCCCGCAACGGGACCGGGAAAAGTACGCTCCTCAATATCATTGCCGGATTCGACACCCCCGACGAAGGGCAGGTCATTATCCGCAATGATATTGTGGTGTCGTACCTGCCGCAACGGGACGACTTCCGGGACGACAGTTCCGTGTTGGATACCCTTTTCGACACGCAGACCCCTGTATTCGAGGCGATTAAGGAGTACGAAACCTGCCTTACACTGATGGAGAGCGGCCATGAGATACCGCAGGAGCGCATGGAAAAAGCCATCTCCGACCTCGACCGGCTGCAGGCGTGGGACTACGAGGCGAAAGTCAAAGAGATTTTGTCGAAATTCGGCATCCAGGACGTGCTCAAGAACGTGGGCGAGCTCTCCGGCGGTCAGCGCAAGAAGGCCGCCCTCGCCAAAACCCTCATCGCCGACACCGACCTGCTCATCCTCGACGAGCCCACCAACCATCTCGACATCGAGATGACCGAATGGCTGGAAAACTATCTCTCGTCCGCCAACATCACTCTGCTGATGGTCACCCACGACCGTTCCTTCCTCGACCGTGTCTGCAACGACATTTTCGAGCTTTCCAACGGCAATCTGTACCATTATCGCGGCAAATACGATTACTTTTTGGAGAAGAAGGCCGAACGGTTGGCTAACGCCGCCGCCGAGCATGAGAAGCTGCGGCAGCTCTACCGCCGCGAACTCGCGTGGGTACACACCTCCCCGCAGGCCCGTACCTCCAAGGCTCGCGCCCGCATCAACAATTTCGAAAAGTTACAGGAGCAGGTGAGCGTACGCAGCGAGGCCGCCCCCGAAGCATTCAAGGTACAGTCCGAACGAATTGGCCACAAGATTTTGGAAATCAGCCATCTGGACTTTGCTTATCCGGACCAGACCATCGTCAAGGATTTCTCCTACATCTTCAAAAGAGGGGAAAAGTGCGGCATTGTGGGCAAGAACGGCTCCGGTAAGAGCACCTTCCTGAAGATGATTATGGGCGAGGTGATTCCCGACGGCGGCAAAATCACCCCCGGACAGACCGTCAAGTTCGGCTACTTCTCGCAAAACGGAATGGAATATGCCGGCAACAAAATCGTGTTGGAGTTAGTGAAGGAACATGCCGAAGTGATTCGTATGGAAAATGGCAACTACATGAGTGCCAGCAATTTCCTGAACCATTTTGGATTCCCGTACGGACTGCAATACACCTACTATAACGACCTCAGCGGCGGCGAAAAGCGGAAGCTCCACCTGCTCATCACGCTGCTAAAAAACCCCAATTTCCTCATCCTCGACGAGCCCACCAACGACTTCGACATCGACACGCTAAACCTGTTGGAGGACTTCCTCGGCAATTTCGAAGGCTGCCTGCTCATCGTCTCCCACGACCGCTGGCTGATGAACAAGTTAGTGGACCACCTTTTCGTGTTCGAAGGCGACGGCATCATCCGCGACTGTTGGGGCAATTACGAGGATTACCGTCAACAGCGCGAGAAGGAGCTGCGCATCCAGAAACGGATTGAGAAGGCTGCCCGCCCCGAGCCTGTGAAACCGCAACGCGAACATCAACCCAACAAACTGACTTACAAGGAGAAGCGCGAGTTGGAATCCTTGGAAACCGACATCGCCAATATGGAAATCGAGAAGAAGATTCTCGAGGAGAAGATGGCGATGGGCAAAGGTTCACCCGAGGACTTCGCCGAGTGGGGTAAGCGTTACAATGAAATCAACCAGCTGCTAGACGAGAAGACCGAGCGCTGGATGGAACTGTCAGAGAAATCGTAGAGACGTTGCGCGCAACGTCTCTACAATCACCGTAAACCAGCAGAATCTATAAATTTTTCGAAGATTCCGCTGGTTTAAGATAATTTTTGTATTTTTGCTGCATTGAAGGTGTGGTGCTGGACTTGGCACAGGAAACCACAGGTTTTCCCCGTGCACCCAAACGACACCCCAGGCTCTTTGACTTGCTGAGTATTATTATTTTAATAATCCGAAAAAACATCATTAACAAAGTTATTTATTCATAGAAACTCCAAAGCGCATTTGTGGAACATCATAGTGAGGAAATCTTTTGCACAGAAATCGATGTGAAAGAGGATGATAGGTACTGTATGAATCAAGGCAGTACAAGATTTTTTTTGAGATAAAAATATAGAGTGATTTATCAGGTTTGGGATGCTGTACATCAAGACTACAGATCAGCAATTGAAGATAAAAGCATATCAGCAAAAAGATGAGTTATTGGCAAAAGTAAATGAAGAATTGAAGAAGTTGGGATATAGGAGAGATGTGTCGGATATTAGATTTTAGTTTATAGTTGCTACTTGCTAGATGTCTAGTCAATGTCTAGTGGATTTCTTATTTGCAGAGCTCATACTAAATTACATGAGGTGTGTCATTTCGAACGTAGTGAGAAATCTAATATGTATTAGGTGGATTTCTCGTTTCATTTCATTCCACTCGAAATGATGTAGTTGGTTTTTCTTGTCCAATGTTGCGAGATGGAAATGATATTTTGCTATGTAATGAAATCAAAAATTTGAAATAAAAAAACCAACCTCTGATGCAGGAGTTGGTTTTTGGTGTGTGTTTTAGGGAATTGTGATGGTAGTTTTTGATTTACAGTGAGTTGTGCTTACTGTTAAATAGATATTATATTCGCCGGGTGTAATACTGTTTATTTGTACCGTATCATTGGGATATAAGGAATAATGATACACCAGGGCATTGTTGTTTGTAATATGTACAATTATTGGTACATTCCCTCCATTATATGTGGTTGATAGTAGTATATTTTGGCCACTTGTATTTATAATTGGAGTAGGAATTGATTTAACTTCAATTTCGAGTGATGGGTTGCACATATTAGAATCACCATTGATACTGATGACATCATAAACAGTGTAGACTTGTGGTGTCAATACAATTTTGTTGTCGTTGATTGTATCATAAGTGGTAGCGTCTGGTCCAATTCCGTAGTTTTTTATAGAACGGATTATGACCTGTGAGGTGGGTGGTGTGTCGAGGTACCATGTGTAAGAATCACCTTGGCAAATCTCCACAAATGCTGGTTGTCCTTGGGCAAATTGCAGGCTCCCTAAAACGAAGACTAAAAAAACGACTAATTTTCTCATATCACGAAACAATAGGTCTTTTGGATTTATCCCGAACACCAATCCCGGTCATTTCCAGCCGCAAAAATAAAAATATTTTACATACACATGAAGAGTTCTGAGTTTTTTGTAATTTTGCGCTTTCAAGTTGGCTTTGGATTATGAAGAGAATTATATTGTTTTGCTGTATTGTGTGCATAGCTATCTCTGGTTATGCTAGGCATGATGTGATCTACCTTTGTCAGGGGGATATTTACTCATGGGATTTGAGTGAGTATTGTGCACCTGGTGATACTCTGGTCTATGTCAGTGGCCCTATTGATTGGACTTTGTTTTATCAAGAGGCTCAGTATGATACAGTACTGGGTAATCAGGTAATTCTCTCGCCAACGATGGATAGAGCTTATAAGCTCGTGTCTATCAATGGTAGTGATACTTTGATAGGTGACTGTCTTGTCTATCTGACTATCCATATTAATACTGCTCCTACTATCTCAATTGATTCTATCAAACATGTTACATGTCCAGATGGATGGGATTATCCATATGCAGATGGTGTTTTTCATGTGAGCCTGGATGATTCAGTACAGAATTATGCTTGGATAAATATAGAAGTAGATACGCCATTTTTTTGGGCACATATGTCTTATGATTCTGTGACTCTAAGTGGATTAAGATCTGGAACTTATCATGTCTTTTCACATGGAGTTAATGGTTGTGTGTATCATGATAGTGTTACTATCGAACAACCTGATGCTTGGTATTCAAATCCTGATTCATTATATATTGATACTGTTTGTATAGGACAATTAGGATGTAATTCCATTAGTGTTTGTGGAGGTTCACCTCCATATAATTTTACATGGTGTTATTTTGAATATACAGAAAATGGGTTAGATACTATTTTTTTGGAAGATACAACTCGTATGGTCTGTGGATTGGTTGGAGGAGGTCGTTTATATCATGTATTTATGTATGACTCTAGAGGGTGTAAAGCATATGGAGAAGAGATCTTTTCGATTTTTACATATCTCTATGAGTGGGTAGAAGACTCGATTCACATAGTTAGTGCTGATCCATTAGTCTGTTATGGTTCAGAGCCATTGATAGAGGCACAGAGTATAGGTTATGGGACATATACTTGGCATGTAGGAGATTTGGTTGATAGTTTGAATTATTGGACATGGATAGCTGCTGATTCTGTGTTGATAGCTGATTATATGACCCCACCTATGACTGAGCCTGCATGGATATCTGTAGATTTCTACGACCAGCATGGTTGTGTCACACATGATTCTGTGTGGGTAGATGTCTATAATTCCAATATTTCTATGACTATAGAGACTCTGGAAATTATCACTGATTCTATTTGTACTGTGCAGGTTTCTCCATCTGGTGGAAATCTGTATGTGGATGATAATCTAATAGCTTCTAATATTCCATCAAATTATACATTTTCTACTGCTGGAATTTCAGTGGGAGACCATGTACTCAAGTATGTAGGGATATTTGGAGAAGAAGTAGGATTGGCTTGTGAGGATGAAACAATGCAGACCATTCAAGTTCAGACTCATCCATTTGTGACTGAGTGGAACCAAGAAATTACTATTTATCCAAATCCTGCTACGACAGTATTGAATCTGAATAGTACTGGAATTTCTGATTTTGAATTATCAGTCCTGGATATCACAGGAAAGGTAATCAAAACCGAGAAGATGCTTGATCAGACTTTCACATTTGATGTCTCGGATTTAGCATCTGGGATATATATGCTTCGTCTGGTGTCTCATGATGGAGCAAGCAAGATTGTGAAGTTTGTGAAGAGGTAACAGTAGAGACGTGCATGCATCGTCTCTGCTGTAACCGTAAACCAGCGGAATCTATAATTATTTTTTAGATTCCGCTGGTTTATGGTTATTTTTTCTATCTTTGCAAAAAAATTCAGGTCATGCTAATAGGAAGAGAAAAAGAGCAACAAATTCTAAAAGAAGCACTTACAGATGAGTATTCTCAGTTTATCGCTGTGTATGGTCGTCGCCGTGTCGGGAAGACATTTCTGATACGCGAGTCGTATGACTATCATTTTACATTCCAGTTCACAGGAGCTGCTAAAACTCATACAAAAAAACAACTGGCACGCTTTCGCATGGCATTAAAAGAACATGGATTGACAGACTTACCACCCGTATTAACCAATTGGATGACTGCCTTTTCTGAACTCAAGCGTTTCATTTCGCTACAACCCGAAGGTAAAAAAGTTATATTCCTTGACGAGCTACCTTGGATGGATGCACCGCGTTCCGGTTTTCTTTCCGAACTTGAATCTTTTTGGAACGGATGGGCTTCAGCCAGAAAAGACATCGTCTTTGTGGTCTGTGGTAGTGCCACATCTTGGATGGTGAAAAAGATAATCAAAAACAAAGGTGGACTACATAACCGACTCACCCACCGTATTGCACTAAAACCCTTTTCACTTCGCCTATGCGAAGAAATGATGGAGTCGCGCGGAATTGAGATGACTCGAAAGCAAATCCTGAATGGATATATGATACTCGGTGGTATCCCGTATTATTGGAGTCTGCTGAATAAAGGCGCCAGCCTCTCACAAGAAATAGATCGCCTTATTTTTTCAGAAGATGGCGACATGCACGACGAATTCAGCATGCTTTACGCCTCACTTTTCAAGAAACCAGATCCTTACATCAAGATTATTAGCTTGTTAGCTGAAAAAAAAGAAGGAATGACCCGGTTGGAAATCATTGAGAAAGGGAAATTGGACGATAATGGTGCTTTGTCTGAAATATTGAAGGAACTCGAGTGGTGCGGATTCATCCGTGGATATTCCATGTTAGGCAAACAGGTGAAGGATGAAATATTCCAACTTATTGATCACTATACCCTATTTTATTATGAGTTCATTCAGGGTAAGCGTCATGGCAAGAACTTCTGGCAGGCCATGGAAGGCAAGCCGCAGTACAACAACTGGTGTGGACGTGCTTTCGAACGTACTTGTTTATGGCATATTGACCAAATCAAACAAAAACTCGGTATCAGCGGCGTATTAACCAACGAGTACGCTTGGCGTTATAATCCAAAGAATAATCCTTCTGCAACAGCCAGCGAAGGAGTGCAAATAGACCTGCTTATAGATCGAAGTGACGGCATCATAGACCTTTGCGAAATAAAATATTCAAACTACAAATTCACCATTACGGAAGCCTATCAGGAAAAATTAAGTCGTCGGAAGAGCATATTTGCAGAAGTTTCAAAAACAAAAAAAGCCCTTCACACGGTATTCGTGACAACCGATGGCTTGGTACATAACGCATATTCGGGCAACATCCAAAACGAAGTTTGCCTGAACGATTTATTTATGTAAACACCACTACCATGCATTACTTCTACTCTCCCGATATATCCCAACCCTTTGTCACGCTAAGTAACGAGGAATCAGAGCATTGCGTGCGGGTAATGCGCCACCGCGAGGGTGATGCCGTGCGCGTCACAGATGGGCGCGGACACTTGGCGGAGGCCGTCGTGGCGGAAGCGCATCCCAAAAAGTGTCTGTTGGAAATCAAGGCACACCTTACCGAAAACATACTGACCCACAACGGTTTGCATCTTGCCGTTGCGCCCACCAAGAACGCCGACCGCATGGAGTGGCTGTTGGAGAAAGCCATCGAAATCGGCATCTGCTCGCTGACGTTCCTGCAGTGCGACCATTCCGAGCGCACGCACCTCAACTTGGAGCGGCTGCAACGGTTGGCCGTGGCCGCCCTCAAGCAGTCGCAAACCACCTGGCTTCCCCCACTCCGCATGATGAAGTTCTCGGAATTTATTCAGCAAAACACAGATACACAGGCAGATAAATTTATCGCGTGGTGCGATGAGAACAACCAACGACAGTTGGTCAACGCACCGCGCAACCATTCCGAAATGATTTTGTTGATCGGACCGGAGGGCGATTTTAGTCCGGAAGAGATTGCCGCCGCCCGCGAGGCCGGGTATGTGGAGATCAAATTAGGAGACCGCCGTCTGCGCACGGAAACCGCGGGATTGTACGGATGTTTGGTTGTCGGAATCCAACAAAATCTAACCTTATAGTTTCTCAAAAAGGCTGTTCAACCGCTTCGTGGCATTCGTCCAATCGTAATGTTCATAGACGAATTCCTGCCCGCGCTGCGCCAGTTCCGTATAGTAACATGGATCCGACAGCAGTCGGGACAGCGTATCGACATATTGCAACGTGGTGTTGCAAGCTATGATGGCCCCTTTTTCAACGGCGGGATCCAACGGCTTGGCCGCCAATGGGGAAGTGACGCACGGCAGCCGCATCGACATGGCTTCCAACAGTTTGTTCTGCAGACCTGTACCCAACCGCATCGGGGCAACGAAAATGCGGGATTGGGCGTAGCAATCCGTCATGGATGGCACCCAACCGGTGACGGTTACGCTATCGCTTTGCAATGAGCGGACTTTCTTGGTGGGGTCAGCACCCGCAATCATCAATTTGAGCTCAGGATACCGCTTTTTCAGTTCGGGGAGAATCTCCTTGGCCAAACAGACCGCCGCATCCACATTTGGAGGATAGTTCATATTTCCCGAAAAAATGAGGTCGTGTGTTTTCGCCACTTCCTCATGCTTGAACCTGTTGAAGTCCACCCCGTTGGGAACCACCACAATCTCCTCATTCATAGGATGTTGAATACATTCTCTATCCAAAGAGGTTATCATGGTCTTGTATTCGAAATCTTCGAAAATGTCAGTTTCGTAGCGAGCGATGCGACGCGCCTCCATACGCATAATAGGACGTAACAGCGGAAAAGCCTTTTGCGCACGCCGCTCCATCCCTTTTGAAAAAGCATCCTGATAATCCAGCACTTTCGGGATCCGGCAATCGCGCACGTACTCGGCCATACGGAACAGCTGGCAATAAATGGCATCAGGCTGCACCGCTTGGATAATCTTGGATATCCTTTTGTGGTTGCGATGACTGTAAAAATAACCGCACTGCAGGGGCAGTCCGAGAAGCAAGGCGCTGGCCATATTGAGGACGCTGCGCACCGGATGTTGCTTCAGGAAATGCACCTCGCGGCAATAAGGGGTCAGTTCCCGCATCGCCTCCGACGGCACGGAATGGCCGTAAAGCGCAATCAAATAGAGATCGTGCCACCGAGAAAGCTCCTTGATCTGGTAGTATGCCCTCAATTTGTCGCCCTTCTCCAAGGGGAAGGGGATGCGGGAAAGAACCACGAGTAGTTTCATGTTTCAGGTTTCAAGTTTCAGGTTCCCCTGCCGTAGAGACGCAAAATTTTGCGTCTCTACAACAAGGAAAATGTAACATTAACAACCTATCACCTTTTCGGTCTTCTTCATCAAACTGCGTTCGATGCGGTCGGCCTTCATCACATAGTCGTGCGCCTTGTTGATCATCATCTCGGCCCACTCCTTGTCTTTCAGGGAGGAGGCGTTGATTTTGACGTTGAGGTAGGCACCATGGACGGCTGCGCGGGCGCAGAGCACGCCGACACCGGCATCGGAGACGCTGGCGGGATTGCCCTTCTTAATCATGGCCTCGCAAATCTCGAACACCTTGAAAGAGGTTTCGATGGTGCGCATCGGCACTTCGGTAGCGTACTTGGTAGCATCCTGGATGGCCTGTGAACGAGCCTCCTTCTCCTCCGGCGTACCCTTCGGCATTCCGAAAGCGTTCATAATCACGTTGAAGGCATTGGTGTCCTCATCCACGAGGGCGAGCAGCTGGTCTTTCAGCAACTGGCCCTTTTCGGCCCACTGGGAGAAGTAGGCCCACTGGTCGTCCCAACCGGGTTTGTGGGAAGAGAGGTTGGCGACCATCGTGCCGAGTGCCGCGCCGAGGGAACCCATGTAGGCGGAAATGGAACCGCCGCCGGGCGCCGGGCTTTCGGAGGCCGTCTCGTTGGCGAAACCCGTGCAGGTCATGTTGACCAACTTCGGTGTAGTATCCTCTTTTTCAAGGAGATACTCAATGACTTTCTCTTCCGGATTGAACGGTTTGAGGTCGTCCAGACCCATAGATTTCACGGCGATCTTCACCATTTCGCGCTCATCGATACCGAGGGAGCGTTTTTGTTTGGCGAGATAGTATTTGCCGGCTTGGATAAGCACTTTTTTAGGGATGAGACCCACGATTTCTGCACCGGTGACACGGATGCCGCGTTTGGCAGCCTTGGCGCACACCTCGTCGAAAGCGACGTGCAGCGGGGTGGCATTGATATCGGTGATGTTCATGGAGACCTGCGCGATGCCGTATTCCTCAATGTACCAGCCAATGGCCTTGGTGCCTTTCAGGGTACCCGGCAGCATCACTACGTTACCTTTCTCATCCAGTACTTTCTTGCCGGTGATCTTGTTGCCCTCGCGTTTCGGGCGACCCTTTTCGCGCACATCGAAAGCGATGGCGTTGGCACGGCGAGTGGAGGTGGTGTTGAGGTTGTAGTTCACCGCAATGAGAAAGTCGCGGGCACCCACAGCCGTGGCACCGCTCTTGGCGACGCTCTCCGTGAACTTGTTGGGACCGAAGTCGGGCTTCCACTCCTTGGAGGTGATACGCTCTTTCAAGGCCTCATATTCGCCTTGGCGACAGTTGGCCAGGTTGCGACGTTCGGGCTTGAATGCGGCGTTCTCGTAGCAATAGACCGGAATGTTCAGCTCCTTGCCGACTCTTTCGGCCAGCTTGCGGGCATATTCCACCGTCTCTTCCATGGTGATGTTGGCAATGGGCACTAACGGGCAAACGTCCGTCGCACCGAAACGCGGATGATCACCATGATGGTTGCGCATATCGATCAGTTCCTGACATTTGGCGATGAGCTTCACGGCGGCATCGACCACGTAATCGGGTTCGCCCACAAAGGTCACGACCGTACGGTTTGTCGTGGCACCGGGATCCACATCCAGAAGGGTCACCCCCTCCGCCTGACGGATCACGTCAGCCACTTGGTTGATAATGTCACTGTTTCTGCCTTCACTGAAATTAGGAACACATTCAATTAACTGTTTCATTTTGTAAAATATTGATTATTAGACTTTTGAAATTTCCTTGAAAAAGTCTGCAAATGTACATAAATTAACCATATATCGAAACAAATGAAAAATACAGAATCGTTTCGTCAACTTCCAAAAAAACTTTTTTTCGTGCCAAAAATTTTTTTTCAAAATAAGTCGCTAATAATCAATCAGAAAAAATTATCAACGGGGTTTTGTTGATAATTATAGCCGTCGAAAACGAAAAAAATCCGATTCATTTATCTATTTTAGCAACCTTGAAAAGAATGTCTTGTGCTTTTTGTAACATTCTAACAATCAGTAAAATAACAAAACTTAGAATGTATGAAAACAACAAGGATGCATTTTTTCCAAGCGAAAGTGTAAAAAAGAGGATTATTGTCAAAGCAAAACCAAAAACCGCCATATTTATGAATGAAGATTTATCTCTTTTCGGTGCAGTGAATGATGAGGAAATAGAGCAGGAAGTGATGAACCA
>Ga0310696_10009847_pt1 | contig 11023 bp, 8 predicted proteins | sample AusTroGonzalo_MG_4_FD_203885 | JGI IMG/M metagenome (GOLD analysis project Ga0310696, IMG submission 203885) | Bovine rumen microbial communities from tropical cattle in Woodstock, Queensland, Australia - Gonzalo_02 (v2) (version 2) | ecosystem: Host-associated > Mammals > Digestive system >...
CAGCTCAGCTTCTTAACATCCTCAGCCTGCAGTTTTGAAACAGTCTCAGTGGCAACAATCGTGCCCGTCGGGTTCTTGAAAAAGATAATCATTTCAGTTGCAAAATTTTGATGTGCAAAGTTACTACTTTTTAGCCATACGGTTTAGCTTTTTCACCCGCTAGTTAGCGAAAACTTTTCCACTCTTTTTTGCGCGCTAACTAGAGAATTTTTACGCGCTAACTGGAGAACCGGTTTTTTCTCTTTTTATTCTTTACCAGTCACAGGAACGCCACCGAAGAGGCGGGCATGCCGACGCTCCGGGCGGAAACCTGTTCCATCTTCTACCGTCATTACCGAAGGAGCCGCCAGACGAGTTTCCCCGTTCCCATTTGCATATTCGTAAGAAAACTTAAAACCAGCCATTGTGGCCAGAGAACCATCCTCATTGAAAGTGAAACTGAAATTCCACTTGTGATCAGGGTCTTCCTGATTGTCGTTGCCGATGTAAGTCATCCTTGAAGGCAACCTATCTGGACCGATACCCATCAGCCCGATAAATGGCAGGAAAAAGTAAGTGTCGCCTACCGTCGGGAAACCATGGTATATGCCCCACTGCTTATATTTATTCGGGTAATCGGCATCATAGTAATACTTTAATTTATAGGAACTTGATGACTTCGTTTCATTTTCAGTATCCTCACCATCGAAAGCCAAATACAGCAACAGGCCATCTTTCCAGTCAAAGGTAACCTTATAGTTCCATTCCAAATAGAGTCGTTCCCCATCTTTAATTCTGTCTATTACGCCATATAATGAGCAAGACGACATATGTCCTTCGCTATCATAATTGAACGAGTTCTTTTCGGACGTAGCATAACCCTCTTCTTCATAATCGGTATCAAAAACAGTGATAAAGCCTTGCTTATTGTATTTGACCGAATAGATTTGGGTGCCTGTCTCACCTTCGGAGTACTCCCAGGTTTCTATTATTTGGTTTGCAGGATAGTCGAAGGTGTACTGATCCTCCATATTGTCATACGAGGCAGTGACAGATTCAAGCATACCATTGTCCGAATAATGCAGCACTTGTTCGCTGAATGACTTCAGTCGCAGACCGCTCTCGGGGTCGATAATACCCGTCAGGACAGAACCATTGTCAACGCCACGGCTGGCGTTGTCATCATCATCGTCACATGACACGAAACTCACACTCATTGCCGTGGCCATCATGATGGTCACCAGACTCAATAAAAATATTCTTTTCTTCATAGTTTAGTTGTTTTAAGTTGCTGTTCAGAATGTATTATCTACTGACGACCTGCCGACGTTGTCCCGAGAAAACTCCCGGCCACCATTCCTTCAAATTTACTAGAAATTGAAACCTAACTCGGAAATCTGGAAGCAGTCGCCACCCCAGTTCTCGTACATCTCCAGGCGGAAGATCTGATACTCGCCCTTGTGTTCGGTGATGGTCCAGTTGCCCGTCCATTTGTCGGCATAAGTCATTTGCAGGACATCGGTGTTGGTGTTATCGACGGTGGCTAACCGCACCCACCAGCCGTCCTTCAAACCGAAGAGGCTCCATTTGCGCGGGGCGCGGTCGGGGAACATGGTATGGTCGTTGGCCGTCACCATATGGTAGCCTGTGGGGGTGATTGGTTTTGACGCCTTGAACTCCACAAACCAGCACTTGTCGTCGGCGAGCGGGGTGCCGCTCTTGTTGTCCTCATCGACGCACCACTTGGTGTCGAAGTTGTTGTCGAAAAGGTTGCCAGCCAGATTCTGCGGTTCGCCGTCGGAGGCATCAATCAGGGAGTAGTAAAGTTCGTCGCCGTTCACATCGGGCGCATTCTCGTCGTAAACGAGTTTGAACTCTGAAATCTGGAAACAGTCGTCGCCCCAGTTCTCATACATTTCCAAACGGAAATACTGATACTTTTGGGTAATGCCTGTAAGATTCCAACCACCAGTCCAGCAGTCAGCGTCAGTCATACGTTCGGGATAACTGTTGGTGTTGTCGCGGCGGTCGATAAGCGTCCACACATCAGCGGGATTATTCCTGGCGTAGATGCTCCAGATTCTGGGGCTGCGACCAGGGAACACCGATTGGTCGTTGCCTGTCACCATATTGTAGGCAGTGGGTTTGATGGGTTTCTCGGTCATAAACTCCACCATCCAGCAATCCTCGCCGCTGATTTCGCTTTCAACCTTGCTGTCCTCGTCGCTGCACCATTTGGTTTGAGGGTCGTTGTCGAAGAGAGTGACTGCGGATTCGTTTGAAAAATCTTTGTCAGAAGTGCCTGTTAAGGTATAGAAACCTCCTGGCGCATCATCAATCCAGTCAATATGCAATAGGCAATGTTTGTAATTGATCCATTCAATATAATTTATCTCACCATTAATGTTTATGTAACCATAATAAGATGTCCTAAATGGGTTCATTGTTCCCCCTATTGTCTTTATAGAACCAATCCACAAGTCAGTAGTGTGGGGCAATTTACTTGAAAGTAAGTCCCAATTATTATGGAGCGTTTGATAAATTTCCGTAGCCAAAGCTCTATCGGGTCCATAATCATAATCATAAATACTATACATTATCTCTGGTCTCCAATTGTATGTATGGTTTGTGATTGTAGCCCACACTGGCATCTTGCCGTTGCCTTTTTCGCGGACAAGCACCCACTCAGGGTATTTGTCGCTCGCTTCTAACAGTTCGGATGCTGGATTATTGATAGTAAATATGCGAGTATCACCCAATTTCCACGTATTTCCCTCACCCGAATTGTGCGGCCACGCGCTGTTTTGCAGGAAGGTTACGGTGTTGAAGTGCTTCAAATCAGCCAAATCGGTGGTAATCTCCGCCACCGATGTGCCGCTGCCAGGGACAAACGAGACTGTTCCCTGAATGTTGCCCAAGGTGTCGGTGAAGGTGTATGTGTAGTTGTGCGACACTGAAACCTTCTGCTCAATGTCGGGTGCGATGGCGTAGTTGAAATAGCGCAGAGCCTCGTCCAAGTTGTCAACGCCGATGTAGAGGTGCGCTGAGTCGCTCTCGTACAATGGAACGCCCATCGAGCGGTAACGTAAGTTGCCGAGTGCGTCGGTCCGCACAAAGTAGTTCTGGAAATACTCCAAGTCATCGTAGTACGTCACAAGGCTGTCAATCTGCCCCGTAGGATTGTCAGGGGTATCAACTCCGTTTTCGTCATCCTTGCATGAGGAGAAGTTCATGGTTGCCACAGTCATCAGTGTGATGCCGAGCAGCCAGAAGTTTGATATTAAAGTTTTCATAATTTTGGGTTTTTAGAATTTTGTCATTAGAATTATAATTACTCATATATGATAAATTCCCGAGGTCCTTCCAGATACAGGTTGCCGAATCTGGCCGCATTGACAATCTTGGCGTGGGAACCGAGAGTGTGCTGGGCGCAGTAGAGGAAGAGGTCGCGGAAACTAGTCGCAGGGTTGTCGGTCAGGCAGTTGACAAGGCTCTGCGAGAAACGGTCGCACATCCACACGTTGGCCTCATTGCTCCAGTGGTCGGCCCACGACTGCTCCGAGGCACTCGCTCCCGACATGGCCAACACGCCGTCAATGCCTTCGACGGCACGGATGACCGCCTCGCCATAGCATGGTTCGGCGCACACCAGCAGTTTGCGGAAGGTCATCTGCTCGGCTGCGGCCTTGAGCCGTGCAGCGGTGAACCCTTGACCACTGCGCGAGTCGCGCCAAACGAACTCGTCGGCTCCACCGTGAGCCGTATTGCGCCCGTGTCCGCTCCAATAGAAAAGGATGTTGTTGCCTGCGTCTTGCGGCAGCACGGTGTGCAGACGTTCCGACTGTCGGCCAGTGAGGATGTCGGCGATGTCGGCGGCGGAGAGATTGGCGCTGTTGTAATCCACTATGGCAACAGGCAAACCATCCGTGCCTCCCAAAAGGTCGTAGCCGTCGGTGTTGGAACGGATGACTCCCTGCTCAGGGTTCTTGGGATCGGTGGCTATCGCCTTGTCGATGATGAGGATGATGTGGTCGTCGGGGAAGCCGTTACGCCGCAACATCTGATAGACACTCAACACGTCGGCCTGATGCCGGTAGTTCATAAACTCATTGCTGCCTTGTACCAACACGGCATATTTGGCTGTGAGCGTGGGGTAAGAAATGGCATTGCCGCTTCCAGCCGCCTGGCTATCAAAATCGGCACTGGCCAGCTGCTCGTCATAGAGGTATTTCCAGGCAGCCTTGGCATCGGCTGTGTGCGTGCCCGTGGAACCAAAATAGTTGCGGTGCAGTATCTGTCCGTCCATCAGTTGCCAATGCACGTAGGTGGTGGCGGTGGCGGCTGTAAAGGTCTCGTCATCGAAACTTATCTCGCCCGATGCTCCCACGAAGCGCAGACGCTCGCCTTGCTCCAATGCCGTGAGGTAAAGCGACATGGATGTAGCATTCCACGCAGCGCCACTCACAGATGCGCCTTTGGCATCAATGGTGATGGCTCGGATGGCATCATTGAGACTGATGAGTTCAGATTGGTGCTCGGCATAGCAACAGGAAAAAGCGGCAAGCATCAACGCGTCGTAAAATTTACATTCGGCAAACGTCGGCAGAGCACCGAAACGTTTTTTGTAAGATATTTCAAAACCAGTGGCAGGATCGGCGTATGGAGTGAAACCCTCGTAGCCCTGCAACATCGCACTCCAACGTGGACCGAGGGCGGCAAGCGCTTCCTCGCTCAGTCCCGCAAAGGCAAAATAGGTCATGAACGTTGTGCGGAACATCTGCCACTCGCTGTCGAGGGCGGGGTCGTCAGGATCGGTACTGCCATAAATCAGGCTGAAGATGGGGTCGTCGAGCAAATACTTACGGTTGGCGCGAGCCACTTCGTAGAGTTGTTGTGCTGTCTCCGCTACACAGAAGGTGGCCGACGACAGACCTGCTTCCATTTCTCCGACATCGGCTCGGTGTGCGCGGAGGCGGGCAAGAAGGTCGGCAGTCGATGTGTATTGCTCGTTGCAGAGCAAGTCGATGTTGTCCTCCAGGGCGTAGAACGGCGCCCAATAGTTGAAAGTGGTTCCGTAGGCATCGGATGGAGCAAAAACGGCAGCGCGGGGCTTCATTACCTTGTTGTAATACTGACCCATAGTGGCATAACTGCTCATCAGCATACTGGTGAACGCCACGTCCGACTCGGTGAGCGACCAGAGAAACGGCTGTTCGTTGGCGCCAATGCCGCTGGTGCCGATGGCGTAGCGGCGGATGATTTCCTCGCTGGTGGCCGTAGGGGCGATGAGCGGTTTCAGCGTCTTGAGGCAGGCGGGGGCGAAGGTGGCTACGTTCTCGTTGCTGAATGGCCCGATGATGGCTACAATGTCATCTCGGCGAGCCAGTGCAGTGGCGAGGGTTTTGCCATCTTCCGACAATTCGTCGTACCACTCAATCTGCCAATCGATGGCCAAAGTGTCGTGCATCTGTGCCTCACGGAAATTCTCGCAGAACCACGCAGCAGTGCGTTCCAAGCGCATTCGGGTGGAAGCATCGCCCAGTGGAGCGACCACAGCCACGGTGCGAGTCAGCCAGTGACGTTGCGGCACAATTTTCACCGTATCGTCCTCCTCATGACAAGCCGTCGCCATGGTCAGCAGGGCAAGTGTGACCAATGTCAACAATCTATGGAACAATCTTTCAGTTTTCATGTTCTGACTCCTTTCTGATGGCCTCTTCGTGGATATTCTGAAGCATCTCGGCAGTGAGTATCTCGGCAAAATACATCTGGCTATAATCATCATACGGATGTAGGACTACTTCGGTGTAACCGTCAGCCTGTCCAAGCCGCTGATGCTTGGGCATTCCGTCGGCCGAGAGCCATTGGCCAATGCAGCGAACTACGGCACGGTCGATGTGCTTGACCACCGAAAAATGGCATAGCGGAGAAACAACTGTGGTATCGACACCAACGTAGTAGTAGCCTCCAGTCGATTCGCACAACCTTCGGAAAGTGTTGCCTGCACTACCGCAGATGGGCATGACAGCCTGGCCAAGCCCTTCCCACTCTTGATGTAACAACAACCTCATTGCTGTGGAATCGGGGACTGAGAACCCGCCACCCACATCGTCGGAGAGCCACACCGTGACAAGTTTCTTTGGCCGATACTTATCTTCTGGTACAGGACTGTTGTCAAACCCGTCGGAGAACCCTTGCATGGCATCGACTACGGGCTTCACTTTCGGATTCGCTCCCACAAGCAGCACCTCAGGCGTCACAACTGGGGCGATGGCTCCAGCCTCGTACATGGCACCGTAGTAGGGCAGATAGAGTGTCGATCCTTTGCCTTCGAGGGGCGTATCGGTTTCCAGGTAGAGCAGGTCGATATAAGGATTAGCTTCGAAGCGGGAGTTGTTTTGACGAAGATAGTCGTCATAACTTGCCGCTGCCACAATAAACAGGCGGCGCACGGTGTCTTTCAAGGCATCCGAATGTTGAAACATTGTCTGCAAATAAATCAATCCCTCCTCCCTCGATGAGGGCGAGAGCTGCATCGTGCGTAGTCCGTATTGCTGGGCGGCCTCCTCCACACCTTTGTAAATCAGGTCGTTGTATCCGCAATCACCGAGCGCATTGGGGTCGTAGAAAACCGTAACAAGAGGAGCGGTGCTTGGGGCATCGTTTGGGTCGGGTAATTGTATAATATCGCTATCCCGATTACAGGCGGCAAAGAGTATTAAAGTGGCTATCAAAAGGTATTTCACCATTTGTAAAGTATTTTTTGTGGTTATTGCATTAAGAAGTCAGCTACTTTTGTATCGTTATTGTAAATCTAGCAAATATTGATTGTTAAATAATTAAATAGTTTTCAAGGAACGACTAATTACTTGCTGCCAGTAGCATATTCGTAGGTGTACTCCCAGCCGTTGGCCTTGGCTACAGAACCGTCGGCATTGAATTCGTAACTGCATGGATAAGTCTCTGTGCCGTCGTTTCCGATAGTACCTAACTTGTCTTTATAGGTAAAGGTAACGGATGAAGGCAACTTGTCTGGCCCTATGCCCATCAGTCCGAGATAGGGGAGAAAAATGGTATTGTTATCGCCGAAGACGTAGAAGTAAACCCATTGCTTGTACTTATTCACATATTCCGTGTCGTAACCGAAAGTATATACAGCCGACCATGTCCGTGCATTCTCTAAGCCGATATCTTCGTACGCTATTTCCTTCAATAGACCATTTTCCCAAGTCAACGTGACATTTTCTATCCAACTGGAGGTATATGACTCACCCCTTTCAATACCATCCTCCCCTCCTGATTGGGTCATGGATGTCAGATGTCCTTCGTTGTCGTATGTGTAAGTAGCCGAACCGGTTCCATTCCATTTGCTTTTAAAGTAAACACAGTCGCCGGTCTCATGGCTTTCATAAGATGTCAACCTACCCATCTTGTCGTAGTTCACGGCAAATTCGGTCACATAGTTGTAAAATGCATCATGCGTTTTACGAATCTTGTTTGGACCATATTGGAAAGCATAATCATCCAAATAATCATTGTGCGCGATGGAATCATACAACCCCTCATTGTTGTAATTCACAGTATATTCGCCCAAGGATTTCAGTCGCAGACCGCTCTCCTTGTCGATAATACCAGTCAGAGCTGATACATTGTCAACGCCACTGCTGACGTTGTCATCATCACCATTGTCACATGATACGAAACTCAAACTCATTGTCGATGTCATGGCCATAGCCACCAAACTCCATAAAAAGTCCTTTTTCATTGTTCTGATATTTATTTAACATTTCCTATTGTTGAAAAGCTCCTCTTCCAATATGTGTTACACTATTTAATTTCCAAAAACTGTGGACAAGGAACTAATTGGATTATATAAATAGTCCTGAGTTTCATAAAAAATAGATATTACCCTACAAACTTAAATAATTTGACTGTAAATGTCAAAACAGGACATATGCTATCTTCTTTGTCCTTATATTTACAATCTCGATTTACCAGGGATGAAAGATTTTGCAGCAATAGACTTTGAAACGGCAAACGGCGAGCGTAGTTCCGTATGCTCAGTTGGTGTAATCATCGTACGTGATGGTGAGATTGTAGACTCGTTCTACTCACTCATAAAGCCGGAGCCTGATTATTACAACTATTGGTGTCAGCGAGTACATGGATTATGCAGCCGCGACACGGATAATGCGCCCGTGTTTCCCGATGTTTGGGCTAAGATTGCTCCAATGATAGAAGGACTGCCCCTTGTGGCTCATAACAGCCCTTTTGATGAAGGTTGTTTAAAGGCTGTATTCCGCACATATCAGATGGATTATCCCGACTATGTCTTCTACGACACCCTTTGCTGCTCAAGGAGAAAATTACCAGCTTTAGCAAACCATCAGCTCCAGACAGTTGCCGCCGCTTGCGGCTATCAGTTAGAGAATCATCACCACGCACTTGCTGATGCTGAGGCTTGTGCATGGATTGCAAGAGAGATTCTGTGAGCCATCCCCAATGGTACTATTCTTTTTTGGTCCACTCTTCCTTGTAGTGACGGAATACTACAAGTATCACCAGGCCTATGGAACCTACTAATACGCATATTCTGGCAGCAAAATCAGGATCAGCGCCCGTATTATATGAGTATTTGAGTGCGCCGAAATATGAGGCCGCCGATGCAATCACAATGAAGAAACAGATGTAGTAAATGAGTTTCTTAACAGAGGTCTTTAGGGGATTCAGGAACTTAATTGGGCCGGTGTGAGCCATTGCTAACAGACTTACGAATACCATTCCGGCACATAATGTCCAATTTTCACTTAAGCTATGAGTGATTAAAAAGAAAACAAAGAGAACTGCACTTAAAGCCAGCATTACAATACCGGATATCAAAAGGTCTTTTTTTGCTTGTGGTGTCATAACGGTTAGAAAAGGATCAGGTTATACAAATATATGTGTTTTATCTTAACTTTGTAACCAAACAACCAATTATATGAAAAGATTATTCCTGATTGCTGTGACCACATTGATGGTTATGTCATGCGGAAACAACGCACAGAAACAGACTACTGAAAGCAACGGAACTATGATTACAAAAACAACCCCCAATCCCGAGAACGCCCTGCGCGCTCAGCAGTTCCTTAAGGATGCAGGAACATATTATCTGGCAACTGTCGATGGTGACCAGCCTCACGTACGTCCCTTTGGCACCGCCGAGATTTTTGAAGGCAAACTGTACATCCAGACCGGCAAGGTCAAGAACGTATACAAGCAGCTCATCGCCAATCCCAAGGCTGAGATCTGCGCCTTCAAGGACGGCAAGTGGATCCGCATAGTATGTGAACTCATTCCCGATGACCGCGTATCGGCCAAGAAGGATATGCTTGACAAGAACGAATCACTGCGCTCTATGTACAATGAGAACGATGACAACACCATCGTATTCTACATGCGCAACGCTACCGCCACAATCTCGTCATTCACATCTGATCCCGACACCTTCACGTTCTAATTTTTAGTAACTTTGCAAGTCCAAAATTGCAGAGTGTGGAGAGCGACAACAATTCCATAAAAATCAAGGGTGCAAGGATTAACAACCTGAAAAACATATCGGTTGATATTCCGCGCGACACCTTTACCGTCATAACGGGCCTTTCGGGATCGGGCAAGTCATCACTTGCTTTCGATACGCTGTATGCCGAGGGCCAGCGCCGTTATGTGGAGTCGCTGTCAGCTTATGCGCGCCAGTTCCTGGGCCGCATGAAGAAACCCGAATGCGATTTCATCGAAGGATTGCCTCCCACAATTGCGATAGGACAGCGCTCTGGAAACCGCAATCCGCGCTCTACCGTAGGCACACAGACCGAGATTTACGAATACCTGAAGCTGCTGTTTGCACGCGTGGGACATACCATTTCACCGGTAAGCGGCAAGGAGGTGCGCAAGCACAGCGTCGAGGATGTGGTCAGCTTCATGCTCTCACAGCCCAAAGGCGTTCGCTTTACCATTCTGGCGCCGATGCCCATGCGCGGCGGACGGGGTCTGGAGGAGCAGCTGCGCACATCGCTCAAGGAGGGATTCACCCGCATTGAGCACAAATCGGAAATAATCCGAATTGAAGACCTGTTGGCCGACAGCAAGCAGCTTGCGGAACTCTCCAAGCACACCAAGGAGATTTATCTGCTCATAGACCGCCTCACCACCGATGATTCCAAGGAGACTCTGAGCCGATTCACGGATTCAGTGGAGACCGCTTTCTTTGAGGGCGGCGGCGAATGCGCGCTGCGTTTTTACGATACACCCGATACTTCGCTCCATAAGTTCAGCAACCGCTTTGAGGCTGACGGAATAAAGTTTGAGGAACCCACCGACAACCTGTTCTCGTTCAACTCGCCGGTAGGTGCCTGCCCCCGTTGCGAAGGATTCGGACGCATCATAGGCATTGACGAGTCACTGGTCATTCCCAACCGCGCGCTCAGCGTTTATGACGGCGCCGTGGTATGCTGGCGCGGTGACGTGATGACCGGCTGGAAGGATGACTTTATCCTTCACGCACAGGAACACGATTTCCCCATATTCACACCATATTACCAACTTACCCAGGAGCAGAAGGATTACCTGTGGCATGGAACCGGACGCGGCATTGACGAGCGCGGCTGGGAGGAGACCTGCATTGACAACTTCTTCAAAATGTTGGAGAAGAGCCAGTACAAGATCCAGTACCGCGTGATGCTTGCCCGATACCGCGGCAAGACCGTATGTCCCGACTGTCACGGCTCACGCCTGCGCAAGGAGGCAAGTTATGTACAGGTAGGAGGAAAGAATATCAATGAACTTGTCGAGATGCCCATATCGGAACTCAAGAAGTTTTTTGACAATCTGACACTTCCCGAGCATGAGGCGAAGGCTGCCAAACGCCTGCTCATTGAGATAAACAGCCGCATTCAGTTCATGCTGGACGTAGGCCTGGAATACCTGACACTGAACCGTGCCAGCGCCACGCTTTCCGGCGGCGAGAGCCAGCGCATTAATCTGGTCACATCGCTGGGCAGCAGCC
>Ga0310696_10009849_pt1 | contig 11023 bp, 5 predicted proteins | sample AusTroGonzalo_MG_4_FD_203885 | JGI IMG/M metagenome (GOLD analysis project Ga0310696, IMG submission 203885) | Bovine rumen microbial communities from tropical cattle in Woodstock, Queensland, Australia - Gonzalo_02 (v2) (version 2) | ecosystem: Host-associated > Mammals > Digestive system >...
ACGACGGACATAATCCAATGTTTCCTCAAGCTCCAACCGTGCTTCAACAAACCATTCATTCTTTAAAGCCATAACGTGCACGGATTTGTGAAAACATCTCTTCACCGTCTATTAACTTTGCCGTACCGTTCTCCAGAGACTGCAATCGTCCCTTGACTATGGAATACATTTCCTCATCAGTGTAGGTGCATGGAGGAGCGGAAACCGTTGAGCATAAATTAAGCAATAACGCATTTACCTTCTCCGTCATCCAGCGTTGCAAGGCATCCTCGCTACCGAAGACGGGACGTACACGTTCCATCAATGCTTCATCTATATTTAAATTATAAGTACACATATCAGTGATCTTATTTCTTCTTTTTCTTACTATTACCATAGCCGTAGTAACCATAACCATAATGCTTGCCGTAGCCATAGCGACCATAACCGTAGCGGCCATAGCCGTAGCCGTAGCGATGGTAGCCGTAGTGATGCTCGGCATCGGTGCCGTTGAGCAGCATGGCCATGTTGTTGTACTTCTTCTCATCGTAGCTCTTCTGCAACTCGGGGAGCATACTGCGCTCAAGAAGACCGGCACGAACCACGAAGAGGGTGACATCGGCCTCACGACTGATAATCGTGGCATCGGCCACAATCTCCACAGGGGGACAGTCGACGAAGATGTAGTCGTAGTGCTGGCGCAACTCATCGAACATGGGCTTGAGCTTGGGAGAGTAAAGGAGTTCGGTGGGGTTGGGGGGAATCTTACCTATCGGCAGGATGTCGAGGGTATTGGTTTTAACGTCAACGTCAACGTTAACCTTAACATTCTTATCTTCACTCTGAGTAGACTTTGCAATGCTACTGGTAATGGGGGTACTGACAATGACATCGTGGTAGTCGTCGAGCTGTCCGCTGAGGTAGTTGGTGAGTCCCTGTTTGGGTTGGCCTGCAAACTCCGACAACGAGCCGCGACGCAGGTCGAGGTCAATGCAGATGACCCGACTGTTGCGGATGGCAAAGGAGGCACCCAGGTTGGCGGTGATGAAGGTCTTACCAGAACCGGGGTTGAAAGAGGTGAGCATGATTATCTTACATTGCTTCTCCTGATTGGTCATGAACTCCAGGTTGGTACGCACCACACGGTAGGCTTCGTTGGTGATGTCACGGCTGTGCTGGCGCACCACAAAGCGGTAGCCGTCGTCGGCTGACTCCTCGCCTTTCTTGGGCTTCCACAGCGGCAGCTCGCCCACGTAGGGGATGGTGAGGTTCTCCAAGTCCTTGCGACCACGTACCTTGGAGTTGCTCATTTCCAACAAGATGAAGTAGGCAGCGGGGAGAGCCAGCGCTATGGCCAACGCCATCAAGAGAATGCGTTTGCTATCGGGAGAGGTTGGTGTACCGCTGCCCCAAGGATCTGCAATGATGCGGGTGTTATACGCCGTGAAGGCCTGTGAAAGCTCGTTCTCTTCACGTTTCTGCAACAGGAAGAGGTAAAGCGACTCTTTGACTTTCTGCTGGCGTTCAAAGGACAGCAGGTAGTTCTGTTGCTGAGGAGCAGCGGAGAGCTTGCTGAGAGCCTGGGTATGAACGGTCTGTACGGATTGAAGCTGCGTATTGAGCGTCATCTGAACATTGTCAAGCGACTTGAGGATGGCACTCCGCAAGTTGGCAAGGGTTACATCGAGATCGCCGACCAACGGGTTCTGCTCACTGGAGTTAGAAACGAGGTTGTTACGTTCCAAAATTCGGGTATTATACTCAGCAATCTGCGTCTCGACAGCACCGTTGCCAATGCCCGTACCAGCCGGGATGAGCTGCTTGGCATGGGAGGGATCAGCGACATAATTGCGCACATAGCGTATCATGTAGAGCTGATTGTTAATCTGCTGCCGCTCGGCATCAGAGGCGGCCTCCTTGCCGATGGCCTGACCTGCGGCTTGCTCTACACTAAGCATACCATGCGAACTCTTATAGGCAGCAATATCGCCCTCCACATCGCCCAACTCGTCCTCGATGACAGCCAAACGCTCCTTGATAAACTCATTGGTGGATACACTTACCTGATTGCGGTTCTGCACCCAGTTCTCGTTATAGATGTTGACGATGGTCTTCAAGATGTTTTCGGCACGAGGAACGGAGTTGTCCACACAGGTGATATCGATAATGTTACGCGTGTTGGGCTGCAAGGAAGCAGAGATACAGCCACCGTATCTGCCCGCAGCAGCCCCATAGCCCACACGACGGACAAGAATCTCCTCGCGCTTGCCTTTATTATAATATAAGGTAGGTTTGACAAGAATGGTCCCCAAGGGCGACTTGCATTTCTTACCAATCTTCACATCACTGGTACCGTCTATAGATTCTCCACGAAGGACAATCTTTGAAAGCGTAGCGGTCTCGTCTTCGTTCACTGTCAACGTGAAGCTGGCTGTAGCATTATCATCCAGGTCTGGCAGTTCCACTTCGACGGGCAAGGATTCTGCATAAAGAGGATCGTCACGGAAATAGCCAGGGCGAAAATAGCTGAAGTCGAGGTGAAGACGCTTCACGAGGTCATAAACGACCGCCGGGGAGTGGATGGCGACGATTTCGTCGGAGATGTTCGATGTGATGTTGTTCACTCCCAAGTCCTCTATCAGCTTGATGTCGTTGGACTTGTCGCCACTGCTCTTTACCAAAATGGAGGTGGTACGGGTGTAGGTCTTGGGAGTACGAAGCAAATAGAGCGTAGCCACCCCCATACAGATGAACAGGGAAAGGATGAACCACGGCCAATGGCGGAGGCAGAGCATCAGCATATCCATGATGCTCAGAGAGTCGTCGGGCATTACGCGGCTCAATGCAGTAGTGGTGGTTATTTTCTTTGTTTCTGCCATATTTCTTACGATGATAATACTCTATGTATGATTATTTTACAAGATTCCAGATGAGCAGTCCAACGGAGACGACAGAGGAGAACATGCCGAACCAGAAGCCTGGCTGATAGGCGCTGCTGCCCATCACGGTGCTTCCGCGTTTGAACTTATTGTTCGGCTCCACGTAAATGATATCGTTCTGCCGGATATAATAGACGGGAGAGTTGTACACACTTTCCGCACTCGTCAGGTCGACGCGATAGGGAACCTGCTGATTGCCCTCCTGGCGCATCACCAGTACGTTCTGACGCAAGCCATCAATATTCAGGTCTCCCATAGCAATGGCTTCCAGAAGCGTTATGCGGTCTTTAGTAATCTGTTTCATACCTGTTCCAGCATTACCAAGAACGGAGAAGTTCATATTGTAAAAGGCAACGGTGACAATCGGGTCTTTGCAGAGGCTCTGTACAATCAGTTCGTTCTTAATCTTCTGCTGTACCTCGTTACGGGTAAGGCCTTCAATCTTCACAGGACCAAGAACCGGGAACTCTATCTCGCCCTTGTCATCCACGGTATAGGGAGCATAGTTGCTTTGGCCACCCATCATCATGCTGGAACCACCATTGCGCCCGGAGATATTAAACAGCTCCATGAGTTTCTCATCGCGGCTGTGGACAAAAATGCTCAACTTGTCGCCCTTCATGAAACGGATATAGCCATCATTCTGCGTCTGAATGGGGACATTCTCCTGAACATCCTGCAAATACGTGATGTTCGTCGGCGTCTTACACGAGGTGAGCAAGAGGCCCACCGTCATCATCAAAAAACAAAACTTCTTCATATTCTTGTGTTTACTTATTTACTCGTCTTCAATCTTCTGCAAATATTTCTTAGGAATGTTGGTGATGGCCACAGCCGTAATCCCGTTGACGGGAATGACCACACAGAGATGTTTCTTCATGCTCTTGAGGGTGCCCTCCACTCCTTCGAACACACCCTTTCGGATTCTCACTTTCTGTCCCGGCTTGCAGGCGAACTCCATGTTCTCAAGCAACAGCACCTGCTCATTGGCATTCTCAATCACCCGGATGAAATCTTCCATCTGCTTGTCGGGCACATAGGCGATTTCCGTAACCGGGTTATTGTCTTTGTCGTGCCAAACATTCACGACATAGCGGAGGTTGCCGTACTTATTCTGATTGGCCTTTATCGTCCGCAGGTCATTCAACGTGGTTCGGATGAAGATGTAGTTCTTAAGCACAGAGACGTAGGTCATCTTCTCGGCATCTGTCAGGCTCTTTGCCACATACGTATTTACGACCGCTGCCTCATTCTTAAGGTCCTCGTTCAGGTCATCCTGACGCCTGGTGCTCGAATGAAAGATTCGCATGGGATACCACCGAACATCAGTAAGCTGGGCTCGAGGAGTGACAGAAACATGTGTCGCACCTTCGGCGCTCGTATAAACGCCTGACGTGGGGCCGGGGGTTACACCCTCGTCTGTAATCTGCGGCCCCATCGGGGCCTTGGTGGTATGTTTGCGGACAATCATAATATGCCATGAACGGCTGTTCGCGCTTCTGGATTCAGGCAAATTCTTGGGGTCTCCGTATCTCAGAGATACAGAGGGGAACGGCGTGACCGTCGGAATTTTTCGTCTCTTATGTACTTATTGGGAAGCGACATTCAAAGACTACTTTTTCTTATATCTTTTTACACCTCTCTCATAATCAACCGTTTACCCCCCATTTACAAATCTTCGATTGTATCAGGTGGTTGGTTCAACAGTTGTATCTTCAAGTTTGACGAGTCAGGAGCTTCATCTATGAGAGGTTATAAAATCGCTGCAAAGGTATGAATTAAACTTGGAACAATCAAAAAAATTTAAAAGAAAATGAAAAAGGGAGGAAAATTGATAAAAGAAGAGAAAAAGTAAAGAGAAGAAATACGAGGGTGCGTCAATTTGAGTGTGAAAAAGAGAGAAGCCCGAAGGGCTGAAAAGACCACAGGCAGGGGTGAAAACCCCTGCTAACGGTTCGCAATGGTACACCAACCCTGAGGGGGTGGCAGAACCATTCGACCCAATCTGTCGCACCTTCGGCGCTCGTATATATGCGTGCCATTGAACCGGGGGTTTCACCCCCGGCTGTAATCTTTCCAGCCCTTCGGGCTTCCTTGGCAGTATTATTGGCGCATTCGTTTAATTCGTTGTGATAAAAACAAGAGGCTGTGTCGTTCATTTTGACACAGCCCCCTGTATATGGATGATACGATGGATATGGCTCAGGAGTTGTATTCCTGCCAGCTCTTGATCTTGATGTCCTCGAGATCCGTGGAGGTGAAGGCCTGGATGAAGGCTTTGGCCAGACGAGTGTTGGTCATCAAGGGGATGTTGTGGTCGATGGCGGCGCGACGGATGCGGTAGCCATTGGTCAGCTCGCGGCGGGTACGGTTCTTGGGCACGTTGACGATGAGGTCGAAGCGGTGCTGGGCAATGAGGGTGAGCACGTTGTCGTCGTCCTCCTCGTCGGGCCAACTGACACTGCGAGCGAAGACGCCGTTCTCGTTGAGGAAGGCAGCCGTGCCGCCAGTGGCGTAGACGTCGAGTCCTTTCTTCACGAGCTGGCGGGCAGGTTCCAGCAGGTCGAGTTTCCCCTTGGCACCGCCCGAAGAGATGAGGACGGCCTTCTTCGGGATGCGGTAGCCCGTGGCGATGAGGGCATTGAGCAGTGCCTCGTTGAGGTCGTCGCCAAGACAGCCGACCTCGCCAGTGGAGCTCATGTCTACGCCGAGAACAGGGTCTGCGTTCTGCAGGCGTGCGAAGCTGAACTGACTGGCTTTCACGCCGATGCGGTCGATGTCAAACTCGCTCTTCTCAGCGCGCTGGTAGGGAGCGTCGAGCATGATTTTCGTGGCGGTCTCGATGAAGTTGCGCTTCAGGATCTTCGAGACGAAGGGGAAGCTGCGGGAGGCCCGGAGGTTACACTCGATGACCTTGACTTCGCGGTTCTTGGCCAGGAACTGGATGTTGAAGGGACCGCTGATGTTCAGTTCGGCTGCAATCTTGCGGGCAATCTTCTTCATCTGGCGGATGGTGGAGAAGTAGACGTTCTGGGCGGGGAAGACCATCGTGGCATCGCCGCTGTGTACACCGGCATACTCCACATGTTCTGAGATGGCATACTCTACAATCTCGCCCTTGTCGGCCACGGCGTCGAACTCTATCTCCTTGGTTTCCTGCATGAACTGCGAGACGACGACGGGGAATTCATGCGAAACCTCGGTGGCCAGCTTCAGGAAACGCTCCAGCTCCTCGTCGGAGTAGCAGACATTCATGGCAGCACCGGAGAGGACGTAGCTGGGACGGACGAGGACGGGATAACCGACTTCGCTGATGAACTCCTTGATGTCTTCGAGGCTGGTGAGGGCACGCCAAGCAGGCTGATCCACACCGAGTTTGTCGAGCATGGCAGAGAACTTGTCGCGGTTCTCGGCGCGGTCGATGTCCACAGGTGAGGTGCCGAGGACGGGAACGCCCTGACGATGCAGCTTCATGGCGAGGTTGTTGGGAATCTGTCCGCCTACCGAGACGATGACACCGCGAGGCTGTTCGAGGTCGAGGACATCGAGCACGCGCTCCAGTGTCAATTCATCGAAATACAAACGGTCGCACATGTCATAGTCGGTGCTGACGGTCTCGGGGTTATAGTTGATCATGATGGATTTATAACCCAGCTTGCGAGCCGTGTTGATGGCGTTGACGGAACACCAGTCGAACTCGACAGAGGAGCCGATACGGTAGGCTCCGGAACCGAGGACGACCACGGACTTTTCGTTATGATAATAGTCAATATCATGGAAGACCCCCTCCCCGCTCCCCCTCAAGGGGGAGAGTGAAATGTTCTGCCCATTGGAAAAGAGACCACCCTCCCCCTTAAAGGGGAGCGGGGAGGGGGTCCTGGTGAATGGGCCGTAGGTGAAGTAGAGGTAGTTTGTCAGCTCGGGATGCTCGCTGGCGACTGTCGGGATGCGCTTCACGGAAGGAAGGATGCCGCGCAGCTTACGGTGGCGGCGCACTTCGAGGTTCTCCTTCTCGAAGCTACCCGTTGTGGGTTTGAGGACGAAGCGGGCAATCTGGAAATCGCTGAAACCGGCCTGCTTGACTTCGAGCAAGAGACTGTCGGGCAGCTCTTCGAGGCTGTTGTAAGCTTCCAGTTGGTGCTTGAGATCTACGATGTGCTTCATGCGGGCAATGAACCAGGGATCAATCTTCGTCAGCTCTTCGATGCGTTTGATGGTATAGCCCTCCTCCAGAGCCTGTGCGATGGCGAAGATACGGAGGTCGGTGGGATTCTCCAGGGCATCGTCGAGGTCATCGAAGGCCACATGTTCGTTGCCCACGAAGCCGTGCATTCCCTGTCCAATCATGCGAAGTCCCTTCTGCAACATTTCCTCGAACGAACGGCCGATGGACATGATTTCGCCTACCGACTTCATCGAAGAACCAATCTGGCGGCTGACACCCACGAACTTCGTGAGGTCCCAACGGGGAATCTTGCAAATCATGTAGTCGAGCGATGGGGCCACGTAGGCCGAGTTCGTCGTGCCCATCTCGCCAATCTGGTCGAGCGTGTAGCCGAGGGCTATCTTGGCAGCCACGAAAGCGAGGGGATAACCCGTTGCCTTAGAGGCGAGTGCGCTGGAACGCGAGAGACGGGCATTGATTTCGATAATGCGGTAGTCGTTGGTCGTGGCATTGAAGGCGAACTGAATGTTGCACTCGCCGACGATGCCGAGGTGCTTCACGCAACGGATGGTGATGTCCTGCAACATCTTCACCTGCTCCTCGGTCAGCGAACAGGTAGGTGCGACAACGATGCTCTCGCCTGTATGGATGCCGAGGGGATCGAAGTTCTCCATCGAGGCGACGGTGAAGCAACGGTCGTTAGCATCGCGGATGCATTCGAACTCGATTTCCTTCCAGCCCTTAAGGCTCTCTTCGACAAGGATTTGAGGTGCAAAAGTGAAAGCACTCTCGGCCACTTCCACGAACTTCTCCTCATTGGGACAGATGCCACTGCCAAGACCGCCGAGTGCGTAGGCCGAACGGATCATGATGGGGAAACCGATCTCGCGGGCAGCCTTCAGGGCATCGTCCATATTCTCTACGGCATGGCTAACGGGAACCTTCAGGTCCACCTCGGCCAGCTTCTTGACGAAGCGGTCGCGGTCTTCCGTGTCCATGATGGCTTCGACGCTGGTTCCCAACACTTCGACACCATACTCTTGCAGCGTGCCATTCAGGTAAAGCTCCGTTCCGCAGTTCAGGGCTGTCTGTCCGCCAAAGGCGAGCAGGATGCCGTCGGGGCGCTCTTTCTTGATAATTTCGGTTACAAAATAGGGCGTCACTGGTTGGAAGTAAACTCGGTCAGCGATGCCCTCGGAGGTTTGGATGGTTGCGATGTTTGGATTGACGAGAACGCTTTGGATTCCTTCTTCGCGCAAAGCTTTCAACGCCTGCGAGCCAGAGTAGTCAAACTCGCCCGCCTGTCCAATCTTCAAGGCACCGCTGCCCAGCACCAGCACCTTCTTCATTGTCTTTTTCATGCTGCAAAAGTTATTAGTAAAGTGGTTGTCTTCTTTCGGCGGCAAAGGTAGGGAAAAAGTTTAGAGTTTTGGGTTTAAAGTTTAAGGTTTTTCACCCAAACGGCGCTTTTCCTGTCTTTTTTCTAACATATATCATGTTTTTCTTGCATTTTTACTACCTTTGCGCCCGAAAAAACAAAACTCCACAAATGATCTACCCCCATACCTACGAAGAGAAAATCGGCATGACAGACATCCGCGCCCTGCTGCGCGGCCACTGCCTCAGTTCACTGGGTCAGCAGCGCGTGGAAGAGATGCAGTTCCTGACCGACGCTGAACAGCTCCGCGAACTGCATCGGCAGACGGGTGAATTCGTGCGCTTACAGGAAGAGACCGACAGCTTTCCCGAACAAGGCTACTACGACCTCCGCCCTATCCTACACCGCATCCGCATCGAAGGCACTTATATCGAAGTCGACGAGATGTTTCAACTGCAACGGTCGTTGCAGACGATTGAGGCTATACAGAAGACCCTCTCCCCGCTCCCCCGTGAGGGGGAGAGCCTCACTTCGTTCGAAATCCCATATCCAGCTCTTTCGCGTATGGTAGCCGCAAGAACTCCACTCCCTTCACGGGAGGGGGCGGGGGTGGGGCTTCGGATCTCCCAGATTCTCGACAAATTCGGCCACGTCAAGGACACCGCTTCCCCTGACCTCGCCCGCATCCGGCATGAGCTGGCAAGCGTGGAAGGCAGCATCAGCCGGGTACTTAATCATATATTAAGGAACGCGCAAGCGGAAGGAACGGTGGCACAGGATGTGGCACCGACCATGCGCGATGGTCGCCTCGTCATCCCCGTTGCTCCCGCCCTGAAGCGGAAAATCAAAGGCATCGTTCACGACGAGAGTGCCACGGGGAAGACGGTCTTCATCGAACCGCAGGAGGTCGTGGAGGCCAACAACCGCATCCGCGAGCTGGAGGCCGACGAGCGACGGGAGGTCATCCGCATCCTACGCGAGTTCACCGATGAACTGAGGCCACTGGCTCCTTACCTGCTACAGAGCTACGAGATGCTGGCCGACGTGGAATTTGTCCGCGCCAAAGCTCTCTTGGCCCGTCAGTTGGGAGCACCGACCACCACCGACCCGCAGATTGCCGATGCCCCGCTCATCGACTGGACGCTGGCCGTACACCCGTTGCTCCAACGTTCGCTACAGAAGCACGGAAAGAAGGTCGTCCCCCTCGAAATAGAGCTCTCGCGTCGCCAGCGCATCCTGCTTATCTCGGGTCCCAATGCGGGCGGCAAGAGCGTCTGCCTGAAGACCGTAGGACTGCTGCAATACATGTTGCAATGCGGCCTTCCCGTGACCCTCGGCGAACGTTCGCAGTTGGGTATCTTCCAGAACATCATGATAGACATCGGCGACGAGCAGAGCCTTGAAGACGAACTCTCGACCTACAGCTCTCACCTCCTGAATATGAAACAGATGATGAGAGGAGCTGATCCTGCCACGCTGCTGCTCATCGACGAGTTCGGAGGAGGCACGGAGCCCCAGATTGGAGGTGCCATCGCCGAGGCCGTATTGAAGCGTTTCGTGGAACGCGGTGCCTTTGGAATCATCACCACGCACTACCAGAATCTGAAGCATTTCGCCGAGGAGACAAAGGGCATCGTCAACGGTGCCATGCTCTATGACCGCCACCTGATGCAACCCTTGTTCCAACTCCAGATCGGACAACCGGGCAGCAGCTTCGCCGTGGAGATTGCCCGCAAGATAGGTTTGCCCGAGGACGTTATCGCAGACGCTTCGGACATCGTGGGAAGAGACTATGTCAACGCCGACAAGTGGCTACAGGACATCGTGCGCGACCGCCGCTACTGGCAACAGAAACGCGACACCATTCACCAGCGCGAGCGCCAGATGGAGGAAACCATCGCCAAGTACGAAGCAGAGATGACGGAACTGCAACGCCAGCGTAAGGAAATAATTAAACACGCAAAGGAAGAAGCCGAACAACTTCTCAGTGACAGCAACGCCCGCATCGAACGCACCATCCGCGAGATCCGCGAGGCACAAGCCGAAAAGGAACAGACCCGACGCGCCCGCCAGCAACTCGATGACTTCCGCATCAAGAGCGTGGAGAGTCAGGAAGGAATGGGCGACGAAGAGATAGAGCGGAAGATGGAGAAAATCAGGAGGAGGCAGGAGAGGAAGAGAAGAGTAGACTCTCCCCCCGCCCTCCCTGTTAGGGAGGGAGCAGAATCTTTTGCAAATAGCTTATTCCCAGAGTCATTAGTAACCGCTCCCTCCCTAACAGGGAGGGCGGGGGGAGAGTCCAGGGCGGGGGGAGAGTCCAGGCCTTCTTTCGTCCGCATCAAAGGTCAGACCTCCGTCGGCCGCCTGCTCTCCATCGACGGCAAGAACGCCACCGTTCTTTTCGGTCAGATGAAGACGCAGGTGAAGGTGGACCGCCTCGTGGCAGCCCGTGAGCCGAAGAAGGAAGAGGTTCCGTCGGGAGCCACGTTTGTCAGCAAGCAGACACGCGACCTTATGCGCGAAAAATCGCTACATTTCCAACAGGACATCGACGTCCGGGGT
>Ga0310696_10009851_pt1 | contig 11021 bp, 8 predicted proteins | sample AusTroGonzalo_MG_4_FD_203885 | JGI IMG/M metagenome (GOLD analysis project Ga0310696, IMG submission 203885) | Bovine rumen microbial communities from tropical cattle in Woodstock, Queensland, Australia - Gonzalo_02 (v2) (version 2) | ecosystem: Host-associated > Mammals > Digestive system >...
GGCGCGGCCGCTGAGGAAGGCTTCATTCACGTCACCCACGGTGCTCAGGCCCATGATGATGTTCCAGCGGAGGGCTTCCTTGAACATCTCGAAGGTCTTGGGCTGGTCTTCGAAATCGGCCACCCTGGTCGGATCTTCCCGGGAAGGAACCCTAAGAAGCAGGCCATCGTGGTAGGGCTGGATGTCCCAGACGGTCAGATACCCGGTAGAAGGGACCAGCTTGCCGTAGAAATAATCGGCCGTGTCTCCCAGCGTGTAGTAGTCCGTATAGGCCTCGCCGCTGGTTTCCAGCAGGCGCACCTTGTCTTCGAAGCCGGCCTTCTTGAATTCCTTGATGGCCTTTTCCGTCTGGACGTCGTAGCGGTGGAAGGGAAGGTCCTTCTCTACGAGTTCTCTCATCCGGGCGCCCACAAGGGGAATCTCTTCCGGAGTGATATAGGTGCTGTCGGCCTTTTTTACATGGCAGAAATAGCCGTGGGAAATGGGGTGCTCTATGTAGAGCTTGCTGCCCGGCAGCACATCGCTTGCGGCCTTGTAGAGTAAGAAGTAAAGGGAACGGCAGTACACGCGCATGCCGCTGGGTTCGCGGACATCGATGAATTCGATATCCTTGTTCTGATAGACCTTGAACTTCAGACCCTGGGACACATTGTTCACCTTGGCAGATACAATGGGGTAGGGCGTGTGGCAGTCGAACTCGGAAAGCATCTGCACCAGGGACGTGCCTTCGGGGAAGCGCTTCGTCTCCTTCGTGTTCTTACAATAGACCTGGACCATGGGGGTATATTATTACAATTGTACTTCTTGTTTCTCCAGAAATGCGACTACGTCGCTCACCGTCTCGAACTTGGCCAGTTCCTGGTCGGGGATGACTATGCCGTACTGGTCTTCGATTCGCATCAGAAGCTGGAGGATATCCAGGGAATCGGCCCCGAGGTCTTTCTTGATGAGGCTCTGCGGGGTGATCTTGGAAGGGTCAAGGCGAAGCTGCTTCGCCAGGATGGTTTGTACTTTCTCAAACATAAGGTTTGGTTTAGATGCCCGGCCAAGCCGGGCATGACGTTATTCTTGATAATGTTCGTATTTGGCTATTTCGGCCTCTATCTTTCCGGAAAGCTGGCTGACTTCCATCTTGTAGGCCTGCTCTATGCACTTTTCCACGGCGGTGGCGTTGGAGGATCCATGGCCTTTGACCACCACCTTGGAGGTGCCCAGGAGCACGCTGCCGCCGTAATTCTGGTAGTTCATGAACTCCTTCATGTCGGCAAACATCTTTTTCATGAGCAGGGCTCCCAGTTTGTACAGGGTGCGGCTGAAGATTTCCTTCTTGAGCTTTTTCAGCAGTTCCAGCGCGGTGCCTTCGGTGGTTTTTACGAGGACATTGCCGCTGAAGCCATCGGCCACCACTACATCGTAATGGCCTGAGAGGAGGTCGCGGCTTTCCATGTTGCCCACGAAGTTAAGCCCTTCGGTTTCCTGCAGCAGGCCGTATGCCTCGCGGCGGATGTCGTCTCCTTTCTCGGCCTCTTTTCCTACATTCAGGAGCGCTACACGCGGTTTCTGCACGCCGTAAACGTTCTCCATGTATAAGGACGCCATAATGGCAAATTGGCGCAGATGGGCCGATGTGACCTCTACATTGGCGCCGCTGTCGCAGATTCCTACGATGCCGCCGTCCATAGTGGGAAGGATGGGGCAGAAGGCCGGGCGGATGACGCCGGGAATGCGGCCCAGCCGCACCAGTGCACCCGTTACCAGGGCTCCGGTAGAGCCGGTGGAGACCAGGGCAGACACATCATCCCGGTCGCGAAGCAGGATGATGCCTTTCATCATGGAAGAGTTGCGCTTGAGGCGCACCACGTCGGTGGGCTTCTCGTCGCAGCCAATCACTTCCGGGGCGTGGACAATCTCCAGGCGCTGGGGATCATAGGCCTTTCCGGCCAGTTCTTTCTGCAGAATCTGCTCGTCACCCAGCAGGAGGATATACAGGTCCTTGTTCTTGGCAAGGGCCGCCAGGGCGCCTTCTACGGGTGCCTGGGGGCTTTTGTCCCCGCCAAAGCAATCTACGAGTATCTTAATCATACCAGTTTCTTTACATATGCTCTATAGCGCTTGCATTCTTCACGCTGGAAGCGGCGCCACTGGTTCTGGATGGCGTAGTTGTCTTCCAGGTTCAGGTTGGTATCGGCCCATTTGATGCGAGGGTTGTCCCGCAGCATCTTCATGATGGCCAGGGAGAGGGCCCCGGATACGCCACGGTTCAGGTATTCGGGATCTACGCCCACCAGGCACAGATCCAGGATATCAGGCTTCTTGATGTAATAAAGCAGCTTGGCGAGAGTGAGCGGCGTGTATTTGCCGCGCGTTCCCACCAGTGCCGGAGCCAGGCCGGGGAAGGAGAGGCCGAAGCAAACGATTTTCTCGTTCTCATCCAGGATCACGGCCGTATATTTGGGATTGATGACCATGGCGAAGTTCTCCAGTACCAGCTTGCGCATGCCCTCGGTAAAGGGAACGGTTCCGTAGAGCCCTTCGTAGGAGGCGTCCAGAAGGTCAAAGAGACCGTCGGCATATTTCTTCAGAAGCTGGGGACCGTTCTTGGCCGTACCATAATGAAGCTTGTAGCGCTTGAAGATGAAGGCGACGAGCTGCTCCATCTCGTCAAGAGCTTCCTGGCTCTCGGGGCCATACAGGCGGCTGGCCGTCCAGTCAATCTCTTTCTGGTAGCCCAGCGCTTCCACATGTTCCTTGTAGTAGGGGAAGTTGTAGTTCTCCTCAAAGGTGGCGGGCTCTTCAAAGCCTTCTACCAGCATGCCTTCGCGCTCCAGGTCGGAGAAGTTGAGAGGCCCCACTACGGTGTCCATACCTTTCTCCAGGGCCCAGGATTCGGCTTTCTGGAACAGCGCCCGGGAAACCTCCAGGTCGTCGATGGTGTCGAAGCGGCTGAAGCGGCAGCGCTTTTCGCCATTCTTGGCATTGGCATCTTTCTGGATGATGCACTGGATGCGGCCGGCCGGTTTTCCGTCCTTGTAGGCCACAAAGCACGTCCAGTCGCAGCTGCTGTTATAGACGTAGTCCTTGCCGAACATCTTCTTCTCGTCCATATACAGCGGCGGTACAAAGTACGCGTTGCCTTTGTACAGATCCAGAGCAAAGTTCAGGAATTGCTTCTGCTCCTTACCGGTGGTAACTTCTCTGACTTCAATCATATATTAGCGATGCTTAGCGTGGAAGCAAACGCCAACGCCGTTGGGACCGCAGTGGCTCCCGGCGGTGGGGTTCACATACACATATTCGATATTTTGCTTGCCGAAGCGTTCCTCGATCATCCGGCCCACTTCCTGGGCAATTTCGGGAGCGTCGGTATGGCCGATGCAGATGCGGTGCTTCTCAATCTCGTCGCCCAGTTCGGCCACCTTGTCCACCAGGGCCTTCATGGCATTGGGACGGCCTTTGGCGGTGCCGATGGATTCCATCTTGCCGGCCTGGCTCATGTGGATGAGGGGACGTACGCCGATGAGGGTGCCCATGGTGGCGGCGAGGCCGCTCACACGGCCGCTGCGGCGGAAGAACTTGAGGTCATCGGCAAAGAAATACATGGCGAATTTGTCCACCTCGGTCTTGGCCCATTCCAGGACTTCGTCCAGCGTCTTGCCGGCCTTGATGAGGTCTCCCACTTCGCGTACAATGGCATAGCTGATGGTGGTGATGCCTTTGGTGTCGATCTCTTCGAAGCGGGCAGCGGGGAATTTCTCCTTTAGCTCCGCCACGGCCTGGTCCATGACATCGAAGGTGTTGGTCATGGCCCTGGAGAAGTGCACGTACAGAATGTCGTTTCCGGCCTTGAAGTCTTCCTGGAAGTAGTTGATGTACTGTTCCTTGGAGATGGCACTGGTCGTGGGCAGGACACCGCTGCGCAGCATGTCATAGAAGGCATGGCCGTCAAAGGTCTCGAAATCCACGTAAGGGTAAGTGGTCTTGGCGTCCACGCTGTAGGGCATGGAGATGAGCGTGTATCCGTACTCGGCCGCGATGGCGGGAGTAATGTCAGTATCGGAGTCGGTGTATATCTTTAACATAACACTAAAATATAATCGTAAACGGGTTGTCCTCCATCGATGAGGATGACTTCGGAGTTCTTGTATGTGCTCTGGAGGCTGTTTTGCAGCTTCAGGGCTTCCTCCGCGGGAGCATCGGCCCCTTGCAGGAGAATGATGATGTCGAAGTTCTGGGCCGATATTTTCTGCGCCAGGGCCTGTACTGCGTCGGGGCGCTCCGGGCAGCAGCAGAGGACGTCCTTGCCGCTGAAGCCTATAAATTCGCCGGTGCGGGCATCGGCCGTGTCTCGGATGGCCTTGGATACGGAGCCGGTGGTGACGGCCTGGGCAGCCTCTTCCAGGGTTTGGGTCAGTTCTTCCAGGGGAAGGTCGGTCTGGAGGTTGGCCATGGCGAAATAGCCTTCTCCCAGGGTATGGGTGGGGATGACCACAATCTTGGCCTTGTCGTAAATATCGGCCGCCTGACGGGCCGTGAGAATGATGTTGCTGTTGTTGGGGAAGACCAGGATGGTTTCGGCCCCCACGTTGTCAAAGGCTTCCAGGAAGCGCTCGACGGAGGGGTTCATGGTCTGGCCGCCTTCTATGACGGCATCGGCCCCCATTTCTTTGAAGGTGTCGGTGAGGCCTTTCCCGGAAGCGACGGTCACGATGCCAAGGGCTTTGCGGGCGCGCTTGAAACGCTCGTCCATGTGGTTCTCGTGGTGCTGGAGGGTCATGTTCTCCACCTTGATGGTGAGGAATTCACCCCATTCGCGGCATTTGGTGAGTACGGCGCCGGGGTCTTTGGTATGGACGTGGACTTTGATGATGGAGCCGTCGCGGAAAAAGACCAGGGAGTCGCCCTGGGTTTCCAGCCAGTCATGGATAACAGACTCGTCAAAGGAATCCAAATCCACCTTGCAACGCTGCAGCCGAAGGAGGAATTCCGTGCAATAGCCGAATTCCAGGACACTGTCTTCGGTGAAGGCCGTGAAGTCCACTTTGGGGGCGGCTGTGACGGTCGCTGTGGCGTCTTCTACCATCGGGGATCTCCCGTGCAGAGCGTCGCGCATGCCTTCGGCAATGCACAGAAGGCCTGCGCCGCCGCTATCCACAACGCCGGCCTTTTTGAGCACGTCCAGGAGGTCGGGCGTGTGCTGCAGACTCAGGTCCATGCCGGCAATCCAGAGGTCGAAGAATTCTTCAATGCTGGCCGATCCTTCCGCTGCGGCGACACCTTCGCGCAGGACGGTGAGGATGGTGCCCTCCACGGGCTGGGAGACGGCGTGATAGGCTTCCTCAACGGCTGCCTTCATGGCGGCGTTGAACTGCTTGTTATCGGCCTGTTTGAGGCCTTTGAAGGCTTTGCCCATGCCGGCAAAGATGCGGGAAAGGATGACTCCGGAATTGCCGCGGGCGCCCAGGAGCATGCCTTGGCTCACGGCGTCGGCCATTTCACCCAGGGTGCTTCCGCTCGCGTGGGTGCCGGCTTCTATGGTCATGTACATATTGTCCCCAGTGTCTCCGTCCGGAATGGGGAAGACATTGAGGTCGTTGATTTCCTGTCGTCTTTGGGACAGGCTGGCGGCACCGCCGCGGATAAGGTTCAGGTATAGTTCAGAATCCAGGTTCATGGTTTAGTTCTCAGGGATGCGGAAGCCGCGGCGGAAGAAAGGAATCTTCACCAGCCAGCGGAAAATCCAAGGCTGAATGGAATAGGTGATGAGGATGGTGGAGGCCATGCCGATCAGGGTAATGAGGCCGATGGAATGGATGGCCGGATGACGGGCAAAGATGAGCGAGAAGGTCACGATGCCCAACACCAGTGCGCTGTAGAAGATGGCCACTTTATGGAATTCCAGCATCTTGCTCTCTCCATTCCGGGCTTCGTTCAGCAGCCCCTCCATCACGAATATACTATAGTCCACACCTATACCGTAGATAAAGGTGGAAATGACAATGTTGATAAGGTTGAATTCCAGGCCCAGGAGCGCCATATAGCCCTGCATCACGTACCAGCTGACGAACATGGGCAGGAAGGCGATGATTGCAATCCAGATGTTCCGGAAACTGATGAGCAGGACCAGCAGCACAAAGAGGCTGGAAATCCAGAGGGTGGTGGAGAAGTCGTCGTGCACGATTTCCACCATGTCGCGGCAGTAGAAGAACGGCTCCAGCACCAGCACATGATTGACGGAAGCGAGAGACTTCCATACTTCGGTCTGGTCCTTGAGATCGTAGGATACTTCGGTGTACACCATGTATCGGCCACTTTCCTGCTGCTCTACATAATTGGAGAGCATGCCTTCGGGAACAATGCCGGATTCCACCACGCTGGCGGGTTCATACCGGGTGCTGACCATGCCCAGGAAGGGTTCGTAGAAGCCTTTGGGCAGTCCGTACTGCCTTTCGGATTCGGCCATCAGGTGTCTTAAATACCTTACCCTTCCGCGGGTCCAGAAGCTGTTCCAGGCCTTGATGCGTTCCTGCTGGTCCTCCGTGGAATGCAGCAGGAGTTTGGCGACGGGAACGTAGCTCTTGACCAGACCGCAGGCTTTCAAGGAATCCAGGGCTTTTACCAGGCCCTTGTTGTTTTCCAAGGCTTCGTCCAGGTTATTGTCGTCCCAGGCGGCGAAGTATTGGTGGGCATAGCCGTCGGCACTCTTCTGGTTGTAGAGGTCCTGGCTTTCGCGGAGCACGGCGTTGTCGTAGTCCAGGTTCATGAGGTCGCTGTCAAACTTGACCTTGGGGCTGAAGATGACTCCCACCACGATGACAATCAGGAGGGCGCCGATGAACCATTTGTTGCGGTCCCAGGGGAGGTTGTTGATCTTCTCTACCAGCGGGAAACCGTGGGTGCGCTTGAACTTAATCTGCTCCGGTTTCAGGAAATGGGGCAGGAATACGAGGGCGAAGAAGGTATTGCCAATAAGGGCGAAGGTGGCAAAAAGGCCGAAGTCTCTCAGCAGGTCACTTTCCGTAAAGAGCAGGCCCATGAAGGCACCGATGGTGGTGATGCAGCCCAGGAATACGGGCGTGGACTCTTCGCGGAGCATCTGCTCCGTGTCTCCCACGTAGTAATAATGGATGAGTACATGCAGGCAATAACTGATGCCTACACCCAGCACGATGGCGCTGATACCCAAGGCCATAAGGGACATGTAGCCCTTGATCCAGTACATGCAGGCCAGGGAGAAGACGGTACCGTACAGCACCGGAACCACCTGCTGCCAAAGGAAGGCCAGCTTGTGGAAGCTGAGGATCATGATGATCAGGATCAGGAGCAGGGACAGGCCGATGGACCATACCAGGTCCCGTTTGATGGTGCTGGCGTTGGATACGCTGCCCTGGGGATTGCCGTGTACCAGGATGTGAGCGTCCGGATGCTCGGCCTCGAACTCCACCTTGAGTTGGTCCATCATGCGCACCAGTTTGGTGGCGGCGCCGGAATTGGTGGAGGTGAAAGAAGGGGAGAGGAAGGCCAGGGCTACGGTTTTGTCCGGGCAGAAGAGGTGTCCGTCGTAAATGGTGACTCCACCCATGCTGGTGGTCTGCCCCAGGATTTCTCCCAGGAGATCCCGCAGGCTCAGCGGATCCATGGATACCAGCTGCGTGTCTTCGCCGGTTTCATCGGCCATCACAATCTCATAGTTCTTGGCCATCTGCTCCTGGAAGGCTTCCGGTTCCAGTTTCTGCTCGATGAGTTTGTACCAGGAGGTATCTATGAATGAAGGCAGGTGGCTCAGACCGAAGTCCATGGCCTCAAGCGCCGTATCAATGTCCAGCGCGGAGAATACGCCCTTCAGGTAATGCGTGCTGCTGTCACGTTGCTCCAGCGTGGTGCAGTATTCCTCCACCAGCGCGCCCAGTTCTTCGGGGGATAATGGATTGAGAGTGTCCCGGGACGTGACCTGAACAAAGATCTTGTCAATGAGGCCGATGTCGCTGAACGCCAGTTCGTTGGAGGTGGAAGAGCGGGGGAGGAGCTTGATGATGTCCTCCTCATACTCCAGTTTGGCTCCGAACCAGCCGAATACGGCGGTGGATGCAATCAGGACAATATATAGCAGGGCTTTGTTCTTCTGGAAGAACTCGTATATCGGCAGAAAGATTCTGTGCATGTTTGGGTTTTAGGTTTTAAATCTCACAAATATACGCATATTCGCCCTAAAACGCAAACAGGCCCCCTTTAGGGGCCTGCGCCGCCGTGCCCAACGTCCCACCCACTGGACCGTTAGACCCCAAAAGGCCCGGAACTGATTCCGAGCCTTTTTGTTAGAATTTGTCCATTTCTGAGAAGATTCTGTCGCGGACCTCTTCGATGGAGCCCACGCCGTTGATTTCGTGGTAGCGGCCGGCCTTTTTGTAGAACTCGATGAGCGGCTCAGTCTTGTCGTGGTAAGTTTTAACGCGGTTTTCCACCACCTCGGGGCGGGCGTCATCGGCCCTGCCTTCAATGTTGGCACGGTGGGCGATGCGCTCGTGGATGAGGGCGTCCGGAATCATGAGCGAGATGCAGGCGGTGACATTCTCACCATTCTTGGCCAGCATGGCATCCAGGGCCTCGGCCTGGGCAATGGTACGGGGAAAACCGTCCAGCAGGAAGCCGTTCACGTCCTTCACGCTTTGGAATTTGGATTCAATCATGCCTTCCACTACCTCGTCAGGAACCAGATTTCCGGCTTCAATAAGGGCTTTGGCCTGAAGGCCCAGAGGAGAACCGGCGGCGATTTCGCTGCGGAGGAGTTCACCGGTAGAGAGGTGGCAGAGTTTGTAGCGCTCCACCATGGAGCCGGCCTGGGTGCCTTTGCCTGCACCGGGAGGGCCGAAGAGTACGTAATACTTCATATTCAGTGTTCGTTTATAGATTCTTTACTCGTCCAGGACGTAGATGTCTTTGATATTGCGGCCCAGTTCGTCGTAATCCAGGCCGAAGCCCACGATGAAGCGGTTGGGAATCTCCATGGCCACGTAGTCCAGCTTCACGTCCTTCTTGTAGGCCTCCGGCTTGAGCAGCAAGGTGCAAACCTTGGTGTCTTTGACTTTGGCAGCATCCAGCAGGTCCTTCATGACCACGATGGTGTTACCGGTGTCCACAATGTCTTCTACGATGATGACACGCCGTCCTTCCAGATGAGCGGGAAGGGGAACTTCCGTCTTGATGTAACCCGTTGACTGGGTTCCCGCATAGGAAGAGAGTTTGCAGGCTTTAAGGACCAGCGGGAAATTGACTCGCTTGAGGAGTTCGGCCGCATAGATGATGGCGCCGTTCAAAGTGCAGAGGAAGACGACGGGATCATCATCCGTTGCATCGGCATAATCTTGGTTGAGCCGGGCAGCCACGGCATCGATGGCTTTCTCAATCTTTTCGTTGGGGATGAACAGTTTGAAGGTCTTGTCGTGAAGAGTGACTTTATTTTCCATCGATTTGTATAGATTTATTGCTACAAAATTAGTAAAAAACACACAATTTACCCCCTAAAACAACACATTTTATCAACAGGTTCTGTTGAATCCGGAAAGGGCTTGGTAACTTGGGTACATGAGACAGTTTTTTACCGGGCTCCTGCTGGCCCTCCTTTTCACTCAAGCATACGCACAAGATGAAATTCTCCGCGCCGCCCTGTTCCTTTCCGGCGCCAATTCGGAAGAAGAAATTGACGAAGACTGGATCCAGCGCCTGGAAGCCATGGGCAAGGTGCGGGTCAATTCCAATCGCCTTCGGCCTGGCCTGCTGACGGATTATCAGATAGCTACATTGGCCGATTACAGAGCCGCCCACGGGGACATCCTCTCCTGGGAAGAGCTTATGCTGGTGGATGGATTTGGACGTGAAGCGGTGGAAGCATTGAAGCCGTTCTTGTCCTTGGAATCCAGGCGCTTGCCGGGCTCTTCTGACACCGTACGTACACGGGCCGATGCCCTGGTCAGGACCACCTTGAAAAATGTAGGCGTGAAGGCCAAAGTCACCGGGGACCACTGGCGCATCGGAGGTGCCTGGCGAAGCCCGGACTGGACGGCCTATGCCGAGGCCGATACCCGCCTTGGACGCTTCGTGCTGGGGAATTTCAACGTCCGGTATGCGGAGGGTCTGGCCCAGTGGAGCGGCTTTTCCATGGAGAGTCTTTCTACGGTGGATGCCTTTTTCCGCCGCAGCTCCGGCATAGCTCCGGTGTGGTCCTACAACTCGTCCTCCGTGCATCGCGGGGCGGCCTATGAAAATGGCGGAAGGCATTGGCGGGCATCGGCCTGGGGCACGCTGGACAAGGTTTTTGGAACGCACGCAGAGTATCTGGGCCGATGGGGCCACGCCGGCGGAACGCTGGCCTGGACGCCTTCGGAGGGCATTTCCGCCTCTCTGGAAGGCCGATGCAACCTTCGCGGCGCTGATTATTCGGCCGAAGTGGCATACCGCAGCCGGGCGCTTGCCGGGAAGGCATCGGCCCGATGGAAGGTAGGTGATAACGGCAAACTGGCTTCCCAGGTACGCGTCCTGCCTTCGAAGTTCAGCGGCAAGAAGAACGGGGAATACGCCCTGGCGGCCGGGTATTCCCTGCAGGCAGGCCGATGGGTGGCGCTGGCCGGCCGCACGGGTTTTGGCAGCTCGGTGCCCCTGTATAAACTATCCCTGACGCTGGACGCCGCTCTGCTGCCTGTGACAGGCGTGGATCCCCGCCGTTTGCAGGTGCGGGGGTACGCCACCTGGAACTGGCAGTTTGCATCGGCCTGGTCGCTGGCTTTGCGTTTGACGGAACGTTTCCGCAATTACGAGAGCCCCCGGACGGATTTGCGTCTGGATGCCCAGTTCGCCTCCGGCCCTTGGCTTTCGGTGCTACGCTGTGAGACAGTCCGCTGCGAGGCATGGGGCGTGCTATCTTACCTCGAGGGCGGGTATAAGAATGAGCGTTTATCGGCCTATCTGCGGGTGGCTGCCTTCGACATTGCCAACTGGGCCGACCGCATCTACTGCTATGAGCGTGATGC
>Ga0310696_10009854_pt1 | contig 11020 bp, 10 predicted proteins | sample AusTroGonzalo_MG_4_FD_203885 | JGI IMG/M metagenome (GOLD analysis project Ga0310696, IMG submission 203885) | Bovine rumen microbial communities from tropical cattle in Woodstock, Queensland, Australia - Gonzalo_02 (v2) (version 2) | ecosystem: Host-associated > Mammals > Digestive system >...
GCTGAGAAACATAAGGAGAAATGATATAGCGATCACCAGCTAAACGAACAAGTTCTTTTGCCTGAGACAGCTCAATATCTCTGCGGCCTCTGCGTTTCCACCAATCTGAATGATCCATCCAAGATTCCTTTTCGATATAAAGGATATCTGAACCTAATACAGAGATACTTTGCACGAAGCTTTTAGATACGCCGTCAATAGCCATGCTCATCAGGGAAACAGTGACCACGCCGATCACGATGCCCAAAGTTGTCAGGATAGACCGCATCTTATTAGCGTTGATAGCGTCAAACGCGATGCGGAAACTCTCTGACAATTCATTTTTGAGCTTCATAGCGTAATTTAACTCACCTGATGCGGTTCATCAGAAGCGATTCTGCCGTCACGAATACGGATAATGCGCCGTGCTCTTTGTGCGATATCCTCTTCGTGTGTTACCAGAATGATAGTGTTGCCCTTCTTATAAAGTTCATCAAACAAAAGCATGATCTCATCGCCGGTAGCGGTGTCGAGATTGCCGGTCGGTTCGTCTGCCAGCAGAATAGAAGGATTATTCACAAGGGCGCGCGCTACGGCAACACGCTGACGCTGACCGCCGGAAAGCTCATTGGGTTTATGGTTCAAGCGTTCTTTAAGTCCTACTTGGATCAATGCATTTCTGGCGATTTCCAAGCGCTCATCTAAATCGACTCCCGCGTAGATAAGAGGAAGTTCCACATTGTGCAGGGAAGTGCTGCGGGGAAGCAGATTAAAAGTTTGAAAGACAAATCCGATCTCCCGATTGCGGATGTCAGCCAGTTCATCATCATCCATCTGATCCACAGCGTGTCCGTTCAGGATAAAACTGCCGGAAGTGGGTGTATCCAAACATCCCAGGATGTTCATCAGAGTGGATTTACCGGAACCGCTGGGTCCCATAATAGCGACATATTCGCCTTTGAAAATCTGTAAATTGACACCTCTCAGGGCATGGACAGTTTCCGCGCCCATGTTGTAGGCTTTACAAACATTTTCGATTTGAATAAGCGGAAGGGACATACTATGGTTTGACCAGGATGAGTTTGCCGTCTTCAAGATCTTTGCTGATAGCCTTATAGCCGCCGCTGACGATTTCCTCTCCTTCTTGAAGTCCTTCAAGAATTTCTGTGTAATTGTCATCGCTGATGCCGCGCTTGACCAGGCGTTTTTCAACCCGATCTCCATTTACGACAAAGACGACTTCCTCAATAAGGCTTTCTGTGGATTTTGTCTTGGAGGAATCCTCTGAAGCGGTTGGCGGTTTTATATCGGCTATGGTATTGGTTGCCATAGCTTTCAGACGAGTAGTCACAGATTGGATTGGTACAGAAATCACATTGGTGCGGTAACGGGTCTCTATTTCAGAAGTGACAGACATTCCCGGACGGAAAGCTTCTTTGTCTGTGATAAGGATACGAACCTCAAATTTAGTAGCCTCAGTTGTACTGCTGCTGTTTGCGGTATTTGCAATTTGAGAAACGGTACCGACAAACTTTTGATCATGAAAAGCATCTACATCCAGCCAGGCTTTCTGTCCCAGAGAGATAAGATTGATATCCATTTCGCCGATGTCCACACGAGCCTCCATGTGATTCAAGTCTGAAATAGTCATGACTTCTGTACCGCTGTAAGTTCCTGTTCCGACCACGCGTTCACCTAATTCGGAATTCAACTTGGAGACGGTGCCATCCAGAGGGGAATAAATGATACATTTGCTCAGATCCTCTGAAGCGCGATCCAGAGCCGCTTGAGACATGGTAACCTGGTGAATGGAATTAGTATAAGTAAATTTAGCCGCAGTGTAGGAATTGACGATATCATCATAATTGGCCTTGGAAAGCAGATTATTCTCATAAAGACCTTTAGCACGTTCCCATTCTGCTTCCCATTTTTTCAGTGAAGCCAAAGAGATATCCCGACTGCCCAGAGCTGATTGCAAACTGGCGGCCGCGGAATTACTGCTGGCAATATAGAGATCCGGCTTCACACTGAAAAGCAGATCGCCTTTATGTACCATCTGTCCTTCGCTGACTGGCAGCTGAATGATCTCACCGGATACTTCTGAGCTGATTTTTACATAAGTAACAGGCTGGATTTTCCCATTAGCGGTAACGATTTCCGTGATATCACGCTTTTGAACGGTATCGGTTTGTACTTCAATAGGCTTTTCCGCTTTCATCAGGAAGTACGCAACTACGTTTCCGATGATAAACAGCAAAATGATTGTCCAGAAAATGTAAAAGAATTTTGATTTTTTCTTCTTACTCATATTTATATCCTGTTTTAGATTCTTGCAATGAACCCTGAAATCATAATAATTTCTAACTGAGGCGAAGACAATAAAAATGTCTGCCATCTTATAAAGAACCGGGATACGATGATTTTGTGTTAAAAAAAATGAAAAAATCAGCGTTTTAAAAGGATCAAGTCCATGTTTAATTGGGATTCGATCCATTTAACCCACTTGTTTTCATGGGATTTCATGATTTTTCTGTCTGCGGGATCAATATCATCAAAATCCTGTAGATGAAGAATAGAGTGGATGAGGTAACGGAGAGTTTCGCTTTGGGGGGTTGTATGGAACTCTTTTGCGTAATAGTGCGCTTCATCAATGCAGATGAAGACATCACCGAAGAGAATATTTTTTTGTGGATCTTGAAGATACTGAAAAGTAATGACATCTGTGGAACCTTCATGCCCCAGGTATTTTTCATTCACTCTGGCCATGCGTTTGGCATTTACGAAATACCAGCTGAGTTCCGCTTTTTTTACACCCATTTGAGAAAGCAGCAGCAGAATGGTTGGGCGACAGAGAGGGATATTGAAACGAAACCTAGGGTGAAGATTGCGAAAGGTTAAAGCAAAACTGTTGGTTGGAGGTTGTGTCTTAATGGTTGGAGGATTTGGATGGTGTTTGTGTCTTTTGGGTTTCGTATGCTTGGATAATGCGTTGAACCAGAGGATGGCGCACCACATCTCGTTTTTGGAATTCTTTGATACCGATACCGGGAATATTTTTCAACAGATAGAGAGCTTCTGGAAGCCCGGATTTCCGGGGATACGGCAGATCCACCTGAGAAGGATCACCCGTAATTATGATTTTGGTGTTGATCCCCATACGAGTGAGAAACATGAGGATTTGTTCCCGTGTCGCGTTTTGAGCTTCATCCAGGATGACAAAGGAGTTGTTCAGGGTACGACCGCGCATATAAGCCAGGGGCGCGATCTCAATGGTGCCGCGTTCCTGATGTTTGAGAACATCTTCAGAAGGCATCATATCATAAAGTGCATCGTAAAGAGGACGCAGATAGGGAGTGATCTTTTCTTGCAGATCACCGGGAAGAAACCCCAGAGCCTCACCGGCTTCTACTGCCGGACGTGTTAAAATAAGGCGATTGCATTTTTCCTCTTTAAGAGCGGCAACAGCCATAGCCATAGCCAAATAGGTTTTACCGGTTCCGGCCGGACCTACTCCAAAAGTAATGTCATTCTGACGAATGAGTTCCACATATTGGCGTTGCCCAAGAGTCTTGGGAATAATGACAGGTTTGCGTGCGGAGGTATAAATACGGGAGGCCTGAAGAGTTCGCAGCGATTCCAAACCGTCTTGTTCCGCGACTTTGATAGCATGTGAGAAGTCGCTGGCACGAACGATGATACCGTTTTTGACAGAGTCTTCAATCAACTGAAGGATTTTTTCAACTCTTTCAATGGCGGCAGGTTCTCCTTCGATTTTGATCCAGTTGTCACGAGCAACTGTTTTAATATCAAATTGGGTTTCAAGTGCCTTGAGATTGGGGATGCTTCCATGAAAAAGCTGCTGAGCCAGTCTGATATTTTCAAAGTAATAAGTTGTTTCGCTCATGATTAGGAACGAGGAATCTTTAATTACTCTGGAGTTTGCGGATGGCCTTGCGCAGATTCTCGGCTACTTCGAAAAGAGCTTGCGGCAGGATAGACGTTTGACCAATGACCGGCATAAAGTTGGAATCTCCGTTCCAGCGGGGAACCACATGAATGTGGAGATGTTCAACAATACCGGCACCGGCGACTTTTCCCTGATTGATGCCGATATTGAACCCTTGGGGATGCATTGTTTCAGTCAAGGCTGTTTGACAAGTTTGAACCAGATGCATCATTTCCAGAAGTTCTTCATCCGTCAAATCCCCGATGGCGGGGACTTGACGATAGGGGATCACCATCAGATGTCCCCCGTTATAAGGATAATTATTGAGAATCGCGAAACATGTTTTGCCGCGTGCGATCACGTGATTTTTTTCATCATTCTGTTCTTTAGCGATTCGACTAAAGATAGATTCATCCGAGGGAGCCGGTTTCGGTCCCAGGATATATTGGATTCGCCACGGGGCATGAAGCGGTTCCATAACGACTTATTGGAGTTTTTGGAGTTCCTCTTTGACCAGCTTGATCACTTCTGCCACGGCTTCTTCCGGTTTGAGAGTGATCAAATCTCCGCCGCGGCGTTTTAATTCCACGACTCCCTTGGTCAGAGATTTTTCTCCAATGGCCAGGCGCAGAGGAATGCCGATCAATTCAGAATCTTTGAATTTAACGCCGGGGCGTTCATCGCGGTCATCCATCAGTACTTCAATACCGGCAGTTGTCAGTTCTGCGTAGAATTTCTCTGCCCACTTCATCGGTTCACTATCCGCAGCGATATTCAGCGGAGTGATGCAGACCTGGTACGGAGCGACTGACATAGGCCAGTTGATGCCGTCTTTGTCAAAATTCTGTTCAATGATGGCTTGGAGTGTGCGAGTGACACCAATACCGTAGCAGCCCATGACGCAAGGTTTCTGTTCACCTTTTTCATCAGAATAAACAGCGCCCAAAGCGACACTGTATTTAGTACCCAGTTTGAACACCTGGCCGACTTCGATGGCGTGGCGGATGCACAAGGGCTTGCCGCACTTGGGACAGGCTTCACCATCTTTGACTGTACGGATATCCACGAACTTAGCTGAAGGAATATCACGGGCAATATCCACATGATGCAGATGCTGACCGTCTTTATTCGCTCCGGTGACCATCCCGCTGGCTCCCTGAAGAAGCAGATCGGCATAGATGGGAGTTCCATTGACTCCAACCGCGCCCAGACTGCCGGGATGCGCGCCCATCAGAGCGACGATCTCTTCATCGGTTGCCGGACGGAACAGGACTGTTCCAAGAATACCGGCCAGCTTGGCTTCATTCAGCTGATAGTCACCGCGAAGCAGAAGGATCGCCGGTTTGTCTTCAGCTGTGAAGATAAGAGTTTTGATCTGTTGAGAAGCGGGGATATTGAAAGGAGCCTTGCTGAGATCTTCAATGGTTTTCACTCCCGGTGTTTCAAAAGCTTCTGCTGCGGCAGTGTCTTTTGTATAGGACGCTTCGACCTGGCTGTCTGCTTTTTCCACATTGGCGGCATAACCGCAAGTGTCGCAGAAAGCGATCTCGCATTCACCTGTGTCCGCAGGAACAACAAACTCATGAGTATGTTTTCCACCCATGACACCGGCGTCGGCTTCCACGGGGAACGCTTTCAGACCGCAGCGGCGGAAGATCTTAGTGTATGTATCATACATCAAACGATAACTGACCATGGAGGCTTCATCGTTCAGATCAAAGCTGTAAGCGTCCTTCATGATGAACTCACGGGCACGCATCAGACCAAAACGGGGACGGATCTCGTCACGGAATTTGGTTTGGATCTGATAAAGGTTGATGGGAAGTTGACGATAACTGCTGATTTCTCCGGCGGCCAGAGTTGTCACGACCTCTTCATGAGTGGGACCCAGTACCCATTCACGTTTACCGTGGTCATTGACTTTGAAAAGGGTATCACCGGCGGCATCATAGCGGCCGCTCTTTTGCCATATTTCAGGCGGCTGCAGTGCCGGCATCAGTATTTCCAGAGCACCGGCGCGATCCATTTCTTCGCGGACGATCTGCTGGACTTTGCGCAGAGAGCGCATGCCCAGCGGCATAAAATTATAAAGTCCCGCGGCGAGTTTGCGAATGATGCCCGCGCGGAGCAAAAGTTGATGAGAAAGAATCTCTGCCTCAGCAGGGGATTCACGAAGTGTCGGTATCAGTGATTTAGTCCAACGCATATTGATTTTTGATAAAATTTTACATATCCGCGTTTGTGAAGACCTCTTGGACATCGTCCTGATCTTCCAGCGCGTCTATCAGTTTTTGAACGGTTTCCACCATATCCGGCGCGACAGGCGTTATCATTGTGGGAAGTTGAGTAATAGAGGCGTTCGCGCAGGTGATGCCAGCCTCGTCTAAAGCTTTGGAGACAGCTTCAAAATCACCCGGCTCGGTAATGATTTCATAACCTTCGGGTTCTGACTTGAAATCTTCAGCACCCGCGTTCATAGCCACTTCCATGAGCTTGTCTTCGTCAGCGGCTTCACGTTCAATAATAAATTGTCCTTTCTTTTGGAACAGACGGGAAACAGCACCCGATGTAGCCATGCTGCCGTTGTGGCGTGTCAGAATGGCACGGATCTCCGCGGAAGTGCGGTTGCGGTTGTCTGTACTCAGTTCGATCAGAATGGCGACTCCAGAGGGACCATAGACTTCATATACCAGATCTTCATAGCTGACGGCGGCACCTTCGCCAGAGGCTTTTTTGATGGCACGTTCGATGTTATCGCGAGGCATACTTGCCATGCGTGCTTTGAGCAAAGCCATACGCAATCGAGGATTCATATCAGGATCACCGCTGGATCCCATCTTGACGGCGATCATGATCTCTTTTGCGATTTTTCCAAACAACTTGGAGCGCTTGGCATCAATGGCTCCTTTGAAGTGTTTAACTTTTGCCCATTTACTATGTCCGGCCATAATATTTAATTATTTTTGATCTAATATATTATTTTGTACTAAAGGGGGAGTGTCTTGGTTTGTTTTCTGCATTTCATGCGCTTTCTCTGTCCAGGTGATGATCCCGGCACCTGCGACGATCAACAAAACACCAAACCAGCGCAGGGGGACGATCTCTTCACGAAGGATCAGCCATGCCGCAAGAGTTGTGAACACAAATCCTAAACTGGTCATCGGCCATATAAAACTCACCTGAGCCTGGCTCATCAGATAGAGAAGGGTGCCAAAGAACATAGCCTCGAAGAGAACTCCTAACAGGATGTTGCCGTTGCAGATACCTTTTAGGATGATTCGAGTGATCTCTTGTAAGTTGACTTGATTTACTTCTCCGATTTGATGAAGCCCGCGGTTTAAAAATACAACTCCAATCGCCTCCAATATGAGTCCGATTAGAAGCACAATGATGAGTTTATACATGGTATGCCGCATTTTATGCGAATGCCGCTTTCATTCTTTACGGCATTCGTCATCCATCATCTGTTAAGGTTCTTCAGATTCAATGGGTTCCTCTTTCATCTTCTCAAGGATGTCCGCGGGGGCATTAGCATTGAGCTGTTTGAGGATATCTTCGGTCAAGTCATACTGACCATCCGTGTACAGGAGGATGCGGCTGCGGTCGGCGCTGTCTGCTCCCACATCAAAAACCATGGAATACTGTTCACTCTTTGCGCGTTTGGCTACAAGTTCAGTGATCTCATCCATGATGTTCTTGCGATAGCGGCGCTGCTGTTCCGAAAGAGCGGTGCGGGCGCTGCGTTCAAACTGGGTGATCATTGTCTCCATCTTTTTGATTTCAACGCGAAGATCTTCTGCCGCGGCACGGCGTTGTGCTTTTACCTCTTCGGTGATCGTGGGATCATCGATTTTCGCGTAGGCCACACTGTAATCATCGGTGAGCTTTTTATACTCATCTTGATACTTTTTACTTTCGGCATCATATCCAGCCGCGAGTTCCTTGATTTGGATATCCGCTTGCTTGGTCTTAAAATATCCATCAAAGACTTTACGAAGATTGATGGTAGCGATTTTCTGTGTTTGAGCTATAGCCGTTGTTTCACAGCAGAAACAAAGAGCTAAACAGGTAATGAGTACAGGAATGATTTTTTTCATATAAAAATAGTTTATTCAGTTTTTTTATCAGCATCCGCGTTTAAAATATCCAAAACCTCTTGTGTGATATCATTTTTTCCGGATGTAAAAATGATGGGGCGCTTGGGATCATCTTCATTGTAGGCTGTATTCAAAACAAGAGTATAACCTTCGCTTTGAGCGCGTTTTGAAACGACTTCTGAAATTTCGTTGATGATTTTGGCTCTCAGTCTGCTTTTCTCGCTCTCGAGAGTGCGAAGACCGTTAGCTTTGAATTGAGCCATGTCTGTCTCTTGTTTTTTGCCTTTTTCATTGAGCTGTTTTGCCAGCTCCGTATCTTTGGCTTTTGCCTCTTCTGTTGCGGCGGGATCCTGGAGCCTTTTAATGACTTCAAGGTATTCTTCTTTTATCGCTTTCAGATCCGTTTCAAATTGGATCCATTCCGCGTTGTATTTCTCAGACAGTTCAGATATCTGTTTATTGACCTGCGCTGTCTTGTAATACTCATTGAAGACTTTGACCATGTCAATGGTAGCAATCTTTTGGGATTGAGCATTGGCACCAAAGGTGAGTGTGAAACAGACTGCAAGCGCACAAATAACTTTGCAGACTGCCAATGTTGCGACTAATTTTTTCATACAAAAAACTTTATTCTCAATAGATTAGAATTCACGGGTATAACCCACACTGAAATTGAATCGTCCGCTGCTGCCTTCGTTTCTGCCGTTGATGGGGATACCGTAATCAAAGCGCAGAGGTCCGAGCATCGGGATGTTCAAGCGGATACCGAGACCCACGTCATCTGCCCATCCTAACTTGCCATACAGAGGATCTTTTCTGTGAGAGGGATCGAATTCGTAGGCGTCCGGGTTGACCCAGCCGATATCATAGAATGCCGCAACACGCAGATATTCCTCGATGATAGGGACAGAGTATTCCAAACTGCCGAAGACATAGGTTTGACCGCCAACAGGTTCGCCCTCAATGAGGGGACCTAAGTGACGGTATTTATAGCCACGCATATCGTAGGCACCGCCTAAATAGTATTTTTCGTAGAAGGGGATATGGTCGGAATTATCATAATTATCCATAGTGCCGATGCGTCCCATCACTTCCAGCACATCACCTTCGCCAAAGCCTTTGAAATACCAGGAAGTTCTCAATTCCAGTTTGTAGAAACTGAAATCACCTCCGAAAGGACCTCCTGCTACTTGCGGAAGGAATTCAGTGCGCTGACCGCCATTGGGCAGCATTGTGGAATTACGCGTGTCGTATGCGATGGAGGGCATGACCTTGGAAATCAGATTGGAACCCTGATCCTGGCGGATGACATAAGGTGCTTTTGATGTGACATGATTGATGTTCACATTTTCAAGAGAGTAAGCAATACCGCCTATCCAGAAGTCGTTCCAAAGGGTACGGGTCAGACCAACCTTGCCGCCCAGGATCTCCTCTTCATATTCATCAGAATAGTAACTGATTTGTCTCCAGTATAAGTCTGTGCTCAACGCAAGCTTACGGCCAAAGAGCCACGGTTCGACAAAGGACAAGATGTAGTCATGCCGCTTCGTACCGATGGTAGCACGCAAACGCATCTTTTGGCCACCGCCCATGAAGTAGGGTGGTTTGAACAAATCAAAATTGCTTTGAGAAACTTCCGCGTAACCGAATAGATTATCAACGGTGCTGAAGCCGGCGCCCACCATAAAGTTAGCGGTATCCTTTTCATCAATGTTGATAACCAAGTCCTTACGATCGGGGATATCGGTTGGTTCCGGCTGAGGATCCACCTTGGAGAAGTATTGCAAACCTTCCAAACGGCGTTTGCTCAGTTTGACACGAGTCATGTCAAAGACTTCACCCGGAGTGATGGCTAATTCCCTGCGGATGACTTTGTCTTTGGTTTTGGTATTGCCTCGTATCTCGATTTTCTCAACGTAAGATTTATCAAATTCCTGGATCCGATAGATAAGATCCATCGTAGAGTTTTCTACATTAGGGATCTTTACAGCGTTGACGATGACATCAATGTAACCGCGGGAGCCGTAGTAATCCTCAATAGCCTCGACATCGGCGGTGAGTCCTTTCGGGGAGAAAACACTGCCTTCCAGCATAGACATCTTGGACAGATTTCCTTCTGTGTAAACACCACGCAGAATTTCATCAGAACTAAAGAGTTTATTGCCTTCAAAAGATATCTTGCCCACATGATACTGTTGGCCTTCCTCGATATCGAAGTGGACGATCATTCGTTTGTCACTAATAACATCGGAATTGATGTCATTGATCTTGAAATCGAGATAACCCTCGTTGTGATAGAAGGTTGTCAGTTTTTCCTCATCTTCAGCTACCTGATCATCTTTCAGAGTGCCGCTGCCGGTAATGAAGGAGAGAAACCAGAATTTACGAGTCTTTACGACCTTGCGTAATTTCTTTTGTTGGAAAGCGCTGGCTCCATCGAAAAGAACTTTTTTGATTTTGATTTTCGGGGCTTCTACGATTTCAAATACCACACTGGCGCGACCGGCTTTTTCATCCACATTAGTGGTATATTTAACAGTTGTTTTCTGACGGCCGCTGCGTTGGTATTTCTTTAAAATTTCGCGTGTATCTTTAAAAAGCTTATGTTCATCCAGAGGCGCGCCCACCTTTGATGAAACTTTTTTCATCAAAGAACGTTTCTTGATATGTTCATTTCCTATAAATTGAATATCTGTGATGATGGGCTTGGCCTGGACAAAGAATGTAAGGTTGACATCTCCGGCTCCGGCATCCTCTTCACCAACACGAATATTGTAGAAATATCCTGTGGAATAGAGGTTTTTGATGCTGTCGTCTATAACCGTCCGTACATAGGTATCCCCAGGTTTGATGCGAATATTGGAGCGAATGTAGTCATCATTAACGGCTTGCGGTCCCACATGAGTGATAGTGATCTTCTGGACGGTCGTGTTCTCGTAGGACGGCTGTGCCGAGATACCTTGTGCCCATGTAAGAGATTGTCCGCTAAGCAATAGCA
>Ga0310696_10009857_pt1 | contig 11019 bp, 8 predicted proteins | sample AusTroGonzalo_MG_4_FD_203885 | JGI IMG/M metagenome (GOLD analysis project Ga0310696, IMG submission 203885) | Bovine rumen microbial communities from tropical cattle in Woodstock, Queensland, Australia - Gonzalo_02 (v2) (version 2) | ecosystem: Host-associated > Mammals > Digestive system >...
TTGATAAACCCTATAAAGTAGAGTAATCATAATTACTGATTTCTAATTACTAATTCTTGATTTTCGGATACTTCCGCGTCCATCCGTCCCAACGCAGTCGCATCACGCCGAAGAACGCCTCGCCGAAAATGCCACCCGACATCTTGCTGGTGCCTTCGCGACGGTTGATGAAGATGACGCTCACCTCCTTGATCTTAAAGCCGATCTTGTAGGCGGTGTATTTCATCTCAATCTGGAAGCCATAGCCCTTGAAGCGTACCTTGTCCAGTTCGATGGTTTGCAGCACACGGCGCTTATAGCATTTGAAGCCCGCTGTGGTATCGTGAACCTTGAAACCTGTGACAAAACGTACATATTTTGAGGCGAAATAACTCATCAGCACTCGTCCTATGGGCCAGTTTACCACGTTTACGCCAGAGACATAGCGTGAGCCGATGGCCAGATCGTAACCCTCATCGTGACAGGCCGCATAGAGGCGTGGCAGGTCGTTGGGGTCGTGACTGAAGTCGGCATCCATCTCAAAGATGTACTCATAGTCGTGTTGCAGAGCCCACTTAAAGCCTGTGATATAGGCTGTGCCGAGTCCTAATTTACCGCTGCGCTCTAAGATAAAAAGCCGGTCGGCAAACTCTGAGGCCATCAGACCTTTCACAATCTGAGCCGTCCCGTCAGGCGAACCGTCGTCGATGACGAGGATATGGAAACTTTTTTCCAGCCCGAATACGGCCCGGATAATCTTCTCTATGTTCTCCTTCTCGTTATACGTTGGGATGATAACGATGCTGTCGCTTGAATGCATAATCTGAGTTATTACGCTGCAAAGTTAATAAATAATCTGAGAAAAACGGTGTAATCTATTACTTTTTTAGTAATTTTGCAGCCAATTCGCGATGAATATACAGGAATTGGAGAAAATCTATGCCGGGTTGCCGCAGGTGAAGGCACTGGCGCAAGCGATAGGGAAATCTTCGGTCAAGACGATTTTCCTCGAAGGTTTATTGGGTTCTAGTGCGCCGATGGTGTTCGGCAGTTTGGCGGCGAAGTGCAAGAATCCTTTGTTGTTTATCCTTCAGGATGCTGAGGAGGCAGGCTATTTTTACCACGACCTGACGCAGTTGTTGGGCAACAAGGATGTGCTGTTTTTCCCCAGCAGTTACCGTCGGGCCATCAAGTATGCCCAGCGTGACTCTGCTAATGAGATACTGCGCACGGAAGTGCTGGCACGATTCTCTGAGGGTATGTATGTTGTAACCTATCCTGAGGCAATAGCGGAGTTGGTTGTGTCGAAGAAGACACTCGATACCAGGACGCTGGTACTGGAGAAAGACCAGACCATCGCTGTGTCGGCTATTGAGAAAACATTGCGTGAATTCGGTTTTCGCGAGGTGGATTATGTCTACGAGCCAGGACAGTTTGCCCTGCGCGGCTCCATCCTCGACGTCTATTCCTACAGTTGTGAATATCCCTTCCGTATCGACTTCTTCGGCGATGACATCGACTCTATCCGTACTTTCGAGGTAGAGGATCAGTTGTCGAAAGACCGTCGCGACAAGATAGAGATTGTACCTGAACTGTCGATGGTGACGGAAGAAAAGGTGTCGTTCCTCTCGTTCCTGCCTCAAAATACATTGCTGGTGGTGAAGGATTTCCTCTACGTGCGTGACGCCGTAGATCGTGCTTATCAGGAGGGCTTCTCCAATCAGGCCCGGATGGAACTGGAGGGCGCCACGGAGTTGGAACAGCACGAGATAGAACAGCAGTTGAGGCGTGAGTCGCAATTGCTGACAGGCGGCCAGTTTATGGCTGATGCCAATACCTTCCGTCGGATAGAGTTCGGCCATCGTCCAACATCGTCGTCGGGTGCCACGATTCGCTTCAACATCACCGTGCAGCCACTGTTCCACAAGAACTTCGACCTATTGGCAAAGTCGTTCGAGGATTATCTGTCTCAGGGTTATCAGATATTCATCTGTGCCGACAGTCAGAAACAGAACGAGCGCCTGAAGGATATCTTTGCCGAGAAGGCGAAAATAACTTTCACTCCCATTGACAGAACCCTACACGAGGGATTTGCCGACAACGACCTGATGGTGTGCGTGTTTACCGACCACCAGATATTCGACCGTTTCCATAAGTATAGTTTGAAGAGCGACAAGGCCCGAAGCGGAAAGATGGCCTTGACATTGAAGGAGATACAGCAGTTTGAGGTTGGCGACTATGTGGTGCATGTCGATCATGGCGTGGGAAAGTTTGGTGGCTTGGTACGTATGCCGCAGGGCGACGGCTATCAGGAGATGATAAAAATCCTCTACCAGCATGGCGACAGCATCTATGTGTCGATACACTCATTATATAAAGTGTCGAAATACAAGTCGCAGGACAATGGCGAGGCCCCTCGTCTCTCTACCCTCGGCACGGGTCAGTGGGAACGCCTGAAGGAACGCACCAAGAAACATATCAAGGATATTGCCCGCGACCTGATCAAACTCTACGCCAAGCGTCGCAAGGAGAAAGGCTTTGCATACAGTCCGGACAGTTATCTGCAACATGAGTTGGAGGCCAGTTTCCTCTATGAGGATACACCCGATCAGTTGAAGGCGACGCAGGATGTGAAAGCCGACATGGAGAAGGCCCGTCCGATGGATCGTCTCGTCTGCGGCGATGTGGGCTTCGGCAAGACGGAGGTAGCCGTGCGGGCGGCTTTCAAGGCGGCCTGCGACAACAAACAGGTGGCAGTACTCGTGCCTACCACAGTACTGGCCTATCAGCATTTCCGTACCTTCTCCAGTCGTCTGAAGGATATGCCCGTCAGGGTGGATTACCTGACGAGGGCTCGCTCTGCCAAGCAGACAACCGCCTTGCTCAAGGACTTGGCAGAGGGAAAGGTTGATATCATCATCGGTACGCACAAACTCATCGGCAAGTCGGTGAAGTTCAAGGATCTCGGCCTGCTCATCATCGATGAGGAACAGAAGTTCGGTGTTTCCACGAAGGAAAAACTGCGCCAGATGAAGTCGAATGTCGACACGCTGACGATGTCGGCGACCCCGATTCCACGTACCTTGCAGTTCTCACTGGTGGGCGCCCGTGACTTCAGCGTGATACAGACACCGCCCCCCAACCGCTATCCCATCCAGACGGAGATACACACTTTTGGCGCAGAGATTATCACGGATGCTATCAATTTTGAGATGTCGCGCAACGGACAGGTCTATTTCGTCAACAACCGTATCAGCGACCTGACGCACATTGCCGAGATGATCCATAAGTATATCCCTGATGCCCGTGTGGCGGTGGGACATGGACAGATGAAGCCCGAGGAACTGGAGAAAATTGTGCTCGACTTCTCCAATTACGACTACGATGTGCTGCTCTCGACTACCATCGTGGAGAACGGTATCGACATCCCCAATGCCAACACCATCATCATCAACGGGGCGCAGAACTTCGGACTTTCCGACCTGCACCAGATGCGAGGCAGGGTGGGGCGCAGCAACCGCAAGGCCTTCTGCTATCTATTGGCGCCGCCATTGGCCGACCTCAATCCAGAGTCGCGTCGCCGTCTCGAAGCCCTTGAGAATTTCTCCGACCTTGGCTCGGGCATCAATATCGCCATGCAGGACCTTGATATCCGTGGGGCAGGCAATCTTTTGGGTTCCGAACAGAGCGGCTTCATCTCCGACCTCGGCTATGAGACCTATCAGAAAATTCTCAACCAGGCAATGGCCGAACTACATAATGAAATGAAAAATGAGGAAATCAATACGAGCAGAAAACCTCAACAACAGAATAATCAACATTCCTCATTCCTCATTTCTCATTCCTCATTGTTTTTCGTCGACGACTGCGCCCTGGAATCCGATATCGAGATGCTTTTCCCTGATCAATATGTCCCCAACGACTCCGAGCGTATGCTGCTCTATCGAGAACTGGATAACCTGGCAAATCGCAACGATCTGGAGGCAGCCCTTGAAGCCTACCGCAACCGTCTGAGAGACCGTTTCGGCCAGATTCCAGAAGTGGCTGAGGAACTCATCCGCGTGGTACCGCTCCGTGTACTCGGCAAACGCTTGGGTATCGAGAAAATCATGCTCAAGCAACAGAGGATGTTCCTCTATTTCGTCAGCAACCCCGATAGCCCCTATTACCAGAGCGAAATCTTCGGACGGGTCTTGAATTATATGACCCGTCATGTGCGCCGCTGTGGGCTCCGCGAGGCTAACGGCAAGCGTTCGATGGTGGTTTCTGATATCGCCTCCGTGAACGATGCGCTGACAATTTGTCGTGCAATTCTGACAGATTGACATACAAAAACCCACTGGCATTTATCTTGCATATAGTCTGGTGAGAGCCGCAAGGCAATCACCAAAAAGATTAACATGTATAACATTTTAAAAATAGAATTAGGAGGTAAAGATTATGATGCCAGTCATGAGAAGTAACAGTTGGATTCCCAGTGTGTTCAATGATTTGTTTGATACGGACTTTATGCCGAAGGCAAATTGCACGGCTCCAGCTATCAATGTGAAAGAAAGCGACAAGGCCTACACCGTAGAACTTGCTGCACCGGGCATGAAAAAGGAGGATTTTAATGTTCACATCAACGACGAGGGCAACCTCATCATCAAGATGGAACAGAAGAACGAGAAGAAGGAGGAAGACAAGAACACCCGTTACCTGCGTCGTGAGTTCTCTTACTCAAAGTTCGAGCAGACACTGATTCTGCCGGACGACGTGAAGAAAGATGCCATCTCCGCCAAGGTCGAGCACGGTGTGCTGACCGTCGAACTCCCGAAGGTCGTCGAAGAGAAAGTAAAGGTATCACGTCAGATTGATATCGCATAAGGTTTTAGTTGTTGGTTTAGAGTAGAGCCCCGCTGTTGCGGGGCTCTTTTTTTGTTTGTCAAAACAACCCCTTTCAAACGAGAACGCAAAAATCCCCGCTTCAAATTCTGAAGCGGGGATTTGAATTTCATATTGAATCTTGATTATTGCTTGTCGAGTTCTGCAAGATTCTCTGCAATCATCTCGTCGGTAACGGTGTAGTTCTGCAGGTCGCCCTTGATGAATGACTCGTACGACGGCATGTCGATGAGTCCGTGGCCGGAGAGGTTGAAGAGGATGACTTTCTCCTCGCCTGTCTCCTTGCACTTCTTGGCCTCGCGGATGGTGGCAGCGATGGCGTGGCAACTCTCGGGCGCAGGGATGATGCCCTCAGTGCGGGCGAAGAGCATACCGGCCTCGAAGGTCTCGAGTTGCGGGATGTCGACACCCTTCATGTAGCCGTCCTTGATGAGTTGGCTGATGATCATGCCAGCACCGTGGTAGCGCAGGCCGCCAGCGTGGATGTTAGAGGGCTTGAAGTTATGGCCCAGGGTGTACATCGGCAGCAGGGGCGTGTAGCCTGCCTCGTCGCCGAAGTCGTAGCGGAACTGGCCACGGGTGAGTTTCGGACAACTGTCGGGCTCGGCAGCGATGAACTCTGTGTGGCGCTCGCCGCTCAGGTTGTGACGCATGAAGGGGAAGGCAATGCCGCCGAAGTTGGAACCGCCGCCGAAGCAGGCAATCACGATGTCGGGATACTCACCGGCCATAGCCATCTGCTTCTCTGCCTCCAAACCGATAATCGTCTGGTGCAGGCCCACGTGGTTGAGCACGGAGCCGAGAGTGTACTTACAGTTTGGCGTGGTGGTGGCCAACTCAACAGCCTCAGAGATCGCTGTGCCCAGAGAACCAGAGTGCGTGGGGTCCTTCGTCAGGATGTCCTTACCGGCACGGGTGGACATCGAGGGAGAACCTGTGACGACGGCACCAAAGGTGCGCATGATGCTGGAGCGGTAGGGCTTCTGCTGCATGGTGATCTTCACCTGATAGACGGCGCAGTCGAGACCGTAGATCTTGGCGGCATAACTGAGGGCTGCACCCCACTGGCCGGCACCTGTCTCTGTGGTGACGTTGGTGGTGCCTTCCTGCTTGGCATAGTAGCACTGGGGCAGGGCAGAGTTGATCTTGTGCGAACCGAGGGGGTTGGTACTCTCGTTCTTGAAATAGATGTGGGCGGGGGTGCCGAGGGCCTCTTCGAGAGCGTAGGCACGCACCAGCGGGGTAGAACGATAGAACTTGTACTTGTCGAGTACTTCCTCAGGGATATCTATCCAACGATGCTCTGTGTCGAGTTCCTGTACGCAGCACTCACGGGGGAAGATGTGTGCGAGGTCATCGACGCCCAAGGGCTGCTTCGTAGCCGGATGGATGGGGGGCATCGGTTTGTTGGGCATGTCTGCCTGAATGTTGTACCACTGTGTTGGGATCTCACTCTCTTGGAGGATGAATTTCTTTTGTTTAGCCATGATTTTAAGTTTTTGGGATTAAGATATCCGCTGCAAAGATACTTAATATAATTAAGAATGAAGAATTAAAATTTAAGAATTTTGTTTTTTTTTGCAAAAGACTCTCCATGAACTCCTTGGGCTGAATGCCGAACTGCTTCTTGAAACAGGTGGAGAAATACTTGGGGTCCTGGAAACCGACATTGTAGGCGAGGTCGCTCACACGCAGGTTGGGATTGGACTCGGCCAGGCGGTAGGCTTCCTTCATGCGGATGTCGCGGATGAAGGTGCTGACGTTCATGCCGGTGATGGCGCGGAGTTTGTTGTAGAGGGTCGACGAACTGGCTCCCATGTCGGCAGCAAAGGCGTCGCGGTCGTAGTCGGCATCATCCAAATGGGCGTGTACGCAGGCGGCTGCTCTTCTCAAGAATTCCTGTTCAGGGGTGGGGGCTGCTTCCTGTGCGATGTCGTCGCTTGGTCGTTGCGTGAACTCCTGCTGGGCGCGCTTGCGGTTCTCGATGATATTGTCGATGCGCAATTTGAGGTCGCTCAGGCGGAAGGGCTTTGTCAGGTATTCGTCGGCGCCGATGAGGAGGGCTTCCTGCTGGTCTTCCTCCTGTGTCTTCGCCGTGAGGAGGATGATGGGCAAGTGCTTGTAGTTGTCGTCTTCCTTGATGGCTTGAGTCAGTTCCAGACCGTCCATTTCCGGCATCATCACGTCGGAGACGATGAGGTCGAGTTCTGTCTTGTGGATGATGTCGAGGGCTTCCTTGCCGTTTGGCGCTATAAACACACGGTAGTGGGCTCTCAGCATGTGCTGCATCAGCATGAGCAGTTCCAGATTGTCCTCTACGATGAGGATTTTGTAGGTCTCTTCATCGTTTGTCCCCTCCGAGAAGGCTTCCTCATTGACATTGGGGATGTCGGGGGTGAAGTCGATGATGGCGTTTTTGGGGATGTTGAAGTCTATCTTGTGCTCCTCGTCGATCTGTTCGGCATTGAAGGCTTCCTTGGTGATGGGCAGGCTGAGGGTGAAGGTGGTGCCTTTGCCCTCCTCGCTCTCGCACTCGATGGTGCCGTTGTGCAGATAGACCAGGTCGCGTGTCAGGGCGAGGCCCAGACCTGTACCAAAGGTTTTGTGACGGCGGTATTCACCGTCGTAGAACCGTTGGAAGAGGTGCTTCATCTTGTCTTTGGGGATGCCGCTGCCCGTATCGCGTACCTTAATATATATATAGTCGTAGTTGCGGCTGGTGTGTACGTCGAGGCTTACTTCACCTTCGTCGGTATATTTGGCGGCGTTTGAGAGCAGGTTGTATATAATCTTGTCAAATTTGTCGGTATCAATCCATCCCATCATGCTCTGGGGCGTACAGTTGACGGTGAAAGTCAGGTTTTTCTTGGTCATCAGCGGCTCCAGGCAGAGGGCTGTGTCGTGGATATACTGCATGACATCGCCGTTGGCTACCTTCAGTTTCAGTTCGCCCGCCTGCGACTTGCTGGTTTCCAGTATCTGCTGCAACAAGCGCACCATACGCTGGATATTCATCTGCATCATATCGTAGTCGTGGGTGTACTGTGGAGCCTCTTCACGCAGATGATCCACCGATGCGGAGATCACGGTGAGCGGGGTGAGCAGTTCGTGGGTGATATTGGTGAAGATTTTTCCCATCTGCAAACGCTGCCTGACCTTCGTATTATGACGATGCAACTCTCTTCCCAAGAAGAAAGCGGCCACACCGATGGCTGAAATCACAATTGGCAGTATAATCTGAAGGTTCATGTTGATTCGTTTTGTTGGGACAAAGATAAGAAAAAAACTCGAAAAAGAGATATTTTATCGACGAAAAATGCATTTTTGACGATAAATATGGGGAAAATCCGTGAATTTGGGTCGAATTTTCGCGAAATAACGCATTTTCTACCTTTAATAATTATTTCTCAACCTACTTTTTTGTTTAATGTATTACTTTTGCATCAGAAAAGATTTTTAATGGTTAAGGTTTATGGTTGATTAATTTAGTTTTTTAAAGTTAACAAAGAAAAAGGTCCGTTGTGAAACGGGCCTTTTTCAATTCTATTAATTCTGCAAAAACACTCTATCTGTTCAATAGGAATCGTTCTGCCTCGATGGCGGCCTGACAACCGGAACCGGCTGCAGATATCGCCTGGCGATAGACGGGGTCGGCACAGTCGCCTGCAACGAATACGCCAGGGATCTTTGTACGTGGCGTGCCGTCGATCTTCTTCAGGTAGCCAGTCTCGTCGGTATCGAGCCATTCCTTGAAGATGTCCGTGTTGGGCTTATGACCGATGGCCAGGAAGAAACCGTCGATAGCAATATCTACCAGTTCCTCATCGGGTTCTCCCTTACGTTTCACCAGATGGGCACCTTCTACGCCGTTCTCGCCAAAGAGTCCGATGGTGTTGTGCTCAAAGAGTATTTCGATGTTCTCTGCCTCTTTCACTCGCTGTTGCATTACCTGAGAGGCACGGAGGAAGGGCTTGCGCACAATCAGATAGACTTTCTTGGCAAGGCCCGAGAGGTAAAGGGCATCCTCGCAGGCTGTATCACCGCCGCCAACGACGGCTACAGTCTTCTTACGGTAGAAGAATCCGTCACAGGTAGCACAGGCGCTCACACCCTGTCCGTTGTATTTGCGCTCATCGTCGAGTCCGAGGTATTTGGCAGAGGCACCTGTGGCGATGATGACGGTGTCGGCAACAATCTCTGTGCCGTCCTCCGCTGTGCAGAGATAGGGGGCCTTTGAGAAGTCTACCTTCACAATCTCGCCATCACGGATGTCCGTGCCGAAGCGCTCAGCCTGTTCTCTGAGGTCCATCATCATCTGGTTGCCATCGACTCCTTGCGGATAACCAGGGAAATTCTCCACCTCGGTGGTCTGTGTCAACTGCCCACCGGGTTGCATACCACTATATTCTATAGGGCTGAGGTTAGCCCTTGAGGCATAGATGGCTGCAGTATATCCGGCTGGTCCGCTACCGATAATCAAACACTTCGTTTTTTCCATGATTATAAGAGTCCTTCAATCTGCTTTGCAATGTTCTCTGTCTTCTCAGTGGGTTCGAAACGGGCTACAACCTGCCCCTTTTTATTGATCAGGAACTTGGTGAAATTCCATTTGATATCTGGCTTCTGCTTGTAATCAGGGTCGGCCTTCGACAGCATATCGTCGAGGATGTGGGCAATCGGGTGCTCCATATCCCAGCCGGCAAAGCCCTTCTCGTTCTGAAGGAACTTGAACAGGGGGTCTGCATCCTCGCCATTGACCTTAACCTTTTTGAAACGGGGGAATTCTGTGCCGAAATTCAGTTTGCAGAACTCATGGATGCTCTCGTCAGTGCCGGGAGCCTGTTGTCCGAACTGGTTACAGGGGAAGTCGAGGATTTCGAAACCCTCGGCGTGATACTTCTTGTAGAGAGCCTCCAGTTCGTCGTACTGGGGAGTGAATCCGCATTTTGTGGCAGTATTCACAATGAGCAACACTTCATTGGCGTATTCCTTCAGGGAAACGTCCTTGCCTTTTCTGTCCTTGACAGAGAAATCATAAATGGTTTTCATTTGCTAATTTAAAATAATGTATAGTTTCTGCGGGTACAAAGATAAGAATTTTATTTGGCACTTCCAAATAAAATGCAAAAAAAGTGCGCCAATGGCATATGCAACTACCATGGACGCACCTTTTATAAATCCTGTGATATTGTATCTTACTTCTTCGCAGCCTTGACTTTCAGTCGAGCCTACTCACGCTCGATAAACTGAAAGCACGCTTTCGTTTATTCTCACTTCTTCGCAGCCTTACCGTAGCGGCTCATGAACTTATCGACACGACCTGCGGTGTCAACGAGTTTGCTCTTACCAGTATAGAACGGGTGAGAGGTGCTAGAGATTTCGACTTTTACCACTGGGTAAGTTTCGCCTTCGAATTCCACTGTGTCATTCGTCTTTGCTGTGGACTTCGAGAGGAACATATCACCGTTGGACATGTCCTTGAACACGACGGGGCGATAGTTTTCTGGATGAATTCCTTTTTTCATTTTGAGTTAAAATATTAATGTTTAAATACTATTTGCGCATAAAGCGGGTGCAAAGGTACGAAGATTTTTTGAATTTTGCAAATAGTTTCGAAAAAAAATAGTATCTTTGCACCAATAAAACTTATTTTATATGAGAAAGTCAGGTTTGTTACTGCTAACAATGCTCCTGTTTCTGGGCGTAAGACCGGCTATGGCGAAGAAGACATTCTCCGTCTATGCCATTGGGTTCTATAATCTGGAGAACTTGTTTGATACCTGCCATGATGCAGGAAAGAACGACTACGACTATCTGCCAGAGGGTACCAACAAATGGACAGGGTTGAAATATACCCATAAGTTGCACAACTTGGCGCGCGTGCTCTCGGAGATGGGTACAGACAAACTGCCGAAGATCGGCTGTGCCGCCATCGGCGTGGCAGAGGTGGAGAATGCCAGATGTCTGGAAGACCTCTGCAACCAAGAGCCGCTGAAGGAGAAGAATTTCCAGTTTGTGCACGTCGAGGGGCCTGATCAGCGTGGCGTAGATTGTGCCCTGCTTTACAATCCGTCTTTATTTTCCGTCCGCAATGTGAAACTTATACCTTATATATATAAGTTACCACAGGACTCACTCAGGGCCACCCGTGGTTTC
>Ga0310696_10009862_pt1 | contig 11017 bp, 7 predicted proteins | sample AusTroGonzalo_MG_4_FD_203885 | JGI IMG/M metagenome (GOLD analysis project Ga0310696, IMG submission 203885) | Bovine rumen microbial communities from tropical cattle in Woodstock, Queensland, Australia - Gonzalo_02 (v2) (version 2) | ecosystem: Host-associated > Mammals > Digestive system >...
TAATTAAATAATAAAAAGAGTTGCGCAACTCGCGGGAGGATTCCGAAAATCCCAAACAGAGTAGGAACTAACTTTTTATTATTAACACATTATGAAAACATTGTCTATGGTGAAGGGCAAGGCCCTCAACTTCGACGAGGCCAATCAGTTCGTCGGCGGTGGCCGTCAGAAAGAAGAAGAAGTGACCTATAATGGTGGCACCCTCCAGGAAGTGACCATTACCGCCGAGAAGGTTAAGCGTTCTCTGTAAACCCCTTCCCGCATCGGCCAGAGCCGTGGAATCGCGGCTCTGGCTTTTTTAATAACCAATACTCATGAAACAGTATAAGCACAACACTCCGGAAGAGACCGTCAATAAAATCAGGGGCATCTTGAGCAGCATCGACATCCTCCTGCTCGAGAAGCACATCATCAATTCTAACCGTTACTCCTGCCGCGTCAGCATCGGGAACAATGGCCTGGCAGACTTGAATATCGGCACCAACGGAAAGGGCCGGTCGTTCGAGTATTCCCTGGCCAGCGGCTATGCTGAATTTGCCGAGCGTCTGCAGAACCGTATCCTGCTGGATGCCCACCGGATGGTTTCGGACAAGACGTTCAACTCGTTCTCTTTTGCGAATGACGCGAACGCCGCCGTCAAATACACCTTCGCTCCGGAAGAGAAGGAAATCAATCCGGAAGATTTCTCTCCCGTCGTCAAGCGTGAGATCCGCAGATGCTGCCGCGTCAGCGACGACACCCCGATGTCGAAGATTTTCCAGACGAAGAATGAGGATGATGGGGAGGTCTGCATCCCGTTTTATGACGACCAGAACCAGACGGAGGAGTGGTTCCCGATCAATTTCGTCCTCCGAGTCACCGGTTCTAACGGCATGGCATCGGGCAATACGCCGAAAGAAGCCGTCCTGCAGGCAATCTGCGAAGTCTTCGAACGCTACGTCATTCGCGAATTATATTACAAGAATATAACGCCGCCCGAGATTCCGCTATCCGAATTCAAAGGCACGGACATCTATGACCGGCTTGTCGAGTACAAGGCGACGACCGGCCACGAGCTGATCATCAAGGATTGCTCGTTGGGCATTGGTCTTCCCGCCGTCGGCCTCGCCATCATCGACCGCGAAAGCCAGAGCTATTATTTCAAGGTCGGCGTCGATTTCGTTCCGAGCGTCGCTTTGGAGAGATGTTTCACGGAGACGTTCCAGGGCCGGAAAAAGCTGGATGGCCTTCCCTACAACTTTACGGACTACAACAACGACAAGTACAAGACGGCCGGCGAATTGGAGGATAACCTCATGAAACTCTTTGTGACCGGCACCGGCGTGTGGCCTTCCTGTGTTGTCCTGGGCGGTGGTGAGCCGACCTACCCTTTCAAAGGCTTCGATCCGGCCTATGGCCAGTCCAACAAGCAGGATTACGAGATTGCCCGCCGACTGATCCGGAACAACGGCAGTTCTCTCTATATCCGGGATAATTCCGTGCTGGGCTTCCCTTCCTATTTCGTGCTGGTCCCGGGTATGAGCGAGATTACGGAGCGCAATCCGCTCGACCCGTCCTATCAGTTCCGCGAGAGCATGCTGAATCTGGAAGAGATCAACCACCTCGGCCGGCTGACGCCGGAAATGGCCCGGTCGATCATGGTCGGCATCAAGGAGAACTACGACCTGATCAAGTCGGAGGACTTCAAGCTGAAGCACGTGCTGGTCTATAATGTCAACAAGGACCTGTGCGACCTGGAGATCGATATGCTGGCCGCCCTTCTCTCGTGCTATCTGGGCAATATGGACGACTGCGTGAAGTATCTCACCTCCTATCTCAAGGGTAAGGACAAGGGAACGTACAGATACTACTACGCTTGCCTGGATTACCTGAAGACCCGGAATGCCCTGAACCCCGAGACCGCCCTGAAGACGGTCGCCCTGCTGTACGGCGAGGAACTCGCCGCGGAGGTTGCCGGGGACTTCAAGGACAACCGTGCCATCTTCCAGTATTACAAGCTTCCGAACTGTCCAGACTGCGACAAGTGCAGGCTGGTGGACGAGTGCCGGAACAGACAGATCCAGACGATCAAGAGGAAGATCACCGAGATTGAACTGAAGAACAATATCCGGCAGATCAATCTCAAAGAAGCGCTCTCGAACGATGAAGAATAGTACCAACGTTTTTTCTTCAGAAAGGAGAAAACTTGTTTTAGCATTATGGGTTTTTCTGCTTATAGGACAGTTGTCGCATGGCCAGGAAATAACCGGACGGATCGTTGATTCCCGTACGGATCCGCTGGAGGCGGTCGTGGTTGTGCTACAGAACCCCGATTCTCTCTTTGTGGCCGCCTGCGTCACGGACTCCCTCGGTATTTTTACCTTCCCCCAGGGGCCGCGGCCGTATCGACTGGTCATCCAGCAACTGTCCTACAAGTCCCGGGTTATCCTTTCTGAAGAAAATTCGTTGGGTGACATCCTGCTGGAGGATGATCCCTATCAACTCCAGCAAGCGGTCGTAAGAGACTTTTCCTCCAACATGTCCGTGTCGGAATCGGGTGCCCTGTCGTTCGACCCGGACAAGATCCTCGCCGCCCGTCCGGTCTCGAGCGCACTGGATCTCCTGAAGGAGATTCCGTGCCTCGAGTCCCGCGGCGACAGCTATGCGCTGATCGGGACATCCAGTACCACAATTACAATTAACGGCAAGTCGTCCAAGATGTCGCCGGAGCAGCTGGCTTCTTTCCTGTCGTCCCTGCCCGCGGAGGATATCGAGGCCGTGGACTTGTACTATAAATCCCCCGCGAAGAGCGGGGTCGTCGGCGCCTCGATTGATTTCGTGACCAGGAAAAAGCGCGCTGAACGTTTCGAGACGTCGGGCGAGCTGTCCGTGTCCGACTATCTGGCGCATTACAACTCTTTCGGGTTCCAGGGCTATGCCTCGTTCTTCAAGAAGAACCTTTCCTTCGAGCTGGGCCTGGACAAAAGCTGGGACCGGGATTATGTCGGGCTGGACCTTGACTCGCGCCATACCGTGTCCGGCCGTCTCCACCAGATCGGGCAGCATACGGAGCAGGACCAGCGCACCGGCAAGAACATGGTCTTTGCCAGCATGGATTACGACCTCTCCAAGGATGCCAATCTGAGCATCCAGTATTCCGGCTCGTACAACAGGACTTCCAACAGCTCTTCCGGCCTGACGACGGTGGAGTCTTTGCCTTTCGCCAGCCTGAACAAGCTGTCGGGCCGGAACGATATGACGGACCTCTCCGTCGATTTCGCGTATGGCAGGCTGGAAGCCGGCGGCGAGCTGCTCTTCTACGACCAGCGGAGTTCGCAGCTGCTGGACAGCGAGGAGGACGCCAGTTCCCTCACGGGAGAATCCTCCCAGGAAGACCTCATCGCCAAGGGCTACTTGTATCACAGCGTGAAGATCGGGAAACCCAACACCTTGTCTTATGGCGTGAACTATAGTTATTCCCGCTCTGTCAACGCCTATGCCGGCACCTGGAGCGAGAGCGCACTGGACCAGGACTCGTTCCGTTCCCGGCAGGAGGAGAACGCGGTCTCCGCTTTCGCGGAATGGAGCCACGTCTTCGCCCCGCGCGGGCGGCTCCTCGTCTCGCTGGAAGCGGAGTATGCGCGCTCGACACTTTCGGATGCGGGCAAGACGGCTGTCCTTTGGGATGGAATCGACCTGTATCCCTCCCTGTCCTTAACCTATCGAGTATATAACAACAATTTCCTGCAGATTGCGCTGAACAGCAAGAAGAAGTATCCGCCTTACTGGCAGACGACGGCGGGCCGCACCTATCTCAACCAGTATTGCGTGACCGAGGGGAATCCGTCCCTGACGCCGTCCGTCTCCTATCAGCTGAACGCCAACTATATCATCAAGCAGAAGTTTGTGCTCGGCCTGTTCGTGGAGACCACGCCGGGGAAGGTCGTGCAGATGCTGTACCAGGATCCGGGCGAGTTGCTGGCCAAGTACCGCTACTACAATCTGGAAAGGAGCGAACAGTACGGGGCGCTTGCCGTCTTGCCTTATTCCTGGCCCCGCTTTGATGTGAACCTGTCGGTCAACGCGTTCTATATGCGGCAGGCGGGGATGTTCGAGGACTATCGCTTTGACCGCGGCTGTTTCGGCGGCCGGATCTCGGCCACAGGCAACGTCTATATGATGAAGGACAAGAGCCTCTCCCTGCAGCTGGCCGGCTGGTACCAGCTCCCCGCCGTCCAGGGCATCTACACCATCGAGTCCCTGTCGAACCTGTCCGCCAGCCTCCAGTGGCGTCCCAAGGGGACGAACCTCTCCGTCATCCTGAAGGCGAACGACATTCTCGGAACGTACAGGACGCGGGTTTCCACGCGGGAAGCCGGACAGGACTATTCCTTCGTGAACGACATGGATATGCGCTATGTGAGCCTTTCCCTGAAGTACGTATTCAACAATTACGAGAAGAAGTCCTCGAAGACGGTCGATACGGACCGGCTGGGAGGGTTAAACTAGCCTGCGAATGCCTTTCCAAGTAGTCCGCCAACGGGACATAATGCAATGTGGCCCGGCCTGTCTCCGGATGATCTGCCTGCATTTCAAGCGCAGGATCAGTTTCGAGGAGCTGGCGGCTATCTGTGATTTCTCGCGTTGCGGGATGTCGCTGGGAGACATCCAGCGGGCGGCGGTCCGGATCGGGTTCGACGCCTGCAGCAGCCTGGTCCCCTTGTCCGAGATGGACAACTCCTGCCTGCCGTGTATCCTGCACTGGGAAGGCAACCACTATGTGGTCCTATACAGGATCAAGAACCAAAAATATTTCATTGCGGACCCGGGGAAAGGACGGTACGTGCTGGACCGTGAGGCGTTCCTGAAGAGCTGGCGGAAATCGGCCGTCCGGGAGGAAGGCGTGGCCCTTTTCCTGGCGCCCAACGAATCATTTACCGCGGGTGAACCGCTCGGCAGGAAGGACCGGCGCGGGTTTTCGCTCGGCGCATTGGTCTCCCTATTCGCCCGCTACAAGCGCTATTTCCTCATCCTGCTGTGGGGCCTGGTCCTGAGCTGCGTCATCCAGCTCCTGCTCCCGTTCTTTTCCCAGGCGATCGTCGATATCGGTATCCAGGAGCGGGACCTCTCCATCATCTGGCTGATCATGATCGGCGAGATGGCGCTGGTGCTGGGAAACGTGGCCATCGAATTCACGCGGAAATGGCTCCTGCTCCATATCGGCATGCGGATCAACATTTCCATGCTGCGGGATTTCTTCCTGAAACTCTTCCGGCTCCCGATGTCCTTCTTCGAGACCCGGCTGCGCGGCGACCTCCTGCAGCGGATGACGGACCACACCCGGGTGGAGGACTTCCTGACCGTCAAATTCCTGTCCGCGTCGTTCTCCGTCTTTTCCTTCCTGGTGTTCGGTGCGGTCCTTTTCATCTATGACCGGACGGTCTTCGTCGTCTATCTCACCGGCAGCATCATCTATGGCATCTGGGTGAGCTGCTTCCTGAAGAAGCGGCGCTTCGTGGATTACGAGCTATTCGACAACCAGGCCGATATCAAGGAGGTAACCTATTCCCTGGTTTCCAATATGCAGGAGATCAAGCTCCAGGGCTGCGAGAACCGCCGCCGGAGCGAATGGGAGCACTACCAGGTGGACCTGTACAAGACCCAGATGAAGAGCCTGAAGCTCACGCAGTGGCAGGAGTCGGGCAGCGTCCTGATCAACCAGACGAAAAACCTGCTGACCACGGTCATCGCGGCGGCTTCCGTGATCGACGGGCGGATCACGCTAGGTATGATGCTGTCCATCCAGTTCATCGTCGGGCAGCTGGAGTCGCCCGTCGAACAGCTCCTGCAGTTCATCAATTCGATCCAGGACGTGAAACTGAGCCTCGAGCGCATCAACGAGGTGCATCGCAAGGAAGACGAGGAGAAGACGGGCCAGGAGGCCCTGTCCAAGGAAGACCTGACCGCCGGCATCACGCTCGACCACGTATCGTTCAAGTACAATACCCTGTCGGACGTCTATGCGCTGCGGGACATCAACTGCCATATCCCGCACCGGAAGACTACCGCCATCGTCGGATCCTCCGGCAGCGGAAAGAGTACGCTCCTGAAACTGATCCTGGGCTTCTACGATGCGACGGAAGGCGTCGTCTCGGTGGGCGGCAAGGATGTCTCCGGCCTTCACAAGAAGTCCCTGCGGGAACTCTGCGGCGTCGTGATGCAGAACGGCGTGATCTTCTCGGAATCCATCGCGCGCAACATCGCGATCGAGGACGGGGAGATCGATTACCCGCGGCTGGAAAAAGCGGCCGGGATCGCGCAGCTGAAGGAGTATATCGAGTCCCTTCCGTTGAAATATGACACGCTGATCGGCGCGCAGGGGATGGGGCTCAGCCAGGGGCAGAAACAACGGATCCTGATCGCGCGGGCGATCTACAAGCGCCCCGAGGTCATCATCCTGGACGAGGCGACGAATTCGCTGGATGCGACGAACGAGAGCCGGATTTCCGCCGCCCTGCAGGAAGTCTATCAGAACAAGACGGTCATCGTCGTCGCCCATCGCCTGAGTACCGTGAAAGATGCCGACCAGATCATCGTGCTCGACAAGGGCCGGATCGTCGAGGAGGGGAACCACGAATCCCTCCTGCAGCGGAAGGGTGCATATTATGAACTGGTCATGAACCAATTGAATCTGGGAGAAGAGTAATATGGGAAACGAACCGGATAAAGACATTGTCGAACAGCTGCTCCGCAAGATGCCGACATCGGTGAAAATCGCTTCCATCGTCGTCCTGCTTGTGGTGATGGCCATCTTCATCATCGAAGTCGTGGCCGCCATCCGCGTGTGCGCCAGCCACCACTATCTGTTTTATTCGTAGAATCCCCTTACGGGCTCGCTGAAAGGCCGGAAATCCCGGCGGAATCCCGACGTTTGTAACGTGGCGTAAGGGAAATGTAACATCGTGTAACCCGGCGCAATCTTTATGTAACGGCGCCGGGCGGTAATCTGCGCGACTCTTCCTACTTTGCCGAACATTGTTACAACCAACCGCAACCATTTTAACTCTATTTCTAACTAATAATTCTCATGCTTAAAAATCTGATGAGGGTGACGGGTATCCTGGCGATACTCATCACTATGTTTGGGGGCCTCAGCGCCTCTGCCCAGAACCGCACCATCAGTGGCACGGTCGTAGATGCCGACGGTCAGCCGGTCATCGGCGCCGCAGTCACGCTGGTCGGAAACAAGAGCATTGGCGCGGCCACCGATCTGGACGGCGCGTTCTCTCTGAGCGTCCCTGCGGGCGCATCCATTTCCGTCGAGAGCATCGGTTACAAGGCCGTGACCGTCAAGGTCGGCGACGAGAGCGTCTTCAACATCGTCCTCGAAGAGGACAACGAGATGCTGGAAGAGACCGTCGTCATCGGTTACGGTACCCAGAAGAAGAGACTCCTTACGGGTGCCACGATCAACATCTCCGGTGAGGACATCCAGAAGCAGAACACCACCAACGCACTCGGTGCGCTCTACAGCTCCGTCCCGGGCGTCAACATCGTCCAGTCGAGCGGTATGCCGGGTTCTGACTTCAACATCACCGTCCGCGGTCTCGGTACGACCGGTTCCGCCGGACCGCTCGTCGTCATCGACGGCGTGGCCGGTGGTCACCTCGAGGACCTCAACCCTGCCGACATCGAGTCCATCGACATCCTGAAGGACGCCGCATCCGCAGCCATCTACGGTGCCCGCGCCGCCAACGGCGTCGTCCTCGTGACCACCCGTCAGGGCAAGATCGGCGAGAAGAAAGCGACCGTTACCTTCGACGCCTATATGGGCTTCCAGCAGCCGAACACCAACGGCGTGCGCCCCGTCTCCGCTTCCGAGTATCTCGACCTGCTCGACCGTGAGTACATCAGCAAGGGTACCATCCGCGAGGGTCAGCACTACTATGACCTCGACGCTTTGATGCCCGTCCAGAAGCAGTGGATGGAGAAAGGCCTGTGGAACGGTACGGACTGGTTCACCTCCTCGATCAACCAGAACGCTCCCACCAACAACCTCGTCGTGGGCATCACCGGCGGCGGTGAGGCCGTCCGCTATTCGTTCAGCTTCTCCAAGTCCTACCAGGAAGGTACGCTCGGTATGCCGAAGCCTACCTATTATGACAGAACGACCATCCGCGGCAACACGACCTTCAGCATCCTGAGAAAGAACAACCGCGACGTCATCACGTTGGGCGAGAATGTGACCGCCACCATAACGGCTTCCCGTGGCATGACCGTCACCGGCCGTACCAGCGACGTGCACAATATGCTGATCAAGACCCCGCTCCTCCCGGCCTACGACCTGGACGGATCGATCTATACCTATGACAAGCAGCTGCGCGACGGATGGTTCGTCAAGGACGACGAAGTCAACCTCCTGCAGCAGGCTGACCTGGACGAGAAGCAGGGCAAGAACGTCCGCATCCAGGGCAACGTCTACCTGGAAGTCAGCCCGATCAAGGAACTGAAACTCCGTACGGCTTTCGGCTTCCGGGGCTACGCCGAGTTCAAGCGTGAATACACCCCGCAATACCAGCTCTCCTCTACCAATTACCAGGACTACGACAGCGTGAAGCAGAGCGCGGAAGTCCGGTCGAGCTGGACTTGGGAACTGACCGCCAACTACAAGAAGACCTTTGCCACCGACCATACCATCGAGGCGCTCGTCGGTACATCCATCGAAGGGACGGGCTGGGGCATGAAGCTCGACGGCACCCGTTCCAACACCAAATTCGGAACTTGGGAGTCCGCCAACCTCGGTTCGGTCGAAGGCGCTGTCACAAGCGACGAGCACGCGAGCATGGGCGGCGGCAACACCGTTCCCTACAACGACCTCCTCTCCTTCTTCGGCCGTGTCAACTACAGCTACAAGGATAAATATATGGTGACGGCCATCGTCCGCGCCGACGGTTCCTGCAACTTCGCCCAGGGCAACAGATGGGGTGTCTTCCCGTCCGTTTCCGCCGGTTGGGTGGTTTCCTCCGAGCCTTGGATGGACTTCTCCAAGGGCTGGCTGAACTTCTTCAAGCTCCGTGGAAGCTGGGGCCAGAACGGTAACTGCCGTATCACCAATTTCCAGTACAACGGTACGATCTCGCTGGGTGGTTTCTACAACTTCACCTACGACCAGCTGACCCCCGACGTTGCCGCTTATCCTGACAACATCGCCAACTCCAAGCTCTCCTGGGAAACTTCCGAGCAGCTGGCCATCGGTTTCGATTCCCGCTTCTTCCACAGCCGTCTGGGTGTCATCTTCGACTGGTATCGCAAGGACACCAAGGACTGGCTCGTCACTCCTCCTGTGATGGGTATCATGGGTGCCAACGCCTCCTCCATCAACGGCGGCGCCGTCCGTAACTCCGGCGTGGAGCTCAGCTTCACCTGGAACGACCACTTCGGCGACCTCCGCTACAGCGTCGGCCTCAACGGTTCCTACAACAAGAACAACGTCCTCTACATCAACAACAGCGACGGTATCATCCACGGTGATGCGAAGATCCTCACCGAGAACGTGCGCAACGGAGACGGTTTCCGTGCCGAGCCGGGCAAGCCGATCGGTTACTTCATCGGCATCGCCAGCGAGGGCATCTTCCAGAACCAGGCCCAGATCGACGCCTACAACGCCAAGGGTTATGCCTTCATGAACGGTTATGACCAGGCCCAGCCGGGTGACGTGATCTGGATCGACCAGAACGGTGACGGCAAGTACGACGAGCTCGACTGCGTCGAGATCGGTAACCCGCACCCGGACTTCACGATGGGCTTCAGCCTCAGCCTGCAGTGGAAGGGCTTCGACTTCAGCGTCAACGGTTCCGGCGCCTTCGGAATGCAGGTGATGCAGAGCTACCGCCAGTTCGCCCTCCAGGATCTGGAAGGCTTCACCAACAACTTCGTCAACCGCCTGTGGACGGGCGAGGGTTCCACCAACAAGTTCCCGCGCTTCTCCGACGGTTCCCACAACAACTTCAAGTGTAACGGTTACAACAGTGACATCTGGGCACAGGACGCCGATTACATCAAGATCCGTAACATCACCTTCGGCTACGACTTCAAGAAGCTGTTCAAGAACCTCCCGTTCTCCTCTTGCCGTCTCTTCGTCACCGGACAGAACCTCTTCACGATCACCGGTTACGACGGTATGGATCCTGAAGTCGGTACCGGCGCCGTCGGTTACAGCTGGTCTTCCGGCATCGACACCGGTTACTATCCTTCTCCCAAGGTCTATATGGCTGGCGTCAGCATCAAATTCTAAATCTGAAAGAATATGAAAAAGATTATACTCACTGTCCTCGCCTGCGTCATGACCGTCGTCAGCTGCGACAAGATCGATTCGCTGCTTGACACGACGAACTACCAGAAAGCGGATACCTCCTCTTTCCCGAAGACCGAAAAGGACGCGGAGCAGCTGGTCAACTCGACCTACTACTCGATGTTCACTTTCTACACCGGAAGTATCTTCCGCATCACCCTGTTCCGTCATATGATCGCCAGTGACGACCTCTACGGACACGGTTCCGAATCCTCCACCGAGACTTCCGCCGCCGACCGTCTGCTCGAGATCTCCGGCGACGAGAACAACTCCACCTGGGGCAGCTACTACAAGGGTATCCACCGTTGCAACTATGCGCTCGAGTCCATCTCCGCGATGGACGACGAGCTCTTCACGGGCGACAACAAGAACTGGTACCTGGGTCAGGCCTACTTCATGCGCGCTTTCTTCCTCTGGACGATGGCCGACCGTCACGAGACCTTCCCGCTGACGCTCACCTTCGACGTGGAGAATACGCCGAACGCCACCGTTGACGAGATCTACGAGGCCATCGCTTCCGACCTCACCAACGCCATCAACCTCATTCCCGCGAAGTACGGTTACTCCCGCGACGACAACCAGGCCGGCCGTGCGACGAAGTACGCCGCCGAGGCGCTCCTGGGCCGCGTGTGGCTGTTCTACACGGGCTTCTACCAGAAGGACAACATGGCCGGCATCACCAAGTCC
>Ga0310696_10009864_pt1 | contig 11016 bp, 8 predicted proteins | sample AusTroGonzalo_MG_4_FD_203885 | JGI IMG/M metagenome (GOLD analysis project Ga0310696, IMG submission 203885) | Bovine rumen microbial communities from tropical cattle in Woodstock, Queensland, Australia - Gonzalo_02 (v2) (version 2) | ecosystem: Host-associated > Mammals > Digestive system >...
CGTCATGTTCTTGGGCTGAATCTCCATACCTAAGCGTCCACTCATGGCTACGTCGATACGATACTTCATGGCAGTGGTTCGGAAGACGGTGTGATTCGGTGTGGCAGAGATATGCGAAGCCATCGCGATGGCGGGGAAGAAATATGAGGTTCCCCACTGCATATAGATACGCTGGAGGGCATCTGTATTGTCGCTGACCCAGAACTCGTCGAAGTAAGGCAGCACACCCCAGTTGGCGCGTCCACCACCAGAGGCGCAGGCCTGAATAGTTAGATCGGGATACTTGGCGCGCACCCGCTGACAAGTCTTCTCCAAACCACGATGATACTCGATATAGAGATGGCTCTGGTCGTTCATCGTCAGGTACTGCGAACCGTGGTTCAGAATCGGCATATTGGCATCCCACTTGATATAGTCGATCTCCGGATATTTCGTCATCAGATTATCAACGACGCTGAACACGAAGTCCTGTACCTTGGGATTGCCCATATCGAGGATCAACTGCGTACCGCCACGCCCTTGCACAGCCTCACGCTTCGGAGCCTTGATGATCCAGTCAGGGTGAGCCTCATAGAGTTCAGAGACGGAGTTCGTCATCTCGGGCTCAATCCAGATGCCGAACTTGATACCGTGCTTCTTGGCATCTCTCAATAATCCCTCGATACCCTCAGGCAGTTTGTTCTTATCTACCACCCAGTCGCCAAGAGAGGAATTGTCAGTCTTACGGGGATACTTGTCGCCAAACCAGCCATCGTCCATCACGAAAAGTTCGCCACCCATCGAGGCAATGTCGCCCATCATCTGATCCATGCCCTGCTGGTTGATATCGAAATAGACACCCTCCCAGGAATTGAGCAGAATCTTACGCTCCTTATCGCCGTGGGCGAGCATATACTTGCGACCCCACTTATGGAAATTGCGCGAGATGCCGGAAAGGCCATTCTGCGAGAAGCTCAGCGCCACTTTAGGCGTCGTGAAGGTCTCGCCTTTCTTCAGGTGATACTCGGAGTTGTCGGGATTGATGCCAGCAAAGAAATAATGATATTCTGTGTCATCCGTCTCCACCTTTAATTGGTAGTTGCCTGAGTAACAGAGGGCAGCACCGATGACGTCACCCGTATTCTCCTGACCCTTCCCGTTGAGGGAGAACATCACTTCAGCATGATCGGTATGGGAGTTGCGCGAGCCATCCTTATTCTTAATCACTTTCTCGCCAGCGAGGATTGGTTCTTCCACCAACTGAGCCTCGTTGGCCCAAGAGCCATAGAAATGCGAGAGCCACACGTTACCTCTGCGGATGGGCAGACAGATAGAGGCAAACTGCGTCAGTGTGACGGGCTTGGCTTCGCCGTTAGTAATTTCTGCCCAAGTCTCAATCATATCTTCTTCCTGATAGGCTTTATAGCAGAGGGTTGCTGATACGGGATATTCCGGATCCTTCAGGGTGATTCGGAGGGTGTTGTCTTTGTTCTCCATCCCTGTGACATACATCGCCGTGGAAAGGTTGCCATCCGAATGTTTCATGGCGAGTGCGGCCTCAGCAGGGCAGTTCAGGCCATAGATAGGATAGGCATCCATCCGTCCGTTACGGGGTGTCTGCAAGTGAGCCAAGTCATAGTTGCTGAGTTTCGCACCGAAATAGACATACTGTGGCTGTTTGCCGTTTTCCACATTAAGTACCATCGTGACATTCTTTGTCTGGACAGTCACCTGCTCTGCCTGCATCGACATCGATGTAGCCAAAAGCATTCCGAGAATCATTGCTTTCTTCATCATGGGTTTTCTTGTTTTTAGTTTTCTTGGTGCAAAGATACAAAATAATTCATAATTCATAATTCATAATTCATAATTATTTCGTAATTTTGCAACCAAAGTACAAGAATGAGGCAAACAAATACTATATGAACCTCTTAGATATCATCCTCTTAGCCATCGCTCTGGCTATGGACTGTTTCACGGTTTCCATCGTCAGTGGGATTATCCAACGCATGCCAAAAGCCATCCTACTCCGTATGGCATTCCTTTTCGGTTTCTTTCAGGCTCTGATGCCGTTGCTGGGATGGCTGGGTATCAGTCATTTTCAGTCGTATATGGAAGCCTACGACCATTGGATTGCTTTCGGATTGTTAGGCTTTATCGGTGGCAAGATGATTTGGGAGAGTTTTGGGCCTGAGGAAGAACAGCATTTCAATCCTCGCAAACTACGCACCCAACTGCTCTTAGCCGTTGCCACCAGCATCGACGCATTAGCCATCGGCATTTCCTTTGCCTGTACAGGCTATACAGAACTTTCACAACTTACCCTACCTCTTATCATTATAGGTTTGGTATCGTTCCTCTTCAGTCTTGTTGGCTACCACTTAGGCCGTCGTTTCGGCAAATCCATCACCCGTCGCCTGAAACCGGAACTCCTAGGTGGTGTGATTCTAACTTTGATTGGTGTGAAAGTGCTGCTTTCTCATCTGCTGGGGTGAAATAATCCATATTTTTGCTTGTTTTTCAAGAATAAATGATTATCTTTGCACCCGACAATCGGTTCACCCTTTGGGTGATTAATAGGGAATCAGGTGGAAATCCTGAACAGTCCCGCTGCTGTGAGTCGTCCTTTTTGGGGCAAACACATCGTCACTGAGATTATCGGGAAGACGTTTGCTGCCAGACGATAAGTCAGAAGACCTGCCGATAGCGACAGAAGAGCCAAGCTCTGCCGTTGTGTCGAAAGGACGTTTGCCAGCCTCTGGGGTTAGGCGGCAACGGCGAGTGATAAGTGAGAAGTGATGAGTGATAAGTACAGGGTATATAAGTATGCAATGTGGTGGAGAATTCTGCCACTACTTATCACTTATCATTTATCACTTATCGTTTCTGCTCAGAGCAGATTGGATTCCATGCAGCATGTACGGGAGATTGTGGTTGTGTCAAGACCTGCTATGCGTGAGGTCGTACCCAGTCAGAAACTCAACGGCGAGATGTTGGAGAAACTGAATACGCACTCTGTAGCCGATGCCCTGCGCTATTTCTCAGGCATTCAGTTGAAGGACTATGGTGGCGTGGGTGGTATCAAAACCGTAAATATTCGTTCGATGGGCACGCATCACTTAGGTATCTCCTACGACGGTGTGCAGTTGGGTAACGCCCAGAACGGACAGATTGATTTGGGGCAGTTTTCGCTCGACAATGTGGAGGAGATCACCCTCTACAATGGTCAGAAGAGTGCCATCTTCCAACCTGCCTCCGATTTTGGAAATGCAGGAGCCATCTATATTAGGACGAAAGCGCCAGACTTCTCAATTCATAATTATCGGTTGAAGTTTAAAACTCAGTATGGCTCCAGCGATATGTTCCGCTTCTCGACACTCTGGGAACAGAAACTATCGGAAACTGTGAGTTCTTCCGTGAGTGCAGGTTTCCTGACTGCCAGTGGAAAATACAAGTTCCGTTATGAACGTCGATATCCTAATGGTGAAACGGCCTGGGACACAACGGCTGTGCGTCAGAACGGAGACATCCACGCCGAACGTATCGAGGCGAATCTCTTTGGACGGTTGGAACAGGGCGGTTGGCAGGTAAAGGGCTATCTCTACAACTCTGCCAGAGGCATCCCAGGGGCCATTGTCAATAATGTCTGGCGACGGGGAGAGCGCCAGCAGGATTTAAACACCTTTGTACAGGCGGCCTTCGACAAGAATGTCGGCAATGGGTTCAGTACCAGATGGCTGGCGAAATACGCCTACTACAACACCCACTATGTGAATAAGGATTCTACGCAACTGCCAGTCGATAATCGCTACAAACAACAGGAGTTCTATCTCTCTACTGCCAATGTGCTGGAACTGTTGCCCAATTGGAGTGCCTCGCTGAGTTACGACTTCAAGTGGAATAAGTTGAATGCCGACACCTATAACTTTGCCTTCCCGACGCGACTTTCCAACCTTGTGAGTCTCGCTACTGCCGTCGACTACAAACATTTGAAGGCACAAGGCTCCGTACTCGCCACCTTCATCCACGACAAGACGCATCACGGAAGTCATTCACTCTCGAAACTCACTCCTGCCCTCTTCGTCAACCTCTATCCTTTCCAAGGCACGTTCTTCTCTATGCGGGCCTTTGTGAAGAAGAGTTTCCGTATGCCCACCTTCAACGACCTCTATTATACCGACATGGGTAATGCGAACCTCGTGCCGGAGAGTGCCTTGCAGTACGATGCAGGCTTCGCCCTCAACAAGCACTTCGAGCATGGCGTCATCCGTCATGCGGAGATGCACTTCGATGCCTATTATAATACGGTACACGACAAGATCGTGGCCTACCCCAAAGGACAGCAGTTCCGTTGGACGATGCTCAACCTTGGCAAAGTACATATTAAGGGTATCGACGTGGAGGCAGAGGCAGACTTCCAGATTGGCAAGGATCTGGTGGCTACGGCTCGTGCCCAATATACTTATCAGGATGCACGCGATGTGACTGATCCTGCTGATAGTTATTACAACGACCAGATACCCTATATCCCCTGGCACTCGGGCTCTGCTATCGTTGGCCTCAGTTACAAGAACTGGGACCTGAACTACTCGTTCATCTATGCCGGCGAGCGCTACGACGAACAAGAAAATATCCTCTACAACCACATGGAGCCTTGGTATACCAGTGACCTGAGTCTTGTGTGTCGGTTCCAATGGCAGAAGGTGCTTTGGAGGGCACAACTGGATGTCAACAATATCTTGGATCAGGACTATGAGGTTATCGTCAACTACCCCATGCCGGGCCGTAACTATGCCGTCACTTTAAGTGTTGAGATATGAAACGACTATTGCCTTACATATGGCCCCTCCTGATGCTCGCCTCTTGCAGAGACGATGTGATGGTGGTACCGATGGAGGATATCAACACAGGCGGTAAGACGGTAAAGAGTGAGATTGTCGGGATGTATCTGCTCAATGAGGGTAATATGGGTTCCAATAAATCCACCCTCGACTACCTCGACCTCTCCGGCAAAGACTCCACCGTGCATTATTATCGTAATATCTATTCCGAACGCAACCCCAGTACCGTGATGATGCTAGGCGACGTGGGCAACGACTGTCAGATTTACGGTTCTCGTCTCTGGCTCGTCATCAACTGCTCCAACAAGGTGGAGGTGGCCCGTGCCGAGGATGCCGTCAGAATCGGAAAGGTGGATATCCCCAACTGTCGCTATGTGACGTTTAAGGATCATTTTGCCTACATCTCGTCATATGTCAGTCCTGTCTATGGCGACGGAACATCTCCCTTAGGGATGGTCTATCGGGTAGATACCCTGTCGCTGCAGAAGACCGATTCCTGCACCGTTGGTTATCAGCCCGAGGAGATGGCCATCATAGACAATTATCTCTATGTGGCCAACAGCGGAGGCTATCAGGGGATGACAGGACAGGGCTACGAGAGTACAGTGAGTATCATCGACCTCGCGAAGATGCAGGAGACTAGCAGGATAGAGGTGGCCCCGAACCTGCACCACGTAAAAGCCGACAAGTACGGTCAACTCTGGGTTACAGCCCGTGGCAACTATACCAACGAAGCGGGCACCCTCTGGTGGTTGGCAAAAGGTGCTGACGGCAAGATGCATGTAGGCGGACATCTGGACCAGGCTGTCAGTGACCTGTGTATCGTAGGCGATTCGCTCTATTTCTATGGTAGTCAGTGGAGTGAGGTGACGATGACGAACACCGTCACCTACGGCATCATCAACGTGCGTAGTCATCAGGTCATTAGCACCAGTCTCTCCGATGCCCCGGAGATCAGCAAGATACGTATGCCTTACGGCATCATCGTCAACCCGCTGCATCGCGACTTCTACCTGATGGACGCAAAGAACTACGTTTCCAGCGGTGAGTTGCTGCATTTCCTCCCTGACGGCACCTTCGACTGGAAGGTAAAGACGGGCGATATCCCTGCGCATGCAACGTTCTTGAAGAAGTTAAGAAGTGAAAAGTGAAAAGTTAAGAAGTGAAATGAATATAAGAATAATAAAAGTAAATACAGAAGTGATGATGAAATGGGTGATAAGGGTATTTGTACTACTTTTCACTTTTCACTTTTCACTTTTCACTTCCTCTGCTCAGCGGATGGATGATGTCGCAGAGCACTCGAAGTATATCCTGGCGGTGGATGAATATTGTCCGGCTCCTGGGCAGTATGTCAACGATGCACCAGCATACGAAGAAGGCGATACGGAGGCCGATATGATTCGTAAATGCAATGAAAACCTTGCCGGTTTGGGTCCTATTGACTCACACTTGGTGGCTCTTGGTGGTTGGGGAGGTTATATCACCTTCCACTTCGACCACTCCATCGCCAATATCCCCGGTCAGCGTGATTTCGCTGTCTGGGGCAATGCCTATCAGGAGATGAAGAATCTGGTCTTTGGCGGTATGAACGAGGCTGGTGTGGTGATGGTGTCGAAAGATACGAACGGCAACGGTCTGCCTGACGACCCCTGGTATGAGATCAGTGGCAGTTGCGATGTGGATAGTGTAGGGAAAGTTGATTATGGTTATGAGATCACCTATCAGAGAAATCCGATGGGAGACATCCCTTGGATGGACAACCGTGGCAACAGCGGCACCATCGACCGTAACCACTACCACACACAGGAATATTACCCCCAGTGGTTGCCCGATGGACTGACCTTCCGGGGCACCCGTCTGCCTGATAATATGCTGAACCTATCAGATAAAGTTGACAGTGGATGGAGTCCCTACTATTATGTATTGATCGGCTTCCGCTATGGCTATGCCGACAATCTGCCCAACTTCACCGACAATGCCGATGCCACCTCTTATAATTATGAAGGCTGTGGCATAGATATCGGTTGGGCCGTCGATGAGAACCGTCAACCTGTCAACCTCGACTTTATCGACTTCGTCAGGGTCTATACGGGTCTTAACCAGAAATGTCCCCAGCCCGAATGGTGGGGCGAGACTTCGACGGAGTTCGCAGGTGCTGAGGATATCCACCTCGAAGCCTCCCTCGAAGCCATCCGCGAGGCTACAGCAGGCATCAGAGACTTGTGGAATGAGGAAAGTGGACGGTGGAAAGAGAATACGCCCGCCTATGATTTGCAAGGTCGCAGGACTTCTCTCACCTCTCACCCCTTACCTCTCACCTCTAAAATCATCATCCAAAACGGCAAGAAATTTTTCTTCAAATAAACATGTTTCACTTTAAAACAAAACAGTTATGAAAACAAACCAATTTTTCGGACTCGCAGCCATCGTATGTGGCTTTGCATTGTCATTCACCTCTTGTAGCAAGGAAGACAACCCTGCTCCCGTGCCCAGTAAGACAACTGTGACCATTGGTTTCGAAAAGGCCACCCTCAATGCCGACGGCTACTGGTGCGGCGACGAGACTGGTACCCCGTTCGACAACTGGGGCTCTGAGGCTTTCGCTTGCTCTTATGTAGAGAGTGGTACTACCTTCCCCGTCAACTACACCCCCGCTTGGGCTAGTTGGTCTGGCTTCGCTGTCTCTAACCGTACGGCTACCACTTTCAAGGACATGATTCCCGACCAATTCAACAACATTACTGGTAAGGCTAAGAGTGGTAAGAACTTCTGCGTGGTCTATCCCTATGGTGAGGAGATCGACTTCGGAGGTGCTGTCACCCTGAAAGGCTTCTGGTACACCAACGATGCCTGGACCGTGGATGCCATCCTTAATGGCGACGGCATGACTCCGGGTAAGTTTGAGAAGGAAGACTGGCTGTCATGCTATATTATGCCGACACCTGCCAATGGTTCAGTGGGTGGTGCCCGTTATGAGATCAGCCTTGCCAAGGATGGTGACTATGTCAAGGAATGGAAGTACTGCGACCTGAGCAATGTTGAGGCCTTCAAGAACATCAGTTCTATTTCCTTCGGCTTCGGTGGGTCGAGGGCAACCGACTATGGTCTGACCACGCCGACCTATATCTGCATCGACGATATGGTTATTGAGAAATAAATGATAAGCCTTGAAATACGTTAAATTATTATTCCTGGTGACATTGTTCTCTGCCTGCAGGGGAGGTCAGACCTCCTCTGTCCAGGCAGAGGGCGATACCGTCACCTTCAAGTACGCCACCCTGCTTAGTGTCGTGAGATACGATGGCTATGTGGTGGCGTCACTTAAAAACCCGTGGAAAGAGGGGATGACACTACATCGGTATGTACTCATCCCCTCCGACCGTGAGGTTCCGCCCCATATCCCCAGCGGCACTATCATCCGTACGCCCTTGCATCGCTCCATGATGTTCACCACCGTCCACTGTGCCATGCTGATGTCGCTCGGACAGGAGAACAGCATCTCTGGCGTGGCCGATCTGAAGTACATCAAGATTCCCTGGATTCAGGAACAAGTGAGAAAGGGCAAGATAGCCGATGTGGGCGATGGACTCAGTCCAGTCGTGGAAAAGATCATCGACCAGCGACCTGATGCCATCTTCCTCTCTCCCTTCGAGAACAGTGGCGGCTACGGCAAACTCGAAGAGATAGATATCCCTCTTGTGGAGTGCGCTGAATATATGGAAAAGACACCCTTAGGCCGTGCCGAGTGGCTACGCTTCTACGGCATCCTCTTTGGCTGTGAACAAAAGGCCGACAGCCTGTTTGAGGAAGTCGATAAGCACTACAACACTCTCAAATCCCTCGCTAGTAATCATAAACTTCAAACTTCAAATTTCAAATTTCAAAAGTCCGTCCTTCTCGACAAGGTGACTGGCAGCGTCTGGTATGTACCGGGCGGACAGAGCACCATTGGCCAGATGATTCAGGATGCAGGTGGCAATTACCCCTGGGCAAGGGATGAGCACAGTGGCTCCGTCTCCCTTCCCTTCGAGGCTGTACTTGAGAAGGCTGGCGAGGCTGACGTATGGCTCTTCCGCTACAGCAGCGATCACGACATCACCTATGCAGAACTCAGTGCCGAGCATCATGGCTACGACCAGTTCAGCGCCTTCCGTCAGAAGAATGTCTATGGCTGCGATGTCGAGCGCTCACCGTTCTACGAGGAATCCCCCTTCCGTCCCGACTGGCTTCTCAACGACTTTATCCGTATCCTCCACCCGGAACTTCAGGGTCTTGCCCCTCTTCGCTATTACAAGAAACTGTAAGGCTTGCCTATTCCGTTGGTGTGTGAGCCTTGCAACGGTCTGTAAAGAACTGACGGAAGTCGGACCATTTATAATAAGGATAGGCGTCTGAGGGCAGGGGAAGACTGGCCTCAGAACCATTCATCAGACACTTGACGAGAATCTCGTCCGACGCCTTCTTACCACGATAGAAGATCAGTTGGATATTCGATGCCTTGCAGGTCTGCCAGTTCTGGTAGATGTTCTTCACCTCATACGGATCCTCGGGATCACTGTCGGCACCGTTGATGCCCATCAGCACTGTCAGCGGACCGATACAGGTATCATGGCCGAAGCGTAAGTCAGCGATACGGTCACTGCTACCAGTGATCACAGCATCAGCCTTTTTGATGATGTCCTCAAGGATTGGTATCATCTCATACTGAGGACCGAACACCCACGAATAGGAACCGAGGTTTGACGACTCCCACCGTCTGGCGATTTCCTCATCCGTGATGATATTTCCCATCATTCCCTCGTGACTGATACTGGGGAGCGACGTATAGAGATTGATGAGGTTGCTGGCGACATGACGCATACTGCCCGGCAGTCCCTCTGTGCTGACAAACACCCTCGAGATAATCTTCTCGTTCAGCGAGTCACGATAGTTAAACTGACCACGGTTGTTTTCGAAACGAGGTTTGGCCCTGGGGAATTTCCGCCGCAGGGGATTCTCCTTGTCGGTAGGCACAACACCATCGAGGGTGAAACGTGACGACTGCTCACGGATCTCTATCTTCGGGTTGCACTGCACCAGTTCCTGACAGAAGGCCGACATACTGAGCACACAACGACCCGACAGCGAAGAGATGGCCAGCACATTTCCACCATTCTTAAACACCTCCGGGAAGTTCTGGTACATCGTCCGTGCGATGCGCTGATGCTGTTCCCAGCCCACCTGCGTCAGTTCACTCACACCCGTCTTGAGTTCCTCCTTGGCAGCCATAAACCGCTTATAGAAGCCCTCGCCCTCTGTCGTCAGCAGTTGTTTGTTGTGAGCCGTTGTCAAGAGGCTGTCCAACTGCTGATAGAGTTGTGAATTCCAGTAATAGCGCGACCCGTGACGGCCGTAGTGACTGATATAAAACGGCTTATAGCCACGTGGCGCCTTTGTCAACTGGCCTGTGGTAAAGGCATAGGGATAGTCGGTACCATAACTCTTCTTGGGGTCACTCTTGATCTGCTCAAGCACGTTTGTCTGTTGTGCCCAAGCCGCCAAGCCCAGCACCACCAATGTCATCGTTGTCAAAAACTTTTTCATCATTCAATCTATATTTGATTCCATATACAAAAAACTCTCTCCTTTTATTAGTTCCAGGCGCGGAGGAGGATGCCGTCGAAGGCGGCATTGTAGGCGGAGAGTTGGATGCCTCCGTCACCGCTGGTGATCACGCCGTTGTTGACATCGTAGGAACGTCCGCACTTGGCGCAATAGAGTTGTAGGCCGTTTTTCTGCCAGGTGAGGGGATAGTGCGTGTCGTTATACTCTTTCAGGCAGTTGGGGCATTGGCCGTCGTAGGCTACCAGACGGTTTTCGTAACTGCTGGTGCCGATGATGATGCAGTTGTTTGCCCCGAAAGCGTAGGTCACCTGACTTTCCTTTGCCGTGCGGAGGAGGATATCCTCTCTGTTTCCGTCGTAGTTGCGGGTGGTCTTCAATCGGCGGACACCGTCGAACATATCGCTCTCAATCTGACAGAAGTGCCCGGGGTTGCCGAGGATGGCCGTCAACTGACAGGGCAGGGGATGGAGCGAGGTGTCGAAAACGAAATAACAATGGTAGTTGTGGGAGATGGCATCTTCCACCTGACAGCCGCCCATCAGCAGGGCGCAGAGACATAGAAAGAGTAGGCGTTTCATTTTAACAGGTT
>Ga0310696_10009867_pt1 | contig 11015 bp, 10 predicted proteins | sample AusTroGonzalo_MG_4_FD_203885 | JGI IMG/M metagenome (GOLD analysis project Ga0310696, IMG submission 203885) | Bovine rumen microbial communities from tropical cattle in Woodstock, Queensland, Australia - Gonzalo_02 (v2) (version 2) | ecosystem: Host-associated > Mammals > Digestive system >...
GGGCACCTGAAATGGGCGTGGGACAAGCTTTTCCACAAGCACGACAAGCTTGTGATGGTCGTATGCGGAAGCGTCTCGGCATGGATAAAGCGAAACATTCTCGACAACACAGGCTTCGCTGGACGGTTCTCCCGCGACTACATCCTCCCAGAACTTCCGCTTTCCGTCTGCCCTTCATTTTGGGGGGCGACGGCGCAAACCATCTCCACGCGAGAGATGTTGGACATACTGTCCGTGACGGGAGGCGTTCCCCGTTATCTTGAGGAGATCGACCCGGCACTTTCCGCAGAGGAGAATATTAGGCACCTGTTCTTCACACCGCAGGGTAAACTCTTCAATGAATTTGACGATATGTTTTCGGCCGTGTTTGGAGATGCCGCGACAACAAAGAAAGCTATCCTGAAATCCTTGGCCGAAGGTCCGAAAAGCGGTGCCGACCTGTCTGCTGAACTTGGTCTGGCCAACACGGGACGCTTTGTGGATCATCTTCGCACGCTGGCGGATGGAGGATTCATTGCAGCGGAGACTGGGCTCAATCCCGAGACGGGCAAGCGCGCCAGAATCGACCGGTATAGGCTCAAAGACAACTATACACGGTTCTATCTGCGTTGCGTTGAGCCAAGAAAAAGCGAGATTGCCGCAGGCGGCTACCGTTTTGCATCCGTCGAGCAACTGCCTGGATGGGATGCGATAATGGGGCTTGCCTTCGAAAACCTAATAATCAACAACTGGACGGCTCTTCTGCCTCACGTAGGCATGGGGAATGCCATAATTGAATCTTCCGCGCCATATAGGCGTTTTGCGTCTGACAACCAAAAAGGCGTTCAGATCGATTTGCTTATACAGACACCACGGACGGCCTACGTAGTCGAGATCAAACGGAAGAGTAGAATCGGACACGAAATCGAAATGGAGATGGATGAGAAGATTAAGCGATTGAAAGTTCGCAAGGGCATAAGTGTCCGCCCTGTGCTTGTTTACGACGGAACAATTGAACCTCGGCTTTCCGGCAGTGGATACTTCGCCGCAACCATAAATGCAGCGACCCTTTTGGGAAAATGAGTCATGAACAAGATACACTACTGCCCGATAGGCCAGGTGCAGCGACAGTTCGGCATATACGTAACTGGCGCCGGCAAGGAGGTAACCAAGCCCGGCGAGCCGTATCCGCATGCCTACCATTCCTCCGACTACTACTTCACCTGGAAGAATGGGCGTGCGCTTGCCGACTGGGAATATCAGCTTCTCTACATACGCAGCGGCAAGGGCGTCATCGAGTTCAAGCGCGGCAAAAGCATTCCTGTTCACGGCGGAACCGTCATTATTCTGCATCCTGGCGAATGGCACCGCTACCGCCCCGACCCCGAGACCGGCTGGAGCGAAGCATACATCGGCATCGGTGGAGAGTTTCTCGAGCACATGTTCGCAGAGCCATTCTTCAGACGTCCGCCGACCATCATCCGGCTTCAGCCGGACGGACCGTTCGACCGCGACTTGGTTGCGCTAGTGGACGAAATACAGGCGCACAGCATCGAACACCCGTACACGCTCGCCATGAAGACGATGGCGCTCGTCGCAACACTTTTCGAGCGTCCGGCTAACCTGCACGGCAAGTCCGCATACAATGCCGCAATCCGCCGCGCCAACATCTACATTGCGCACCACCTTGGCGAAGTCGTCGACTTCCCAGTATTGGCGCAACAATGCGGCATGGGCTATTCGCTCTTTCGAAAATGCTTCCAGGCCTACAACGGCATGGCGCCGCTTGAATACCAGATTGCGTTGCGCATGCGCCGAGCGATGCATCTTCTTACAAGCTCCAATGTGCCAATTGCCCAGATCGCAAATGAAACAGGCTTCAATTCCGCATCCTACTTCTCGAAGTTCTTCCGTAAACACATTGGCATGTCGCCAATTCAATTCAGGCGAAACCGACAACAACAATCAAAAATTTTGGTATAATATACGCCATAATCAGGAGAAGGGGTGTCGTTTGGAGAATAAGGCCAAGATAGAGATAGAGACGGAGGAATTCCTTGCGAAGATCCGCAAGACCATTGCGGAAAGCGACCGCCTTGTCTCGCAGGCCGAGCTACGCATTGCCGAAACCGACCGTATGCTTGAAAAACAGGGGCTCACGCGCGAGCAGGTGATGGGCATGCGCTTTACCGACGAACAGCGCGAGATGGTCAATCGCGAGCTTGTACGGCAGGGGATGGAACCGTTGGAGGAAGAGGGGAACGGGGAATGGGGAACGGGGAACGGGGAATGGGGAACGGGGAACGGGGAATCAGACGTGTCTGAAGTCTCAAGTCTCCCTTCCCCTGATTTTTCCGAGCTTGCCGAGCGGCAAAGAAAATTTGGCATGATGATGAAACCTTTTCAGATTTGATGTGTAATAAGGGCATAAAGGAGGAAACAAACCATGGACATCAATACATCAAACAGAATGGTCAACATCGATCCTAATCTGCTCAACGCGTCCAACGCGGGCACAGACGGAACTAACGTCGAACTGGCGTCGAAGAAATCCGTCGAACAGCCGCTGCTTCTTGGCGCGAACATACTCGTTTCGTATGGAATAACCGACATTGAGGCGCTCGTTTCGCAACTGAAGAACGAAAACGCCGATACGCGCCTTTCGATGAAGCTCAAAAGCCTGAGCTCCATCGCCGAGAGCCTCAGCACCCAGCATCTCAAGGCGCTTGAGAAGGCGCTTGCTCTAGCCGACAGCGTAAAGCAGCTTGAAAGCGCGCAGAACAACCTCTCCAGCGACACTCAGCGGGCCAAGGCTGAGCTCGAGATACTCAAGCTGCAGACCGAGTCGCTCGAGAAGCAGATCGAGAACGCGCGCCAGAACGCCGAGGAGTACAACAAGAACATGGAAAAGCTCCAGGCGAAGAAAGCCGAGATCGAGAAGAAGCTTTCCGAGCTTCAGGAGCAGGGCGAGGAGGCCGATCAGGCGCAGATCGCCGAACTCAAGTCGCAGCTCTCCGACGTTGAAACGCAGATCAAGGCGAATGCGGACGCCAAGGCGGCGACTGAAGCGAAGCTGCAGACCGACACTGCCTCGCTCGAAAGCGCAAAGAACAAGGCGAAATCCCTTCAGACCACAATCGACAATAATACTGCCGAAATCGAGAGGAACAAGAACGAAATCTCCTCTCTCAACGCGCAGATTTCTTCCGTTGTCTCGTCCCTCGACGAGAACATGCTCAAGTCGATTGCCGCGGAACTGGCCGTAGAGAAGCCGGATAAGGCGGAATCTCCTCACGACATTGCGAAGAAGGATGCGAAGCTCGAGGCTACGGATGTCGTCAAGCTCATCAGCGACTCGCTCGACTCTATCGCAAAGGACATTCTGGAGGAAGTCGCCGAAAGAAGGATAGAAAACGTCTAGGAGCCCGTGCGCCTAGGAATATAGAAAGCTAGAAAACCCGAAAACTTCGAAATCAAAACCCAAAGGAGACAAAAAAAATGGCAGACACAAGCGAAGCACTCAAGGAAAGATTCGTGGAAGCGGCAAACTCGATCATGAATGGCGAGCCGCTAAAGATTGCCAAGGGCATAGACGACGCGCAGCTGAACGCGGTCTATTCCCTCGCGTTCAGCTACTATTCCACCGGTCGCTACGACGAGGCGCTGAAGCTGTTCAAGTTTCTTGTCATGTTCGACCACATGAGCCAGAAGTTCTGGATCGGGCTCGGCTCGACGCAACAGATGCTAAAGAACTACGACGAAGCGATCAAGGCGTATGCGCAGGCGTCCATCTTCGACCTCGAGAACCCGAAGCCTATGTACTATGCGGCGATCTGCCATATCGCCAAGGGCGACAAGGTCAGCGCGGCGAGCGCGATTCGCGCGATCGAGATATTCTGCACGAAGAAGGACGAAAAGACGCTTCCCTTCATCCAGAAGGCGGCCCAGCTGCGCATCGCCCTCGGCGAGGAGCCATTCGCCGAGCTTAAGAAGCTCGACGAGGAGAGCGACGCGAAAAAATCTGCGTCGGAGCTGTAACTTTTCCTTGGCCAATGTGTATACAGGGCAGAAAGGAACAAACCAATGTCAATGACAGTTAAAAACAATATGCCGCCGGTCAACCCTCAGATGGGAATGCCTCCCACCGTCGGGCCGGACGGCACGATCGAGACGAACGGGGTGCAGGCGCCCGCAATGGCCGATGCTCCCGTCATTCAGGGCGTGGGCATCTACGTCACGGAGAATGTCAATGCCACGCGTACGTCGGGCATTGACAAGGCCGGCGCGCCTTCGAAGGCCATAGACATCAACGAAGTCCCCGAGCTGGACGACGAGGATGTTCGCGGCCTTGTGGAGATTTTCGAAGATCTCGAGAAACTCATAGCCGAACTTAAGGGTGAATCGACAGAAGAGCAGATCGCGGCCGCGAAGGAGCGAATCGCCAGCCTCAAGTCGAAACTCTTGCAGCAGCACTCCGAGCGACTGAACAAGATCGAAGACGGGATGAACAAGCTCGACGAGGCGAACCGCGCCAAGCAGCTTCAGGAGGCGTCCAAGTGGATGAACATCGCACTCGCCGTGGTGGGTGCCGTCATCGCAATCGCATGCGCTGTCGCGGCGGTCGTCACTGCCGGATCGTCGCTTGCCATCGCCGTCGCGGTCTTCGCGTGCATCGGCGCGGCGGCATCCACGGCAAACGCGGGATTGACCATCTACCAGGAAGCCGCAAGCGATTCCATAAAGCAGGACATCAAGGACAAGGCTGCGGAGTACCGCGCACAGGGAATGGGCGCCGCCGAGGCCATGAAGAAGGCCACGGAGGACGTGACGGACAAGTTCCTCACAGCGAGCATCGTCCTGTCCGGCATTTCCATCGTGTGCGGTCTCGTGGGCAGCGCGGGCAGCGCGGCCGGCAGCGCGGCAAGGGTCCTCTCTACGATCCAGATGATCACGGGCGGTCTCAGCATGGCCGGCGGCATCTTGAGCACGATTGCGACAAACAACACCAACGACGCCAACTACGACGCCCAGATGTCGGAAGCCGAGCTTGCACGTCTCGAAGCGCTCCTCGAAAAGCTCAAAAAGGCGCTTGAGGAGGACTCCGACGAGATCAAGGTCCTTCTCCAGCAGCTCATGGAGGCGATGGCGGAATTGTCCAAGCTGCTCGAGTCTGCGCAGGAGACGACAGACGAAATCGCAGCTGAAACAGGAGCCACCGCCTGATTGGCGGCTAGGCAGTCAGGAACACAGATCAGTAACACGGAAAGGATCTTGAAAATGAAAGTATCAAACAATACGCAGGCAAACATCGAAGCGCTGATTGCAGCGTTCCAGAACATCGACGCCGGCAAGCTGTCCGCAACGGGCGCGACGGACATTTCCGTCGTGTCCGGCGAAAAGGGGCTGTCGATTTCATTCAACACGACCGTCGAGGGTAGGACAGTGCCCGTGACGCTCGCGCTTTCGCCCGAACTCGAAATGCCAGAAGGGTCCGCCGACGAAGTCGCGCTCGGAGCGCTCATCGACAAGTTGAACACGCTTGACGTCTCCGAAATGTCGGAAGACGATGCGGTCCAGTTCATGAACGAGGTTCTCGAGAAAGTCGCTGAGAAGCTTCAGGAAAAGGGGTTGCAGTCCACGACCCTTCCCGCCAAGTCGGGATCCAGCAACCAGACGCTCTTCAACCTTCTGGAAGTGCTGTCGCTGATCACCGAGGTCGCGCAGGAGATCAAGAAGACGTCCAAGAGCATCAAGGCGGCAGACAACGAGATGCAGGCGCAGGCCTACGAGCGCCAGGCCACGAAGACCGAGGCTATGGCGTCCGCCGCCAAGGAGTTGGGCAACAAGTACATGATCATCTCCGTCTGCATGCTGGCCGTATCCGCCGCAGTCTCGATCGGAGCCGGCGTGGCGGGAGCCGTGAAGGGCGGGCTTGCCGAGACGAAGGCGTCCGGCACCGAGGCCGGCATGTCCAAGACCATCATGAACCAGAATGGCGAACCGAACATGACCACGCTCACGACGCACTCCGGCAAGAGCGCGGGATCCGCCATCGGCGCAGATCGCGTCGACGCCATCAGGAACGACTTCGCGAACAACCCTGGCATTTCCAATGCGAAAGCCGAATACCAGACGGCGGTAAACACAGAGGCCACGAAGGCCGACATCCTCGCAACCAAGCAGGGGCAGCTTGCGGATCTCAAGGCGAACGCGGAGAATCCTCCCACGCAAGAGCAGCAGGCGGCCATCGACGCGAAGCAGGCGGAGGTCGATACGGCCAAGACGGAGCTTGATGCCGCCAAGACAGCAACGGCGACGGCGAAGCAGAACTTCATCGATGCCGTGAAGGACGTGAAGGGCAAGTACGACTCCGCCTACGTCAACGCCCCCAAGGCGGAACAGGACGCGAAGAAGAACGAAATGGTTGTTGCGAACGAATTCGCGATGAAGACCCTCAGGGGCACGAAAGTCTCCGTCGGCGAGGGCGACAATGCCCAGCAGCAGACGATCCTCAACTCCACCGACTGCGGAAAGGTCGCCGCATCCGCCGCCAAGATGCACCGCGCGCACCTTGCGGCCGAGAACCACTACCTCATCACGGCCCTTGCCGCCGGCGGAACGTTCATGGGCCAGCTCGGGCAGACGCTCAACCAGAGCTGGCAGTCGGAAGTGAACTACAAGGCGCAGATGGAAGGCGCCGACGCCCAGCGCGAGCAGGCCGAGGCGTCGCGCAAGCAGAAGGACTACGACGAATCCAAGGATATCGAGGGTTCTGCGCAGGACATCATCAACGCCGCCAACCAGACGATCCAGAAGGCCTACGAGAGCCAGCACGAGGCGACCAGGGAGATATTTGGATAATGGCTGCGATAGAGACGAGAAAGATCGAAGGCGCGTCCGTCTACGGCGTAGAGCAATGCTCCTACGTCGTAGACGGCGTTGAGGGACGTGACTATTCGGCGGCGCTTGCGGCGGCCGGCCTCAAGCAGGCCGCCGCCATCGAGGCCGACCTCGCCGCCATCGCGTCAACCGTCAGGATGCGCCAGGCGAAGCTGTCAGACCTCAACACCGTACTCACGACGCTTGTCTATGCGATGGGGACGATGAAGGTCGAGGATTCCGACAGGACGGACAAGAGCGCGGCCATCGACGCCTTGCGCGATGCGGCGGAGATCGCTCGCGCCTATGGCATCACTGTGCGGCTTGTCGGCGACAACGGCAACCAGATCCAGCGCGACGAGGGGCAGACGGTGCAGGCGAACGTCAAGCACGCGCTTGACCTGGAGAGCAATTCGCTCCAGCAGGATACGGTAACGCTACAGAATCTCATGTCGAAGCGAGATTCGTCCTACCAGACGGTCGTTTCCATCGTGAAACGCGCCCTCAACGCCGGTGCGACGGCCGTGAGGGGACTCGGCAAATAAGGGAGGAGGCACGCAACATGGCGGAAAACTACGGAATAACGTCCACCGCGGTCAAGCTCAGCATGGACTGGGGCATTACCGCGAACGACTACAATTACACCGACTACAACCGCGTGACGGGCAGGTTCGAGACCGTGAAGGTCGATTTCCAGGATCTCATGGTTCGTGTCGGCGCGCGCAAGGCGGTTGTCGTCGAAGGCGAGATCACGCCGATGGCCACGCGGATGCGCACGCGCAACGCCTACCTCGCCAACCTGAGCACGATTCTTGCCGAGTTGACGCGCGTGCAGGCGGGCTTCAGCGGGGACGACGACGGCAGCAAGCAGGCGACCGTAAACCTGAGTTCGGATCTCTTGTCGCTTCTGAGGGCCATTCCCGGCGCAAGCGACATGGTCTCTGCTTCCGGTGGCACGACAAAGGCGAAGCTGGAAGGTCTCGTCCAGCTTGTGAAGGGTCAAATGGACAAGGAGAACAACTCTTCGCAGACCGACATGACGCGTCTCCAGTCGCTCGTCGATTCGCGCGACGACTCGTATTCCACCGCGACGAGCATGATGTCCGCCATAAGCGACACGAGAAGCAACCTAATAGGAAATCTCGCATGATTGAAACAGAGAAGATAGGAGAGCTGAGATACGCGACGGATTCGGCGTCCGCCGTGAATCTTTATTCCACCGGCACGGCGTCGGGGCTTACGCTCGGGCAGCTCGTGATGGCCGTTTGCCTGAACACGGCGGCATCCTACGAGAAGCAGAGCGTGAACAAGATGAACACGATCACGAAGAACTCCGAGCTTCTGCAGACTGGCTCGGACTGGATCGAGAAGGTCGTCGAAGACAACGCGAGCTGGTCGCGCCTCAAGAAGTTCCTTGTGAACGAACTGGGCGTGGCGTCGTCGTCGCTTCCGGAGAAGATCAGGGCCTACGACGACAGGCTAAAGGTCATATCGCTCATGTCGGAGCGGATGAACGCCATCATGCAGACGCAGCAGCAGGACATGGTGGCGATGCAATCCTACGTCAGCCGCCGCGACACGGCGTTTTCGTCATCGGCCAACATCGTCCGCGCACTTGGCCGCTCGATGAACGGCTGCGCAAGCAATTTCTAGTCGGGGAACGGGTAACGGAAAAGCACTTAATTTCAAGAAAGGATCTGAAAAATGGCATCAAGCATAGAAGCAGCGGGGTTCGACCTCTCGATGTCCGACATAGACACCGGAATGCGTCTTCAGGCGAAGACGTACTCCATCATGGTGGAGAATGCCGACGGCGTGATGGAGACGAAGCTGTCGGGCCTCTCCATAGGCCAGCTCGTCATGGCCATCTGCCTGGAGCGGGCGGTGGAGAAGGAGAACGAGATCATCGAGATCATGAACACGCTCAACAACACGTCCTCGCAGCTTGAGGCGCTCACCGAGATCGAGACGGCCATCGTGGGGGCGGACGGCAAGAGCGGACAGTCGGTGAACCTCGCGACCAAGACGCTGACCAACCATCCGGACTACACCTACCAGGCGTATCTTGCCGAAATCCTCGGCGTTGACATGAGCGAAATACCCGTCACGGCCAACTCCGACAGCTCGGACCTCATCACGCAGATCGAGACGGCGATGGACAAGCGCAACTCGATCAACCAGCAGACGATGATTGAGCTGCAGTCCGCCACGTCGAAGCGCGACCAGGCCTACGACATGATCACCAACATGCTCAAGTCGCTCCACACAGTGATGACTGGCATCGTGAACAACACTTAAAGGGGACAGTTCGTTGAAGGAACTGAAACGACAAAAGAGATTGAAAGGACAAAAGAATTTGAAGGGGCAAAAGCGAATGTCGCTTCTGTCCCTTGTGTCGTTTGTATCCCTTTTTGCTCTTTCCGCCCATGCCGGTTTCCTGTCCAGAGGCACAATCACGAGCAGCGACGTGGGCAAGACGCTTGCAAACGGCACGGTCTATGTCGTATCCGACAGCGCATTTATTACTGCATTGCCCAAGTCGAGTGCATTGCGCGTGGCCGACGGTGCGACGGTGGTGCTCTATATCCCCAAGGATAAGAAACTGACGGTGAATGGTGGTTATGCCAGCGGCACTGCTGGGGCAGGCGCCGGCATTGTGGTGCCATCGTCCTCAACCCTTGTCATTACGGGCCAAGGGTCGCTTGTCGCAAGGGGCGGCAATGCAGAGAACGGTGAAAATGGCTCCGATGCGGGTTCGTGCTTTCTCGACATGGATGATTCTCATGGCGGGCAGGGCGGTGCCGGCGGCTCCGGCGGCGGCGGTGCTGCTGCCGGCATCGGCGGCGATGGTGGTTCGGGCGGCACGGGCGGGGCACGCCCGACCAACGAAGAATGGGTCGAGACGAACGATACCGATGATTACGACCGCAACGGGCGCGACGGCAACCCCGGCGGAGCGGGAGGTGCCGGTGGCGCATCCGGCCATATCTATCTTCTCGGCACGGTCAATGTCACCGCGACCGGTGGATCTGGCGGCACCGGCGGTTCCGCCGGCGACAACACCGGTGGAGAACATGAGCCAAACGGAACCCACATCAACTGGTATTATGTCGGCGGCGCGGGCGGCGGCGGCGGCGGCGCAGGCGGCATCGCCGCACCCTACGCAATTGGCGGCGGCGGCGGCGGCGGCGGCGGCGGCGGATCTGGCGGCAATGGCGGTCTTTACTGGGCCGGCAACTACGGCACAGGCACGGCCTACAAACCCGATGGTGCGGGCGGCCAGGGCGGATGGGACAATGGCGTTTCCGCTTCTCGCTCGTCGCCGAATTATGCGCAAAACGACGATGGCGACCTCTACAAGCGCGGCGGTTATCGCGGCTCCGGCGGTGCGAAGGGCTCCAATGGCTCGAATGGCGTATTTCACAAAGATTCGGGCGTGACGGTATCCGGTTCCTACGCCTCGTCTGTGTCCGCCGTCACCCATTCCGCCATCGAATACACGATGACTTTCAGCGACAACTGGCGGCTTGATCCTTCCAATGTGACGGTGCGGCTCGGCTATGCGCTCCCATCCGGCGTCGCGCCGATTCTAACGCGCGAAAACTTCACTTTCAACGGCTGGTATACCGACTCGGACGGCGGCGGCGAAAAGTATTACAATGCCGATGGCACGGCGGTGAAGACGGTGTTCGACAACGTGGGCAACGTCTCGCTTTATCCGTATTGGACGATTGTCGATCCCTACAAAGTGGCGGTGAGGGTGAATGGCACAGGAATCGTAGCGGGCGTCTCTGCAATCGGTGAGGGATGGTTTTACAACGGCATCTATTTGTATTTAGATGGCAGCGGAGGCAATTATGTAATTTCCGGCATCGAGACGAATGGCGAAATTGTCGTGCAATCGAGAACCACATGCACTCTGACGCTCAATGGATTGACGCTTGATACCAGTTCAAGACCCGGGCGTCCACCGCTGAGATTGTCATATAACACTGCGACGATAAATGTCACTGCGCCAAGCCGCCTTGTTGCAGGCGAAGGCGCGAACGCCATTGCGATTGCATATTCTTCGCTAACGATAACCGGTTCGTCGACGCTTGCGCTCAAGGGAGGCGAGAACGGAGCGGATATCGCCCCGATAGGGTCGTCTTACGACG
>Ga0310696_10009869_pt1 | contig 11013 bp, 8 predicted proteins | sample AusTroGonzalo_MG_4_FD_203885 | JGI IMG/M metagenome (GOLD analysis project Ga0310696, IMG submission 203885) | Bovine rumen microbial communities from tropical cattle in Woodstock, Queensland, Australia - Gonzalo_02 (v2) (version 2) | ecosystem: Host-associated > Mammals > Digestive system >...
AAAGTTGTGTGGTGACACATAATTGGGATAAATGACAGACCATCACACATGTGATGACAGAACCCGGCTTATAGACCGACTGTAGTCCATACAGCCCCCTACTAACTCCCCCCTCAAGGGGGAGAGATGGGGGGAGAGGGAAAGAAGTTAACGAAGTTAGCGCTTCGCTCGAAGTTACCGCTCGAGCTACGCTCTTCGCTCCGACGAATGAATGCAAGTATTTTCACCAGCTAAGTTTCGTCGTTAACTCCGAGGCCAAAGGCCGATAACTTCGATAACTCCGAACGACGTGATAACTTCAAGAATAATAGATAGTAAATGAGAAAATTGATTTTTGTAGCTCTTGGAGCCTGTCTGAGTAGCACGGGGGTGCTGGCTCAGCGTCAGTGGACGCTCCAGGAATGTATTGACTACGCATTGGAGAACAACATTCAGCTGAAACAGAGTAGGCTGACCAATGCTCAGAATGAACTGGATGTGAAGCAGTCGAAGGCGGCTCTGTTCCCTACGCTTTCGTTCAGTACAAACCAGAACGGTTCGTGGCGACCCTTCAGCGAGTCGACCGTCAACCTGTCTAATGGTAACATGACAACCACGCGTAACACCACGACGTATAACGGTAGTTACGGATTGAACGCCAGCGTAACGGTATGGAACGGTGGCAGGAACACAAAAACCATCAAACGTAACGAGTACACGCAGGCGATGTCGGAACTGGACACTGAGCGTACGGCGAACTCCATTCAGGAGCAGATCACGCAGCTGTATGTACAGATCCTGTATCAGACGGAGGCTGTGAAGGTGAACGAGGAAATCCTGAAGGCTTCGCAGCAACAGCGCGACCGTGCAAAGACGATGGTGGAAGTGGGTAGTCTGGCTAAGGTGGATCTTGTGCAATTGGAAGCACAGGTGTCGCAGGACGAGTATAACATCGTGAACAGCAAGTCGCAGCTGGAAAACAACAAGATGCAGCTGAAGCAGTTGTTGGAACTGATGGATTCACAGGAATTCGCTGTGGTAACTGACAATGTGTCGGAAGCAGCTGTATTGGCTCCTATCCCCGACAAGGCTACGGTGTTTAACGCTGCATTGGCCAACCGCCCTGAAATCAAGAGCAGTAAGCTGAACATGGAGGCGAGCGACCTGGCTGTCGATATCGCGAAAGCCGGCTATCTGCCGACTGTGAACCTAACTGCAAGTATGGGTACGAACAACTCGAGCGGCATCCACACATCGTTCTTCCGTCAGGTGAAGACCAACCTCAGCAACTCATTGGGTGTATCGGTACAGGTGCCTATCTTCGACCAGAAGCAGAACATGACTAATGTACGCAAGGCACGACTGACTCAGTATAACAGCGAACTGCAACTGCAGGATGCTCAGAAGACGCTGTACAGCACCATCGAGAACTACTGGCTGAATGCCTACACGGCTCAGCAGCAGTATCTCTACGCAAAGACGAACGTGCAGAGTATGCAACAGAGCTACGACCTGGTGAGCGAGCAGTTCCGTCTGGGTCTGAAGAACATCATCGAACTGACATCGGGTAAGACAAACTTGCTGCAGGCTGAACAGCAGCTGCTGCAGAGCAAGTACACAACATTGTATAATCTGGCGATGTTGAGATTTTATCAGGGAGAGGCGATAAAATTGTAGAAAGGCTAACGAAGTTAACGGAGTTAGCGAAGTTAGCGGCCTTCCGGCCTCGAAGTTAACGACAATAGTTCGCAGGTGTTAACATCTGCAATGATACGTCGAGCCGAAGGCGATAACTCCGAACAAAGTGATAACTTCAATAACTTCAAACAAAGTGATAACTTCTTAAAAAAGTGAAGATATAAAAAGAAAATAACGATATGAACAAATCATTTATGAAATTGGCAGCTATGGCTGCTATCGTAGGTTTCACTTTCGCAGCTTGTTCTAAGGATGCAAAGGTGACATATAACACGGACGTGGTGACAAAACACGACCTTTCGACCAGTATCACCGCTACGGGTACCATCGAACCTGTGACTCAGGTAGAAGTAGGTACGCAGGTATCGGGTATCATCGACAGAATCTATGTGGACTATAACAGTGAAGTGCACAAGGGTGACGTGATTGCCGAACTGGACAAGACGAACCTGTTGAGCGAACTGGCATCTGCCAAGAGCAACCTGTCGAACTATCAAAGTAATCTGGACTACCAGACTTCGAACTACAACCGCTACAAGACGCTGTATGAGAAGGGACTGGTGAGCACGAACGATTATGAAAACGCACGCTTGAGTTATCTGCAGGCTACTCAGCAGGTAGCGATGCAGCAGATGAGTGTGCAGAAAGCACAGACGAACCTCGGCTACGCTACGATTACCTCGCCTATCGACGGTATCGTGTTGAGCCGTGAGGTGGAAGAGGGTCAGACTGTGGCATCAGCGATGACCACCCCTACCCTGTTCATCATCGCTCAGGACTTGACAAACATGCGTGTGATTGCAAAGATTGACGAAGCCGACATAGGTGGAGTAAAGGAAGGTCAGCGTGTGATGTTCACCGTAGATACCTATCCTGACGACACATTCGAAGGCGCAGTCACACAAGTACGTCAGCAAGCTACCACAGAGAGCAATGTGGTTACTTACGAGGTTGTCATCTCTGCCCCCAACGAATCGCTGAAGCTGAAACCGGGTCTGACTGCCAACGTGACGATCTACACGATGGAGATGCACGACATCCTGTCGGTACCAGCTAAGGCACTGCGATTCGCACCGAACGAACTGTTATTGCAGGACGACGAGAAGATTCAGGACTGTGAAGGCCCAACAAAGGTATGGGTACAAGAAGGAAAGGTGTTCAAAGCCATTCCTATTCAGGTGGGACGTACAAACGGGACTTACACAGAAGTGCTTTCAGGCATCAAGGAAGGAACGGAAATCATCACTGAGTTTGTAATGCCTGAGGAAGAAGTAGAAGAGGCTCCAACCAACCCATTCATGCCAGGACGTAACAGAAACAACAACCGTCAAGGTGCCGGTGCTGCAGGTCAAGGCCGTCCAGGTGCTGCTGGTGCAGGAGCAGGAGCAGGCCGTCCAGGTGCCGGAGCTGCAGGAGGTGGTCGTCCAATGGGTGGAGGCCGATAAATCACACAAAAACAGAGTGACCATGAAAGAAGAGAATAGCAAGGTCGTCATCGAACTCGAAAACGTGAAGCGCTACTTTCACGTAGGATCGGAAGTGGTGAAAGCCCTTCGTGGCGTATCGTTCAAGATTCACGAAGGCGAGTTTGTCACCATACAAGGCACATCAGGTTCGGGTAAGTCCACCCTTCTGAACCAGTTAGGCTGCCTCGACACCCCTACGTCGGGAGAGTATTATCTGGATGGTGTGCCTGTGAGAAAGATGTCGAAAAGCCAGCGTGCTCATCTGCGCAATAAGAAAATCGGGTTCATCTTCCAGAACTACAACCTGCTGGCCAATACGACCGCAGTGGAGAACGTAGAACTGCCGCTGATGTACAACAGCAAGTATAACTCGAAGCAACGTAAGGCAGCAGCTATCAAGGCACTAGAGGCTGTGGGACTGGGCGACCGTCTGTATCACAAGTCGAACCAGATGTCGGGTGGTCAGATGCAGCGTGTTGCGATTGCAAGAGCATTGGTGAACGATCCCGCTGTGTTGCTGGCCGACGAAGCAACAGGTAACCTCGACACCCGTACTTCGTTCGAGGTGCTGGTGCTGTTCCAAGAGCTATACAAGCAAGGACACACCATCATCTTCGTGACCCACAACCCTGAGATTGCAGAATATTCATCGCGCAATATCTATCTGCGTGACGGGAAGATTCGTGAAGATACGATTAACAACAACATCAAATCGGCAGCAGAAGCATTGGCTGCGTTGCCAAAGCAAGAAGATTAATGAATATACAGAACTTATTTAAGGTATCACTACGAGCTGTGGCCAGCAACAAACTGCGTTCGTTTCTCAGTATGCTGGGTATCATCATCGGTGTGGGAGCAGTCATCACGATGATGAGTATCGGTCAAGGCTCGAAAGAGAGCATCCGCGAGGAATTGGCGAAGCAAGGTACGAACCTGCTGACCATTCGCCCGGGTGCTGATATGCGTGGTGGTGTGCGTCGTGACCCGTCTCAAATGCAGACCCTGAAGCCAGCAGACCTCGAAGCCATCATGAACGAGAAGAAATATGTGACCTATGTATCGCCTGAAGTGTCATCAAGCGGACAGGTTATTTATGGAAACAACAACACGACTTCCACGATTTACGGCGAATCGACCGACTACCTGAAAATCAGGCAATGGGACATTCAAGACGGAGATTTCTTCACAGAGGAAGATATCCGTAAGTCGGCCAAGGTGTGTGTGGTGGGTAAAACCATCGTCGACGAATTGTTCAACGGTGCTGACCCTATCGGCAAGAATATCCGCTTCAAGTCCATCCCAATGAAGGTGATAGGCGTACTGAAGTCGAAAGGATACAATAGTTGGGGAATGGACCAAGACAACGTGATTGTCGCACCTTATACCTGTGTGATGAAACGTATCTCTGCCCAGACCTACTATGGGTCTATCGTCTGCTCAGCCATCACGGAAGAGATGTCTGATCATGCCATCGAAGAGCTGACCCAGATACTACGTCGCTCACATAAATTAAAAGATGGTGCGGTTGACGACTTCAACATCCGTTCTCAAGCCGAGATGATGGAGACGATGTCGAACACAATGGATACTGTGACGATGATTCTGGGTATTGCAGCCGGATTCTCGCTGCTGATTGCCGGTATCGGTATCATGAACATCATGCTGGTGAGTGTGACTGAGCGTACGAAGGAGATTGGTCTGCGTATGGCTGTAGGTGCTACAGGCTTCGTGATTAGTGTTCAGTTCCTCATTGAATCGATTCTAATTAGCCTGACAGGAGGTATCTTCGGAGTGTTGTTAGGCATCGGAGCCTCGAGCATCTTGCCCAAGATGGGTATGCCAAGTATCGTGCCTGCATGGTCCATCTTCCTGTCGTTCGGCGTATGTGTTGTCATCGGTGTGCTGTTCGGATATATCCCTGCCCGCAAAGCAGCAAACATGGACCCAATCGATGCAATCCGACATGAATAATTAATATAATTCATAATTTATAATTCATAATTCATAATAATTTCCTATCTTTGCAAAAGATTTCGATATATATTAACAGCTATTAGTTATATAACAAATTCAGTTAAATTATGGTTTATTCAAAAGAAGTACAAGAAATGTGCTGTGTTGCCAAAGGTCCTAACCACGGACCAGCTCCAATTCCAGAAGAAGGAAAATGGATTCAGGCCAAGGAGATTAAGGATATCTCTGGTATGACACACGGTATTGGTTGGTGTGCCCCTCAGCAGGGTTGCTGTAAGCTTAGTCTTAATGTAAAGGATGGAATCATCGAGGAGTGTCTCGTTGAAACTATCGGTTGTTCAGGTATGACTCACTCAGCTGCTATGGCATCTGAGATTCTTCCTGGTAAGACTATCCTCGAAGCACTTAATACCGACCTCGTTTGCGACGCTATCAACACTGCTATGCGCGAGCTCTTCCTTCAGATTGTTTACGGACGTACTCAAAGTGCGTTCTCAGAAGGCGGTCTCGTGATCGGTGCAGGTTTGGAAGACCTCGGTAAGGGTCTCGTATCACAGTGTGGTACCCTCTACGGAACCAAGGCAAAAGGTACTCGTTACCTCCAGCTCACCGAAGGTTATATCACCAAGATGTATCTCGACAGCGACAACCAGGTATGCGGATACGAATTCGTTCACATGGGTAAGTTCATGGACGCAGTAAAGAAGGGCGTTCCTGCTGACGAAGCTCTGAAGAGTGTAACTGGTACTTACGGCCGTACGAAACCAGAACAAGGCGCAGTTAAATCAATCGACCCACGTAAAGAATAAGGAGGAAGCAAATTATGATAAGAGAAGTGAAATTTGAATCACAAGACCGTCGTATCAAGCAGATTCTTGCTGCATTGAACGAGAACGGCATTGCTTCTATCGAAGAAGCTAACGAAATCTGCGACAAGGCAGGTCTCGATCCATATAAGACATGTGAAGAAACACAGATGATTTGCTTCGAGAACGCAAAGTGGGCATACGTTTGTGGTTGTGCAATCGCTATCAAGAAAGGTTGCAAGAACGCTGCTGATGCTGCCGAGGCAATCGGTATCGGTCTGCAAGCATTCTGTATTCCTGGTTCAGTAGCAGACGACCGTAAGGTAGGTCTCGGACACGGAAACCTCGCTGCACGTCTGTTGCGCGAAGAGACACAGTGCTTCGCATTCCTCGCAGGTCACGAAAGTTTCGCAGCTGCTGAAGGTGCAATCAAGATTGCTGAGATGGCAAACAAAGTTCGTAAGAACCCATTGCGCGTTATCCTGAACGGTCTCGGTAAGGATGCTGCTATGATCATCAGCCGTATCAACGGATTCACTTACGTACAGACTAAGTTCGACTACTACACTGGTAAGGTAGAGGTAGTGAAGAAGACTCCTTACAGCGACGGTCCTCGTGCAAAGGTGAACTGCTACGGAGCTGACGATGTTCGCGAAGGTGTTGCTATCATGTGGATGGAAGACGTAGATGTATCTATCACAGGTAACTCTACCAACCCAACTCGTTTCCAGCACCCAGTTGCAGGTACATACAAGAAGGAGCGCGTGCTCGCAGGCAAGCCTTACTTCTCAGTTGCATCAGGTGGTGGTACAGGACGTACACTCCACCCAGACAACATGGCAGCAGGTCCTGCATCTTACGGTATGACTGATACTCTTGGCCGTATGCACTCAGATGCTCAGTTCGCAGGATCATCTTCAGTTCCTGCACACGTTGAGATGATGGGCTTCCTCGGTATTGGTAACAACCCAATGGTAGGATGTACAGTTGCTTGTGCTGTGAATGTTGCACTTGCACTCAACAAGTAATGATTGCAGGTTAGGAAAACACACAACCTCATATCAACCATAGTAAAGCCGCTCCTTGTGGGGCGGCTTTCTATTTGTTTACCTATTGACTTTGTTACAAAACCATAAGTAATTGAACAAAAAGTGAAAGACCTTATATATAATATATATTAACTTTGCAAATGATTTAGGATGCGAGGATCTTAATTCAAAAAAAAGTACTAACTTTGCAAAAAATAATGTAAATGAAAACCATATTGCTGAAAACATCATTACTGCTTGGAATAATGTGTCTGACCTCATTCTTATGGACAAGAGCTCAGAACCCTATCATCTGTGACCGCTACACACCCGACCCTGCCCCTTACGTTCATGGCGACACCCTCTATCTGTTTGTGGACCATGATGACGATGTGACGGAGAACGGCTATTTTACGATGAGGGACTGGCTGTTGTACTGTACAGTAGATATGGTGAACTGGACGTATCTTGGTACACCCGTCACTCCCAAGCTGTTTACATGGGCGAAGCAGGACAACGATTGCTGGGCTTCGCAATGTATCGAACGTAACGGCAAATGGTATTGGTACGTAACAGCTACCATCAAGGGACAAGCCTATCCTGGTGTGGGTGTGGCATATGCCAACAATCCAGCAGGTCCATATAAGGCTCAATCGAAACCATTGGTTCAAGGTTGGTTCGTAATAGACCCTACGGTATTCATTGACGACGATGGGCAAGCTTATCTGTTCTGGGGTAACAACAACCTATGGTACTCGAAATTGTCGAGAAACATGATTGCTCTACAAGGAAGTACAACCAAGGTGAACATCACGGACGAAAAGGCATTCGGTCCATATAAGGGCTATAACGATGACGGGAGTCCAAAGCCAAACTACGAGGAGGCTCCATGGATTTACAAACGTGACGGTAAATATTACTTGGAATATGCTGCAGGTGGTGTGCCTGAACATTGGGCATACTCGACTGCAGAAAAGATTACAGGACCTTGGACTTATCAAGGTAAGGTGATGGGACAGGCGAAGAACAGTTTCACCATTCATGGTGGAAGTGTAGACTTCAAGGGTCACAGCTATATGTTCTATCACAATGGCGGCCTTCCAGGTGGAGGTGGTTACAAACGTTCGACCTGTGTTGAGGAGTTCACAAGGAACGAGGATGGTAGCATCCCATACATTCAGTTCACGACGAAGGGTGTCAATCCGATTCAGACCCTGAACCCCTACGAGCTACAGCAGGCTGAGACCATCAATCAGAGTTCGGGCATCCTGTGCGAGGGCGACTACAACGGTTGTTGGGTGACGAAGATTCATTCGGGCGACTACATCAAGGTGCGAAACGTGGACTTCGGTAGCACAGGTGCTGCAAGTCTCACAGTACGTGTAGCAGCAGAGAAGTCGGCCACACTGATAGCACGACTGAAGTCACAGAGCGGCACAATCATCGGCCGTATCAAAATCGAAGCAACAGGCGGACTGGACCAGTGGGCAGATTTCACCACGGACCTGCAACGTAGCATCACAGGTGTACAAGATCTGTATTTCACTTTCACAGGTAGCACCTCTGGCACTACCCTTTTCAACTTCGACACTTGGCAGTTCAGCGAGATAGGAAGCGGGATTAAAGAAGTCAGAAGTGAGAGGTCTGAGGTAAGAGGACATGCTGGTTATTACAACCTGATGGGTCAGCAGCTGGAAAATATAGAGTCGGCTCCGAATCGTTCCATCATCATCACGCCAAGAGGTAAGGTCGTGAAGAAGTAACACATATTGAATAATCATTTAAACAAAAATCATACAAAAACTAACTATCATGAAACTAAAATCAATCCTTGTAGTGTTAGCACTACTTACAAGCACATGTATGAATGTGGCTTACGGACAAACTACCAAGATGGTAAATCCACTTACTTACACAGACATTCCCGATAATGACGTGATTCGTGTCGGCGATGATTTCTACATGGTCAGTACGACAATGTTCATGTGCCCGGGTGCACCTATCATGCATTCAAAGGACCTGGTACACTGGAGAATCATCAGCTACATCTATGACTACATCGCAGACGATGATATCTATAACCTGAGAAACGGAAAGGATGCTTACGGTAAAGGTCAGTGGGCTACTACCCTACGCTACCATAACGGTATGTTCTATGCGCTGTTCATCGCAAACGACCAGCATAAGACCTACGTGTATCGTACGACAGATATCACGAAAAGCTATTGGGAGAGGAACGAAATAGAAGGAGCTTTCTTCCACGATGCTTCACTATTGTTCGATAACGACGGTAAAGTGTATGTGGTATATGGAAACGGTGAACTGCACATCACAGAGCTGACACCAGACCTCAAGGCTATCAAGCAAGGCGGTGTGAACCAAGTACTCATCAACACTCCACGTCAAGGATTCGGTCTGAGAGCTGAAGGTGCTCACTTCTATCATATTGGCGAATATTACTACGTGCTTGTGATTGACTGGCCAAGCGGCAAACCTCGTACGGAACGTTGCTTCCGCAGCAAGACTCTCCTTGGTCCATACGAAGAGAAAGTGGTGCTTCAGGGAGCATTCGACGGACGTGGAGACGGTGTGGCTCAGGGTGCAATCTTCGACACACCAAAGGGTGACTGGTATGGTGTGATATTCCAAGACCACGGAGGTGTAGGTCGTGTCCCTACCCTTCAGCCTATGAAGTGGGTGGACGGATGGCCTATCTTAGGTGACAACACAGTACCCGTAAAGGAGTTTGACGTGAACCTTGCACCTTATGGTGAAGACCACGTTTGGGCAAGCGACGAGTTCAAATACAATTCGAACGACGAGTTGGACCTCGTATGGCAATGGAACCACAAACCCATCAATCAGGTATGGTCGGTAACCGCTCGTAAGGGATGGCTGAGACTGACGACCAGTCAGTTGGCTACCAATTTGTTCGATGCCCGCAATACCCTCACACAGCGCACGGTAGGTCCTCGTTGCATGAACGAAACACTGCTCGACGCAACAGGCATGAAACCAGGTGACAAGGCCGGATTGGCCGCCTTCCAAAGCAACTTCTGCTCAATCGGTGTAGAGGTGGATGATAACGGCAAACGGTTTGTGGTAGCTACGAGCGGTTCACGTCGTAGCGCAAAAGAAGTACTTCGTATGCCTCTCAAGGGTAAGAAAGTGTGGTTACGCATGAAGTATGTGTTCACTCCTCAGGCAGATGATAATTGCGGACCAGACAAGGCATTCATGAGCTATTCGACTGACGGAAAGCATTGGGTTGATGTAGATAACCAATTGCAGATGCGTTTTACACTCGACTTCTTCATCGGCTACAAAGCTGCTCTCTACAACTATTCGACGAAGAAAGTCGGTGGACATGCTGACTTTGATTATTTCCATCAGTGGACATATTAAGAGGAGTTAAAGAAGTTAAAGGAGTTACCGCTGCGCTCCGAAGTTACCGCTCGAGCTTATGCTCTTCGCTCCGACGGAACCAAAAGATGTTAACATCAGCGAACTATCGTCGAACGAAGTGATAACTTCTAGGCCAAAGGCCGTTAACTTCGAGTGAAACAATAACTTCGAGTGAAACGATAACTTCTTATAAAAAATGAACGTAATAATGAGAAGAACGATATTATTGACAGCAATGCTCATAGGTTTTGTGGGCATTGCTGTTGCAAACAATTACGACGATAAGTACGGAGCTACAATTCCAACACCCAACGGGAACCTGCGGATCATACCACTTGCTGATAATGCGGTTCGTATCAAGCTATGTCCACAGAACGCTCCTGAGTTGGACGAACTCATCTATACGGAGAATGTCAAGGCTCCGAAACATAAGTGCGATGGAAGCAATCCTGCCTTCTTCACCCTGCAGTTGAAAGGAATGCGTGTGATCTACAACAAATGGACAGACCAACTCGTTTTCTACGACGGAAAAGGACAGAAGATTCTTGAAGAGGTAGCCTATACTGGCAGGGAACTGACAACCAGTTCGTTGGTTGACGGAACCAACTCATGGAAGCAGGTATCACAGTCGTTTGTATCACCAAATGACGAAATACC
>Ga0310696_10009870_pt1 | contig 11013 bp, 12 predicted proteins | sample AusTroGonzalo_MG_4_FD_203885 | JGI IMG/M metagenome (GOLD analysis project Ga0310696, IMG submission 203885) | Bovine rumen microbial communities from tropical cattle in Woodstock, Queensland, Australia - Gonzalo_02 (v2) (version 2) | ecosystem: Host-associated > Mammals > Digestive system >...
ACACAATGTCTCATATTTTTTTGTGCGCTTAAATTGGTCTATCCAATTGTTGATACTGTCATTCAGCATTGGGTTATTGGGATTCAGCACCCATTCGCGGTTAAAATCACTGCCAATACGTCCCACAATTTTTAAATTAGGGTAAAAGGGAAGCAGTGTAACCGCTAAATTATAGTCGGAGGCAATAAAATCGCATTTTTTTTCAGACAGAAGCTCAAAAAGATCCTCAGTACTCTGGTGTTCAGAATATATCAGTTCCCATTTTGCCGAATGACTGACATCCACCAAGGTGACATCCACGGGAAACTGGGCAGGAATATGCACTTCGTTGGTGGTAGTATCATTAATCTTCGTGTTTTTTCGGGAAATAAGTATTGGATACGAATAGGAATGAGGTTCGGAAAAATTCAAATATTGGGAGAAAATCTGACTTTTGTTCACATCCATTGCCACCAAGTCGAAATCATTGGTAAAGCATGAATAGAAAGCATTTTCAGGATCGCTTTCAACTGTGATTAAGATTTTTTTATCCAATTCCTTGGCCATTTGTTTCAGCATATCATACTGAAAACCGATAGGGGAACCTCTATAAACAAAATAATCGGAAGCATGATAAAAAAGCAGTGCATGAATCGTGTCATGACTGTTTTCGACAGGTACATCTATAGAAGTATGGGATTTTTCGCTGTTACCATACTTATGAAAAAGCAGGATGCACCATGCGGCGCAAAGGATTATAAAAATAATATAACTGACTTTACCTTTTTTCAAAAGGGAAAATTTCGTTAATATTCCTTCATCATAAGGACAACTTTCTCTATGGTTTGTCCTTCTTGCAATTTAACTTGGGCAGAACCTCTGTAACTGTTGATTTCCACGTATCCATCTTCAGTCTCTACAGTATCTGTATATGTTGCTGAAATATTTAATAATGCTTCATACGGATAGGTGTGCTCATAAACTCCGTTTTCATTGGTTGTGCCATTTCTGCCGTCTTTTATAGCGGGATGGATTCTATCATCGTTGCCCACTATGCCAGGATAGATATCCAATTTGGCCCCTGAAACAACCTTACCCGTGTCAAGACCGGTGTTGGTTAAATTGCATATCACCTTTAAACCACAGTTATAGTTCTTTTTACATTGGGTCATGGTCAGAAGGAGAACCATTGCTATAACGGGGATTAATAACAAAGACTTTTTCATAATGATATATTTATTTCAAACAGAATGCAAAAATACATTATTTTTTTTAAATCACAACTCTTCCACAATCATTTCTCCCCTTGGGTTGAAAACCTTATATTTGGAGAAGTGTTCATCGGCCTCGAAACCATCTCCATAATTTACCGTGCCATCTGCTTTGGTCTGTTTTACGGGAACCACAGAATAAATAATCTGCTTATGTTGATCCCATATGATTTGTTCAGACTCGATGGTTTCATTTTTTTTCAAATCTTTGATAACCACATTTTTAGAGGCTTCCATGCGAGGTGGTACTTCTGAGCTGATAGCATAATCTGCTGTCAGTACCGATTGTTTTTCACCCCATTCGTCATACGAATAGATGGTGATTCCATCGGGGCAGTCCATATAAACAGTGTCACCCATATATTTATTCAAGGTTGGAGCGAATAATTCAAAGGAGGTGATACCGGCGTCGCTGAATGTAATATGGATATCTGTTGCCGATTCATCGGGAAATTTGCCGTTACACTCTTTAGGCATTACCGATTCTTTGTTTTTGCCACATGAAATAAACAGCACCACAACGGCGAGTGCTGTTATGGTGCTGTTGAGGATATTTTTCATTGTGAATATCAGCTAAAACAGGATATGTGATGGATTAGCGGATAGTGGTTGTTTCCTGGATCCAGCAGCCAACATGGAATGACTGGCCTTTTTGCAGACCTCTAACGAACAGATCTTGCTGAGTTGGGAATGCCAGTTTAGCTCTTTTTGCATTGGCTGTTTCAGCGCAGCTGGGATCAACGGCGGCAGCCTTGGCATATTTGTCAGCGGCAGCCCAGTTGTAGCAGCGGGGCAGGAAGTCGTCACCACCGCAGCGGTTACCGGATGCAGCGTAAAGGTCACCAATCAGGATATAAGCCTTGCCGCAGTTCGGGTGAATTTTGATAGCCTGCAAAGCGGCGGTACGTGCTTCGGAATATTTCTGCTGTAACTGATAGGCTAAACCTAACATGTAGTAGCAATCTACCTTCTGCTCCTGAGTCTCATACAAAGAGATAGCCTCGTTGAAATAATCAATAGCTTTGTCAATTTCTTGATTTCTCAGTGACAGGTTACCCATCAGGTATGCACTTTGTGCACCAGGTTCCGCATTATGTACTATTTCCAAAATTTCCTTGAATACAGGAGAGGTGATGCAGTTGCCTTTGAACATGGTCATCATCATCTTTTTCAGGGCTTTGATATTATTTCTGTTCTGGTCTATTTTCTTGGCATATACTTGTTCAAGCACGTTGCATGGTGCGTATGGCTGGAATTTGCCCTCAATATTAGACAGAGTTTTGCGGTAGTTGCTCACAAGTTTCATCTGACGGGTTGTGTCTGCGGACAGTTGTTTGAAACGCTTGTCATATTCCATCTTGTCGATACGTCCATCAGCGTATGCGGAATCCAAATTGCCGAAGTTCGGTAATTGCTTTTCATATTTGATGAAAGCGTTCGTGATAGATATGTCAATATAGTCGGTGGCTCTTTCGTATGCCTCAATGATGATGTTAGTGTCTTTCTTGATAAGAGTCATGTTCTCCGCAATTTTAAAGTAGTTGTCCCAAGTGTTCGGCAGTGTCTTTTCCTGTTCCAAATCAATGGATCTGACAAACCAGTTGTACACTTCTTCAATAGCTTCGAAATTTCTGTTTTTTGCATAGTTTTGCATCCTATAGCGGGCTGTGTTCAAAGCAATATATCCTAAACCATTACCCTCTGTGAATTTTTGCGGGAAATATATATGGCGGTTTTTATAGGAGTTGATAAGTTTATCAATCAATTCTTCTCTCTTAACAGAATCTTTTTCTTCTTTAATCAGATTGTCAAACATGGTCTGTGCATTGGTGTATATGCCATCCCAAGCGCAGGGACAATTGTTGATGACATAATCCCAAGAGGTCAATGCATCAGCATACTGCTTGTTGTTGTAAAAAATTCTGAAGGAACTTAATTCTTCAAGGCATTTTATGGAATCTGCCTCTGTTGCACCATACTTAAAATTGCAGCCCTGTGAAAAGGCCAAACTGGTCATTAAGCAGAGCAAACTTACAAAAAATAGCTTTTTCATTTCTATTCAGTTTTTGATGTTATTTTTATTGATTTTTTTTTTGATGACAAGTTTAAAAAACTACTCCAACTTAACCCTTTGGTACCAACGTTCCACCAAGACCAAATTCAAACCGATTTTGACATAACTCTGTCGAATGAGGTTGTTTTTCAAACCACCCATACTGCCATATTCCAACATCAGATTCAATGCACATTTGGAGTTAAAGGTTTTGAACGGCATACCGATACCTGCACTGATGGCAAATTCGGAAATGGGTAAATTGTGTATTTGAATATATCCTGTAGAGTAGCGTGCTCCGATGCGGAAAGCAATGTTTTTGCCGAACTTACCAGAACTGGGGTCGGGAATGTATTGCAGACCTGTGCTAACCACTATAGCATCTTTTAAGGAATCCACGCTGGATACAGTGAAAGAGTTTTTCCATTTCAATGAATACTTCTGCCAATTTTGCCATGTCACATCTACTCCCACCAATAATTTATCTTTATAAGAGTAAGACAAGCCACCTCCCACAGACTGGGGAATTCTCATGCTACCCTTTTGATTTAACACGGCGTATGCGGTGTCGTAGGTATTTACGCTATTGTATTCATTTATATATCTGTTAACCAATAGATTACGCTTTGTCCAGATATAGGCGGAATTTTCATAAACTGCTCCTATGCCGAGTTTATGAAATTCACCAATATTTACTTTGTATTGTAAACCAGCTTGGATATATATACCATCAACATAATCGTTCTGGGCAATCCTATAGTTGTAATAGTAATCACCGGTAAATTCCTCATAACGGGTAGAAGACAGTGTACCAAACAAGTAAGACAAATTTACGCCAAGCGAAAGCCCCTTACAAAGCTTGAAGGCATTACCCCAGTACAATTGCATCAGACCACCTTCGCCTGTATATTTGTAATTTACGTTACCGATTTCAGGCAGTGTTTGCGAATCGGTAATGTTATAGCCTCTATCACTGAACGGAATAAAACCAACACTGGTGCGCCAATGTTTGGTGACAGGCAAACCAATGGCAATATAGCCTATACGTCCAATGGTTCCTCTTTGCGTTAAAGCTGTGGTTTTAAGGTGAATAGAAGAAATATTGAAAGCAATATCCCCAACAAAAGACAGGGAATCGAAAGCCACATAAGAAGCTGGGTTCCGGAAGTTGATGTAGTCGTTGGACTGCATGGCGTAGGATACATTGCCCATGGAGGCCAAAGTGCTGTTGGAGTATTTATTAACCAAGCCTATGCCATAACGTGAATAGGGAGAACTGATCTCATTTTGCGCAAAACAGCCCGTCCATACCATCATGAACATAGCCGTTAATATTATTATAAATACCTTACTTTTCAACATTATAGCACAAAATTTCGAATAAACCCCAAAGTACAATATTTGGGGCTGCAAATATCGGAAATTTTATTGACTTTTGCAAGAGGTCGGCATCACCTCCTGTCAGCAGCACTTTTAAGGCTCCGTATTGACGTTGGTAAGCGGCAATCATACCCTCGATTTCAAAGCATATTCCATTCATCACTCCGCCAAGAATTGATTCTTCGGTGGTGGTGCCTACCAGCATTTCTGTCGGTTTCTTTTCCACCTCAGGTAACTTTTGTGTATAATGTTTCAAAGCTTTGAATCTCATGTCGATACCAGGAGCAATAGAGCCACCCAAGTATTCTTTTTTGTCATTGATAAAATCGCAGACCATACAGGTGCCCAGTTGGATGGATAGCACATTCTGTTCTGGGTATAGTCGGTATGCCCCTGCGGCATTGGCAATTCTGTCGGGACCTAAAGAGCTGGGAGTGTGGTAGCAGAGTGTGAAGGGTAGGGGAGTGGAGGCAGAGAGTACAATTAAGGGGCAATGTTGGCGGATATGGTCTTCCACAAGGGGTGAATATTGACCTACTGCCGACAAAATGGCGTGGGAAATGCTGTGTTTGTTGAACAATTGTGCTATGCGGTTTGGTGTCAACTGGCGATACTTACACAGTTCGACAAGCTCTCCCGCTTCAGAAAAGACTGCTGTTTTGTGCAGCGTGTTACCGATATCAATGATGAGATACATTATAATATTATATTGAAGGTGCAAAGATACAATTTTTAATTAGTGAATTAGCAAATTAGTTAATGTATCAATAAATAATTCAAAGTTCAGAATTCAAAATTCAAATATACATTTAAACACATAATTATTCTTAACTTTTAATTTTTAGTTCTTAATTTAGAATCTGCAATTAAACAAATTTCAGTATTTTTGCAAAAATTTTGTGTCATGTTTAATGTACCTGTTTTAGTGATAGTATATAACCGGATGTTCGAGGCACATAATTTATTCCAAATCATCCGGCAAGTGCAGCCTGCCAAGCTATATGTGGCAGCAGACGGTCCTGTTGCCAATGACCAGCAAGATTGTGCCGATTGTTTTCGTACCCGCACGGTATTTATGCCTGAGTGGCCTTGCGAGCTGCGCACACTGAATCAAGAAGAGCATTTGGGCAAATCCCCGGCCATCCATAAAGCAATGAAGTGGTTCTTTGAGCAGGAAAAAGAAGGTATCATTTTGTTTGAGGATTGTATGCCTCATCTCGATTTTTTCCCCTATTGCGCAGAACTTCTGGAGCGTTTCCGCGACGACAAGCGGATTTTCCACATCGGGGCCTCCAATTTCCGTAAGCATCATAGGGCGGTCAAGCATAAAGCCAAACAACATAACGACTGTTCCTATTATTTCTCCGCCTATGCCACTACTTGGGGCTTTGCCACTTGGGCTGATAGGTGGGAGGATTTTGACATGGATATCAATGAGCTTGAGCAGGTGAATTTCAACAAACTGGTGAAGCACTATACTCGCCGTCCGAAAGAGCGCCGCTATTGGCATCGCCGCTACACTATTCTGCGCAAAACAGAGTTGCCTGTGTGGGATTACCAGTATAATTTCCACATTTGGTTGCATTCTGGCTTGGCGGTTTCCCCTACCCTCAATTTGGTCACTAATGTGGGGGTGCATCCACAGGGCTCCAAACGAAAATTCAGAAGGCTTATTAAGAAATCATATGCCATTATGCCACTCAAGCATCCTACGGAGATTATACCGGATCAGAAAGATGACAAATTTATGTTCAAAAATATATATAGCAAAGCTTATATTCTGATTTTTGCCAATTGGATTAACGACATGCTCGGGGCAAAACAGGAAGAGTCGGAATGAGAAAAAAACATTTAAATATTATTGTGTACTACAATATGTTTTTTTTCGTATCTTTGCCGCCTAAAATTTAAACGATAAAAAGATATGGCAAATAATGAGAAATTAGGTGCAAAAAAAACCGAAAACGCACAAGAGACAGAGAGTTTCGGCACCCGCTTTATCAACTTCTTTGTAAAGTATCAAAATGTAATTTATGGCATCATAATTGCCATTTTGGTGATCATCGCCGCTATCATAGCTTTGAACAAATTCTATTTTACGCCGAAAAACCATAAGGCTTCCGCAGCTATGTTGGCTCCTATGAACTATTATATGGCCGGGGATTCCGCTTCACTGAATCTGGCTTTGGAAGGAGATGATGAGAATGACGGTTTCCTGACTATTATTTCAGATTATAAGATGACCAAAACCGCCAATACTGCTAAGTATTTCGCAGGTTTGACTTACCTGAAACTGAATGACAAAGAGGAAGCTTTGAATTATCTCCAGCAGTTCAAAAAGAAAGAGAATGTGCATTGGTATGCTTGCCAGGCTTTGATTGGTGACCTGTATGATGAGCAAGGTGATGAAAGCAAAGCTATTACCTATTATAAGAAAGCCGTTAAGAACGATGATCCTTATTTCACTCCCATCAACCTGTTCAAATTAGGTCAGATGTATGAAAGAAGCGAGAACTGGAAAGAAGCTGCTAATGCTTATCAGCGTATTGAAGCCGAATACTACGACCAATATCAGAACATGGGTGTGGCCAAATTTGCTGAAAATGTAAAAAGCAAATTGAAATAATATGGCTGACAAGAAGAAAAACCTGTCTGAAATTTCTTTTACTCCTCATAAGCAATTCTCACCCCAACAGGTGAGAATTGGCGTTGTAGTGAGCCAGTGGAACAACACTATCACCGACGCATTATTGGAAGGAGCACTGGATACTTTGCAGGAATACAAGGTGCCGAAAGGCAATATTACCGTGCGTCGTGTGCCTGGCAGTTTCGAGTTGCCCTCCGCCGCCGTTATGATGTTGGAGGCGGACGAAAAAATGGACGCTGTTATATGCTTAGGCTGCATTATCCAAGGCGAAACCCGCCATTTTGAGTTTATCGCCCAGGCCGTGGCCGATGGTATTATGAAAGCTGCCATAGACTATGCTACACCTGTCATTTTCGGGGTGCTGACATGCAACGACATGCAACAAGCCATCGACCGTTCAGGCGGCAAACATGGCAACAAAGGTACGGAAGCTGCCGTAAGCTGCCTGCAAATGATTGATTACCAAAAATCGTTATGCTAAGAGTTGTTTTCATGGGAACCCCAGAGTTCGCATGCGCGGGCCTGGAAGCCATCATTGCCTCGGATTTCGCCGAAGTGGTGGCTGTGGTGACTGTGCCTGACAAACCAGCAGGACGCGGCCAGCAACTGCGTTTCTCCGAGGTCAAGAAAACAGCGATGGCACACCAGCTGCCAGTACTGCAACCCGAAAAACTCAAAGACGAGCAATTCATCGAACAGCTTAAGCAATACCATGCCGACGTATTTGTGGTGGTGGCCTTTCGCATTTTACCCGAAGTGGTGTATTCCTTGCCGCCAAAGGGTTCTTTCAATCTCCATGCTTCACTGTTGCCCAACTACCGTGGAGCTGCGCCCATCCAAAGAGCGGTCATGAATGGCGAGACCCAAACCGGTGTCACCACCTTCTTCCTCAACCCGCAAGTGGACTGCGGTGACATTATTGACCAAGTGGAGGTGGAAATCGGACCTAAGGAAAGCACTGGCGAACTCTATGACCATCTGATGCAAGTGGGGTCAGACCTCATCATCAAAACCCTGAAATCCATTGATGAAGGCAGCGTAAAATGTAAAAAACAGTCTATCATTGATGAAAGTGCTATCAAGCCCGCTCCAAAAATCTTGAAAGAGGACATGCTGATTCAATGGAACCGTCCCGCAAAGGAGATCTTCAACCAGATACGGGGTTTATCCCCCTATCCTGGAGCTTTTTCCCGCATCAAAAATCACGAAGGCAAGGAATTTATAATCAAGTGTTATGAAGCGGAAATCAGTGAAAAGCCAAGCACCAAGCCATCAGGCCAATGGGAGATTGACAAAGAAGGATGTTTTGTTGTTCATACCAAAGATTTCCAACTTTTGCTAAAAAACATTCAATTTGAAGGGAAAAGAAGAATGCCATCTGCCGAATTCACAAGGGGTTGGAGAAGTGAAAATTACACCAACATTCTCTTTTAGTATATTTTTTTCATAAAATGTCATTCTGTTTATCAACAAAATGACAAACTTATCAACAATTTGGAAAAATTAAGTTTTTTCTAAAAAATTCTATATACCTTTGCACTTCATATTATATTAACCCTTTTAAATATCAAAAAAATGAACAAAGCTGAATTAATTAGTGCTATCGCTGAAAAAGCCGGTTTCACCAAAGTTGACGCAAAGAAGGCGTTGGAATCATTCTTGGAAGTCACCACTGGTGCATTAAAGAAAGGTGAAAAAGTTTCTTTGGTCGGTTTTGGTACCTTCACCGTGGTCAAGAGAGCTGCCAGAAAAGGCCGTAATCCTCAGACCAAGAAGGAAATCAAGATTCCTGCAAAGAAAGTTGTCAAATTCAAATCCGGTTCAGATTTGGCTACCATCAAATAAGCCAAGCGAGAAGCCCAAATAAAAAAAGCCCCTTTGAGGGCTTTTTTTATTTTATTTGCTGAACAAATGTCCGTTAAAAAGTACTGATATCTTCCAATACTGGTACTAAGAAATCTCAATAGATAGCGCTTCAAATGGTTGGCACAGCAGGTTAAGCAAATTTTTCGTATTTTTGTCGGATGGAAAAACCTTAAACAAAGCTGTTCGATATACTATGATTTCAGACGAAGAGACCAAGACCAGACATTCGATGTCGAAACTATACCAATTCCAAGACCGTGAAACGCGCCGACAGGTCAGCGATTACTTGAAAACCTTTATGTCGGATGAACGCATTGCCCGTCTGGAAGAAGTGTTGAATCTGCGAACCCGTCATTTTACGGTCGTGTTGGAGGATTTGTTCCAAACCCAGAATACCAGTGCCGTGATGCGTACCTGTGAGTGCTATGGCCTGCAGGATGTGTATGTGGTGGAAGGACAATACGAGTTTCAGGTTCACAATGCTATTTCCATGGGTTCCAACAAATGGCTAACCCTCCACAACTACAAAGCCAAGGAACATAACATGCGGCAGTGTATCAGCGACTTGAAACAAAAGGGATATAAAGTTGTGGCCACCCTGCCTTCGGAAAAAAGCTGTTTTTTGGAAGATTTGGATATTAGCGAACCCATGGCCTTTCTCTTTGGCACGGAGTTGACCGGATTAAGCCAAGAAGCCATTGAAGGTGCTGATATCCATGTGAAAATTCCGATGTATGGCTTTACCGAGAGTTTCAACATTTCCAATTCGGTGGCCATTACCCTGTCGCAACTCGTCGAAAAATTGCGAAAAACTTCCATAAATTGGTCATTATCAGAAATAGAAAGGGAAGAATTGTTGCTGGAATGGCTACAAAAATCGGTAAAAACCCCTGATTTACTTATCAAACTTTTTTTGTTGAAAAATAATTTGCCAGAATAAAAATTTTTTGTATTTTTGCAGCCCCAAAAATGAAATACATTATTTATCCCGTTAGAGATTTAATATCAATAGAATACAATAAAAAAATATAAGCGATGAAAAGAACATTCCAACCGTCAAACACAAGACGCAAACACAAACATGGTTTTAGAGAAAGAATGTCCACAGCTAACGGTCGCCGTGTGTTGGCAGCCCGTCGTGCTAAAGGAAGAAAGAAATTAACTGTTTCTGATGAAGAATTAGGAAGAAAGAAATAATTTTGAATTTCTCGTCCATAATGAAAAAAAAGAAGGCCGTCGTGTCTTCTTTTTTTGTAATTTCGCAGCCAATTATCAAAATGATGAAGAAATTCGTATCTACCATACTATTACTGGCCGCCGTCATGGTTTGCACGGCACAAAACAACTATTTCCTGGATGGTATCATTGGCGTTATCGGCAAGGAGGTTATCCTGAAATCCGACCTGGAAAAAGTATATGCTGAATACAGCAACCAGTATTCTTTGGACGAAGATGAACAAGAACTCAGATGCCAGCTCATGCAACAGCTGGTGTTACAGAAATTACTTATCCATCAAGCAGATTTGGATAGTATTACCATCACTAACGATGAGTTGGATAACACCATCAACTATCGTATGGCGATGATGATTCAACAGGTGGGTGGAAACGAAAAAATCATTGAGGATTACTACCATAAAAGTATTGCTGAAATAAAACGTGATATACGCGAAGATGTGTATAACCAAATGCTGGTGGATATGGTGCAGCAGAGTATTACGACTGATGTCATCATTACTCCTTCAGAGGTTAAGGATTTTATCAAGCGTATTCCTACCGACAGTTTGCCTACGATACAGACTACATACGAATATGGT
>Ga0310696_10009871_pt1 | contig 11013 bp, 9 predicted proteins | sample AusTroGonzalo_MG_4_FD_203885 | JGI IMG/M metagenome (GOLD analysis project Ga0310696, IMG submission 203885) | Bovine rumen microbial communities from tropical cattle in Woodstock, Queensland, Australia - Gonzalo_02 (v2) (version 2) | ecosystem: Host-associated > Mammals > Digestive system >...
CAAGTACAAACTTGTGGTGATCGAAGCGGGCAGCGCCAAATTCGACGATCCTGCCATCGGCAAGATCAGATCCGCCCGGCTTGTCAGTCAGCTGGCCGGACTGGCGGGCGACAACCGCGTCACCGATCCCGTCGTCGAAGGTCAGCGTGTCTACATCGGCTTTGCCCGGTCGAGAATCCAGCCCCGTCAGGCGGAATTTCAGGAGGTCGCCGACAAGGTCAAGGCCGACTGCCTCGCGGAAAAAGCCGCGGCGGAGGCGATGAAGAAGGCCGCGTCCGCGTTTGCCGAGCTGAGCCGGGCCAAGGCCGGAGAAGCCGGCAAGATCCTTGCGAAATACAAGGGATGCCGGTTCAGCAAGTTCGATTTCTCGCTCATGACGAAGCGGCCGCCGGAAAACCGTCTTGACGTGGCGCTGGCCGTCATCAACGTCAAACCCGGTGCGTTCACGCCGCCCGTGCGGGAGAAACAGGGTGCTGTCGTCGCCCAGCTGACGGGACGCACTCCCGCGGACATGACGGCCTTTGCCAAGCAGAAGGATATGTATGTCATGATGTGCCGGAACCAGAAAATCTCCCTGGCCATGCAGACACTCCAGGAGGAGTTCGCCGCGAATTGCCGCTTTACCGGCAACGGGCGGAACGACTGACGATCATGACTTCCCGCGAGACGCCGACGCCTCCCGGCTGTGCGCTGGGACGGCAGATGACCATCGAGTTTTACGACTGCGATGCGAAGATCCTTGCGGACGCCCCGCGGATGGAGGAGATATTCGTCGCCTCCGCCAGAGAGTCCGGCGCGACGGTGATCAGCAGTCATTTCCACCGTTTCATGCCCCAGGGGGTCAGCGGGGTCGTGATCATTTCGGAGTCGCATTTCGCCGTGCACGCCTGGCCGGAACACGAGTACGCGGCAGTGGATCTTTTCACGTGCGGGGAGAATGTGGATTTCTCCCGTGCGGCGGCCTGTATCGCTTCCGGTCTCGGCAGCGAGCAGTGGGTGGTCTCCAGCCTGATCGACCGGGGGATCGTCGGCAACAACGGCATCGAACGGCTCGTCCCCGTGACCGAGGGGCGTGACTTTCACAGTTTCCAGCTTTCGTGGAAAAGCCGTTTCGAGAAGACCGCCGCCCGGGCGTTTTCGGTGGCCATCGATCTCTACGATTCCCGCCGGGAGCCCACCGACGAGAATTTTGCCGGAGTGCGCCGGACCGCGGCGGAGATCGCCTCCGCACTGGGGCTCCAGGCCGACGGCGTATGCCGGATGTCCCGCCGCGACGGGAGCTGCAAGTTCGTCCTGCCCCTCGTCGGCGGGTGGATCGGCGGCGTCTGGAACGCCTCCAGAAGGACGGTGTACATCGACATATTCAACGAATCGTTTTTCGATCCGAGAATGGCTGCGGAAACGGCTCTCGCGAGCTTTTCCTGCTCCTACTACCGGATGCAGCCGCATGTGCGGCAATAGAAGAGACACAGGACGACTTTCAAACAGGAGGAAAGATTATGGAAGAACTGAGCAAAAAAATCACGGATCGTCTGGAAGAACTGCGCGTTCATCTGCAGGCCGACGGCGGCGATCTCGAAGTCGTCGCGATCGAGGGAAAGACGGTCAAGCTGAGACTGCGCGGCGCCTGCGGCGGATGTCCCCACGCTGCCATGACCATCAAGGGCGGTCTGGAGCGCATTTTGCGCGACGAGATCGATCCCGAGATCGTCATCGAGCGTGTGATCTGACTTTTCTGTTCCGCTTCGGAGAGAGGCCATGCGACGGGACGAATTCATACGCCTTGCCGGGAGCCGGATCATCCGGCTGGACGGCGCGACGGGGACGGAACTCATCAAAAGAGGACTGCCTCCCGGCGTCTGTCCGGAAGCGTGGTGCGTCCGGAATCCCGATGCGGTCATCTCCGTCCAGCAGGCTTACTGCCGGGCGGGGAGCGATCTGCTTTATGCGCCCACCTTCGGCGCAAATCCCGCGAAGCTGGCCGAGTTCGGTCTTGACCGTGAGGCACGGCATCTCAACCGGACGCTGGCGGAACTCTCCAAAAAAGCCTGTCCCGGCAAGCTGATCTTCGGCGATCTGGCCCCCACGGGGCAGCTGGTCGAACCCAACGGTCCCCTGGCCTTCGAGGAGGCCGTTTCGATTTACCGCACTCAGGCGGAGGCTCTCCTCGCCGGAGGTGTGGACGGGTTCGTCATCGAGACGATGATGGATCTGCAGGAGGCGCGGGCGGCATTCCTCGGCGTCCGCGAAGCGGCTCCCGGATGCGCCGTCATCGTCACCATGACTTTCGAGCCCGGCGGGCGTACCCTGACGGGAACGGATCCCGTGTCGGCACTTGTCACGTTCCAGGGACTCGGCGCGGCGGCCTTCGGGTGCAACTGCTCCACGGGGCCCGCCGAGATGGCGGAGATCATTTCCGCCATGAAGCCCTTTGCCTCCATCCCGCTGGTCGCCAAACCCAACGCGGGCATGCCGCGTCTGGTGGGGGACAAGACCGTCTTCCCGCAGGGACCGGAGGAGTTCGGCCGGGCCGCGGCTCTGCTCGTCGCGTCCGGCGCCGGGATCGTCGGCGGCTGCTGCGGGACTTCCCCCGAACATATCGCCCGCCTGAACGAAGAGTTGAAAAAATTCGCGCCTCCTCCTGTTGAACAGACCATTCGCGGCGCGGTTTCTTCCGTGCGCCAGTACCGTGTTCTCGGCGCGTCATCCCCCTTCGTGCTGATCGGCGAGCGGATCAACCCCACGGGCAAGAAGGCTCTCCAGGCGGAACTGCGGGCGGGGTCGTTCGATCTTGTCCGCCGTTTCGCCGTCGAGCAGAATGAGGCCGGCGCGGCGCTTCTGGACGTCAACGTCGGCGTCGGCGGCATCGATCAGGAGGCCGTCCTCAGGAAGGCCGTGGCGGAAGTTGTCAAAACGGTCCCTCTGCCGCTGGCCATCGACTCCACGCTGCCGGGGGCGGTGGAGGCCGCGTTGAGATTCTATCCCGGGCGGGCGCTGCTGAACTCCATCAGCGCGGAAAAGGAGCGGCTCGAAAAAGTCCTTCCCGTTGCGGCGAAGTACGGCGCCATGCCCATTCTGCTGCCGCTCTCCGACGCGGGGATCCCCGCAACGTGCCGGGAGCGGATCGTTCTGCTTGAAAAATTGCTCGCCGAGGTGGCGAAGTACGGTTACGAGCCCGCCGACTGCGTCGCGGATGCCCTCATCATGACGGTCAGCACGGACCCCGGCGCGGCGCTGGAGGCGCTGGATTTCATCGAATACTGCTCCCGGACCCTGGGGATCGGGACGACCTGCGGGCTCTCCAACGTGAGTTTCGGTCTCCCCGACCGGGCCGCTTTGAACCAGACCTTCCTCGGGCTGGCCTGCGGGCGCGGACTTGCCAGCGCCATCGCCAATCCCGGCGCGCCGGGGATCGTGTCGACCGTCGAGGCCTCCGACGCGCTCCGGGCGCTGGATCCCGGGATGAAGAGATTCATTTCCCGCCACGCCGACGTGCCGAAGACCGCGGTGAAGCCCGGGACGCAGGAGCTCCTTTCCCCCGACGCCGCTTTGAAGCGCGCTGTGGTCGAAAGTCTGCCCGACGCCGTTCCCCAGGCGGTGAAAGACGCCCTCGGCGCGGGGTTTTCGGCCGACAAACTTGTCAACGAAGTCCTGATCCCCGCCCTGACTGAAGTCGGGAGCCGCTTCGAGCGCAAGGAGTATTTTCTGCCTCAGCTGATGCAGAGCGCCGAGGCCATGCGCACGGCCATGGAGCTTCTCGAACCGGAGCTGAAGAAAAATAGGGGGGGCGAAGTTGCCGATGGTCCGGTTTTCGTCCTCGCCACGGTGCAGGGCGATATCCACGATATCGGTAAAAATATCGTCAACATGCTGCTGGGCAACCATGGTTTCCGGGTCATCGATCTGGGCAAGGATGTCCCCGCCGAACGGATCGTCGAGACGGCGGTCCGGGAAAAGGCCTTCTGCATCGGGCTCTCCGCCCTCATGACCACCACCATGCCCCGCATGCGCGAGGTCGTCCGGCTGCTGGAGGAAAAGAAGATCGATCTGCCTGTCATCATCGGCGGCGCCGCCGTCGATCCCGACTACGCCGAGGAGATCGGCGCCATCTACGCTGCCGACGCCATGGGAACCGTGCGGGCGGCGAAGAAGATCGCGGGATTGGAGTAGGATCTTCCTCTGCGCCCCGCTTGCCGTGTCCTGAAAAATCCATCCGTTTTATTTGAGGAGCATACATCGATGAACATTTCGGAAATGACCTGGGATCTGGAGGCCCTCTACCCCGATGCCGCCGCATGGGAACGTGATTTCGCGCGGATCCCGGAACTGGCTGAAAAATTCGCCTCTTTCCGGGGGCGTCTCCACGAGTCCCCCGCCGTTCTCAAAGCGGCCATCGAGGCCGGAGACGCTTTCGACAGACTCAGCGAAAAAGTCTACAGCTATGCGCATTTGAGAAGCGACGAAGACACGACCGTCAACGCCAACAGATCCCGGGTGGACCGGGTGAGAGGCAAATTTGCGGAATTGGCTCCGCTGGAGACCTGGTTCGACCCGGAGATCATGGCGATCCCCGAGGAGCGGATGAACGCGTTTCTGGCCGATCCGGAGCTCGCATTCTACCGGCGGAGCCTCGAGGAGCTGCTGCGGGAGCGTCCTCACACGCTCTCCGAACCGGAGGAACGGCTTCTCGGGTCGCTCTCGGACGTCATGGGATCGTCGGACAGGACCTTCGAGATGCTCAACGACGCCGATCTTGATTTCGGAAAAGTGAAGGATGAGAAGGGCCGTTCCGTCGCGCTGACCCACGGCAACTACCGGCGTTTCCTCGAAAGCGGCGACCGGGCCACCCGGCGCCGGGCTTTCCGCCGGCTGTACAAGTGCTACGGGAAATTGCGCAACACCTTTGCCTCGACGCTGGATGCGACGGTCAAGCGTCACGCCGCTTCGGCGAAGATCCGGCATTACGGTTCGTCTCTTGCTGCCGCCCTTTCCGGCGACAACGTGCCCGAAAGCGTCTACCGCAATCTCATTGCCGCCGTCCACGACGGCTTCGCTCCCTTCTACGACTACATGAAGCTCCGCCGGGAGGTGATGGGACTCGCGAAGCTGGATATGTTCGACATGTACAATCCGCTCTTGCCGGACTGCCGCAGGGAGTATCCCTTCGATGAGGCAGAACGTCTGGTGAAAGCGGCTCTGGCTCCGCTGGGTGAGGAGTACGGGCGCGATCTGTCCCGGGCCTTCACCCAGCGCTGGATCGATGTCCCCGCCCGCAAAGGGAAACGCTCCGGGGCCTATTCGGGGGGCTGTTACGACAGTTTCCCCTACGTGCTGCTCAACTACGATTCGACGCTCAACGACGTCTTCACGCTGGCCCATGAACTGGGCCACTCCATGCACAGCTTTTACAGCAACGCCGCACAGGAATACCATTACGCGGACTACGAGATCTTCGTGGCGGAGGTGGCCAGCACGACCAATGAGATCCTTCTCTTCGAGCATCTGCTGGAAAATGCCTCCGACGCCGGGTTCCGGGCCTTTCTGCTGGGGCACCTGGCCGACGAGATCCGCGGGACCATTTACCGCCAGACCATGTTTGCCGAGTTCGAGCTGGAGATGCACGAGGCTTCGGAAAAGGGGATCCCCCTCTCAGCCGACTGGCTTTCCGACCGTTATTACGAACTGAACAAACTCTACTACGGTCCGGAGGTGAAGCCCGATAAGCTCATCAGTCTGGAGTGGGCGAGGATCCCTCACTTCTACTACGACTTCTACGTCTACAAGTACGCGACGGGCATGTCCGCGGCGCTGAAGCTGGCGGAAAACCTGCGCAGCGGCGATCCGGCCAAGCGGGAGGCCTATTTCGGGTTCCTCCGGGCTGGGGATTCCAAAGACGTGCTGGATATCATGCGGGACGCGGGGGTGGACCTTTCCACGCCGGCGCCCGTCCGCGACGCGCTGGCCTATTTCTCGCGGGTGGTCGGGCGCCTGCGCCGGGAGCTCGGCAGATGAGGGATCTGCTGGCTCGCGCCGAGGCGGGGAAGGGCATTTCCCTCGAGGAGACGGCGTCTCTCGTCGCCCTTGAGGACGAGGCGGCCTGCCGCGCCCTTTACGAGGCGGCCTGCCGGGTCAAACTGCGGTATGTCGGGAACGATGTTTATCTCCGCGGGCTCATCGAGTACAGCAACATCTGCGCCAGAAACTGTCTTTACTGCGGCATCCGGCGCGGCAACGGCCGAATCCGGCGGTTCGAACTCGGCCTTGACGAGATCCTCGGCGCCGCGGCGCTGGCGGAGGAATACGGCTACGGGTCCGTCGTGCTCCAGGGCGGCGAGCGCCGGGACGGGCGCGCCGTGGAGCTCGTCGACGAAGCGGTACGGGGGATCCGAAAGGCGTTTCCCGGCCTCGGGATCACGCTCTCCTGCGGGGAGCAGTCCCACGACGTGTACCGGAGATGGCGCGAGTCCGGCGCGGACCGGTATCTGCTCAGGATCGAAAGCTCCAGCCGGGAGCTCTTCCGGCGCATCCACCCGGCCGACAGCGATTTCGACGAACGTCTTGCCGCGCTGAAGGATCTGCGTGCGGCGGGATTCCAGGTCGGCAGCGGCGTCATGATCGGCCTGCCGCGCCAGACGGCGGCGGATCTGGCCCGGGACATTTTCTTCTTCCGCGATCTCGACCTGGATATGATCGGCATGGGACCGTGGCTGCCCCAGCACGACGCGCCCCTGCGGGACGACACGCCGGAAACGCCCGAAAAGGCCGCCCGCCGCTTCCGGCTGGGATTGAATATGATCGCCGTCACGCGGCTTCTTCTGCGCGACGTGAACATCGCCTCGACGACGGCTCTGCAGACTCTGAGGCCCGCCGACGGGCGGGAAATGGGGCTCCTCGCCGGGGCCAATGTCATCATGCCCAACGTCGGCGCCGTGGAACACCGGGCGGACTATCAGCTTTACGACGGGAAACCCGATCTGGACGAGAACGCGGCAGCCATCCGTGCGGCGCTGGAGCGCTCCGTCGCCCGGATCGGCGGACACATCGCCTACCGGACGCAGGGAACGCCCCGGCACTATCTCGCGCGGCTCAATCGTCTGTCTGAAGGATGAACTGGACCACCGTGTTTTTCGGAGGAGCCGGCATCCTGTCCAGCTGGCGGAGCAGATTCTTTGCGGACTCGTCCATGGCGGCGATGCCGCATGTTTTCAGGATGCGCTTGGACGTGACCCTTCCGTCCGCGGCGATCTCAAGCTCGATGGTCACGGCGGGCAGCTGATTCCTCAGAAGCGACTTCGGCGGCTGGATCCAGACGTTTTTGAGATACATCCCGGCCCGGCGGTTGTAGGCTTCCATCTCTTCCGAGAGTCCTCCCCCCGGCGTGCGGTGGTCCTCAGGGCCTTTTTCCTGCCCCCGGTTTCTCGTGCCGATGGGGACATTGGCGTTGAAGTTGCGCCCGCCGATGGTCCGGTCGTTCCGGCCCTGGGGCGGATGATAAATGCCTTCATCCTGTTTCAACGATTTTGCCGTATGTCTGTCCTGTGCCGGCTTGACGGGCGGTTTCTGCTTCGGGATCGTGACACGGGGCTCCTTTATCGCCGGTTTCGGACGCGGCCTGGGCCGGGGCCGGGGGACGGCGACGCGGGGCTCCTTCGGCGTTTTTTTCGGCGTCGGTTTGGGCTTCGGTTTCGGCTTGGGAATGCTCACTTTGGGTTCGGCGGGCGTCGGAGCACCGCCGCCGGGGCGGGTCCGTTCCGGCGGACCCACCTGCGGGGCGTGAGAAAGCTCCTTGGGGCCGATCTTGACCCGGAAGGCGTTGATCTTGGGCGGACGGAAGAAGGCGTCCAGCGCCACCCAAAGCAGCGGGATCCCCAGTAGCAGCGTGTGGATGAGGAAGACGCTCCCGCAGATCTTCAGCCGGCGGGCGGCGTTTTGCGTCCTTTCCTGTTCGAGGCGCAGATCCGTTTGTGAAAAGACCGGCGTCATTTCGACTCCGCCTGTGTGACGAGGACCACGTCCGCGAAACCTGCGGAGCGGATGAGGGCCATGAGGCTGATGACGTCATCGTACTTGCGGGACCCGTCGGCCCGCAGCAGCAGTTCCGTTTTGGGATCCGTCGCTTTCAGGGCCTTGAGTTTTTCGACCAGCTGTTCCCGGGTGACCGGTTCTTTGCCGAACATGATCGTACCCGTCTCGGTGATGCTCACGCTCTTCACGTTGTCGAGGGGAAGCTGATCGCTGTTCATCTCGGGCGGATTGATCTTGGTGCCGTACTCCATCAGGGGCATGCTGATCATGAAGACGATGAGCAGAATGAATGTGAGGTCCAGCAGCGGTGTCACGTTGATCTGGTCGATGGCCGCCATGGCGGCGCGTCCGCGTTTCCTTCTGGTCATCGTTTCACTCCTGCGGCTCCCGGGAGACCGCCGTCTGCCCGTTCGCGGGGAAGGCCGGAGCCGCCTGCTGCTTCGCGTCGAACTCCAGTTGTTCCAGTTTGACCCGGACCATGAATTCCTCGGTGAAGTTGTCCATGGAGACGGTGAGGTCGCGGATCGCCGCCGTCACGAAATTGTAGCCGACGAGGGAGGGAATGGCAACGACCAGACCGGCCACGGTGGTGAGCAGCGCGCCCGCGACGCCGGGGGCCAGCGCGGTGAAGTCCGGTTTGCCCGCGATTGCGATGCCGCTGAAGGCCATCATGACGCCCCAAACCGTACCGAAAAGGCCGCAGAAGGGACTCAGGCTCACCAGTGTGGCCAGGGTCCCCACGTTGGTTTCCAGTTCGCGGATCTGGGCGGAGACCTCCCGTTCCAGCACGGCTTCGATGGCGTTGTACTGGGCATCCGAGAGTTTGCACGGGGTGACGCCGTGGACGCTGGAGTACATTTCCCGGCTCCCGGCCTGATAGAAATCCTGAAGCTTCTCGACGCCGGAGGAGTAGATCGTCGCTAGAGGACCGGGATTGTTCAGCCCCTCCCGGATCATCCCCGGCGTGGCGATGTTCTTTTCGTTTGACTTGAAGAGCGCGAGAAAGCGGAGGGAGAGCTTCTTCGCCCGCTGCAGATGGATGAATTTTTCGATCATCAGACTCCAGGTGAGGACCGACCCCAGCAGAAGACCGATCACGATGGCTTTGCCGACGGTGTCGCTGTTTTCAAAGGCATAGTAAACTCCGGGCGTCGCGGCCAGCAGGGACATATTCACGGCAAATCATCCTCCTATTTTGAAAAAAACTTTTTTTTCCCGCTTTATAAAATATAATTCGGGTATTATATTCTACAAGTGGCATATTTCTGAAAAAGGGACAAAAATGCAAAAAGATTCTGTACTGCTCGGTTTCGACGTGGGGGGAACGAAGCTGGGGATCGGGCTCGGGACGAGTTCCGGACGCATCCTCTCCGGATGGCGGATGCCCAACGTCAACACCCGGCCCGAAGAAGTCCTTCCCCGCATCGCCGCGGAGGCCGAACGGATGGTGAAGGAGCAGAAACTTGAGATGTCGGACGTGGCCGCCTTCGGCATATCCGCGCCTTTCCCCGCCGACGCCCGCCGGGGGATCATGCTCGAACCGCCCAATAACCCCCTGTGGCGCAACGTCCCCATTCTGGAATACCTTTCCGATGCGTTGCGGATCCCCGGGACCTTCGAGAACGACGCCAACAGCGCCGCGCTCGCCGAATGGTACTTCGGCGCGGGCAGGGGGTGCGAAAACATGATCTATCTCACCATGAGCACCGGTATCGGCGGCGGCATCATCTCTTCGGGGCGGCTTGTCCGGGGAGGGGCGGCCCTGAGCGCCGGCGAGGTCGGCCACATCTGCGTTCAGGTCGGCGGAAGAAAGTGCAGCTGCGGGCAGGAGGGGTGCTACGAGGCTTATGCCGGCGGACGGGCCGTCGCCCTGCGTATGCGCGAGGAACTCTCCGGCAAGCCCGAAAGTCTCATCATGCGCCTGGCCGGCGGCGATCCGGAAAAAGTGGATATGATCGTTCTCGAAAAAGCCGTCCGGGCCGGCGACCCCTACGCGCTTGCCCTCTGGGACGAGATCGCGCTGCGCAACGCTCAGGCCATGGGGACCCTCATCAATCTTCTCAATCCCGAGAAGATCATCCTCGGCACCATGGCCTGGGCCATCGGGGAGCTGTACACGGATCCGATCAGAAAATACCTCCCCCGCTTCTGCTGGAAGGAACCACGGGAAGCCTGTGACATCGTCGGCAGCGGACTGCGCCGGGAGATCAGTTCCTTTGCCGGCATCGCCGCCGCGCTGAATTATCTGAACGAAAGGGAAAATCCCTCGGGGAGAGACGAAAATGTTTAAGAACCGCGATGTCGTCTGTTCCGTGGAGATCGGGACATCCAAGATCTGCGTGCTTCTGGGAGAGATCTCCGGAGACGGGCAGGTCGAGGTCATCGGGCGGGGACTCGTTCCCAGCGCCGGGACTGTCGTGAAAGGCGAGATATGCAACTATCCGGCGCTGCTGCCCCTTCTGGAAAAGGCCGTGGATGAGGCCGACGCCTCTTCCGGAGGCCGTCTCGGCGACTGCCGTCTGGTACATGTGCTGGTCACCGGCTGCGGCATCGCGTCCCAGCAGGGGGTCGGCTCTTCCACCATCCGCAACGACGAGCGGATCGTCACGGAGACCGAACGCAGAGAGGCCATGGAAAACGCCCAGGTCCTGAATCTGGCCGGCGACCGGGAGATCCTCAACTGCTCCGAAACATTTTTCAAGGTCGACGGCCGCCGTGTGAGCGATCCGCTCCAGCAGCGGGGGGTCCGCCTCGAAACCCACGTGCACGTCGTGCACGGGATAGCCGCCCGGCTGGATGTTTTCCGCCGCGCCGTTGCGGATGCCGGGTTCGGCGACGTCGATACGGAGGTGACTTTTTCCGTCCTGGCGGATGATTTCGCCGTCCTGACAGATGACGAACGGGCGCAGGGGGTCCTGCTGGTCGATCTGGGGGCCGGATGCACCGAGTACATCGTCGAATACGACCGGGGGATCTGCGCTTCGGGCG
>Ga0310696_10009872_pt1 | contig 11012 bp, 7 predicted proteins | sample AusTroGonzalo_MG_4_FD_203885 | JGI IMG/M metagenome (GOLD analysis project Ga0310696, IMG submission 203885) | Bovine rumen microbial communities from tropical cattle in Woodstock, Queensland, Australia - Gonzalo_02 (v2) (version 2) | ecosystem: Host-associated > Mammals > Digestive system >...
TCATCGCGCCGCAACAAGATTCAACAATTGTCTCAATCTCAAAAACAGAATGGAGAGTAAGAATAGAATGGAAGAGAAATTCGACTTCGGCGCGCTTCTTGACGCGCAGTTCAAAGGCCTTGACCGGGACAAGATCCGCTATGCGAAGGCGGATCGCGAGGAGCCCGAGATCGTGAATACGGCAGAGGAGGATCCAGAAGGTCCGGCCCTTGATCCGTCGATCCGCCAGGCATACGAGCAGAACCTCCCCATCGAGGGCAAGGTGGAGAAGGAGGTGAAGGGCGGATACGAGGTGACCGTCTGCGGCCAGCGCGCATTCTGCCCCTATTCGCAGATCGACCGCTGGCGCAGGGAGCAGGCGAAGGATGCGGAGAATCCGTATGTGGGCAAGTCCTTCACGTTCCGCGTCTCCGAGTACGGCGCGGACGATAGGGGGGTGAATCTCATCGTATCGCGTCGCGCGCAGCTCGAGGCCGAGCTGGAGTCGGCAAAGGACTACCTCCGCGACACGCTGGAGGAGGGTCAGACCCTCAACGGCACGGTTGTGAAAGTGCTTCCATTCGGCGCTTTCGTGGAACTAGGGGGGCTCCAGGGCCTCGTGCCTGTCCGCGAGATATCGTGGGACAAGGTTGTAGACCCCGGGAAGTTCATCAAGGAGGGCGACCTCGTGACCGTCAAGGTTATCGGGCTCGACTGGGAGCGCGACAGGATATCGCTCTCGATCCGCGAGTGCCACGCGAAGCCTCTCAAGCCGCGCACGCAGGAGGAGATTGAGAGGGACGCCGAGGCGGAGGACGTGAAGGAATGGATGGAGTCCCACGCGGACGATGCGGGCGGTTTCTCTTCAATGGGCGACGCGCTGGGGAGCGCCTTCGACAAGCTCGCCTAGCCCGCATGTCGCAGGCAGCGGGCAGACGCGAGAATCAGGCGGCGAAATGGAAAAGGAGAGGGAGATGTCATTCTTCAAGGCATACGACATGCGAGGCACTTTTGGGACGGACTTCGACCTTGACGTAGTCTGGCGCATCGGCCGTGCTTTGCCGGACGTGGTGGCGCGCGGGCGATGGCTTGTGGGCCGCGACGCGCGCGCCTCGTCGCCGGCCGTTCGCGATGCGCTCGTGGCGGGGCTCTCCGCCGCGGGCGTGGAGGTCGTCGACATCGGCCTTGCAACGACGCCCATGGTCTACTTTTTCACCGCAGAGGATGGATTCGACGGCTCCGTGATGATCACGGCTTCGCACAATCCTCCGTCCGACAACGGACTCAAGGTCTCGCGAAAGGGAGCGGTGCCCGTCGGCCTCAGTTCTGGCCTCGCCGAGGTTGAGCGCATCGTGGCAGCCATGCCCAAGGGGTCGTGGTCAGGAAGCGGAGCGCATGGCGCGGACGCCACCACTCCCGATCTGCTGCATCGCTACTGCTCATGGCTGCGTTCGCATTCAGGCGGGACGCTTGAAGGGCTGCGCTTCGCAGTGGACTGCTCCGACGGCATGGCCTCGCTCATCGCCCACGATCTCTTCCCCGGCGCCGTGTTTTTGAACGACGTCCCCGACGGCACCTTCCCGCACCATGCGCCAAATCCGCTTCTCGCCGACGCGCGTGCGCAGCTCGCGGAATGCGTACATTCCAACGGGCTGGACTGCGGCGTCATCTTCGACGGCGACGCCGACCGCTGCATGTTCGTGGACGAGACGGGGGCCTTCATCCAGCCCGACTATCTGATACCGGTGCTCGCCGGCACGTTTGCGGAGAAGGGGAAGGTCATCCACGACGTCCGCACGTCGCGTGCGGCGATAGAGGCCATTCGCGGGATGGGGCTCGAGCCGGTCATGGGCAAGGTGGGGCATGCGTTTGCGAAGATGCTGCTGCGCGAGACGGGAGCGGTGTGCGGAGGAGAGCTTGCGGGACACTATTATTTCCGCGACTTCCATTTCTGCGACTCCGGGGAGCTGGCGGCGTTGAGAATCCTCTCGGCCTTCGCGGCGGCGCGGCGGCGCGGAACGAAAGTCTCGGAGCTGCTTGCGCCAATAACGCGCAAGTACGCGAATTCCGGGGAGATGAACTTCAAGGTGTCAGACAAGCCGGCGGCCATCGCCCGCGTGCTTGCGGCGGCGGAGAAGTTCGGGCGCGAGGTCTCGCGGGAGACAATGGACGGAGTTCGCGTCGAGTTCGACGAGGGATGGATTTCCGTGCGGCAGTCCAACACCGAGCCTTATCTGCGTCTTCTGGCGGAATGCGACACGTCCGCGCGGCTTGAAGCCTGGACGAAGTCGATGAAGGCCGCCGTGGCGGAAACGTAAAGGGCGGATTATTGCGCGAAATGTCAGATTTGATATAATACTCACATGGCAAAAGCAACAAGAAGGGCTTTCATAGGGGCGGCGGCCGCGGGTGTCGCATTCCCATGGCTTCGTGCGCGCGGCGCGGCGCCGAGCTCGAAGATCAACATTGCATTCGTCGGTGTCGGCCACAGAGGGCGCGACGTGTTCTTCCAGTTCTGGTTCTATCGGGACATGTTCAACGTGGTGGCTCTCTGCGACGTCCACATCGACGGCGACCACACGAAGCAGGTGCTGGAGGCTTGCCCGGACGTGCCGCGCTACAAAGATTTCCGCAAGATGTTCGAGGAGAAGGGCAAGTCCATGGACGCGGTGGTCGTGTGCACGCCCGACTTCTCCCACTTCCCCGTGGTGATGCTGGCGCTCTCCATGCGCAAGGCCGTTTTCGTTGAGAAGCCCATGTGCAACACGTTCCGCGAGACGGCGCTCATGACCGCCGCGGCCGCGAAGTACGGCGTGGTGACGCAGATGGGCAACCAGGGCCATTCCGACGCCAACTACTGGCAGATGCGCCAGCTCGTGGCGAACGGCAACATCAAGGACGTGGTGTCCATCGACGCCTGGATGTGCTCTAGCCGCCGTTGGCACAAGTGGCGCGGAGTGGAGATGACGGAGATGCCCGGCGGCGAGACGCCTCCTCCCGGCATGGACTGGAACGCGTGGCTCTCCCAGCGCCCGGAACGTTCCTTCAGCAGCAACTACATCGACGGCGAATGGCGTTCCTTCTACGAATACGGCACTGGTTCGCTTGGAGACTGGGGTGCCCATCTCTTCGACGCCGCCCACGAGTTTCTGCGACTTGGCCTGCCTTCGCGCATAGAGACCACGCGCAACGAGGGGCGGACGAAGGTCGTGTATCCCATGGCTTCGACGACGACTTTCGTGTTCCCGGCCCGCGGACCTGGTCTTCCTGAGTGCCGCCTCACCTGGTACGACGGCATCGACAACTTTCCGGCCTTTCCAAAGAACGTGACAGACGGCAAGTGGGACCATGGACTCCACGGGGCGATGCTCCATTGCGCCGATGGACGAGTCTTCGCCCGCGCCAGCCACGGCAGTCCGCTTTTCCCCATAGTAGGCCTCGATCCGGCCGATCCCGACGTCAAGCACATGATAAGGGATTATCCCAGGGGGAAGTCTGGCCACTACCTCAACTTCCTCAAGGCCGTTCTGGGCGAGGAGCGGGCGAACTCCCCGTTCTCCGTGGCGGGGCCGCTTTCCCAGGTGATGGCGCTTGGCGCCCTCGCCCAGCGCGTCGCCGTTCCGTCTCTTGAATTCGACGTCAAACAAGGCCGGTTCATCGGCTCCGGCGCGGACGTTGTAAACGCCTTTCTCGATGGTCCCCCTCCGCGCAAGGGATGGGAATTTCTGTACAAAATCTGAGTCGCGGCCAGGCCAATCGTCTTATGAAGATAGTTCTTGCAACGCATAATCCGAACAAAGTGCGGGAAATCTCGCAGCTGCTGCCTGGCTGGGAGGTGGTTCCCGAGGATTCGGGAGCCGAAGAGACTGCCGACACTTTCGCAGGGAATGCTCTCTTGAAGGCTCGAACCCTGGCCCCGCTCCATCCGGGCGCGTGGATCCTGGCAGATGATTCGGGTCTTGAGGTGGCGGCACTAGGCGGCGCTCCGGGCGTGCACAGTGCGAGATATGCAGGAAGAGACGGCGACACTCCCGCCAACAATACGCTGCTCCTGAAGAACATGGCCGGCGTGACCGACAGATCGGCCAGATTCACCTGCGCCGTGGCGCTCGTCGATCCGCAGGGCGGTGAACACGTCGTGACGGGCCATTGCCCGGGGCGCATGCTGGAGGCGCCGTCGGGCTCCGGCGGGTTCGGATACGATCCGCTTTTCGTGCCCGACGGCCACGACCGCACCTTCGCCGAGCTTTCGCCGGAGGAGAAGAACTCCATATCGCATCGAGGCCGTGCTCTCGCCGCGGCCAGGGCAATCATCGAAAATGGCGTTTGACCACTTGCGCGACGGCGCGGAGTCTGATATACTATATGCCGTTTTCGCGACAACGAGGCGAGCTTAACTCAGTTGGTAGAGTGCCACCTTGCCAAGGTGGTTGTCGAGGGTTCGAGTCCCTTAGCTCGCTCCATTCAGTCGCGGAGATGCGTGAATGGGAGCATAGCTCAGCTGGTAGAGCAAGTGACTCTTAATCACTGGGTCGTGGGTTCGAATCCCTCTGCTCCTACCATTCGCGGAAAGACGATCGGCGGAGAACGTGTCCTCCGCCGTGCGTCTTTCGCCTTTTTGAGTGGCTAGGTAGCTCAGTTGGTAGAGCAACGGACTGAAAATCCGTGTGTCGCCGGTTCGATCCCGGCCTTGGCCACCATCTTCATTGCCTGTGCGTGCTGCCTACCGCGTAGCCGCAGGACGAGCCGCCGCTTTCCACGTTGACGATCACGCCGGCATCGCCGTCGCCTCTGTCGAACACTTCGATCTCTACGTCCAGCACCTTTTTCTTGCCGTACTTCATGGTTGTGGTTGCCACCAGTGCCTGCTTCTTGGTCGAATATTTTTCGAACCTGTCTGCCTTGAAGCTGAAGGACTTTGAATCGCTGTGGCGTATGAACTTGCCGGACAGTTTTCCGTCCGACGCCACCGTGAACGTGAATGACATGTCCTGATTGCCGTACAGATTGATGGTGTCGACTCCCGTGTACGTTCCCACCGCCCATGCCGCTGGCTTCCACACGGCGTACAACGTGATGGACTGGTCCTTCTTGGCAAGGTCTTTCACCTCGCTCTTGTTCTTGTAGTCGACGGTGCCGTCCGGCTTTTTGGACCAGCCTGCAAAGACGAAGCCTTCGCGGGTGAACGCGTTCATTTTGAGCTTGGCATATTCGTTGCACTCTATGCTCTGGCTGTTCATTTTGCCTTTGCCGCCGTTCTTGTCGAAATTCACCGAGTAGGTCGGAATCTTCCAGACGGCATAGAGGATGACGTTGCCGTTATTATTCTTCGAGAGATTCTTCACGCTGGCCTTGTCCTTGTAGACGACGACCTTCGACTGGAAGTTCGTGGTCCAGCCGCGGAACGTGCAGTCCTTTCTCGTGAACTTGTTCGCCAGCAGCGTGACCGCCTTGCCGTACGACGCGGTCTGCAAATCCATGTTCCCCTTGCCGCCATTGGCGTCGAACTCGATTGTGTATTTGTACGGCGTCCATTGCGCGTAGTAGGTGACGTTCTTCGTAACCTTCGTGGATTTGGTGATCTTCGTTCCGTCCGAAGACTTCGTATACCATCCATTGAACGTGTTGTATTGCTTCGTCGCCTTTGGAAGCGTGCCGACAGTCTTGTTCTTCTTGCGTCCGATCATGTCAAATTCGCTTTTGCCGCCTTTGGCGTTGAACTTCACGATGAAAAGCGTCTGGGCATTTTCCGAGAATTCAATGCCGGACAAGCTGTTGCCGGAATTTGTGAGAAGGTCCCGCACGTACTGCTTCAGACCGTACGGAACCGAGATTTTGGCTAGATTGCTGCAGTCTTTGAATACTTGCTCCCCGATGTCGCTTATCACGCTGTTGATGTACAGTTGTTTGATCTTCTTGCCGCCGGAGAACGCCTCCCTCCCGATGCGCGTCACTTCGGAGGGAAGGGACAGTTTGGTCTTGGTGCCGAAATATCCGTACAGGACGCCACGGATGATGACGCACCCGGTTTCGCTGTCCGCCAGCTTCTTGCATTTAAAGAATGCGCCATCCCCGATTTCCGTCACGCTGGTTGGAATGTCGACCTCAGTCAGGGCCGTGCATCCCTCGAATGCGTTCCTTCCGATGCTTGTGATGCCTTCGGGGATCTCCACGCTGTCCAGTTTGTTGCAGTGGTAGAAGGCGTAGTCGCCTATGCGTGTCACCTTCATGCCGTTGGTTACGTATTCCGGCACCGTGATGGAGTCTTTTGTCGTGGCCGAAATGGCAGAGATTTTCTTGCCGCCGTATATTTCAACTTCGCCGTTGCGGAGAAGCCAGGACCACACGATTCCGGTTTGGGGGTCTTTCCAGGTGCCTGTGGTGACTTCTTTCACTGCCCGGAACGCCGATCCCTCGTACTTCAACATGTCCTTTACGCGCGCTTCGTCGTTCTTGTCCACGTAGATCACCGGCGGGTCGGAGTACTGGTCCGAGTTGCAGACGGTGGAATTGTAGAAAGACCTACTCACGATGCTCGTTACGCTGCTCGGGATGTACAGATACTTGATGTCGGTTTCCGAGAATGCCGCTATGTTGATCTTTTTCACGCCTTGCGGGATTGTCACTTTCATCGCATGGCCGGCTCCGTAGAAGGCCGATTCCGGGATTTCCTCCAGGCTCGCAGAAAGGACGACGTTTTCCAGCTTGCGGCATGCGAGGAACACATCAGAACCAAGAACCTTCACGCTGTCTGGAATGTTGACTTTTGGCAGGGATATGCAAAAGGCGAACGCCATGGCTCTTATGTTGGTGACGCCGTAGGGGATATGCAAATCCGTCAAGTTCCCGCACCCGTAGAACGCATATTCGCCAATATCCTTGACTGTATCCGGAATCGTGACGCCGGTCAATGTTGCATGATTCATGAAGACGTTGTTGCCGATGCTTACGACTGGCTTCCCGGCTATAATGGCAGGTATCTTGAGAGTGCCTGATGGTGTCGGCGTGACGGTTTCCCTCGAACCTTCGCCTTGGCATATTTCCACGCCGCCATTTACTTCGCGGAAGTTCCACGTGTATTTGCCATCGTTGTATGTGTCGGCCTGGGCGGCAAGCGCAAGCGACAGTGCCGTGCAGGCAGCAAGGGCTTTCGCGACTGTGCGGAAAGTACGGTCATTTCCGCTTTTGAGTTCATGCGATTTGTTCATGTTTTTGATCCTTTATTGGGATTTGAAGATTGAAGGTACGTTGTCTTTGAGGTTCTGTTTGTCTTTGTCGTAAAATTGAGACACTGACTTGAAGTGCGCATTGATTATACCATAAGCGGATTGCGGAATACAATCGGAAATTTCCGATCGGCGCGCGTGTGTGTGGGGGGGTACGAAGATTTTTGCATAGAGTGCGCAATGTGGCGGCGGGGAATATGGTATAATCATCCAGTCGCCCTCAAAAGAGTGGAATGATCATCTCCAACGGCATCCCCCTTTTTGAGCTGGGGCAGAAGAGATTCGTTAAATTGAAAGGAACGGGAAATGACAGGTTCAAACAGTATGATGGAGATTGGCGCGCTGGCGCTGATGGCGATGGTCTGCTGCGGTGGCGGCGCTGAAGCCGCTCCCGCGAAGGCCGTCTTCGATTCGGCGCGGAATCTGGGGCCGAGCAAGGTAGATTCGCGCTATTTCGCCGACGCCCAGGGAAGGACATTCGTTCCAGTGGGGTGCAACATCTGCTTCCCGCGCATGTACGTGAAAGGTTCGGCGGAGTCCCGATCCGAATGCGAGGAGAGGTTCTTCGGATGGATCAGGAAGTTCGCAGCCAATGGAGGCAACTTCACGCGTCTGTGGCTGGGGCACTCGTTCTTCGAGATCATGCCGGAGAAGGCGGGGGAGTACGACCCTGCGGCGGAGGCGACGCTCAAGAAGACGGTCGCATTGTGCGAGGAGCTCGGCATCAAGCTCAAGTTCACGCTTGAAAGCTTCCGCACCGTTCACCCTGCCGGAGACGAGGGGAAGGGGCAGTATTCGAAATTCTTCAACCGCCCGCTCTATGCGTCGCACGCGAAGAACATGCACGATTTCCTCCATTCGGAGAAGTGCGCGCAGATATATATTGGAAAAGCGCGGCGGCTCAAGGAGCTTGGCCTTGGCGATTCCCCTGCTGTGGTGTGCTGGGAGCTGTGGAACGAGATCAACTGCATCGGACCGTGGCGCGGCGACGTGGGGCCGTGGAGCGACCGTATGCTCACGGAGCTTCAGGCGATGTTCCCGCGCCAGATGACGGTGCAGAACCTCGGCAGCTACGGCGGCCCGCAGATGTTCGACTACTACGACTATCTTGGAAGAATCCCTCTCAACGACTTCATGCAGATGCACTGCTACCTCGATCAAGGGACGACTATCGACGTCTGCCGTGGGCCTATGGACGCCCTTGCGGCGAACGCGGTGCGTGAGCTTCTCGACCGGCGCGGAGACATCCCGGCGATTCTCGCCGAGGTTGGCGCCGTCGAGATGGACCACACCGGCCCCAGCAAGCTCTATCAGAAGGACAAGCAGGGCATGCTGCTCCACGACGAGATATTCGCTCCGTTCTTCGCGGGGTCTGCGGGATGCGGGCAGCCCTGGCACTGGGACCACCAGTACATCGACGGCAACGACCTATGGTGGCACTTCCGGCGCTTCGCCCGCGCCGTGGAGGGCATCGACCCGGCGGCGGAGCATTTCCGTCCGTTCCACACCGAGACGCGCCGTCTCCGAATCTGGGGCCTTCGCGGAGCCCGCACCACGCTCGTCTGGTGCCGCGACAAGCTGAACACGTGGGAGAGAGAACTTGTGCGCGGCGAAGCGCCGAAGACGCTCTCCGGCGAACGACTTCCGTTCGGCGGCGAGTTCTCGTGCTATCTGCCGTGGGATGATCGCTGGACGGACGCAATGAAAGGCAACGCATTGCCGGACTTTGCCCGTTCCATCGTGGTCAAGATGAAGAGCCGTTAAGAACAGGTCCCTTGCGATTCATCTCATCTCATATTTTCTCAAAGAAAACCACATAGACGACGAGTCCAATATGGTATAATGCATTCGAGATGAAACAATTTGACTACATCGGAATCGGTTTCTGTTCAAACGACCATCTTGCCGTATTGCCTTTCATTCCAATGGACACGAAGGTGAAGATGGTCTCCCATGCGATCATGGGCGGCGGCCCGGCGGCCAATTCGACGGCCGGCGCTGCGGCGCTTGGGATGTCTGCCGCCTTCGTTGGCACCGTTGGCGATGATGCCGACGGACGCATGATCCTCGATGACTTTGCAAGTCAGGGCGTGGACACATCCATGATGAAGGTTCGCAAGGGCGCCACGAGCGCCATCGCCTACCTCTGGATCGAGGAAAAGACCGGCAACCGCTCGTGCGCCTGGACGCGTGAAGGGCTTGACGAGCTGACGGCAGACGAGATAGACCCCGTAGCCGTCTCCGCCGCCAAGGTGCTGCATCTTGACGGGCATAACGCCGCCGGCGCAATCGCCGCCGCCAAGGTTGCGCGCGAGGCCGGCGTAACGGTGATGTACGACGCTGGCACCCACCGCGACGGCATGCACGAGCTTTTGGCGCTCGCCGATCTGCTCATCTGCTCCGAGGAGTTCATCCTCAAGCTCACAGGCCTCAAGGACGCCGAGGAAGCAGTGCGGCAGGTATGGACGAAATACAGGCCTAAGGTCTGCGGTGCCACGATGGGTGTTCGCGGATCCATGGCGTTCGACGGCAGGGAATTCGTGTGTTGCCCGGCGTTCAAGGTCGAGAAGGTTGTGGACACCACAGGCTGCGGCGATCTCTTCCACACCGGTTTTGCCGTGCGCTGGCTCGAGACGCACGATTTGATGGAGTGCCAGCGCTTCGGTGCGGCAGTCTCGGCGATCAAGTGCCGTGGCCTCTCCGGACGCCCCCCGAGCGCGCCGACGCGCGCCGAGGTGGAGAATTTTCTCCGTGCAGGATTCTGGAAGGGAAGTTCAAAGTGAACAGAAGGACATTTCTAGGTTTGTCGGCGCTTGCGGCGGCCGGTTGCCGGATGTGCCCGTGCGGCGGGCGCAGGAGAAAATTGTCGATGAACGCATCGACTCTCCGCGGCTACAAGCTGTCGCTGAAGGAGCAGGTCGCGGCGGTGTCGGTGGCGGGCTACGACGGTTTCGAGCCGTGGATGAAGGACATCAACGCCGCACGCGCCGACGGAACGTTTTCGGACACGGTGAAGATTGCGCGCGACGCGGGGCTCCAGTTCGTGAACGGCATCGCGTTTGGCCAGTGGGTACATCCCGATGCAAAGGTGCGCGCGGCCGGTCTCGAGGAGACTAAACGCGACATGGCCGCGCTTGCGGAGATGGGGTGCCCGCGCATCGCCGCGTCGATGTTCGGCGTGCAGAAGCCGGGCTCGCCGAAACTCGCCTTGGAGGAGATCGCGGAACGCTTCGCCGTCGTCTGCGACCTTGGCGCGCAGATGGGCGTGCAGCCGCTCCTGGAGTACTGGGGCCACTCGGTGAACCTGAGTAGGCTCGAGGATGCGCTCGCCGTGCTTGCGCAAGTGAAGCGTCCCGGCACGGCGGTGCTTGCGGACGTGTACCACACCTACCGCGGCGGCGGCGACTTCGCCACGTTCGCGCGCCTTGCGCCCGAGCAGCTGCCGGTCCTGCATGTCAACGACTATCCCTCCGCGAAGCCGCGCACGGAGCTGACCGACCCCGACCGCGTGTGGCCGGGCGACGGCATCGCTCCGTGGAATGACATTTTCGCCACGCTTGACGCGCGCGGAATCGATCCGTGGCTGTCGATCGAGCTGTTCAATCCCGCCTACTGGCGCACAACCCCGGCCGACACGCTCCGTATGGGCATCGAGAAGATGGCGTCGCTCGCACGTTAAGCTTGGAGGTTCCCCACTTTTTCGGGCATGAAAATTCCCACACCCCTGTAAACATTGGGAGAAGTGGCGATTTGCGCTTTGCCGCAAGTGAAAATCCGACCGCAGGAACGCGGAGGCGTTCCCGTGGC
>Ga0310696_10009873_pt1 | contig 11011 bp, 8 predicted proteins | sample AusTroGonzalo_MG_4_FD_203885 | JGI IMG/M metagenome (GOLD analysis project Ga0310696, IMG submission 203885) | Bovine rumen microbial communities from tropical cattle in Woodstock, Queensland, Australia - Gonzalo_02 (v2) (version 2) | ecosystem: Host-associated > Mammals > Digestive system >...
CGTGAATCAAATCTGTGTATTCGTCTCCAACATTTTCGTGAAGAACATTTTTGTCAAACCACGTGGTTATGTCATTATTTTCGTCCAACTCTTTGAAAAGTCGATAAGCAAAATCTACCTGAGTGCTTCTATAACTAAGAAATACTTCACGATTTTCGCTATTTAAAGCGGCAATGATTTCATTAATCTTTTCCATAGCATTGATTTTTACCTTTTTACTAAATCATATCCCAATTTAATCACCAGCTTGATGGTGTTCATCGCGGTTTCCCGATCATATTGCTTCTCGCCGTCTGGGAGGTCGGAGTACGGGATAAGGTCAGGATGCTTCTTAAGTTTGTCATCACGCTCAGGGCCATAGGTCCAGCCCTCCTTGATTCGGCCGGCGGCCCAAACTTCGTGCGCGTTCTCAGCGATAGCTTCACGAAGTTGCTCAAGCTGAGGTGTGAGTTCAATGCCTTCCAAGTCAACTGGATGGGGAGTATAAGTCTTCTGTTTCATATCTCTATGCTTTATTGTTACCATGTATTTGTTTGAGTCTTCCCACGCATCGATGAAATGCTCAATTGAAACGACAATAGGAATAACGCCAATCGCAGGATCATAGATAGCTACATTCTTGGCTTCCTCATCAACAGAGATAACTACAACGCAATGATCGGCCACGCCGCCGGCAAGGACATCCTCCGCAATCTCTTCGGCCGGATTCCCAATCAGTTCACCTCCATCCACGGCTACGATAACTTGATGGCCACAAGACAAAGCATGAATAATGCTCTCCACATCGGCCGGAGCCCGCTTATTCACAGTCAATCCGTAATCCTCAGGAATAGCACCCAGATCCATCATCTCTACGCCATCTTCCTTGAGCCACTCCTTAATTGATGCCAGAAGGCGGAGCTCTTCCAGGGTCTTGTGAATGCCGAACACGTGCAGGATGAATGCCTCGCACTTAATGGCGCATAGTGCGCCATCGGAGGTAGCGGACAGGCGGGCTATCTTTTCAAGCTCGGCCATCGCTCGCTTCTTGATGTTGTAGAGGTTGGCCTTCTTTATGCCCGTGACCTTCTCCAGCTCGTCGTAATCCATCCCTTCGAGAACAACCTTCTGGAGCACCATCCTATATCGCTCATTCTCAATCTGGTCCAAAAGTGATGCTACGTCCATTATTGCTTCGTTGGCGGAATTGTCGGTCAGCTCATTCTTCGCCTTGTCCAAAAGACGTTCATCGTCCACGTTTTCTATCAGGCTGACTTGGGTTTTCTTGTCCAGGAAATAATTCTTCGCCACTTCCTTCAGCCAGTAGTAGATGGAGGAATTGCCCTTGAACATCCGCAGGCGCCGGGCGTCATCCTCCATCAAGTGCAGATAGAGGTCGTTCACCAGCTCATCGTAGTCCGCCTCCCCGCCGAAGAACTTCTGTATCAGCGAATACACCAGCGGCTGGCACCGCAGGAAAAAGAACTCCCGCGTGATCCGCTCGTCGCGGTCGATAAGGCCCTGGATGATCTGGGGGTCGGTCATTGTGGACTAGATTGCTTCTGAGATATGATTCAGGAGGCCGGGGTTGGCCTGAAGCAGTGAATTGATATTGATATGGAAGGTGATTTCTTCCTTGAGTTCCTTTGCCGTCGGGTCGTTCTCGTCATAGTGCCATGAAAGGAGAATTGCTGGCTTTTTCAGTGTCTTGATTTTCCGGGCAAGCACTTCATAGTCAGCATCGCCAGTGATCATCACCACGAAATCGAAGTCGCGATACTGGGCCAGTTCGTACGTCTCGAGCGCATACCAGACATCAATGCCCTTCTCGTGCGGAGTCCCTTCGGGCAGGTCATACACGTGTTTGTAGTGGAAGATCACGTCGTTTGCCATCAGGCGGTCTTCGAAAAGCCGGTCATCATAAAGCATCCCTTTGTCCTTTGCGTCCCTGGCCCTGTAGCGCCCCCGGAAAAAATGGGTTTCCGTCACGACGCACGATTCAGCCTCCAGGCCATACTTCTCCGCGATGACCCGCTGAATAAACTTCATCAATCCCTTAAGATTTACCCGCAGGTTTTTGCTATCCTTAAGACCTTGATCCAAAAGGAAATAATACTGGCCGTCAATGAAAAGGCCGATGAAGTTGATTGGAGTCATAATATCAGACTAATCGAATAAACTAATGACATTCGGTAATTTCAAAAGATAATCATTGTATACAATGTATTCGTTCTCTATAGAATTATAATTTTGATCAATTCCCGTTCCCATCAGCTGATTAGATGAGATTGAATATAGCCGGTCTCCGGCTAAAAGCCATTTTTCATCAGGGCTGAGAGAGAGCCGGAGACGCTTCTGCTCCGTATCAAATTCGCAAACTGTCTTTCCGGTTTGAATATTAATAACATAGAGTGATGTAGACTGTACAACAAGGTATTTATTTCCAGACACATATGCCGATGGTTCCCACACAGGCTTACTCCATCGAACTTTTGCAGAAGGGATATCCATACAGCGGAGTGTATCCTTCCCGTCTGCATAGAAATAACTGCTTCCGGACATATCATAAACACTAAAACTTGGTATTTGATTGGAAGACAACTGTTGAACGGACAATGTATCCAAAGATCTTGCATCTATAACGGATAGTTGGGTTGAATTATTATCTATTACATAATAATCTCCTTGGGGGTTTAGATCGCCCGTTCTCTCCAGGCCACGAATCATATTATCAGGAAGAGAGTACCAGTAATAATTAAAACTACTATCGCAGTAAACGACCCGATCAATCATTTGATAGTCCTCCGAAACCATACCCCAATAGTCATCACACAAAAGACTTGTAGTTCCCGTTGAATCAGAACTGGTATGGTAAAGATTGCCATTATCCGAAAACAAAAAACTACCATCATCCATCCATGTCACAAAACTACCGATAGTATCTAATTGTATCTCTTTAAGTATCTTCCCTTTATTCAAATCAAAAGTTCTAATTATTCTTCCACCTTGGGATAATTCGAACGTTACTGCCAAATAGTCGTTCCGACAAACATAACTAATTGGGTTTACATACTCTGGCCTTTTATCCTCAAGTATGGAAACATGCATAATTTGTTCTCCTGTCATAGGATTATATACACAAGGTGACCCATAAAGTGTAACACTATTACCATCTCTCTCTTCAAACAAACCGTCAGTCCACCTCACGACATACTTTGAACTAAGCATTCTTGTAGTATTCTGTGGATATATCCTTCTTCCATCGCCCCCAGCATAAAGGAATGACCGGTAACTAACACCTTGCCATGTTTGTTCTTTTATTTCGATACAGTAAATATTTTTATGAAGACAACCTGTGATATTTGAGACAGGCTCTGTATTGGGAAGGCTATAACCATACAAATGTCCATCTGTAATATTTATCTCTGAGCCATCGTTTAAATAATACATAATATGATCTCTCGAAGACAGGCCAATAGGTGTCAGCTGTCCCAACGATTTGTTCCTTCCGAATATTGAATAATGAACCCTCGGAAATATTCGATTGTCGTAATGATATTGAAGGCCCTTTCCCTCCGAATCAATTGCAAATGCCATGTCTTCACGGCCCTGGAATAATACTTGTTTAAGCGGCACTTGAGTAGCATCAGAATGCATCTCCTCCAGAATAAAATCATTCTCATTTCTATAAAGTGCGTACGTATAAACAGCCTCTGAAGAAAAAGCAACAGCCACATTATTATGAGGAGTAAGTGTACAGTTACTGATACCCTTGGGTAAATCAAACTCTTTTATGGGAAGTAGCCAATCATGATCACTTTCCATAAACTTATCACCAAGATCATATACATATATTCGACAGCCGAGATTCTCATCTTTAGGCCATTTGTTTCGGACTAGAACCAGAAGAGAGTCTCTTGCAATAAAAGAGGCGCTTGAATAATCAAACGTTGAAGTTGAACTATTCCCTCGGCCCCCATCTCCCAAATAATAAACGCCAGAGGGAGTAAGAAGCCTACTACCGAGTAACAGTTGGTCACCGGAATCATCCCATAGAAATTGATCCAAACTCAAATATTGTGCATCAAAACTTGCTTCGAACGCTTGTTTTTTTCGATTATAAAACCGAACTCCATTACCATAATAAATCGCAACCATTTGTGCATTGGGAGATAATTCTACCCAATCTGCGCGTCCCGCATCAATACGTTCAATTTCCTCAAACGTATCTGCATCAACAATTACAACAATTTTATTTCTCTCGACATACGCAAATAATGAATCGGCTCGATCAAATGACACCTTAGAGTTTACTGTTAAAAATGCTTTTGTAGAATCTTTCGCTGCCCACATCAATTCTCTTGCTTCTTTGTTGTTGGGCCAGTTTCTATGAGCTTTGTCCGCAAAAACCTGGGCCTCGCGTCTATTGCCTGAATCCAAAGCCATACGTGCTTTGTCCACATATGAAACTGAGCGAGAGTGAAATAAAAGGGCGACTATGACAATGGCTATTATTGCCAAAAACTCAAGGATATTACGTAAAACACGTTTTTGGGTTTTACTTTTCTCCTGTTCCGCTTTAATTGTCTGCTGAGCTTTTTCTTTAATATTCCAAAAAACACTTTTATCATCCAACCTGAATATCGCACTTGCAACATCGCAAGCCACTCTCATATAGTACAGTTTTTTGTTCAGTTCCCAATCGAACTCTTTATTGTAATCGTGCCATGGCTTCTGGATATTGTCGTAATTATCTTCTATTCCTATACGGGTCTTAATAAGCTCTCTATTATACTCATCATTATCAATATAAACAGGTATAACCCTACTCCAATCATTATCGTGATAGCGGAGAAACGTCTTAACCTCCCAATAAATCCAAGCTTTGTTTTTATTAGGGTTACTATTATACCCTGTATTTTGATCCTCTATCATTGCCTTAGAAAGAATAAGAATGAGTGTTTTGGATGCTCTCAAATTCTTTTCCAATGTTGCGTGCAATTTTCCTCCAATGGTCTGAGGAAGATTTGATGTATCGCGATATATCGGATCTACAGAATCATCTGATTCCTTAAGCAACTCGTCACTACTTATCTGAGTAGGAATATTGAGCGACCTTAATTCCTTATCCAAAGAAACCGCCCAAGCAGCATCTTCTTTAAATTTTCCTTTCTTTTCATGCTTATAGCTGATGAAAGCATAGTACTTATACTCTGTGCTCATATCTACCAGTTCAAATTAACAAATTGTGGCTCGACTACTTTCACGCTGTCAATAACGAAAGAAAGTTTAGAATAGAGGGAACGGAAGCCTATTCTAGGCAATCAGCTCTCCAACTCATCGATTTTTCGAATAATCTCTTTTTTCTCCCACTCATCAAGAGTATCATTGAGCATTAAGAATTTCTTAAGCCATTTAATAGCCATATTCGGATCTTCTTGAGTTCCTATCCCAAATTCGTACATTGAAGCCAACTTTTTCATAGCTTTTCCCGTCCCAGCATCCCCTGAAGAGCCAGCAGATGCGGCTTGTAAAAAATAATCAAAAGCTACCTCTTCATCAGGTTCAACTCCTTTTCCTCTTTCATACATTTCTCCGATAGCATAAAAAGCATCAGCATACTCATGTTTGGCCGACTCTTGATACCAATACAACGCTTTTTCATAGCTTTGTTCAACACCACTTCCCGCCTCATATAAGCGGCCTAAGTGTTCTTCTGCATACAAATGATCTTGAAGAGCTGCTTTTTCGAACCAAAAAGCAGCTTTTTTGAGGTCCATTATCCCACAGTATGCCAAATAATTAATCAAACCTGCGAAATACTGTGCATCCGCATGTCCTTTTTCAGCAGCTATCGTAAAGAAATCTAGAGCCTCAGCATATTTGCCAGAATAATACAACTCCTTTCCTTTATTATATGACTCTATATCTGATAGGGGCAGTGTTGCTTCTTTTTCGTGAATGACTTGAGGTTTTATTTCAAGAAGACGAGTTATTGTTTCAGCCAATTCTTCACACTTATCTCTATACTCAGGAAAGGCCACCAGCCAATGTTTACGCGATAGGTAGTATTGATACTCATCATTCATCTTTGTCTCATCAATTAGAAAAGGGATGATTGGTTTGTTCAAACTAAACATACGGTCTATTTCATTCGCAACGTGTTCAGATTTATTGGCGTCTTTTGAATAGATCAGCACCATCATTCTACTGTCTTTAATAGCTTGAATGATTGCTCTTGCATACGGAGTTCCTGGCGTAACATCCCGAGGCGCCATCCAACACTTTACTAGATGAGACTCTAACGTATGGCAAACAGCATCTGCGACCACTTTATCAGGCGAAGCATAACTAATGAAAACATCGTATTCCATAACACGATTAAATTAACGCTTAATCAGGTTATATCCCAATTTGATTACCAACTTAATTGTATTCATTGCTGTCTCCCGGTCATATTGTTTCTCACCGTCTGGTAGGTCGGAGTACGGAATGAGGTCGGGATGTTTTTTTAGCTTATCATCGCGTACGGGACCGTAGGTCCAGCCTTCCTTGATGCGGCCTGCTGCCCAGACCTCATGGATATTCTCGGCAATAGCCTCACGTAGTATTTCGAGTTCAGCGGGGATGACGACGTCATCCACATTAACAGGATGAGGGGTGTATGTTTTCTTTTCCATATCGAGAGAGTTCTAATCTATTTATTATTTGTCGGTGTCATCCTTAAAATCCAGGGGATATATCGTGAGAATTCCTTATCTAATTCAACAATGCCGCTTAACTGATTGAACGGACGGATATCGTGGTGAATCCAGTGATTGTTCTTATTCTTTTTCAACTTATTTTTATCCTCATCCGATACTTTTGTAGCGGAGTAAGCGTCTTCATGGGGCGTCGGCTTACGATAACCCATCAGTAGCTTTTCAACATTCCATCGATTATGCTCAACCGAAGCCAATGTATCTGCTTCATCTTGCGACAGAGGCCTAAGGTCTTGAGAATAGTCATCCGGAGAAAGGCCTCTCATTGCCCTCAAAGAAGCGAGCTTTGTCTCAAGTGAGTATGCATTATACAGATTGGACCATTTAATTGCGACAGGCAACGGATGCCACAACTGGTCAGCCTTCGCAAAAATATCGTAATCTGGAATCGTATCCAAAACCAGAATGTCAGTGAACTTGTTTGTGTCAAAATTCATCGTACCGTAAAGATAGTTTATGAGCTTCGCTCGCTTCAAAACCACCTCGTCAGAATAAAACACGGTCTCATCCATGCCAAATGGATAAATGTTTGCATATCGCTGTTCACGGGCTTTAGGTTCTACCTTGCCATTTACCAGTTTATAGTAGTCCTTCTTTCCCTTGGCCCTATCCGCTTCCCGCAAGTTCGTCACAAAGTTGTCGGAACGACGCTGCCTGATAAAGACAGGGATGCCATTGTCATACACATTATCCGGCATATTCATCGCCATCACGAAGTTTGTCCGCTGATCAGCCAACGCCAAGAAAACGGAGAGATATTGGCCCTCCGTATCGGCTGCCCACTCGTTGAGAAGTTCCTGAACTTGACGGGAGAAAATATCTCCTTTAATAAACTGGAACTCAATGTCCAGAAAATTATATGACTCACCATCACCAGGCCAAAACTCTCGACGAATGTATTCTTTGCATATCTGTTCTTTAACCTTCGTCCGCCCCGATGACAAATCTAGATATCTATATGGCTGAACTTCAAAGAAATGCCGGTTTCTGGTAATGAACTCATTCTTCTCCTTGTCTACATTGATATCAATGAAGGTAATCCGGGTCTTCAACCCAGGATTCTCTATGAAATTGGGAAAATGCAGTATTTGGGCGGCTTCGGAGGCAAAGGCCACCGCGACATTTGTGGTTCCAACAAAAACAAGATGGACGTAGTGTTTGTCATCCGGCGTAATTCCATCACGAAACACAGAGGGATATGGATAACGGACACCCTCCTCTTTCCAATCAAAATAGTATCGTTTCGAAAGTACTTGTCTGGCCCAGCCCGCCGAATAGTTGTAAGGGATAAACTCTATTCCGAGTTCCCCTACCCTGGAGAATATCTCAGTCGACTGAAAAGCAGTATAGGTATCCAAATCCCGGAACATACACGTGATTCTCTGCGGACGGACAGGACTGGAAAGCTTGGATAAATAGTTACAAATTGCATCCACACACTCCACATTGATAGGATCGTGCGCAAGTTGGCCCATGTATCCTACAATATAAACCTCCTTCGATGACTCCAAATGAATCTTTGAATATTCTTCTGTCGATGTTCGGTGGCCGTAGTTAATTATAACCCTGTCCAGTTGCTTTTCGGTAAAAGAGTTCAACAACTTTTCCCGAACTAACTCAGGGGACCTAGCTGTAAGAATCAAAATATAAGCATCTGGGGCTTCATGGAAGATATGATTGATGAAAGAGGGTATCGTATCATCATAGCCCATAATGATATAGTGACCCTCTTCCAGATAATGTACAAGGCCGCTACGATGCTTCTCAACACGTCGCTCGATGATATTGGTCATCACCGAAACCATCATTCCCGTGAAGAGGAAGATGCCTATTACATAGATAATACACGAGAGGAAGATAGTCCAATGATTCGCGTGATTCTCATAAACACTTGTAAATGCATTACCATCTATTAACAAATACAGTGGCGCTATCCATCTATTAAGACGGTGATCATTGCAATAGCGGGCCCAATCGGTTGGCGAAAGAAGTAAAATTATATTCGCAAGGAAAAATGCCAAAAGCATCAAACTTGCCAGAAGCCCGATCTGGCTCCAGAATCCTCGCGAAAGAATCCTGTCAAAACGCAGTTTAAGATACTGCTTTTTCGTACCCATAAAAACAATCAATTGTTGGAGACCTACTTGACAGGATCAATGCTCAAATTCTTCCTCGCATCGTTGAGTAGCGTCTTATACATACTTCGGACAACTTCTATTTGATTCTTTTTCTCTTCCAGCTTAGCGTTTTCATTCTGTTTATCAATTAAACCCTTCTCAAATTCAATCCATTTTGCCATAAGATCAGCATACACCTTATGCCAACTGTTTTCTTTTTGTTCTTTAATTCGCTCAGAAGATGCTATTCTTTGGATACTAAGACTTCTCAATCTGATAATCCCCCAAAAAAGAATGAACAAAAAAGCAACAGCAGCACAACAGATAATAAGGAGATTGAGTGTTGTACTGCCGCCGGCGAAGCATCCTGACAAGGTTCCAGATGCTAAAAGAAAAAGGTAACTGTGTAGCATAAATGATAATACTTCTATGATAGACTTCAAATATCCTAAAATCACTCGGTTAGGTTCGAGGAGTTCTGTTCTTCAAATATAAAAAATTATTTACAATAAATAATAGTTCAGAGCAATAATTATCACTATGATAAAGACTTGGGAGATACCGGCCTGGTCCGGCATGAAGGAGGGACCAAGACCTCAAAATTAAATGACAGAAATACCGCAGGTGAACGTCATTATATGCCAACAGGATTATATCTTGAAACCACTCGACACAAAAGCCGTAGTACTTCTGGACGGATTGGAGGAACTAATCGAATCTCTATCAACAATGTTCACAAAGTATTGGCTGCCTGTCGAATCGCCAACGGCTTGAAGTATTGTCCGTTAGGAACGATATCAAGAAGTCGCCTCCCAGCCTTATCCACTATGAAGAACTTTCTGAGGAAGAGACAGGCCAAGGCCTTGCAACGGATCTGGCGACTTTACAATTCGTTAGGATTTTCAATAATTGTGCTCAGACGAAATAATTTTCAAGGATGTTCATGTCACATCAAAAGCTTAATGCTAACTTTCTTCCTTAATTGTTTTATATTCTCAAAATAATGAGGATGGAATTGATATTTGTCATTGAACGTATTCCTGAAAGCTATTAGTTCTTCAGATGCTTTGTCGGCGGGTTCCTTGAAAAGCACATGTAATTCTTTCGGGCAGCGTCCTGCACGCATCTCTTCCACTGCCACATCCAATTCCTCTAGGGTGTATTCACCCAAAGTGTTCCAGAAAAGCACGATGCAGATTTCGCTCTTCCGCAATTTCTCGAGGTATTCGTCCTCTTTGCGCCCAGAACGCATCGAGGAGTCCATAAACTCCCATAGTACGGATTCCAGCCTGATGTCGGATTCTGCCTTCTCCAGTTCGTCATTCATGTCTTGCATCAGATCCACCAGCTCTTCCCGCTCCTTTTTCAGTTCGGCGGACGAGGCGATAAACACTCGTTTGGTTGTCATACTTTACATGATTTAAGAAACTCTTTATACACCCCGATTTTTTCTTCATACATGCCTGGATATATACTCTCCAACTGCAGACAAACATCCAACGCGGCCTTCACAAGATTCTCCGCCTCGTCATAGCGGTGAAGGGCTTTTTGCAGGTTGGCGAGGTTGTTCAGCGAAGTAGCCAAAGCCGGCAGGTAGGCATCGGGATGCGCTTGCGCTAGCTGGCGGCGTATCTCCAGGGATTCCAAGTAGTTCTGCTCCGCCTCGTCATAGCGGTGAAGGGCTTTTTGCAGGTTGGCGAGGTTGTTCAGCGAAGTAGCCAAAGCCGGCAGGTAGGCATCGGGATGCGCCTGAGCTAGATGTCGATATATTTTTAATGCCTCCAAGTAGTTCTGCTCCGCCTCGTCATAGCGGTGAAGGTCACTTTGCAGGTTGGCGAGGTTGTTCAGCGTCATGGCCACATCGGACAGGTAGGCATCGGGATGCGCCTGCGATAGCTGGCGGCGTATCTCCAGGGATTCCAAGTAGTTCTGCTCCGCCTCGTCATAGCGGTGAAGGTCATACTGCAGGACGGCGAGGTTGTTCAGCGTCATGGCCACATCGGGCAGGTAGGCATCGGGATGCGCCTGCGATAGCTGGCGGCGTATCTCCAGCGCCTCCAAGTAGTTCTGCTCCGCCTCGTCATAGCGGTGAAGGTCACTTTGCAGGTTGGCGAGGTTGTGCAGCGTACCGGCCACATCGGGACGATAGGCATC
>Ga0310696_10009874_pt1 | contig 11011 bp, 8 predicted proteins | sample AusTroGonzalo_MG_4_FD_203885 | JGI IMG/M metagenome (GOLD analysis project Ga0310696, IMG submission 203885) | Bovine rumen microbial communities from tropical cattle in Woodstock, Queensland, Australia - Gonzalo_02 (v2) (version 2) | ecosystem: Host-associated > Mammals > Digestive system >...
CACGGAGATCAACCTCCCGTATATCATGCCGGTAAACGGTGTTCCTGCACACTTGGTTAAGACCCTGACGCGTGCAAAATTCGAGCAACTGATTGACGATCTGATCCAACGTACGATCGCTCCGTGCCGCACGGCTTTGCAGAACGCAGGCCTCACGACCTCCGATATCGACGAGATCATCCTCGTAGGTGGCTCGACACGTATCCCGGCGATCCAGGATGCCGTACAGAAATTCTTCGGCAAAGCTCCTTCGAAGGGCGTTAACCCGGACGAGGTAGTAGCCGTAGGTGCAGCTATCCAAGGCGGTGTCCTCACCGGCGACGTCAAGGATGTCCTCCTACTCGATGTAACCCCGCTGAGCCTTGGTATCGAGACCATGGGCGGTGTCATGACCAAGATGATCGAGGCCAACACCACCATCCCGACCAAGAAGACCGAGACCTTCACGACCGCTGTCGACAACCAGCCTTCCGTTGAGATCAAAGTCCTCCAAGGTGAGCGTCCGATGGCAGCGCAGAACAAGCAGATCGGTATCTTCCACCTCGATGGAATTATGCCGGCCCGTCGTGGCGAACCGCAGATCGAAGTAACCTTCGATATCGATGCCAACGGTATCCTCAATGTGACCGCCAAGGACAAAGCGACCGGCAAGGAGCAGAAGATCCGTATCGAAGCATCGTCCGGTCTCTCTGACGACGAGATCAAGCGAATGAAAGCCGAGGCAGAGGCCAACGCTGAAGCCGATAAGAAGGCCAAAGAGCAAGCTGACAAACTCAACAAAGCCGACGCTACCATCTTCCAGACCGAGAAACAACTCGCTGAACTCGGCGATAAGATCCCGGCTGACAAGAAAGCGCCGATCGAGAAAGCCCTCGCGGACCTCAAAGACGCTTACGCTAAACGTGACGCCGATGCCTGCGAAGCAGCCAACAACGCCCTCATGACCGCCTTCCAAGCCGCTTCTGCCGAGATGTACGCTGCTCAACAGCAAGCACAGCAAAACGGTCAAACAACCTCAAACAACGCCGGAGGCGCAAACGATCAAACTTCCACCAACGGTGGCAATCCCACCGCCGAGGACGTCGACTTCGAAGAGGTTAAATAAACGTTGCCAGCAACAATAAACATCGCGAAGCGATTATAAACGCGACAAAGTCGCCATAAACAGAAAAGAGGAAGCAAAAACGGCTTCCTCTTTTCATGTATAGTGGGGGACTTTTTTCTCTTTCTTCTATCGCAGGACATCCCTACTAAAGTCCTTTTTTGTTTATTTGAGTTCTTTTAGGGCGCGCTTGAGTTCGTCGTCGTAGCGGAGGTTATAGGCGGCCTGGCCTTTCTGATAGTAATAGCGAAGAACGATCTCGGAGCCGAGCATTTCTTTTACTTCCTCCTTGTTGCGCTCAACCGCGTCACGGAAATCAGGCGTGAGAATGGGTTCCAGCGCTTCCAATTGGGCAATGGTGGCAGAGTCGAGGTCTTCGTGTTTCGCCATCTTAATCATGTCCTCGAAGAACTTGCTGGTCTCCGTTTCGTATTTGAATCCGCGTTCGTCCAGCCAGTTGCAGAAATCCGTTATATCTTCATCCGTGAGCTCAAATGTATGCGGTTCGGCAATCGAGTCATGCAGCCGATGAAAGCGCGTAGCGTAGTCGAAGAAATAATGGTTCATGTACAGCGTGTAGCATATGTCCACTTTGGCGCTGTCGCTCATTTCTATATCCGGCATGATACCTACGCCTTGAATACAACTATCGGAAGGCAGGTAGTACTTGCTGGTCGTCACTTTGACATGCCCGCCGTAGGCGATAGGTCGCACGTTCTGTACCAATCCTTTGCCGAAAGTCTTCTGGCCGATAAGTGTGGCGCGATTCAAATCCTTCAGGGCACCTGATACAATCTCACTGGCGGAAGCGGAGTTCTTATCCACCAGAATGGCCAGAGGCAAATCGCGGTAGCGCGGATTATTACGAGTCTTATAAACCGAATTGCTGCGCGCTGTCTTCCCGCGCGTTTCCACTACTTTAGTGTCCGTATCGACGAACAGGTTGACAATCTGTATCGCCTCATCCACGATGCCGCCGCCGTTCCCTCGCAGGTCGATGATGAGTCGCTTGGCGCCTTTGTTGTAATACAAGTCATCGAGTGCATTTGTAAACGCTTGTGCCGATCCTTCCGTAAACTCGCCAAACGCGATATAACCCACCGTTTGCGACAGGCTGTCTGCTGCAAAAGTAGTGTAATAGCTGACGGGCTCCAGATGGATGTCCTCCCGAACGACAGACACCTTGAAGGGTTTTGCTATATCCTCACGTTCAATCTCCAAAACAACCGTTGTACCGGGTTCACCGCGCAGGCAGTTACTTACCTCGCTGACATTCAGTCCTTTGGTGCTCTTGCCATCCACAGAGAGGATACGGTCACCGGCTTGCAATCCGGCTAACTGGGCAGGTTTGCCCTCGTAAGGGTTAACGATGTACGTCCAAAGAGAATCTTTGCCGATTTTCGATTTTCGATTCTTAATGTCCGGCCTCGGGCGCTGCTGAATAACGCTTCCTATACCGCCATATTTGCCGGTAGTGAGCATTCGCAGTTCGCGGTCATTCTCTTTTGGATAATAGACCGTATAGGGATCAATCTTACGCAGCATGGCATCGATGGCGGCCTTTGTCAAGTCCTCATAATTGAGCGTGTCCACATAGTTGACATCCACTTGCCGTACCACCTCATTGAAGATGGTGATGCACTCGTCAGCGCGTGTGATTTTCTGGCGGTCCTGGGCTAATGCTGCCAAAGGCAGCAGAAGGACCGTTAACGCTATAAGATTTTTCATTTTCAACGCAGTTTATTCGGAACAAAATCACTTACGTCTTTTCCGTAAGCATACAGGTCGCGCACAAGGGTGGAGGATATATGTGCGTACTCGGGGCGGGTGTACAGAATAATCGTTTCTACACCGCCGATTTGCTTGTTCGCCTCTGCCATGTTACGTTCGTACTCAAAGTCCTCCACACACCGGATGCCGCGCAGAATAAACTGTGCTTCCTGTTGCTTGGCGAAATCCACGGTCAGGCAGTCATAAATGGCCACTTTGACACGGGGTTCATCGGCAAAGATTTTACGGATAGCTTCTTCGCGTTCACGAATAGGGAAGGTCTCCCGTTTGGTACTGTTACGGCCAATACCGATAATAATCTCATCAAAAATCTCCAGGCCTCTTTTTACGATGTCGTAATGGCCGAGTGTAAAGGGATCAAAGGACCCCGGGAATATTGCTTTTTTACTCATATGTCTTAATTGCTTTTTGGTGGTTGATTACAGGATTGTTATACATCTCATACAGTTTTTCGCGTAAGAATGCTTCATCCTTATTGGGGATATCAATCATGGCGATGCGACTTTCTATATATTCGTCAAATTTCGTGCCACGCTCGTAAATTTCGTAGGCTTGGTGAATATGGCGGTCAATAATGTTGCAGAGTTGCTGTATCTGATCTTTGACAGGCAGTTCGCGGTAATAGGGAAATTTAGCAAGCATTTCGTCAATGTCATGGTTGATGCTTGGCGTGAACCGATAGACCACTTTGCCTTTGTATCCCCGTATTCCTGTCCGCATCGAAAGGACATCGTCTTGTTTGGTTTTCCGCCATTTCGGATTATCCCGTTTGAGTTGCAATTCTGCGGCTTTCAGGTAGTCGCAGGGGTCATACTCATAAGAGATACACACGGGACATATATTCAGCATTTTGATGTAGTCAAAGAAATCTTTGAAACGGGCATCGGGTGATTCCTCAAAAGCCAGTTCGAGCATATGTAGCACGCTGGGTTGAGTGAGGTCGTTGCTGTCTTTGGCCCGTCCTTCCCGTTGTGCCAACCAAATCGATTTTCCGTTTTCACGCAACATCCGGATATATGCCGACAGATGTTTGGAGTTATCCAGTTGTGCATGCAACCCGCCTCCGCGTTTGACGGCAAAGCAGCGCAGATATTTCATGAGCCATTCGATCCACTTCTTGGCAAACAGGTTATCTCCCACGCCGATGAACGGGCGCATGTTATAGTGCGTACGCAGCAGGTACACGAGCCAAGCCGCATCCATGACAATATCGCGGTGGTTGCTCATAAAAAACGCGCCGTGTTTGATATCCTCTTCAATCTGCTTGCGGTCACCGAGGAAATGCATGCTTAACCCGTCGGTCGTTTTCTTAGCCCAGAAATAAAATGTGGGAATAATAATCAGGAAATCAGTAATGAAATCCCACCTCCAGGAGTGAAAAGCCCGTATGTCTTTAAACTCTTTATCCTTCATATTGTTCTAAAGCCGCTTTGGATGCCTCTCTATACGCGACCATCAGCCCTCCTGTACCGAGCAGAGTGCCGCCGAAATAGCGCACCACAATTACTAATATGTTATCGAGACCTCGTGCATCGATAGAGCGGAGTATAGGTGCTCCCGCTGTGCCATGCGGCTCACCGTCATCCTTGGTGCGCCATAAGTTCGGCCCCAGACGGTAGGCGTAGCAAACATGCCGCGCGTCATGGTATTTCTTCTTATACCATGCCACCCGCGCTTTTGCTTCGTCCTCATTGGCAATCGGTTCTGCGAACCCCAAAAACTTACTGCCGCGGTCTTTATAGATGCCTTGAGAAACCATTAGCGAATCCCTAATTTTTTGCGAATGTCTTTTGGTATGGCATCCTTGTGGACCAGGATATCATTCGTTTTATATTGCACAAATGCTTCGCTGACATACCAGATACCTTTGTAGTTCGAGCGCATCGTTCCCCATGAGTTTTTTACCATGTAGTAGCGCTTGCCGTTCTGGTCTTTTGCCGTACCGAAGATCTGCATGCCGTGGTCGTCTGTTGTCTCCCAACTGTCGAAAGCATGCTGACGCATTTCTTGGGTGATTGTTTTTTCGGGGAGCGGTTTCTTAGTCAGTTCCTCTTTTTGTTTGTCTTTACTCATGCCGACCCATTTGGCCATGTCGCTGCCTGTGAGGTCCGCTCCGTTGTCCTCGTCCGGTACTACTCCGATACCTTTGCGGGTAAAGCCTGTCTCCGATACATCCGCCGCCCAAGCAATGGTGTAGCCGTTAGCGAGCGCATTGTCAATGACGCGCATCAGTTCGTCGAGAGGCAGGTTATACATCTGGTCCATGCGCCAGTTATCCGGTACCTCAAGAGCGAATTTCTCGTAGAAAGGATGGTGCGTGTATGAGGTCAGGGATACGTAGTCTTCGGCGTTCAGTCCGAGACTCTGGACGAATGACTGCGGGGTGTATTTCTTGCCTTCGTACTCAAATTCTTCCGGGCAAGGTCCAAGATAGGTATCGTATATAGCCTGCAGGCCTTCCCTCCACACAGGGCTTAGTTTCTTAATGCCCTTGAGCCCCGTCAGATAGCCCTTTGCGACCTTGCTCAATTCGGTAAAGACAGGCAGCGTATCGGCTTCCGTCCATCCGTATCGAATGCCGGGCATGGCAGATTTAGGCACTAATCCGTAATGCTGCATACAATAGATGACGTCGTATGCCGAACCGCCTTCTGCGAAGTTAGGTTCGTTGTACAGCCGCACGGTATAAACAGCGCGGTCAATGAGCGTCTTGCTAACCACAAACATGGGTGCAAACTCTATCTCTTTGCCTTTTGTGCGGAGCACCTCAGACTCCAGGAATGCGAGCGTAGAGAAGGCCCAGCAGGTACCGCTGCGGTTTTGGTCTTTCACCCGTGTGATAGCAATACTGTCAACGGTAGTGAATACAAAACCTTCTGTCGTATCTTTTTCCACCTTTGTGGTGTCATTCTGGGCAAAAGCCGTGAGGCTCATTGCCGCTAAAAGGAAAATACCAATGTTCTTTTTCATCTGTCAAATAAGCGGTTTAATCAGGAAATTCCATTAAGTATGCTTTGATAAAGGCATCAATGTCACCGTCCATAACGGCATTTACATTCGATGTCTGGTAGTTGGTTCTGTGGTCCTTGACGCGGCGGTCATCGAACACGTATGAACGTATCTGCGAGCCCCATTCGATTTTCTTCTTTCCCGCCTCCACTTTTGCCTGAGCCTGACGGCGTTTCTCCAGTTCCAACTCATAGAGTTGGGAACGCAAGTGGCGCAAAGCGTTTTCACGGTTCTTCGGCTGGTCACGCGTTTCGGTATTCTCGATGACGATTTCGTCGGGTTGATTGGTAAGGGGGTTGACGAATTTATAGTGCAACCGTACACCTGACTCGACTTTGTTCACGTTCTGTCCTCCTGCGCCCGAAGAACGGAAGGTATCCCAACTGAGGTTGGCGGGGTTGACCTCCACTTCGATTGTGTCGTCGATGAGGGGGACTACAAATACGGAAGCGAAAGAAGTCATGCGCTTTCCTTGCGCGTTATAGGGACTCACGCGCACCAGACGGTGTACACCGTTTTCGGATTTGAGATAGCCGTACGCCATGTCTCCTTCAATATTGAAGGTCACGGTCTTGATTCCCGCTTCATCGCCTTCTTGTAAGTTTTCGACAGTTACCTTATAATCATGCTTCTCGCAGTAGCGCATATACATGCGCATGAGTTGTTCCGCCCAGTCCTGGGCTTCTGTACCTCCTGCGCCGGACACTATTTTGAGCACGGCCGGCATCTGGTCTTCCTCATGCGAAAGCATATTTTTCATTTCCAGATCCTCGACCTCTTTCAGGGCATGTGCATAGGCGGCATCGACTTCCTCTTCAGTGCCCAGTTCTTCGCGGTACTCGTAGCAAAAGTTCAGTTCTTCTACGGCAGCCCGGACACCTTCATAGCCGTCAATCCACCGTTTGATGCCTTTCACTTTGCGCATCTGTGCCTCGGCAGCCTTGGCGTCATCCCAAAAACCGGGTGCTTGGGTGTGCAACTCTTCCTCCTCCAGTTGGATACGTTTCTCGTCAATCTGCAGATAATCCTTCAGTTTGTCTGCTCGTTGCTGTACGTCTTTTAATTGTTCTATAGTTATCATATTACTTCTTTTTCTTCGTCTGTTTATGTACGAATAATCCGGGGAGCATGGTCTTCATTACTCCGTCAATACAAGGTCCGAAGAGGTATAACGGGTAAGGTTTCCATTCGTCTCTGGACCACTCGACGTCGTATCTGCGCGGAGCGGGGTCAACAGCCGTCGGGTTGCTCTTCGGAATAAGGGAATTGGCCAGGTTCGTGAAGGTGGTTGCATTCTTGGTGACCACCTTATAGGGGATGTCGTCCTCTTTATGTACCATCACATTCAAGCCATGGTACTGCATGCAGAACTCGCCGGTTACTTTTGTCCGGTTACCGCTATACGCCGCATCGATGTCATCAATATGGCAGTCGCAGGTCATACCGACAAGAGGCCGGATGAACGAGTTGATGTCGTGCGTCTCTATGTTTGTGCCTTTGATTTGTATATCAAACGTGGCATTCTTATCCATATGAATATTATACTGCGCCTCTACATGTCCATTCTCTCCGAAGGGTGCCTTGGCACTATTATACCAGATTGCTCCGTTGCGGTTGGTGACGTTTCTAAGTTGTGTGCGGATGTTTTTGAGGTGCATTTGTCCGCAGTTAATGTCGGTACTGGAGAACTCAACGTCCACAATACGTGCGATGGCGCTGACTTGCTTGACGGCAAATTTGACAGGCAGTTTTCTCATAAAATCCTGCGGAGTACCATACGGTACTTTCGGCGCATATCGTGCGTCCCGGCAAACGTGCAGGCGTTTTACATCGGCATCGATTGCATCGAGTGTGTAATCTTGCGCCATCGCTTTCCGGAGCGGGTTAAGCGGCGATGTCTTGACGCTGTTAAGCTCGAGGTCAATCCACGTAGTCGGTTCGCGGTGAAGGTCCGCCAGTTTCTTCGGCGCGATAGTGTTGCGAAGATGCGTATATCCGACATTCAGACCTCCCTGGTCGCTTGTGCTGAAATCGCGCACTTCCATGTCCATCAATCCGTCAGGCAGCGTGGCTTTGAGTTCTCCGACTTTCACGTCATACACCGAGTCATTACACGAGAAAAGGGAATCCAGCAAGTCATAAGCGATGTCCCGGCATGAGAATGAAAAGTCATTCGCCGCGAGGTATAAAGGCGAGCCGATACTATGCATTCGTGCATCCAGTTTATTCAACTCGATAAAACGCACAGCAACTCCGCTCAGCCATGTTCCTGCCTTGTCCAGGGTGGTATCCTTCGGGAAAACAGGCATCAGCGATGCAGGGTTCTTCTCGTCCATGTAAACCAGCACTTTCGGTTCATCTATGGTGATTTTGAGTATGGACAAATGGTGATTTTTCCATAAATCCGCATAACTGACATTCCAAACAGCGAGAGTAGGAATGTGCACAGCTAATCCGGGTTGACGCCCTCCGTTCACGCTGTCTTCCAGCGCCAGGCTGTAAGTACAGAACGTGATATCCCGCACGATAGCCGAACCACTCAAGAGGTCGATGTAAATACCTCCCACTTGCGCCTCTATATCCGGCATGCGTTCAAAAGACTTATGAACCTCTTTCTGAACCAAACGGGAGGCCCAAATGTTTACACTCATCAGCGCTGCGATAACCAAAACGACCAGCGAACCGATAACCCACAAAGTAATTTTAACAGGCTTTTTCATAATGCACAATATTTCGGGCACAAAGATACGACTTTTTTTTCATATATGCAAGCGCGCGCAACTTTTTTTCAAAAATAATGCAATACCCGGCAGAGATTTGACGATAGGTTAAACATAGGTTAAACATAGGATAAACATAGGTTAAACATACGTTCACTCGGGGGTAAGTGAAAAATTTATGCGCGTGCGTGCTTGCATATATAATTTTTTTTTTGTACCTTTGCGCCCGAATTTGTACATTAACCGAATTATGCACTAAGATGAAGCGAGTACTCTTTACGATAGCAGTGTCTCTGATGAGCGTAATCCTGTCGGCAGGTGAGAACGACCTGTTGTGGGACTATACGTCTGCTCCGCCGAAGGATAATCCCGATCGCGGATTGGTGTATGAGAATGCCGTCAATGACGGAGAGGGTGTAAAGAACGGGTTGAAGGGTGTCAAGTTGAACAGTTCCGGTTTCTGCTATTTCACGAAAGCGCCGGTGGCGGGCGTGTTGAAGTTGACGTTCGGCCCGCGCAGCGGTCTAAACAGAGCTTCGCTGCAGGTGCATACATGGAGCGGAGAGCAGCCGAAAGAAGAGACACGGATAGGTGTGACCTGTGAGATACGTTGTTCGGGAACGCAGTGTATTCCGCTGACAGCCGAGCAGAATAATATTTACATCACACGCCTGTTGGAGATGGAGGCGGTTTTGCAACGCATAGAGTTCGTGGAGGGCGAGACGTATGTGCCGGCGCCATGTGACGAATCCAAAGGCGAGGAACAGGGGTTGATACGTGAGGTGAATATCGACAGCCTTTCTGACAATGCCCGTTTCTTCCTGCATGCATTGTCGGAAGCGAACAAGACGGGCCATGAGACGATTTACCTGCCGAACGGCGTGTATGATTTAGGCGAGTTGACGCTTACCGCTGTTGAAGCGGATAACATTTCCATCATCGGCGAGTCGATGGAGGGCACTATCATCCGTAATGCGCCGGACTATCGGTTGGAGTCGATAGCCAAGACGGCCACGCTGCGTATTGCCAATGAAGTGGAGGGAACGTATCTTCAGAACCTGACGATAGAGAACGCGTTGGATTACTATAAGAACAACAACGGCCGCGCAGTAGCGCTATGGGATCAAGGAACGAAAACCATTTGCAAGAATGTGCGACTGCTTTCGCATCAAGACACCTATTACAGCGATATGGTTGGTGCCGTCAAGTATTTCGAGGACTGCGAGATTCACGGCACGGTGGATTATATATGCGGTGACGGGACGGTGTTTTTCAAGAATACGTTGCTGTACTGCGAACGACGTGCCGGCAGCGGAGGTGAGGTAGATATCATCACCGCCAACAGGGCGTCTGGTAGTGACAGGGGATATATCTTCGACGGTTGCACTATCCGCAGCGAGTGTCCGACGGTGTCGTTAGGGCGTGCATGGCGCGAACAGCCCCGCTGTGTGTTCCTTTACACTATTTTTGATTATAGCGCAGGAGAGTTCTCCGTGACCAATAAGAAGATTCAGCGTTGGACTATTGAAGGCATGCGTGTGTTACCGGAGTTATTCGGCGAATACAAGACAAAGGACGTCCGCGGGCATGTTATATCACCCAAAGAAAATAACATTACTTTCACTTTCCGTGACACTTCCAAGACAATGAATACGATTCTCTCGCCCAAACAGGCGAAAGCGTATTCCTTAGAGGCCGTGTTCGGAGAATGGGCAGATACAATCAGACAAACAATACAAACCTATAAAAATTATCAACAATGAAAAAGATCTTTTCTTTAATGACAGCGGCTCTAGTGAGCCTCTCCATGCTATCTGGCACGAATGACCTGTTGTGGGATTACACGCAAGAAAAAATCCCTACGACTGGTTCGGATAACGGTCTTTATTATTCCGGTTATGTGAACGATGCACCGAGTACCAATAACGGTTTGAACGGCGTTAAGTTGAATAGTGACGGCTGGGCGTATTTTGAGAAAGCGGCCGTAGCCGGTAAACTGAAACTGACCTTCGCTAATCGCAAAGCACAGACAGCGTATGCCGTTTCGGTGTATAACGGAACAAAAGAAGATGGCGCTACCCCCATGAAGGGCACGAAGATTGCAGACACGAAGGATATCGAGTTCGGTGCGTCTACTACGATTGATCTGCCGGCAGAGGTGAAGGGTGTCTATATCGAGCGTAAGACGGGTGCCGAAGGTGTGTTGAGTAAGATTCAGTTTACGGAGGACGTAGCTCGTACATTCGTGGACTTTGAGATGATTATGTGTAATATGACGGCGGATTACGATTTCTCGTCGCTGCCTACAGGTGTAACAGCGAGTGGTACGTTCAATACGGACCAACACGGGTATCGTAATTTCACAATCACTGTGCCGGTGGATGGAACG
>Ga0310696_10009877_pt1 | contig 11010 bp, 9 predicted proteins | sample AusTroGonzalo_MG_4_FD_203885 | JGI IMG/M metagenome (GOLD analysis project Ga0310696, IMG submission 203885) | Bovine rumen microbial communities from tropical cattle in Woodstock, Queensland, Australia - Gonzalo_02 (v2) (version 2) | ecosystem: Host-associated > Mammals > Digestive system >...
TTGGCTTCGCCGTTGGTGATTTCCGTCCAGGTTTCAATCATATCCTCGTCCTGATAGGCTTTATAACAAAGAGTGACAGAAATGGGATATACCGGATCTTTCAAGGAAATCTGAGTGACATCCCCCTGTTTCTCCACACCTGTTGCGATAAGTGCCGTTGAGAGATTGCCGTCAGCATGTTTCATTGCCAAAGCAGCCTCAGCAGGACAGTTCAATCCATAGGCGGGATAAGCATCCATCCGTCCGTTACGAGGTGGTTGCAGATTCGCCAAGTCGTAATTACTCAACTTAGTGCCAAAATACACATACTGAGGTTGTTTGCCGTTTTCCACATCAAGCACCATCGTGGTGTTCTTGGTTTGGATAGTCACCTGCTCTGCCTGCATTGTCATTGATGCAGCCAGAAGCATTCCGAGAATCATTCTTTTCTTCATAATTGCTGATACGTATTGTTTTTAGTTTCTGGTGCAAAAATACAAAATAATTGTGAATTATGAATTATGAATTATGAATTATTTTGTACCTTTGCGACCAAAATGCAAGAATCAGACAAATAAATACCACCATGAGTCTGCTTGACATCATCCTTCTGGCAATTGCATTGGCGATGGATTGTTTTACGGTTTCCATCGTCAGTGGGGTGATTCTTTCGCAAGAAGACAATCATCATTCCTCATTTCTCATTCCTCATTTCTCATTATTCCGGATGGCGTTTCTCTTTGGGTTCTTCCAGGCGATGATGCCGTTATTGGGTTGGTTGGGCATCAGTCATTTCCAGTCGTATATGGAAGCCTATGACCACTGGATTGCCTTTGGACTGTTAGGTTTCATCGGGGGGAAGATGATCTGGGAGAGTTTCGGCCCTGAGGAAGAGCAGCATTTCAACCCAAGTCTATTGAAAACCCAACTGCTTCTTGCCGTCGCCACGAGTATTGATGCCCTTGCCGTCGGTATCTCCTTTGCCTGTACTGGCTATGAGACCCTCTCACAACTCACGCTTCCCCTCTTCATCATCGGCTTAGCCTCCTTCATTCTTTCCCTGCTCGGCTACTACTTAGGTCGTCGCTTCGGCAGTATCATCACCCGTCGCCTCAAGCCAGAATTATTCGGAGGCTTCATCCTTATTCTTATCGGTGTGAAGATCCTCATTACCCACCTCTTTGGATAATGATTACAAAAAATACCAATAATATTGCAATGTTATCAAAACAATTTGCTAACTTTGCACTCTGTAATCGGTTCACCCTTGGGTGATGAAAAGGGAATCGGGTGAAAATCCCGGACAGTCCCGCTGCTGTGAGTCGTCCTTTACGGAGCAAACCAAAGTGTCACTGAGATTTTCGGGAAGACGTTTGCTGCCAGACGATAAGTCAGAAGACCTGCCGATGAAGACAATGCCGTTCACTGGACTCTGGGGTTAGTCGGTGAGGATGATTCATACAAAGGATGAAACGACTTGGCACATTGGCAATGACTTGTGTGTTGTGTCTTATCGCCACAGCACAAAGCAAATTGGATTCTGTACAACATGTACGGGAGATTGTTGTTGTGTCGAGGCCTGCCATGCGAGAGGTGGTTCCCAGTCAGAAACTTAATGGCGAGATGCTGGAGAAACTGAATACCCACTCTGTGGCTGATGCCCTACGCTACTTCTCTGGTATCCAGTTAAAGGACTATGGCGGTGTGGGAGGTATCAAGACGGTGAATATCCGTTCGATGGGTACACATCACTTAGGTATCTCCTACGACGGGGTGCAGTTGGGTAATGCCCAGAACGGACAGATAGACCTGGGACAGTTCTCACTTGACAACATAGAGGAGATTACGCTCTATAATGGTCAGAAGAGTGCTATCTTCCAACCAGCCAGTGACTTTGGCCATGCAGGAGCCATCTATATTAGGACGAAAGCACCAGAGTTCTCAATGCACAATGCACCGCTCGGCCGAAGGACGCTTGCTACCGAAGGGATGCAAGAATGCATAATGCACAATTATCACCTGAAATTCAAGGCACAATATGGTTCCAGTGATATGTTCCGATTCTCGACATTGTGGGAGCAGAAACTCTCTGAGACAGTGAGTTCGTCAATGAGTGCTGGGTTTCTGACAGCCAGCGGTAAGTATAAGTTCCGTTACGAACGGCGCTATCCGAACGGGGAAACGGCCTGGGACACTACAGCCGTCCGTCAGAACGGCGATATCCACGCTGAACGTATTGAAGCAAACCTCTTTGGACGACTGGAACAAGGCGGTTGGCAGGTTAAAGGCTATCTCTACAATTCTGCCAGAGGCATCCCTGGGGCCATCGTCAACAATGTGTGGCGAAGGGGGGAGCGCCAGCAGGACTTGAACACCTTTGTGCAGGCGGCCTTCGATAAGAACATAGGCAATGGGTTCAGTACACGGTGGCTGGCGAAGTACGCCTACTACAACACACACTATGTGAATAAGGACTCCACACAACTGCCCGTTGACAACCGTTACAAACAACAGGAATTCTATCTCTCTACTGCCAACGTGCTGGAACTGCTACCCAACTGGAGTGCCTCGCTGAGTTATGACTTCAAGTGGAACAAACTGAATGCCGACACCTACAACTTCGCTTTCCCGACACGTCTCTCGAACCTCGTAAGCCTCGCTACGGCTATTGACTATAAGCACCTGAAGGCGCAAGGTTCCATCCTCGCCACATTCATCAACGACCGTTCTCATCGTCGAGGAGATTCTTCACTCTTCACTCTTCATTCTTCACTCTCTAAACTCACCCCTGCCCTCTTCGTCAACATCTATCCTTTCCGGGGTACGTTCTTCTCGATGCGAGCCTACGTCAAAAAGAGTTTCCGCATGCCGACCTTCAACGATCTCTACTATACGGATATGGGTAATGCGAACCTCGTGCCAGAGAGTGCATTGCAATATGATGCAGGCTTCGCCCTCAACAAGCACTTCGAAAATGGCATCATCCGTCACGCTGAAATGCATTTTGATGCCTATTACAATACGGTACACGACAAGATTGTGGCCTACCCCAAAGGTCAGCAGTTCCGTTGGACGATGCTCAATCTCGGCAAAGTACATATCAAGGGGATTGATGTGGAGGCAGAGGCCGACTTTCAGATTGGCAAGGATCTGGTGGCTACGGCCCGCGCTCAATACACCTACCAGGATGCACGAGACGTGACTAATCCAGAAGATTCCTACTACAACGACCAGATACCCTATATCCCCTGGCATTCCGGCTCCGCCATCCTTGGCCTCAGTTATAAGAACTGGGACTTGAACTACTCGTTCATCTATGCCGGAGAGCGCTACGACGAACAGGAGAATATCCTCTATAACCACATGGAGCCCTGGTACACCAGCGACCTCTCGCTGCGCTATCAATGCACAATGCTTAATGCACAATGCACAATTATGTTGGATGTGAACAACGTGTTGGATCAGGACTACGAGGTTATCGTCAACTACCCCATGCCGGGTCGTAACTATGCCGTCACTTTTAGCGTTGAGATATGAAACGACTATTGCTTTATATATGGCCCCTCCTGATGCTCGCCTCTTGCAGAGACGATGTGATGGTGGTGCCGATGGAGGATATCAACACAGGCGGCAAGACGGTGAAAAGTGAGATCATCGGTATGTACCTGCTCAACGAGGGGAATATGGGTTCCAATAAATCGACCCTTGACTACCTCGATCTCTCAGGCAAGGACTCCACCGTCCATTATTATAGGAATATCTATTCCGAGCGCAATCCCAGTACCGTGATGATGCTGGGCGACGTGGGCAACGACTGTCAGATATACGGTTCTCGTCTCTGGCTCGTCATCAACTGTTCGAACAAGGTGGAGGTGGCCCGTGCTGAGGATGCTGTCAGAATCGGAAAGGTAGACATCCCCAACTGTCGTTATGTGACATTCAAGGAAGGTTTTGCTTATGTCAGTTCGTATGTCAGTCCCGTCTATGGCGACGGGACCTCACCCTTGGGGATGGTCTACAAGGTGGATACCCTATCCTTGCAGAAGACCGACTCCTGTACCGTTGGCTATCAACCTGAGGAGATGGCTATCATCGGTACGAGACTCTATGTGGCCAACAGTGGTGGTTACCAGGGAATGACGGGTCAAGGCTACGAGAGTACCGTCAGCGTGGTGGATCTCGAAACCATGCAGGAAACCGACAGGATAGAAGTGGCTCCGAACCTGCACCACGTCAAGGCAGATAAATACAATCAACTCTGGGTAACGGCCCGTGGTAACTATACCAATGAGACGGGCAGTATCTGGTGGCTGACAAAAGGTGCTGACGGTAAGATGCAAGTAGGCGGACATCTGGATCAGCCCGTCAGCGACTTGTGTATCGTGGGTGATTCGCTTTATTTCTACGGTAGTCAGTGGAGCGAGGTGACGATGACGAACACCGTCACCTACGGCATTATTAATGTGCGCACTCATCAGATTATCAGCACAAGTCTCTCCAATGCCCCAGAGATCAGTAAGATCCGCATGCCCTACGGCATCATCGTCAACCCGTTGCATCGTGACTTCTACCTGATGGATGCAAAGAACTATGTATCCAGTGGTGAGTTGCTGCATTTCCTCCCGGACGGCACCTTCGACTGGAAGGTAAAGACAGGCGATATCCCTGCACACGCAGCGTTTTTTGTAAAGGTAAAAAAGTAAAAAGGTAAGAAAGTAAAAAGATAAGAAAGTAAGAAATGGGACTGGCAATAATGATTTGTGAGAAGATAGGTCTAAAGGCAAAGTGGTTTTTACCCTTTTACCTTTTTACCTTTTTACCTTTAAGTGCTCAGCGGATGGACAATGTAGCGGAGCATTCGAAATATATCCAGGCGGTGGATGAATACCGTCCGGCACCAGGGCAGTATGTCAATGACGTACCTGAATACGAGGAAGGCGACACAGAGGCAGACATGATTCGTAAATGCAATGAGAACCTTGCTGGCCTCGGGCCTATTGACTCACATCTGGTGGCTCTTGGCGGCTGGGGAGGCTATATCACCTTCCACTTCGACCATTCCATCGCCAATATCCCTGGTGAGCGTGATTTCGCCGTCTGGGGCAATGCCTATCAGGAGATGAGAAATCTCGTCTTCGGAGGTATGAATGAGGCTGGTGTAGTGATGGTGTCGAAAGATGTCAATGGCAACGGTCTGCCTGACGACCCCTGGTACGAGATCAGCGGCAGTTGTGATGTGGACAGCGTTGGAAAGGTCATCTACAACTATGAGGTCACTTACCGGCGGAACCCAATGGGTGACATTCCCTGGACGGACAATCGTGGTAACAAGGGTACCATCGACCGCAACCACTACCACACACAGGAATATTATCCCCAATGGCTGCCTGACAATCTGACTTTCCGAGGCACCCGTCTGCCCAATAATATGTATAATCTTTCCGACAAGGTGGATCAGGGATGGAGTCCCTACTACTATGTACTCGTCGGCTTCCGCTATGGCTATGCTGACAACCTGCCCAACTTCACCGACAATGCTGATGCTACCTCTTATAATTATGAGGGCTGTGGCATAGATATCAGTTGGGCTGTGGATGAGAACCGCCAACCTGTCCATCTCGACTTCATCGACTTTGTGCGAGTCTATACGGGACTTAACCAGAAATGTCCCCAGCCCGAATGGTGGGGTGAGACCTCCACGGAATTCGCTGGTGCCGAGGATATGCATTTGGAAGCCTCACTGACAGCCATCCATCAGGCCCAGGAGATGGCTCGCAAAGCCGATGTTAACGGAGACGGACAAATCACTGCCAGTGACATCACTGCCATCACCAATGTCATATTCGGCAAAACAGATAAAATCACTCCCGAAGCAGCTGATGTCAACGGCGATGGTAAAGTGACTGTGGCTGATATCATCATCGTAGTTAAGATAATCAATATTCAACATTATTAATAAACATGTTTCACTTTAAAACAAAACAGTTATGAAAACAAACAAATTTTTCGCACTCGCAGCCATCGTATGTGGCTTTGCAATGTCAATGACTTCTTGTAATGAGAAAGACAATCCTGTAGATGGTGAAAAGACCACTGCCACCATTGGTTTCGAGGGAGCAACTCTTAATGACCAGGGATTCTGGTGTGGTGAGGTTAATGACAATGGAATAGACAACGGATGGGGTGGAATGGCCTATCCCTGTATCTATAAAGAAAGCGGTGCAGAATTCAACACAACATTTAGTGTCACTTACTGGTCTGGCTATGCCATCTCTAACCGTACACAGACAGGTTTTGCATTTGGCGACTATACTCCTGAAGGAATGCCTGACCAGTTCAATAATGTCACTGGAAAGGCACATGGCGGCAAGAACTTCTGCGTAGTTCAGACCTATGGTGAGACCATCAACCTGAATGGTGCTACCGTTAAGGGTTTCTGGTATACTAACAGTAGTTATACCGCTGATGCATACGTTAATGGTGATGGTATGACACCTGGTAAGTTTGAGGCCGACGACTGGTTCAGGTGTGTACTCTATCCTACTCCAGTTGAGGGTGTTGGTGGTGCACGCTACGAGATCTACCTTGCAAAGGATGGCGACTATGTAAAGGACTGGCAGTATTGCGACCTTAGCAATGTGGATGCCTTCAAAAATATCAAGAGCATCTCATTCGCTTTCGAAGGCACTAAGGCCAACGACTGGGGTGTAACCACACCTGCCTATATCTGTATCGACGATATTGAAATCGAAAAGTAAAAAGACCTTGAAATACGTTAAGTTATTATTTCTGGTGACATTGTTCTCTGCCTGCAGAGGGGGCCAAACCTCCTCTGTGCAGGCCGAGGGCGACACCGTCACCTTCAAGTACGCCACCCAACTTACTGTCGTGAGACACAAAGGTTATGTGGTGGCGTCACTTCAAAACCCGTGGAAAGAGGGAATGACGCTACATCAGTATGTGCTCATTCCCTCTTCTGCCAGTTCGACGGATTTGCAATCCGCTGAAACCTTTGCACAAACAAACGGTTCCACCATCATCCGTACTCCCCTGCGCCGCTCTATGATCTTTACCACCGTCCACTGCGCCATGCTGATATCGTTCGACAAGCAAGACTGTATCTCAGGCGTGGCTGACCTGAAATATATCAAGATTCCGTGGATTCAAGAGCAGGTGAGAAAGGGTCGGATTGCCGACGTGGGTGATGGGCTCAGTCCTGTGGTAGAAAAAATCATCGACGAACATCCTGATGCTATCTTCCTATCGCCTTTTGAGAACAGTGGCGGCTACGGAAAACTTGAAGAGATAGACATCCCCCTTGTGGAGTGCGCCGAGTATATGGAAAAGACACCCTTAGGCCGTGCCGAATGGCTGCGTTTCTATGGCATGCTTTTCGGATGCGAGGAAAAAGCCGACAGCCTGTTTCAGGTCATCGACCAGAACTATAACCATCTGAAACAACTGGCTCAGATGACAGAGAAAAAGCCCACCGTGCTTGTTGATAAGGTAACAGGTAGTGTGTGGTATGTACCGGGTGGCCAGAGTACCATCGGACAGATGATACAGGATGCTGGCGGCAACTATCCATGGGCAAAGGACGAGCATAGCGGTTCCGTCTCCCTACCCTTTGAGGCTGTATTGGAAAAGGCTGGTGAGGCTGATGTATGGCTTTTCCGCTACAGCAGCGACCACGATATCACCTACCCAGAACTCAGTGCAGAGCATCATGGCTACAACCAGTTCCATGCTTTCCGCCAACGAAATGTCTATGGTTGTGATGTTGAACGCTCACAGTTCTATGAGGAATCACCCTTCCGTCCCGACTGGCTCCTCAACGACTTTATCCGCATCCTCCACCCCGAAACAGAAGGTCTCGAACCCCTCCGCTACTATAGGAAACTGCAATAAAACGTGTTATTTTTCACTAAGGGCTTTGTCAACGCTACCGGCATTGAGTAGGCGCTGTTGGGCTTCCTCATAACTCAGTCCGAGAGAGTCTTGAAGCATCCGCGTGCCACGATCCACGAGTTTGGCATTCGTCAATTGCATCTTTACCATCCGGTTGCCTTCAACCCTACCTAAACGGATCATCAACGAGGTAGAAATCATATTCAAAACCATCTTCTGAGCCGTTCCGCTCTTCATGCGACTGGAGCCCGTTACGAACTCCGGGCCAACAATCGTCTCAATGGAAAACTCTGACGCCTCAGCCAGAGGGGTGTTGGGATTACTGGTGATGCAACCTGTCAGCAGACCATTCTTTCGGGCTTCCCTCACGGCACCAATCACGTATGGTGTTGTGCCTGAGGCCGCAATGCCTATCACGGTGTCGTCTGTCGTCGGATGATAGGTCAGCACATCCTCCCAGCCCTTCCTTGCGATATCCTCCGCCTTCTCGACAGCATGGCGCAGGGCTTTTTCACCACCTGCGATAATACCTACCACCCATGTATCAGGTACACCGAAAGTGGGAGGTAGTTCGCTGGCATCTAAAACGCCCAAACGTCCGCTAGTGCCTGCACCGACATAAAATAGCCGACCACCCCGTTTCATTCTCGATTCTATGGCTTCTACCAATACCTGTATCTGTGGGATAACCTTTCGGACAGCCTCAGCCACCAGCGCATCCTCGTTGTTGATGTGCTGCAGGAGTTCGGCTACCGACATCTGTTCGAGATGGTCGTAGCGTGACGGCTGTTCTGTGATTCTATTGTCCACCGATGCAAAAGTACAAAGAATAATTCAACCGTCCAAGAAAAACGGGGAAAAGATTGACTATTCATTGAGATGCAGGCGCAGGCCGAATTCGATGGTTGGCGCAAGGGGGTGCTTCTTGTAATAGTGTTCAAGGGAAGTACCGTCATCAAAGTAATAGCCGAGAGAGGGCTCCAAATAGAAGCCGAGTTGGGGGATAAAGTTATACTCTGCACCTGCCGCTGCACTAACAGACCACTGCCAAGGTTTTTTGCTTGCAGAACCACCATCCACATCAGCACTCACACACTTCTCCAGCATCATAGCACCAGAGAGGTAGAACTGGAAATGATGGGTTGACCACAACTGCCAAGATACCCCAAGGGGAATACCAAGATAATGCAACTTTTGGTCAAATGTGGCACTCTCATAAAGTGGAATGCTGAATTCTGAATATAGATAGGTATAACTGATGCCGCTGTGCAGGGCGATACGAGGCGTCAACTGATAATTCAGGCTCACGCCAAAGCGTATCGGCAGGTGATGTTCTGATTTGTATTCTGTCAGGGTATAGGCATAGGATTTATCACCAACTTCATTTTGAGATTGATTACCATCAAAACGATTAATATCATCATACATAGAACTAGGATGATAGAGACGATCCGTACGCTGAGAGGTGTTGGCAGCAAGCAGTCCCCCAGAGGCATTCAGGCCCAAAGACCACTTGTTTTGGGTCTGTACGTCATTACTTTCTGCGATTGGCAGATTCTCCAACCATTCCGCTTTCTGTGCCAAATTAGCCGTTTGCTGAGGCTCGACAGATGATTGTTGGGATTCACTTATCATCTGTTGAGACTCATCGACAGCCTGTTTTGGTTCGTCAGGTGTCTGTAAGACTTCTGCAGGAGAGTCTGATTCTGGCAATACTTCTTCTGTCACTGTCTCGCTCTCAGCAACTGGCTGTTGATGACGGGCAAGGGCTAAGAGAGGTGCTTTTGTCTGAGGCTCCTGTTCCACAGGATTTGATTCTGCTAATGGCTGGGATACTGGTTTTTCTGGTAACTGCTGTTCAGAGAGTGGCTGCTGAGAGACAGCATTGGCCTGTTGAGGCTGCTCGCTATCATTGCCATTCTGAAAGACGAAGAACCCCACAAGCGCCAAGACGGCTGCTGCCACTGTCCAATACAAACGTTTGTTGGTAGTGGGCTTACGAACAGGCTCTGGCGAGAGACCCATCTGCTTGCAGATATCGTCCCACAGCCCTGGAGGAGGATCCATCTGATGATTCTCCAACTTGCGTCTCATGTCGTTTATCCAATCCTCTTTCATCATTTGCCGTTTATTATTTCCTTGATTCGCTTGGCTAATAGCCGTTTTGCATAATAGAATTGTGAACTTGAAGTGCTCTCTTTGATACCCAGCAGTCCTGCTATCTGCTTATGAGAGTAGCCTTCGAATACATAGAGGTTCACCACCGTTCGATAGCCGTCAGGCAGTTCGCTGATCAGTTGGTGCAGTTCTTCTGACGAGATCCGTTCCGACTGTGGCTCTGAGTCGTCCATCTGCTCCACGCCTTCTATCGCTTGCACCACGAAGAGCAGTCTTTTCTTCTCTCTCAGATAGGCGAGTGACTCGTTCACCACAATCCGTTTCATCCAGCCCCAAAGGGCTTCCTCACTTTGATAATTGATGGTCGGAATCGACGTGAATATCTTCACGAAACTGTTCTGCAACACATCCTTTGCATCATTTCTCACAGGCACATAACGGTAGCAGACCGATGATAACTCCTTGACATACATCTGATAGAGTTGACTCATCGCTCTCTGGTCTTTCTGCCGTATGCGCTCAACGAGTTGTTCGACCATTTTTATCCTTGTCTTCTACTTTAATAATCCAAAATTACGCAAATCTTGTATGGGATTGCTTTCTTTTTAGATTCTTTAACGCATTCTCATACAAGATTTAGCCAATTCCCGTATTATATTTGCAGAAAGAATTAAAAATGCAAACAAAACGAACAAGTATGAAAAAAAACATTTTCTTATGGATGGGCGCAATGATGCTCATGTTAAGCAGTTGTTCTACCAGCGACAGTATTACAGATTCTATTTCGCTTTCGAAGGTCTCGCATAGCGAGTGTGAAAACCATTCTCGGACACGTGGCGATGAGGATGATCCTTATGTAACAAAGCCTATGCTTAGACTGACATATAATGAGGCCGACCAGACCATCACGGGCGAGTACATTAATTATATGCTAAGTTGCGACTATACCGATGCTGGCATCAACATCGAGCAGGAAGCTGACGGCACGCTCGTGTTGAACCCTTG
>Ga0310696_10009878_pt1 | contig 11009 bp, 10 predicted proteins | sample AusTroGonzalo_MG_4_FD_203885 | JGI IMG/M metagenome (GOLD analysis project Ga0310696, IMG submission 203885) | Bovine rumen microbial communities from tropical cattle in Woodstock, Queensland, Australia - Gonzalo_02 (v2) (version 2) | ecosystem: Host-associated > Mammals > Digestive system >...
ATTTAAGATATTTCTTTAATCAAATGCCTAAAATAAAACAAATCAAAACGACTTTACCAAAAACAATTAACCAAGAAACATTTTTTTATTTAAAAATTAAAACAGATTTTGGTAATTTAGATTTTTTTCCGGAACAGGAAATTCGTTTTGCTCCACCTATTTTGGCTTATGATGAAACTTCCGGCCAGTTGCAAGTATTATTAAAAGAAAATAAAAAAGTTAAAATAAGTGGCCTTTTTAGCGGTAAAAAATGGTCTAAAACCATAAAAATATCAAATTAAATTAAAAATGTGGATAACTTTTTGACAAGGGTCTAAAATACCTTGTTTTTTTAAAAATTTTTAGATTTTTTGGGATACTTATCCACAAAATATTTAACAAAATCTAATTAGTCTTAATTTAAAATTATTACTAAAATATATTAGGTTTATTTCAGAAGTAAAATTGGCTCTTTTTTAAAACAAAAATAAGAGTTCTTATTTTAAAATCTAAATTAAGTTATCCACAAAAATTTTTACTTATCCACATAAAAATTGCTTGTTAATTGATTTTTTGTCAAGATTCCTTTAAAATGTGTGGATTTATCAAATAAAAGGGCCTTTTTGGCAAAAATTGTGGATAACTTTTATTTATTATTAAGATATTTTCTTAAAAATAAATTTTGCTATATTCGCTAGTTTTTGTATAATAAAATTACGGAGGATTTTTTATGAAAAAATCAGTTTTATTTTTAATGTTTTTTTGTGTGTTAATTTCCGGTTGTATTACTTCCGGCAAAAAAGAAAGCAATGTAGATGACAGATTTACCTTAAGTGCAATTTGCCCCGAACGTGCAGATGAAGACCGCTTGCGCAATCAAAGCGTGGAAGAAATTATAAAATCCCGCAAAATCCCCAGTGTGGATTTTGAATTTGATAGTATTGTTTTACTGCCTAGTGGGTATGAAGTTTTAGATAAAGTTGCCCAAATAATGACTTCTGACAGAAGATATAAACTCATTATTGAAGGTCACACTGACGAAGTAGGTACAGATGAATATAATGATTGGCTTTCCAGTGCGCGTGCAAATGCAATCAAAAGTTATTTAGTCAGCCGTGATGTTTATTCCGATTCCATTAAAACATATGGTTATGGCAAACATCATCCTTTAGTAAAATCAGATAGTCCCGAAGCCCGCGCCTGTAACAGACGCGTAAAATTTGTGCTGACTACCCGCCCTTGGGAAATGGTTTTCTAGTTTTTGCGGCGGCTTTTCGGTAAAATTCAATTTTTTCAAACTTTAGATACTTGGGGTTGCCGCCCCGCGTGGTAAATTTATAGTTTTTTGCGCCTATAGTTCAATGGATAGAGCGTCGGCCTCCGGAGCCGGAGATGTCGGTTCGACTCCGACTAGGCGCATTTTTACATTATTCTTTTTAAAAAACTTTATTAGATAAAATTAAAAATTTGTTAAAATATTTATATTAACTTATGAAAAATAATAAATTTCCTATTGTTTTATTGATTATTTTAGCCGTAATAACTCTATTGTCTTATCTTTTTACCGGTGATGTTAAAGTCTGGTGGATAGAAGCAACAAGTATGTTTGTTATAGTGGCTTTACTTGCCCTTACTTATAAAAAATTTAAATTTTCAAATTTGGCTTATTTTATTATTTTTATTTGGTGTTTAATGCAAATAATAGGTGCCTGTTATACTTTTGAAAATGTCCCTTTTGATTATGTAAATAATTTATTTGGATTTAAACGTAATAATTATGATAGATTTGCCCATTTTACCATTGGGGTAAGTTCTTTTTTGATAGCGGAATTTGTCTGGCGTAAAAAAATAGTTAAATCTATAAAATGGGCCGCCTTCTTTGGCTTGATATTTATAATGGCTCTTGCTAATCTTTGGGAGTTAATAGAATGGATTTATGCCGAAGCAGACGGCGGTGCGGCAGGGCTTGCTTTTCTTGGTTCGCAAGGGGATATTTGGGACGCGCAAAAAGATATGTTAATGGATACTCTTGGCGCAATTCTTGGCTGTTTTTTATTTTATATCAATTATAGAAAACAAAAATAAACTAGAACTTTATATCCAAAACTTCTTCGTTTTTGGCATCTTTATAATCAAAGTGCCACCACTCATTTGATATTGGCGAAAATCCTGCCTTTTTCATAACATCCTGTAAAGCAGTTCTGTTTTTAATAGCGGTAGGGGATATTTTTTCAGAGTTGACATAAGCACCCGAAAACTCCGAGAAAGTATCAAAATCCGTAGGCGTTAAAAAGGGCTGGCCTTGGCTATCGCAAGGGCCTAAGTCAACAGCCATACCTCTGCTATGATTTGAAACTTTTGCCAAATAGCCCGGTGTATCGGTGCTTTCCAGCATAATTTTCTGCACGCTTGCAGGTCTGTAACAATCGTATATACAAAAGTAAAAAGGTTCTTTTATTTCCAAAGCATATTCAACGGCTTTTACAAGGGCTTCTGCGGCCGGTTTTTTAAGATAGCATTTTGGTTTTTCATAAAGTTGTTTATCTGTAAAATTATCAGTAGTTGCATATCTTATATCTAAAAATACTTTTATAGGTAAAGTCTCAATATCAACCAAATCTTTTTGGGCAAAAGCAGGATCTTCCTGAGGGATCATTTCTTCTTCTTCAGCGATTTGATTTTCATTTTCTACTAGAGATTCTTCTTCAGAAATAGTTTCTTCCTCAGTATAATCATTTACCTCTTCAACAGAAGTTTCTGTTTGTTCTGTCAATTCAATAGGTTCTTGCTCTAAAAACATAGGGGGAAGTTCTTCTTTTAAAAGCGATTTTTCTTTTTCCGGTAAAACAGGGGGGATTTCTTCTGTTTTTAAAAGCATTTGTTCGTTAGTAATGTTTTTATTTTTACTAACGAAAGGGGTCCAGTCAAAATTATATTTTTGTTCAATAAAAAACATTGCCCCAAGACAAACAACAATATAGGCAACCATTGTATATATTACTTTTTTCATAATTTCTATTTTATATTATCTTACACAAGATTGTAAAGCGCAAAAAATATAAGGTATAATATCATAAAGGTTGTATTATAATAAAAACAGGCGGTTAAGAAATGCAATTAAGTAATTTATCAAAAATTATTGGCGATTCGCCAACCTTAAAATTAAATGCAAAAGCAGCAGCATTAAAAAAAGCAGGGGAGCCTATTGTCCACTTAGGCGGCGGCGAACCTGTTGAACTTGCTCCTAAAGGAGCAGTTGAAGCAATGCTCAAAAAAGTGCAAAGCGGTAAAATAAAATATTCTCCGGCAAGCGGTTTGCCCGAATTAAAAGAAGCCGTTTGTGAATATACAAAAGAGCAATACGGCAAAGAAATTACCAAAGAAAATGTTATTATTACCGGCGGTGCAAAACAAGCAATTTACAATTTTCTTTTATGTGCGGTTAATCCTGGTGATGAAGTAGTATTTTCCGCTCCCTATTGGGTAAGTTATCCTGAAATGGTCAAACTTGTCGGCGGGGTTCCGGTGGTTGTTCGCCCTAAAGAAGGCATTAAAGTTACTATTGAAGAAATTAAGACCGCAATTACGCCTAAAACAAAAGCCATAATGTTTAACAGCCCGAACAATCCTTCCGGCGTTTTATTTGAAGCAGAGTTTATTAAAGATTTAGTTGAACTTTGCGAAGAAAAAAATATTTGGCTTATGACAGATGATATTTATCATCAACTTGTTTTCGGCGGTAAAAAAGCACCAAGTCCCTATGCTTATGCCAAAAATCCTGATAATATTGTCGTTATTAACGGCGTATCAAAATTATATGGTTTAACCGGACTTAGAATCGGCTGGGGCGTTAGTACCAATACCGAAATGATTAAAGCCATGGGCCGCATGCAGGCACAAACAACTTCCTGCACAAGCGACCTTAGCCAAGTAGGTGCTTTGGCTGCTTTAAAAGAAGATAAAGATTTTATCAAAACTCTTCAAAAGACTCTTGAAACAAACAGAGATATTTTGATTAACGAGTTAAAACAGATTCCCAATATAAAAATAAACATTTCAGACGGCACTTTCTATTGCTTGGTTGATTTTAGTTATTACAATAAAAGTTCGCTTGAAATGTCTGCTTTCTTACTGGAAAAGGTCTTGGTTGCCACAATGCCAAGTGCACCTTTTGGCATTGACGGCTATTTAAGAATAAGTTATTGCGCCGGTAAAGAAAATATTATGGAAGGTATCAAGAGAATTAAATGGGCTCTTGATAAAAACGCCACAGGCGAATTAAAGATTGGTAATAAGATTATAAAGAAGGAATGGTAAACTATGATTAAAATTGATCCAAATGCCCTTAAAAGCGAATACGCTTTTGAAAATGTGGGCTTAAAAACAAATAAAACAATTTATTGGAATCTTACAAGTGAAGCACTTGCCGAAGAATCCTTAAAAAGAGGGGAAGGCAATATAACTTATGGTGGTGCTTTATGTGTTGAAACTGGTAAATTAACCGGTCGTGCACCCAATGATAGATTCTTTGTTGAAACCGAAGAAACCAAAAATACTATTTGGTGGCATAAAGGCAATAAAGGTATCAGCGAAGAAAACTTTGAAAAACTCTTCAAAAAAGCACAAAAATATGTTGAAGATAAAGATTTATTCGTCAGAGATGCTTATGTCGGTGCGGCAAAAAACTCTCGCCTTGCTATCCGTGTAATAAACGAATATGCTTGGCATAATATTTTTGCCCGCAATATGTTTATTGAACCCTCTAGGGAAGAAATTACAAAAATTATTCCGGAGTTCACGGTTGTTTTCTTGCCGGGTTTAAAAGCCGACCCCGCAACCGATGGCACCGCAAGCGAAACTGCAATTGAAATTAACTTTAAAAAGAAACTTGTCATAATTGCCGGTTCTGCTTATGCAGGCGAATCTAAAAAAGCAATTTTTACCGTTATGAATTACCTTTTACCGCAAAGAGGTATTATGACAATGCACTGCTCCGCCAATGTCGGCGATAAAGGTGATAGTGCAATTTTCTTTGGTCTTTCCGGTACAGGTAAAACCACTCTTTCCGCTGATCCTAACAGAGGTTTAATCGGCGATGATGAACACGGCTGGGACGCAGAAGGCGTTTTCAATTTTGAAGGTGGCTGCTATGCTAAAGTTATCAAACTTTCAAAAGAAGCCGAACCTAAAATCTATTCCACCACACACCGCTTTGGTACCTTATTGGAAAATGTGGTTTTTGACCCTATTACCCGCAAATTAGATTTGGATAGCGCCGCTTTAACCGAAAATACCCGTGCAAGTTATCCTTTAACATTTATTGATAATGCTGTGCCCGGTGCAAAAGGCCCGCATCCCAAAAATATTATTTTCTTAACTTATGATGCTTTCGGCGTTTTGCCGCCGCTTTCAAAACTTTCCAAAGAACAGGCAATGTATCACTTTATTAGCGGTTATACAGCAAAAGTAGCAGGCACGGAAAAAGGTGTAAAAGAACCCCAAACAACTTTCAGCACATGTTTTGGCGGGCCTTTTATGGCTTTGCATCCTTCAACCTATGCCCACTTGCTTAAAGAAAGAATTGAAAAGTATAATGTAAATTGCTGGCTTGTTAACACCGGTTTAGTTGGCGGGCCTTATGGTATCGGCTCAAGAATCAGTATCAAACATACAAGAGCCTTGCTAAATGCCGCTTTACATGGTAAACTAGATAATGTAAAATTTGTAAAAGATGATGTATTTGGATTTGAAATCCCTACCGAGTGCGAAGGTGTAGATGCTTCCATCTTACAACCCGCAAACACTTGGAAAGACAAAGAAGAATACTATAAAAAATACAAAGAATTAGCGGCAGCCTTCGTTAAAAACTTTGAAAAGTTTCAAGATGGTTGCTCACAAGATATTTTAGACGCAGCACCAAAAATTGATTGCTTAGTTTAGGATATTTGAAAATATAAAAATAAAAATATAGGAGAAAAATACTATGGCAAAAGCAAATGCAAAATTTATGACACCCTTAACCCCGAGCGCAGAACTCTCAAAGGTTACAGGAACAAATCCCTTACCGAGAACAGAAGTCGTTAAAAAAGTTTGGGCTTATATTAAAAAGAACAACTTGCAAGATAGCAACAACAAACGCAATATTAACGCAGATTCCGTTTTGAAACCGATTTTCGGCGGTAAAAACCAAGTTAATATGTTTGAAATGACTTCTCTTATCAGCAAACATCTTAAATAAGATTAAGTGTCGTAAATAAAAAAGCCTCTTCTTTTTAGAAGGGGCTTTTTTAATGTAATTTTTATTATTTTAGTAAACTCTTGCCAAAGCCTAAAATATCATATATACTTTGTATATACTATAAAAGTATAATCATAAAATTTGTTGTATAAATAAAGTGAGGAGTTAAATTTATGTTTAACAAAAATAAGAAAGCAGGAAAAATAAAGGGTTTTACCCTTATAGAATTGCTTGTTGTTATGTTAATAATAAGTGTTGTAGGGGCAATATCAATACCTTTGTATATGCATGCGATGGAAAAAAGCCGTGCAAGCGAACCTATAAGTTTGCTTAACACCATAGCAAATGCCGAACAAAGGTATAAAATAGCGAAACAGGAATATACGGACCAACTTCCGGATTTGGATATACATATAGAGCCATATACGCAGGGTAATATGACGCCCAGCACCTTTGATACAGAGTATTTTGATTTTACTCTTGAACAGGAAAAAGCAATTGCAGTTCGTAAAGAGGGGGCAGATTATACACTTGCGGTAGATTATGAATCCGGCGAAGTTACTTGTGCTCCCGGGGAAAGCAGAATATGCACTTCTTTAAATTTAAAAGCAGGGGAAGGAAGCACAACCCAAGAAGAAGTTTCTAATCAACCTCAGTGGGGAGAATGTCCGGAAAGTCTTTCTGACAGCGCTATTGGAGCAAATCATACTTTTCCTGGAACAACTTGTGATATTTATGGTTCCAGGTATGATTCAAATGGCTTACCCTGTTATATTATGTTTAGATATTGGTCTAATAAAGAATGTCTGATAGATGATCAAGGTAATGTCTTAATGATGAATATTACACAATGCACTTCTTATGATGATGATTGCGAAGACCTTTTTGACCTTGACATGTCGGAATATTACCTTGGCTATAGTAAAGTAACTTGTGAGAGAGATGAAAATTCAGAATGTGTAAGATATACCGGCAGAGAAGAATTTTCAGATGTAACAGGAGACCATTTAGATGAAAATACTTGGGAGTGGGTAGATACCGAATATACATTAAAAACTTGTAGTGAAGAACATATTAACCAAGAAGATGGAACATGTTTGGAGTATGATGCTATTTATAGACGCAGCGGTTCAAATAATATAGCCGAATGTATTAATATATTGCCGGATGGTACTTGTGATTCTTGGTATGTTAGTAATTCGGAAAATGGATATAGTTGTTATAGTTATGGTTCTACTCCGGAATGGTGTGCAAATCCTTGTTATAATAATCCGGGAGGTTATGATTGTTGTATGTATAATCCTTCATATCCGGGATGTGATCCTTGTATGTATGATCCTATGATGTGTGGAGGAGGAATGTATTCTCCTGAATGTGATATGGACCCCGGTTCTTATGAGTGTTGTATGTATTATCCTTCGCATTGGTCTTGTGGCGGTATGGGTAACCCTTGCGATTGGGACGGCATGTCTTGGGGTGAAAACAGAAGTTATGAATGTTGCAGTTATGATGCCTACTATGATTATGAAGGTTGCCGCTGGTATAGGTGCGATTACTGGGGCGAATGTTGGTAAAATAGTTTAATTCTTACATAAAAGCCCCTGCTTATCTTAAAGTGGGGGCTTTTTAACGGGCAAAACTCTTGACCTAGAGCAAGTGATTTGCTAACATTTAATTATAGGTATGACAGATATTTCGGATATAAAACTAAAAATAAATCTTGATAATATTTTTCTTATAAAAGACAATATTACCAAAAAAGAACTGGTAGAAAAGTTAGTTCATTCTATTTGTGATAAAAATCCTTCCCTTGATGCCGGCGAGATGCTCGCCGCTGTCTTAAAAAGGGAAGAAGGCATAAGCACGACTTTGGAAAGTGCTTTAAGTATTCCCCATGCAAGGGTTGAAGATTTGGATGCTTTCCTTGGTGCTTTTGCCGTTATGACATCTCCGATAGAAGATGACTATGGTTTGCCGATAAAGGTAATGTTCTTATTCTTTTCTCCGGCGGGGCAGCCTTATTTTGCCCAGCATTTAAAATTGCTTGCTCGTTTATCTGAGAAGTTTACACCGGAATTTGTGCAAGAACTTACCACCTGCACTACCCCACAAGAAATTGCTAAAAAAGTTAATTTATAATTATGATACAAGATCCGTTAAAAACACAATTTAAAGTTAAAGGAGTTGTGGTAATAACCACAGCCATGCTTACTTTTATAACCGCTTGGCAGGCCGCTTCTATTGTTTTATGCGACTTTGCTTCAAGCGCATTTTACGCAGGCGGTATCGCTATGAAGGCTTTTGGTCCTGCTTTCCCTTGGTATATTTTAGGGGTTATGCTTTTTGCTGGCCTTTTGATGATGATGTATATAGAATCCTGCTCTATGTTCACAAGAGGGGGCGTTTTTCCCGTCGTTAATGCCGGCCTTGGCGAAAATGCCGCAAAAGCCGCTGCTGCCGCTATTTTATTTGATTTTACCTTGACAGGTCCTATCAGCGGTTTATCAGCCGGGCATTATTTATCAGGCCTAATTAACTCTGTTTTAAAAGCAATACACTTGCCTTTTGCTTTGCCTAATGAAACGGTTGCCGTCGTTTTTGCTTTGCTTGTTACTTTATACTTTTGGTATCAAAATGTTAAAGGTATAGAAGACTCAAGCGATAAAAGCAGAAAAATTATCCGCTTTTCAATGGTAATATGTCTTATATTATTTGTTTGGGCAATTATTACTTTGATAATGAGAGGACATATAACCCTTCCGCCGATAAAACCTCACTTAAATGAAAACTCTTTAGGTTGGGCCAGCAATTTTACCTTTATGCAAAAAATCGGGTTCTTAGGCGTTTTAGTGGCACTTGGGCACTCTGTTTTGGCTTTGAGCGGTCTTGAAACTTTTGCACAGGTGTTTAGGGAAATTGAATATCCCAAAATCCAAAATCTTAAAAAAGCGGCTTTAATCGTTTTCTTATTTGCTTTACTTTTCACGGGTGGTTTAACTTTTCTTTCTTCTTTAATTATTCCGCCGGAATTGATTGAAAGCCAGTATCACGATAATTTGCTTGCCGGTTTAGCAATGCACTTAAGTGGACCTAATTTCTTAAAGCTTATTATGCAAGGCGCGGTTGTGCTTGCCGGTGTAGCAATGCTTGCAGGTGCGGTTAATACTTCTATTATCGGTGCAAACGGCATTATGAACCGCGTAGCCGAAACAGGTATTTTGACCGATTGGTTCAGAAAAATCCATAAAAAATACGGCACAACTTACCATATTATCAATATGATTTGTTTTATGCAGGTCGGTGTCATTTTATTATCCGGCGGTCAACTTTCTCTAATCGGCCAGGCTTATGCCTTTGGCGTTTTGTGGAGTTTCGTTTTGGAAATGAGTTCTCTTGTTATTTTGCGTTTTAAAAACCGCGAGCAAAAACGCGGCTTTATGATGCCGTTTAATAAAAAAATCGGACATTATTATATACCTATCGGCGGTGCTTTTGTGGTGGTTGCTGTTGTCCTTTTAGCCGTGGTTAATCTTTTTACGAAGAAAGTGGCAACAATTGCAGGGTTTTCTTTTGCGGCTTTATTTTTCTTGATTTTCCATATATCTCAAAGGATAAATGCTAAAAAAGCAAATGATATTTTTGAAGAAGGCCACAGAGAAAAACTTAATCAATCCGAAGTGGAAAATCTTTCAAAAGCAATGGAAGATATTGTAGGGGATAAAAGAATTCTTGTCCCTGTTAAAAATCCGGAAAATTTATATCATTTGGAAGAAGTCTTGAAAAATGTGAACGATGAAGATACGGAAATTATAGTTCTTTATGCAAAACCTTTGGATGCTTGGAGTGTAGGTAAAACCCGCCAGTCCAATAATGTAGATGAGCAGGAACTTTTTACAAAAGTTATTTTAATTGCGGAAAAATATGGTCTAACGGTACATCCTCTTTTAGTTAAATGTAATGATTATTCTTATGCTGTTGCACAAGTTGCTTTGGCAGCAAAAGTCAAAGAAATTATTATGGGAGTTTCAGGCTCTTATGGTGCAAATGATCAACTTGAAAGACTTGTTATGGCTTGGGGTGCGGTGCAGCAAAGCAGGAATTTAGAACAAAAGGAAAGCGAAAAAATTTCCGTTACGGCAAAAATTGTTTGGGAGGGTAGGGAAGTTTCCTATAAATTCTAAAAATGGCTATTTTAAATATTTGTAAATACGGCAAGGAAATTTTAAGGACACAAACCGAAAGAATAAATTTTAATTTAATGGCAAAAAAACTGCCTAAAATTATAAATGATATGACGCAAACCTGCCTTGCTTTTAACGGCGTAGGTCTTGCGGCAACGCAGGTAGGTTTGGATATTTCCCTTGCCGTAGTTTTGTTACCTCAGGAAGAAGAAGGTACTTATAAAAGATATGTTTTAATTAACCCCGAGATTTCAAATAGGGAAGGGTCTGTTTTAAGCAGTGAAGGTTGCCTTTCTTTCCCGGGGCTTAATGTGCAGGTTCCAAGAGCAAAAAAAGTTAAGGTTAAATATCTTAATGAAAAGGGGTTGCCCGTTGAACTTAATGCCGAAGGTTTTTTGGCCATAATTTTACAACACGAAATTGATCACCTTGAAGGCAGAGTTTTTATTGATAGAGTTTTACCGAAAGATTTACCCAAAGTTCAAGCCGACCTTGAAAAATTATCAAAAGAATGGTAATTTTTATAAAACAAGGAGTTAATATGAAAAGTATTAGGTTATTTGCAGTAGTAAGTCTAATAGTTTTTTTATTTACAGCATGTAGTTCTAAGC
>Ga0310696_10009880_pt1 | contig 11009 bp, 8 predicted proteins | sample AusTroGonzalo_MG_4_FD_203885 | JGI IMG/M metagenome (GOLD analysis project Ga0310696, IMG submission 203885) | Bovine rumen microbial communities from tropical cattle in Woodstock, Queensland, Australia - Gonzalo_02 (v2) (version 2) | ecosystem: Host-associated > Mammals > Digestive system >...
CGCTCTCCACCAGGGGTCCGAACAGATCCCAGGATTCGTCCATGCCCACGTAGACGAGGTCGGAGTCGAAGAGGCCGACGATCATGAACGGGATCGCAACCAGCGATTCGATCTCCATGCCCCTTCCGGAATGCTGGAAGAGGTAGCTGAACGCCGTGGACGGATCGTTGATCAGGAACGGAAGCTCTATCAGCAGGCACACGCCGGCGGTTATAATCAGATAGAGGAAGAATCCCTTCCAGTCCTTCCCGGCCAGGAACGGTATGAGCAGCACCGGCAGCAGGAACACCGGGTAGATCTTCGTCATTATCCCCAATGCCAGCAGGATGAAGGCGGGTACGTACTTCCTATCGAGATAGAACAGGAGGCACAGCACCACGAAGACGGTGGTGATGGTGTCGTTCCTGGCGATGAAGAAGTTGTTGACCCCGATGATCAGCAGGAGGAAGGTGACGTACACGTATTTGTGGTCGAGACCCACCCTGTCGCAGAATCTGAACAGCCCCCAGATGGCCAGCAGGGAGAATAGGTAAGTGAATATCGAGAACCCGTAATGGAAGGCGACCTCCCCGGGCGTGAAGAAGTACGGTATCAGGTATATCACGAAGGAGAACGGGGGATACGCGGTATCGAAGTCCACGTAGGGGACGAGACCGTCCATGATGTCCCTGGCGTGCTCCCAGTAGAAGTAGACGTCGTACCAGGCGTAGTTGTTGCCCACCACGCCGTTCATGATATCCGAGAGCAGTATTATGAAGAGATACAGGACGGTGTACAGGATGAGGAACGCTTTGTCGGGGTTCCTCCTCGCCCATTCCGCTGCGGATCCTCCGGATACCATGCTTTCAGCATCCTTTGCGGATGTTATAATGATTCTGACTCCTCGGCGGCCTTTCCGCGCATGTACCTGGTGAGTAGGTGCATTCCGAATCCGAGCACCACACCCGCGGCGACGGCGATGATGCACGGTACGAGGTAATCCTCACCGGGCTCCATATCCTGGACGGCCTGCACAGCCACGGTCACGACGGAACCGAGCGTGAGCCCGAATATCACGCAGTAGGTGGATTTCCTGTTGTTCCTGAAGAAGTGGTCCATGATCTTGGCGAACAGGAGGACGGCCAGGATTGCACCCAGCGCGAGGGGCAGGATGGAACCGAACTCCAGGTTCCCGACGGCATCGACGACAGAAGAGAAGAGACCTAGCGCCAGAAGGATGGTCGAACCGCTGATCCCGGGGGATATTGCGCATACGGCGTAGATCATACCGGCGAAGAACATGGCGACGGCCCCTGTGTCGCCCTCAGTTCCTAGGTCCTGCATCCCGATGAAGAGGATGGCCATCATGATCGCGAACCCCGCGATAACCGCGATGATGTTCGCGGAGGTGGGCCTCTGGCCGTCGTCCGCCTCCTTCCAGATGTCAGGGAGCTGTATGAAAATCAGGACTGCGAAGAAGAACATCAGAGGTATCCTGTGGTCCTCGATGAGGAAATCCAACCCCTTGGAGCAGAGGATGACCCCTATGACGCCCCCGATCCCGAGGGTGAGGAGCCAGAAGAAGTCAGGCTTCAGGTACGTCCTCAGCTTGGAGACGTCGCGTATAAGCCTCTCATATACGCCGAAGAGCACGGCTATGGTGGCGCCGCTGGCGCCCGGGAGTATCATGAATATCCCCATGATCGCGCCCACGAGGGCGTTCCTCACCGATTCTCCGGCATTCATGGCCTCTGGATGGCCTGACCGCTATAATAGAGTGGTGTCCGAAGCGCGTGTGCGCACGCATATATACGAGTCGTCCGTACGTAGGTACGGTAATCATGGCAGGAACCTGCACCGTAGTCATCCCCACATACAACGAAGAGATCAATGCGCCTAACATGGCGAAGGCCATCAGGGAACAGTATCCCGAGTTCCGCATAATGTTCATGGATGACAACTCCACCGACCGCTCCAAGCAGTTCATCGACGAGCTGAACGACCCCCTGACCAAGATGGTCGTCAGGAAACCGGAGGAGAGGGGACTGGCCGCCAGCGTCTTCCAGGGTATCACGGAATGCGGCACTGATTACTTCATGACCGTGGACTGCGATTTCCAGCACCCCCTCAGCACCCTCAAGGGAATGTACGAGAAGCTGGAGAACGGTGCGGACCTGGTGATCGGTACGAGGGACGACAGGACCGCCATGGGATTCAAGCGCTGGTTCGGTTCCTGGTGCTTCACCATATTCGCCAACATGTTCCTCCTGTGGCACGGCAAGCCCAGGTCCAAGGACAACATGAGCGGCCTCATCGCCGGAAGGACGGACGTCTGGGTACCCGTCATCAAGGATAACTACGACAAGCTCGAGCTGCAGGGATGGAAGGTCCTCCTCGACCTGCTCAGGTGGGGCCCCAAGGACGTCAAGATCGCCGAGGAGCACTACATCTTCGAGAAGAGGGAGGTCGGGGAGTCGCACATCAGCCCCAAGGTCCCCATGATGACGTTCCATCAGTGCGGATGCGTCGGAAGGTTCCTCGCGAAGGTCTACGCCAAGCTGAAGGGCATCGATTACTTCTACGACGACTGATCAGAGCGTCCCGATGTATTTTCTGAAGAGCTCGGTGAACCTCTTCATCTCCTCCGGGCGGATGTCCCCGATGTTCGCTATGCGGAACGTGGGCGCATCGCTCAGTTTCCCGGGATAGATGGTGAATCCGTGCTCGCGGGCGTAGTCATGCATCGCGTCGAAGCTGTAATTCGGACTTCTGGGGTCCATTATCGTTACGATCAGGTGCGACTGCTCGGATTCGGGGACCGGCATCTCCAGTCCCAGGTCCCTCACCGCTTCCAACAGCACGTTCCAGCATGCCGTGTAGCGGGCATATCTCCCCTCGATGGTCTCGATCTTGGTCTCGAGGATCGCCTGCCTGAGGGCGTAGGCGGTCTGCACCGGGGGCGTGAACCTCATCTGGTTGTTCTTGATGAAGTAGTGGTGCTGGTCGTAGATGTTCAGGTAGTAGTTGCGCATGGGGTAGTCCTTGATGGATTCCAGCGCCTCCTTCCTGCAGAAGACGAAAGCGATACCGGCCATCCCCTGGATGTTCTTGTTGGAGGTGGATGCCATGAAGTCGATGCAGTCCCTGTCCATGTCGATGGGAACTGCGGCGAACGCGCTGACGGCATCCACGATGGTGACGATGCCGTGGTCGTGGCAGAACCTGCATATCTCCGGGACTGGGTTGAGGATACCGGTGGTGGTCTCGTGGTATACGATGGCCATATGGGTGTACTTCCCGTCCGTGAGGGCCTTCTCCAGAGCCGGGATGTCGAGCCTGCTGATGCCGTCGCCCTTGAAGACGTCGTAGCCGAGCCCGTATATGGACGCCATCTTTGCCATGCGCTTTCCGTATGCACCGTTGTCGACTATCAGGAGCTTCCCGTCGTCGGGGACGCACGAGGAGATCATGGCCTCGTCGGCCGCGGTCCCGGATCCTCCGAAGAGGACGGTCTCGACACTTCCGGGAGCCCCCACCATGAGGGACAGCTCCCTGGAGATCCATCCCATGATGTCCCCGAACTCGTTCTCCCTGGGGCAGATGTCCGCCTGGACCTGGGCGTACTTGACGCTGTCGGTGGTCGTGGCGGGCCCGGGGTTCAGCAGGACCTCGCGGCGTATGCCGCGGATGGATTCGTTCTCGACGATGTGGGGGTAGATCAGCTCCAGGGCCCTCTTGAGATGGTTGGCGTCGTCGATCTCGCACCAGGTGTAGTAGTTTACCTTGCGAACGGCTATGGCGTGTCCTCCGGACGAGACCCCGCTCATCGCCACCTCGTACTCCATCTTGGGGCAGTCGTGCCTGTGGTATTCCATGTAATCCACCATCAGGCCGAGGGTCTCCTTGGTGAGCTTGGTGATCCCGACGAGCTCCGAGAACACGGATTCCAGGTCGCTCTTGTTCTTCGAGTGCCTGACGAGGTTCTCCTCCCCGTCGACCTGCAGGTAGACCTCGTCTCCCGAGTCGGTCCTCCCGGACGAGAGTATGACGTCCCTGCGGGGATCGTTGATCAGGACGTTCAGTCCTATGGAGTCGTAAAGCAGGTCGGATTCGAGCAGCAGGAAGTCCCCTTCGACCAGAGGGGCGCACGCCGCGAGGGTGCCCATGCTTCCCGTGTCCTTGTACGAGGGGTTATGTGCCAGCTTGATGCAGGGATATCTCTTGGCGAGCTCCTCGTAGTATTCCCTGTGGTGTCCCGTGCCGATGATTATCTCCTCGATCCCGGCGCCGATCAGCTTCCTGACCGACTGTTCCACCATGGGCGTCCCCCCGATCTCGAGGAACCCTTTGGGCATGTCTTTCGTCTGCTCTCCGAGTCTGGAACCCAGACCTCCGGCCATAATGACTGCTTGAGCTATCATCTCAGATGCTTCCTATGTTCTTCATCAGGGCGTCCTTGTTCTCCCTGGGTGTGGACTTGGGCCTTCCCAGGTCTTTTCTGTTGCCGCGGTGGACCATAACCTGCAGGAATACAGGTCCCTCCCCGCATTCCAGGGCCTTGTCCAGCTCCTCGGCGGTCTTCACTGTGAAGACGTTCCTGTAGCCCATGGACCGGGCTATGCCGTGGATGTCTATCTCCCTGGATGTGGTCGGCTGTCCGCCCACGGAATCGTGGACGCCGTTGTTGATCATGATGTGCACGAGGTTCCTGGGAGCCTCGGTGGCGATGGTGGACATCCCGCCCATGTGCATGATGACCGCACCGTCGCCGTCTATGCAGACGACCCTGCGGCCGGGCGTGTTCAGCGCTATTCCGAGCGCTATCTGCGAGGAGTGTCCCATGGAACCGACGGTCAGGAAGTCGCTGCCGTGAGGCTCCCCGTTCCTGTCCCTTATCTCGTAGAGCTCCCTGGACGCCATCCCGGTGGTGGAGACGAATATCGATCCCTTCTCCTTCTCGGCGATTATCCCTATGGCCTCCTCGCGGGACATCTGGAAAGGCTGCTCTTCCGCCTTCTTCTGGGGCCTGTACTCGCTGAAGGTGTCCTTCCTGACCACTATGGCGCAGGGGGATCCCTTCTTCTCGAGATGCTCCCTGCATCTCGCGAGCACCGCGGCGCAGTCCTCCTCGTTGTCGGGGAGCACCGCATAGGGTATCCCCATGGTCTCCAGGAGCGTGCAGGTGACCTTCCCCTGCTTGACATGCTGGGGCTCGTCGTGTACACCGGGCTCCCCGCGCCATCCTATGACCAGGACCATCGGTATGTTGTAGACGTCCTCGTCGGCCAATGACAGCAGGGGGTTGGTGGCGTTGCCCATGCCCGAGTTCTGCATGTAGACCATCGGCACCTTCCCGGTGGCCAGATGGTATCCGGCCGCTAGGCCGACTGCGCATCCCTCGTTCGCGGCGATGATGTTCCTGTCGTCGGGGACGTTGTCCTTGAGGTATGCGCAGAGATGCTTCAGCAGGGAATCCGGGACGCCGGTGAAGAAGCCGACGCCCATGTCCGTCAGTCTGTCGTAGAAGAACGAGGGAGAGATCATTGTATCACTTCGGGTCCGGTATGAGTCCGAGGATCTCCTTGATGGGCATGCAGAGGCTGTCGGCCTCCAGGGACCTCTCGTTCTCCAGGATGCAGTTGGCCACCTTGACCATGGCGGGGTACGAGGCCCTCAGCATGTGGTTGGCGTAGATGATGATGTTGGCGCCCCATTCCTGGAACTCCTTCTCCTTGAACTGGTTGTAGGTCGTGGGGACGAGGACGATAGGGATGTTTGCATATTCCCTGCGGAACCTCTGGCAGAACTCCTTGATGTCCATCCCGGACTTCTCCTTGCTGTGGATCATTATGCCGTCCGCCCCGGCGCCGATGTAGGCCCTCGCACGTTCCAGGGCCTCGTCCACGGTGTGGCCTGCGATGAGGCTCTCCAGGCGGGCTATTATCATGAAGTCCTTGGTGATCTGGGCGTTCTTCCCGGCGCGGATCTTGTCGCAGAACTCTTCGATGGGCGCCAGGGTCTGCTGGACCGATGTGCCGTACAGCGAGTTCTTCTTCAGGCCGGTCTTGTCCTCGATGATGACCGCGGAAATGCCGTTGCGCTCCAGCGTGCGCACCGTGAACACGAAGTGCTCCGGCTTACCGCCGGTGTCCCCGTCGTAGATGAGGGGCTTGGTGGTGCACTCAAGGATGTTGGTGAGGTCCTGGAGACGGGTGGTGAGGTCCACGGCCTCGATGTCGGGCTTCCCCTTGCTGGTGGAATCCGTGAGGCTGGAGGACCACATTCCGTCGAAGTAGTGCAACCCGTCCTCCTTCTCTATCTCGGCATGCTCCACGATGAGCCCGGAGATACCCGAATGGACCTCCATTATCCTCACGATGGGCTTGGCATCCAGGAGCCTCCTGAGTGCCTGCAGCCTGAGCTCCGGCGTGGTGCCGAACTCGCGCCTGTTCGTGCTTATGACCGATGAGTTTATCCCGTGCGTGTAGGGGATGTCGACTACCTCCCCTCCCCATTCCCTGAGGATCTCCACGGTCCTGTCCCTGACCTTGCTGAGCGAGTTGCTGGTCCAGTCGTCGCCGTGCACGACGTACCTGGGCTTGATGCGGCGGAGGTTGTCCTCCCCGCACCAGTCATCCTGGGCCATGACCTCGGTCACCCCCTTGATGTTGCTGATTATGACCTCCCTCTGCTCGTAGTTGAGGTACGGAGGATGCTCGCGGGATACGATAGCCTTGTCCGTGAGGAGTCCGACTACGACGTCTCCGAGCTTTGCGGCTTCATTGATGATTTTGAGGTTACCGGGGTGTACGACATCCCCGACCATCGTGACATAAGCAAGGTCTCTTCCCATGGTGAACACGCGTTGATTCTCGAATGGCACCCTATAATATATCGTTTTAGGACGCGCGCGGGACCGAGGGGCCAGACCCCATGGCTGTCCCAATGGTTTTATTGCGGGGATACCATCGGTCAGCAGGAAGGTCGATGCGATGTTAAGGGATATGGACAGGGTCAGGAAGGTGGAGATCCTATTCATAGTCCTTCTCGGGGTCGCATTCCTGGGATACCTCATAGCCATCTGGTGCCTCGACATCGAGACGGAGGTCATGCGCGACCGTTTCTGGAAGGATGTCGAGCCGATATTCAATGGGGAGGTCCCGATCATAGAGTATCCTCCGCTCTCGCTGGTGTTCTTCTGCATACCCCGCATCTTCTTCTCGGATCCGTTCAGTTACAATGTCGGATACGTGATCATGATATACGCCATCACCGTGGCCGGACTGGTCCTGGTGAGGCGCACAGCAGAGGAGCTGAAGGTCAACCAGGTCTGGACCATGACCGTCTACAGCGTCCTGATCGCGCTGATGCTGGAGTATGTGGCCGACCGTTACGACATCATCCCTGCGGTGATGACCATCGGGGCGTTCTATCTCCTGATCAGGAACCGTGCACCGGCATCCTTCGTCCTGCTAGGCCTCGCCACGATGACCAAGCTCTACCCCATCCTCCTGGCCCCGTTCTTCGCCACCAAGTACCTGATGAATAGGGATTGGAAGGGGCTGTCCCTGGCCGTGGTATGGTTCGTCGCCGGCGTCGCAATAGTCGCTGTGCCAGCATACCTGTTGGATCCCGGTATGATAACGGGATTCCTCGGCTATCACTCGGCCCGTCCGCTGGAGATCGATTCACTGGCGGCGACACTGATCTATCCGCTGTCGATGCTCGATCTCACGGAGGTGTGGATACAGCCCGCCACCGCGGTGGGGAGTTACGGGTCCGATAATCTCAGGGGCCCGCTCTGTGATGCCGTCGCTCCTCTGCTGACCCCGATAATGGCGGTGCTCCTGGTCGTCCTCGCTCTGTGGTTCTGGAAGCTGAGGTCCGGTATGGAGAGGGTCGACGAGAGGGTGTTCGCCACATCGGCGGCCATTGTGGTCGCCCTTATGATATTCATCCTTGTCGGTAAGGTGCTGTCATCCCAGTACCTGATATGGATAATCCCGTTCCTGGCGGTGGCACTCGCCACAATGCAGGACAGGGAGCTCAAATGGAGGGTGTTCTGGACCGCCGTCATCGCCCTGGTCATCACCCAGATAAACTTCGCATACACGTTCGGTGTGACCGGCGGAGGGGAATCCATCACGAGTCTGAGCATGATCATGGTGCTCATCCGCAACATAGTCCTGGTCGCCATGACGGTCATGCTGATAAAAGGCATAAGTGATGTCGGCAGGGACGGATTCCCGGGCGAGGATAGGAATTCCGATCTTGATTTCGAGTTCTGATCAATCCCTCAGACGGTGTGTATCACGTTAACACATCTGTTCAATGTGTATCTGTGCCAGAGTAGAAGAAATTGCATCCGGCGGCCACGATCGAATCTACGAGGATTCGTTATAGTTGTCATGGAACCGATTACCGTGGCCGTTCAGATCTCGCACTCTTCGGCCACCCTATCCCTTAGGCAGTACGTTCTGGTCCGTATGAAGGATTCTATCGCCAATCTCACATCCTCGCGCAGAGTGGCTGATGAGAGGTCCTTCTCGCCGTAGGCCGCGACCAGTCTGTCGCCCAGTTCCGGATGGGATCCGATGTAATCATCGGAATCGGGGCCTATGAGGATGAAGGGCCTCCCGTGATTGACATGTTCGAAGTATGAATCCAGCGAGGAACAGGCATCGTTGCTGCTCGGTATCAGCACCTCCGCCGAGTACCCGAAGGTCTGCTTCAGGAATACGCGTTCTGGCACGCTCATCAAAGGTCCGGCGTATACCGCGTCGACCGGTCTGAACGTCTCCGAGCTCCTCTCCCAAATGCATTCCGTCATGTCCTTACCTCAATTGGATTATACATCCTATATGGCATCAGATGCCGTCTTGGATTTAAACTATGGGCCGCTGGGGTCTCATTTCAAGGCCTCTATCCTCAGACTGCTCTTCATCCCGTTAAGCTCGATGATGTCCTCGCTCTTGTCGCTGCTTGACAGTTTCTTCGAGACATCGAGGTCGCACTTCCTGCCCGCATTCACAGGTCTGAACCCGACATCCTTCGGGATTTTCACCACAGATGATCTGTCGACCTGATTGATCTCCAGCGAGCCGTCGAGATCGTATACCAGGAAGGTGCAGTCGCTGCGGACGTCCATCTCGGCCTGCCCGTGCACATCTTTGAGCGTGATGGTATTCGCCGAACCTCCGAACTCGATGTCTTTGGTGCTGAAGCTTCTCAGGTGCAGATCGCTGACATCCGTCTCGAGTTCGATGCGTCCGATGTATTTCCTGGGAAGGAGGATGCGAACTGTGAGGTTCTCTCTGCAGTCGCTGTCGGTGAGGTCGTTCTTCCTTCTGATCTTGACGTTCATGTTGCGTCTGCTGTCATCGATGGAGGCCTTCAGGTCCGAATCGAGGTCCGCTATGGTATCGGAGGTCATCTCGATCCTCACCTTTTCGGAGTCGTGTCCCTCCAAGGTGACGGATCTGCAGGGGGTGAGTTCGAATTCGAAGTCCTTGGCGGTCTCGATGTCATATTGGATGGCGCTCGAGAACACAGGGGCGCCGTCCTTGACCAAAGCATCGACGCTTATCTCGAACAGATCGGCGATGGCGATCAGGCTCTCCACCTCCGGCGTACCGTTGTCGTTCTCCCATTTGGTCACAGCCTGTCTCGAGACGTTCAGTTTCTCTGCCAACTCGGCCTGCGACATTCCCTTCCCGGTCCTGAGACCTTTAATCTTATCTCCGATCGACATTTCTAACACCTATGTAAGGTAACTGATTCATTTAATAGTCGTTTATAGATATAAATGCTACTATTAGTAGCATAAATTGGGGGCATAAGTAATCAAAGGCAATTATCTCATCCAGGTGAAGGCAATCTATCGGATATTCAAAATGCGATAATGAAGAAGGAAGTCTCCCCGGCTGTCCGCCGGGGATGTTTCAATGCACTTCAGGAAGGACCTTCGCGTACCGATCCCAGGGTCCATCTTTCAAAGGTATTTATCCAGGGTATAGTCCTGGGATATGACGATGAAGTCCCCGTCGTCGCTGGTCAGCGTACCGTATATGGCGAGCGTGTTGCAATCCGCAGTGTCGAAGTAACCGAAATACCAGCCATGGTATTCGACGCCTCCGTACATCACGGAGGTCTGTACCGATATACCGTAATGGTAAACCGGTCTGAGGTCGTTCATCTGTGCGATCCATACGGCAAGCTCCTTACCTTCCCCGTCCACGGTGGAGATATAGAAGAGCGCATCCTCCTGTATCTGGACGATGAGCGAGACCTTGGTGCCGTACCTCTCCTCAACGACCTTTCCGTTCTTGTACATCACGACATCTTCCGTTCCGGTGTACGAGCAGCCCTCCAGGTCCTTGTCCGGATAGTCCGCTTTGGATTCGTCGCCGAATTCGGACACCCAGATGCTGTCCATGTTCTGATTGTACGTGGCCGTGTACAACACATCCCCTCTGTATTCGGACATGTCGTAGACGTGGGCATCACCGTATAGGCCCATGGACATGAAGACGCTGCCGCCGAGATAGATTCCGATGTATTCGAAGAAGCCGCCCTCGTTATAATCCACCGTGTAGAACATCATCCTGCCGTCGACGGCCTTCATGGTCAGGGTGCACGTGCCGTAATCGATTTCGCCTTCCGGCGTGTATCCCTTGGCCTTGAAGGTGTCCAAGGTCTCTCCCACGTCGGGGAGGTCCAAGGGTATGCTCAGTCCGGGGAATTCGCCTACGAACCCGTCGCGCTTGTAGACCTCGATCGTTCCGTTGTCGTCATGGAAGTAGGAGACCATCATGAAGTCGTCGTTCTTAGGGACCTGCATGATGAAGATGACGTTCGACTCACCGTACAGGCCGGAGGTCACCATCTTGTATCCGTCCCAGGAACAGTAGAGTTTATCGTCCCCATTGTCGAAGATGTAGAAGTCGCCCTCGTGAGGGGTGATGGTCACATGCTGTTTCTGTGTGGTGTCCTCGCTGTATGCGGGGACGCCGTCCATCCAGCTGCCCTCG
>Ga0310696_10009881_pt1 | contig 11009 bp, 9 predicted proteins | sample AusTroGonzalo_MG_4_FD_203885 | JGI IMG/M metagenome (GOLD analysis project Ga0310696, IMG submission 203885) | Bovine rumen microbial communities from tropical cattle in Woodstock, Queensland, Australia - Gonzalo_02 (v2) (version 2) | ecosystem: Host-associated > Mammals > Digestive system >...
CTCGTTCATGGTGGAAATCTCGAAGATGCTCTGTTCCACTTGGTCGAGCAGGGATTTGATGTCATCGTCGGAATCGTAGCATTTCATGATTGCCGCCCCACAGCTGGTAATCACCCGCCGCAGGATGGCATTCTTCTTCACGATTTCCACATAGTGTTCGATGTTGGCGGCCGTGGGCACGCTCTCTGCCAGACGGGCCAGATAAAGTGCCCCGCCAACTTCCTCCAGACGCCCGATGCGCCCCAGATAGTCGGCGAGCACCACGGGGTCGATGCCGGCATCGTTTTTTGTGGAATTGAGGGTCTTGATGGCATCGAAAATTGTCTGGTGCGTGGGGCTGTAGAACGCCTTTTCGAAACGCAAGGCCGACAAGGCCGCTGTCGCCGCCGATGCGTCAAGCATCATGGCACCAAGGACGGCCCGCTCCGCGTCGTCGTTGTGGGGACTGGGACGGTCAGTCAGAAGCAGATTGTCAGCTTCTCGCGACTGCTCTTCGTTTTGTCCTCTGTAATTTCGCCGGTTATCATTATCAGACATCATTTTCACCTCTGTATTGAAGCATATTTCTCTACATGGCGCGGCGATTTGCCGCCCGCCTGTGATAATATAATTCCGTGATTTCAAGTTTTCTCTGTCAATAACTCAGACGGAGCGATTTTTCTTGACAATCCGTGTTGCTGCCCTGGAGTGCCCAGTTACTGCCCGACAGCTTGGACAAAAGCCTGAAAAGGCGCGCGGTTTGTCTTGCGAGTTATTGCAGAAAGTCTTTAGTGGAGCAACAAAAGTGGATGTGAGACTAAATACATGTCATGCCGCCTTCTTGGGAACAGGCATTCAGAAAATGTGCCTTGTGGTTTGCAATTTTGGCCTGGAGGTATATTATAAAAGAAATAGCAGTTATCCAATTCGGGAAATTGGCTGTCACCAGATGAATTTTGTCCAGAAGGCGAGAAAGACCAACGATGTTCAGCAAGACAATTTTGACATTGGCCTTGATTTTTACAGTTGTCATGGGAAAGGGCGTCTTGGCGGCAGAAGACGCCAGGTTGGCGGAAGTTCGCCAGCGGATTCAAAATGATTTGAACGGCGACTATTCCGTGGCCAATCTCAGGCCGGCGGTGCAGAAGAAGGTCGCTTCGATGTTGTCTCAAGTTTCTGATGATTTAAAAGTTATGATAAATTACCAAGAAGGCGATGAGGCTTTTTTTGGAGTTCAACCATCGTTGAGCGTTACTGAAATCGTTCAGAAACTCACAGCTTCGATAGAGGAGGAACTTAAAGGCTTGCAGAGGGATGTGCCGACAATCAAGGAAGATTTGGAACGCAAGTATGCTTTCTTCAAAATTGGAGACAAGGTTTCCATTGAGACGAAAAGCAAGGGCCTGGTTACAGGAAGATTGGTCGGCATCAGCAATAACCACATCACTGTCGGCACAAAATTCATTTCCATCGTGGACATGCCTGAGGAAGTCCAGGCCAGGGTCTATAAAGACAAGCATGTGATATTTATCAAGGAAATGTTGGAAAAGGAATGTCAAAAGGATGCTCTTGCTTATGCGTCAAAGACCGATGACCTTTTAAAGGAACGCTTGCCCAGGGAATTGCTGAAGGCAGGGTATTTGCCGTATCCATTTGGCAATGCTTTCAATTTCAAACTGTGGAAAACCGAGAATTGGGGAAGTCGTGAGCAAGTCTTGCAATTCTGCATCGCAGAAGCGAGGAATGGCTACGCCAAAAGTATAATGGACAAAGAGGGATATACGTTTGTCCAGGGGCGCGGATGGATTCCTAAAGAAGAATATAAGCTCTTGCAGAAGAAATATGAGGAAAAAGCCAAACGCGAAGAAATGAGAAAGCAGCAGGAACTGCAAAGGCAAATGACTGGGCAAGAATACAATCAACTGGATGAGCAGCAAAGGCAGGGCTATGTTCGCTAGTGATAATTTTCTTCCTCAAATGCTGTATTCCATACGATGGTAGGTAGTGCTGGGCGTGTCCTGACAAAAAGTTGCTTTTGCTGATCGGCTGTTCTTCTCGTCGCACGTCGAAGCGTCGATTGTCGCCCGCGCGTCGTACGTCGCATGTCGCTCGTCGCACTGACCACCGCGTCGCACGTCGAAGAGTCGATAGTCGAACATCGCCAAGGGGGCAACGACATTGCGCTAGAACGCAACTATGCTTTTTTTTGGGAATTATATACTTTAGTTTCCAAAGTAAAGAAACCAACAATAGTGGTAGTGCGACTTGCAAAATCGCAATAGTGAGTCATATTATAACTGGTGCTTTCGAGGTCCGTTACTGACAGCAATGTCATCTCGTGTGTGAAAGCACCTTTTTTATTGTTTGTCGATATACATATAATGCAGTCTTATACTTGTGTTTGTTTGCTTGCTCTTTGGATTTGGAACTTTAACAACATACGTGATTTTATACGAAGTTCCATTTATTGTAGTGTTTGTAACATATCTATTTCTGTCATAATCATCCTGGGACTGTGTATTATTGTTGTGAGTTCCTTTTTTTTGTCGATTGCCTATTCTCTGGAGGTTTCCAGGAGCATGAGGGTTTGCTTGTGCCTGTCGCTGTGGAAATTCTGGCTGTCGGCATCGGCGATGCGATAAAATCTGATGACGGTTCGGAACTCCTTGTCAGGAGAATAGGCGGCGCTGGTGATGAGGACGATGTCACTTTCGGTGAAATTGCAGGCGTTGTTGATTTTGGAGTAGAGTTCCGTGGAGAGGTTGTCTTGCAGGCTGGCTCCTTCCGTTTCCCACAGGAGCCGTGCTTCGAGGATGGAGTTCATTTCGTCCTCGTTCACGTCAAGCTTGCTGTACAGGAGATTTGGCGAGGCAGAGAAGAACGACGGCTTCTGCTCCTGGCTGTTGAAAGTGACACCCTTGGGAGGAATCAAGGCGACCTCGCCGGGGATGACATCCTGCCAGCCGGGCAGCCAGTAGATTTCCGCCCGGTACTGGGGGGCACCGTTGCGGGGTAGGGTTGGAAAGCCGAGGGCCTCATAGTCGGCTTTTTCCATGCCGTTCAGTTGCCTGAGGTCGTCGCTGTCCTTGTAGTCAGTAAGGATGTCGGCAAATTCGTCTACCAGGTCGTTGTAGTCGGAACTGTCGCTGTCCAGGGTATTTTTCAGGCGTTCGGGGAAGCGGTAGTCGAAGCCATCGGACCCTGAGGCCAGGTAGGTGACAACCTGGCCGTCGTCGAACTCGTGGGGGCGGCGGTCTTGCATCCAGGGGGGATAATCCTTGTCCTCGCGCAATTCGTCGGCTTCGGTCCGTCCCAACTTGCGGTTGCTGAAGAGGCGGCGGTCGGTAAGGTACATCCAGTAGGAGATGTCGGCGGCAGATTCTGCCTGGTAGCGCAATTCCGATTTGCGCACCGTGACCAGAGCCTCCTTGGACAGGATTTCGCTGACCGTCATCAGGTGGGCAATCAGGAGCATCGACGCCGCAAGGACTCCCAGGACCATGATTAGGGCGACACCAGACTCATCGGTCTGGCGAGTACGTTGGCGGCGGAGCGCAGGGTTAGGGCTGGTCTTCATTGTAGGCCTCCCATTTGCCGTAGCGCTCCCGATAGCCGTTGCCCAGGGTGCGGCGCAGCCAGCTCTCTGTTCGTCCGTCCTGCCAGTTGATGGTCAGGAAAATCGCCAGGGGGACATCATCGCGTTCCGATTCGATGTTTTCCCAGTCGTCACGCCAGAACATGCGCGTGTTCCAGTCGGCAGTTTCGTCGTCATTCCAGTCAACATAGCGGAAGGTGATGGAATCCACGTCTTCCGCGAGAAGATTGACGGTCTTGCGGTCGCCGACTTCGTTCCAGTTGAGGAAGGGACGGTCGCTGTGCACCAGATACAGCTTGTGGTCTTCCACGAGAAATTCCACAAAGCGTAAAGCTCCTTCTTCAGCATCTTTCAGACGGTGCAGGCAGGCGCAGCGCAGACTGTGCGGCTCCGCCACCAGGAAAGGGACGTCTTCGCCATCATTGTCCTGCCAATTGAAGGTCACGACATTGGACAGCACGCCGTCTATGGCCCGGTCCAGGGCCAGCAGTTCGCTGAAGCGGTTGCGTTCCTTCATGATTCGCCGCCAGCTGGCCGTAGTTTCCTGCGAATAGGTGAACAAGGCGAGGGCAATCATCGTGAAGATGCTGACGGCGATGATGATTTCCATGAAGGTGAAGCGTCGTCTCATAGGTCGTCCTCCTTCACCAGCTTGCGGATTTTCAACTCGCCCATCAGGTTGTTTGAGGCGTCGAAGACGCGGATGTGGTATTCGCCCAGACGCCATTCGTGGATTGACTCCTGCGCATCCTCGTGGATGTCCTCGACTTCCGACAGCGTGCAGCTTGAGGAAAATCCTTGGGGCAGCAAGCCGTCGGGCATGGCCGCGTGCACTCCGCCAATCAGGTACAATTCTGCCACCGAGGACAGAAGGTGCTGCCTCGCCCAGCGTTTTTCAGCCCGCAAGATTGACGAGCGTGCGCCGCCGATGATGCCCATCGTGGCCACTACGGACATCGCCAGGATGGTCGTGGCGATCATCACTTCCATCAATGTAAAACGGCGACAGGACATGTTACTGGGCTAGGTGAAAAAATAACTGGGCTTTTCCTAAAAAACGCGGAAAAAAACGATTTATTGAAACGGCCAGACCAACAAAAAACCCCAGGTTTCCAAAAGAAACTTGGGGCTCTAAATCCTGGTGCTCGAGGCGGGATTTGAACCCGCACGGATTTTACTCCACTAGGCCCTCAACCTAGCGCGTCTGCCAATTCCGCCACCCGAGCAGGTAACTAACGGCATCAATTCGTGATGTTCCATTACTATAATCTCGTTTCACTAACTTTTCAAGTCAAAAACTGAAAAATAGGCAAAAAAATGAAGCATTCGCTACGTATGTCGCCCAGAAGCCAGCCCTGACCGCCGCCAGGCGCGTCTGGCGGTCATATTCGGGACTGTTTTAATCCCGAGGGGCAACGGATGGGCAGACGCTTGCCAATCTTTCTCCGACATGATGAGCTTGCTGACCAAATGGCCAGAGATTATGGTCTTGCTGAAAAACAAATATTGACAAAGTTGCGGTGCAGATTACATTATTATATTTTACTTGTTCTGTAATTCGCAATGCTACCGAATTTTGCTGAGGACAAAGCCATGAGAATCCTGCTGGTCGGAGGTGGCGGACGTGAGCACGCCATCGCTTGGAAATTATCGCAAAGCCCTTTGACAGAAAAACTTTACTGTTCGCCTGGCAATCCTGGCATGAAAGGCGCCATTGCTGTCGCCGCCAATACGCCGGAAACGCTCGCCGAGTTCGCGGCTCAGGAGAAAATCGACTTGACCATGGTCGGCCCCGAGGCTCTGCTCTGCGAGGGAATCGTCGATGAGTTCCGCAAGCGCGGTCTGGCCATCGTGGGACCGGATAAATTCGCCGCCCAGCTGGAAGGCAGCAAATCGTTTGCCAAGGATTTCATGCGTCGGCACGGCCTGCCTACCGCCAAGGCGGAGGTCTTCACCGCCGCCGAGCCAGCGTTGGAGTATGTGCGCCAACAGGGGGCTCCCCTGGTCATCAAGGCCGATGGTCTGGCCGCCGGCAAAGGCGTTGTCGTGGCTGCCACCATCGAGGAGGCCATCGCCGCCGTCAAGGACTGCTTTGACGGCGCATTCGGCGCGGCGGGACAGAAAGTCCTGGTCGAGGAATGTCTCGTCGGCGAAGAGGCCTCCATCCTGGCACTTTGTGACGGCAAGACCATAATCCCCCTCGTGTCTTCGCAGGACCACAAGCGGGCCTGGGAAGGCGACAAGGGGCCGAATACTGGCGGCATGGGAGCCTACTCTCCCGCGCCCGTCGTGACACCGGCCTTGCAGGAACGCATCGACAGGGAAATCCTGCGTCCCTTCCTGAAGGGCGTCCAGGAGGACAACCTGTATTTCCGCGGCATCATCTACGCCGGCATCATGGTGACGGCCGAAGGGCCGAAACTGCTGGAGTTCAATGTCCGTTTCGGCGACCCTGAGACCCAGGCTGTGCTGATGCGTCTGGAGAGCGACCTGGCGGAAGTCCTGCTGGCGACGGCGGAGGCACGCCTGTCGGAAATCACCTTGCGTTGGACGGCGGAGCCGGCGGTCTGCGTGGTCCTGGCCTCATCCGGTTATCCTGGCAAGTACAGCAAGGGGCAGCCGATTTCCGGAATTGAGGCGGCGGAAGCCACGGGGGCGGTCGTGTTCCAGGCGGGGACAAAGCTTCAGGACGGTCAGCTGGTGACAGCCGGCGGGCGCGTCCTGGGCGTCACCGCGCGGGGCACAGACTTGCGCGAGGCCGTGGCCAGGGCCTACCAGGCGGTCGAGAAGATTTCCTGGGAAGGCATGCAGTACCGTCGCGACATCGCCCACCGCGCCTTCGAGCACCTGAAATAAACACAGCCTCTGTTTTTCCCTATGTGAACACTCCAGGCTTTCCCTGGAAGGAGAATTTTCCTTGGATAACAATTTTGGCAGTTTGGGAGACCTCTTCCCCGACACCGCAGTGAAGTGCAGAATCCGCGGTTGCAAGAATCTCGTGCATATTTCCGGCGAAAAAGCCCTTCGCAACATTGCCGAGGGAGTTACGACCAGGCCAGACCGGATGTGCCCGGAATGTAGCAAGAAATTCCAGGAACTGGAAGACCGCCAGATGCCGTGCTCCAATCCGAAATGCGACGGCACCTGGACCTGGAACAGATTCATGCAATTGGAAGCCATCGCCGCCGGGCATCCGGACAAGGCACCGCTAGGCTATTGCGCCAAGTGCAAGGAGGAAATGTCCACGCACGAGGGCATCCAGGTGCCTTGCCGCAACCGCAACTGCAAGAACACCTGGACCTGGACGCCCAGGATGCAGTTGGAAAGTACCGACGGCAAGCCGCCGTACCGCTTGTGCGACGAATGTTATGCCGTCTACAAGGATTTGCAGGAAAAGACGGTGCCTTGCCGCATCAAGCATTGCCAGGGTACGGTCACTTGGAGCAAAAATCAGTTGCTGGAATTGTGGCGTTCAGGCAAGAGCCTGGAAAAACTGCCGCCCCGGATGTGCGACAAGTGTGTGGCCGAATTGGCAACCCTACAGCCAAAGGAAATCCCCTGCAAAATCAAGGGTTGCCAGAATACCTGGACATATTCGCCCTTTGAGCAGCTGGAGGCCATCCGAGGTGCCAAGGAAGGCGAGGAACCTGCCGTTCCCTCCCGGATGTGCCGCGAGTGCTACGAGTTCTACAACACTGCCATCGACAGTGTGCAGCCCTGCCGCAATCATAATTGCAAAAACACCTGGGTCTGGACAAAAAGCATGCAGCTGTCCGCGAAAATCAAAGGGCAGAAAAAGCCTGCCCCCAGAATGTGCGATTCCTGCTTCCAGCGCCTGAAGGAACTTCAGGACCAGGAAATGCCCTGCATGGAAAAAGGCTGCACCGGAACCTGGACCTACAGGCCGGAGGAACAGTTGCGCGACCAGCTGGCCGGGAGAAAGCCCGCCGAACGCCACTGTCGCGAGTGCAAGGAGTTCCTCGAACACCAGCCCGTGGCCACGCTCCGTTGCGAGAAATGCGGCAAGGCCTTCGAATGGTCGATTCAAGAGCAGCTGCAGTACAAATTGAAGAATTTTGACAAGCCGTCGCTGTGCGCCGATTGCGTCAGCGCCGATATCGCTGCCATCAAGGTTGCGGAGCCTGTGACACGCCCGGAACGCCCGCGTCTGACCGTGAAGATACCTGCAGGCGGCAAATGGTCGGAAGCAGCGGAAACACGCGAACGCCCGGCAGGCATGACGGCGGAAATCCTGGAGCAGATGCAGAACGCGGGACTTCGGATTGTCTGCCTGGGCGACGAGATGACCCTGGGCTCCAGTGCCGAGGCGGCTTGGCCGCAGATGCTGGAGGCGGCGCTGAAGCAGAGGTATACGGAGGTCGAGGGCGGGGTTTGCCTGTTGAACGCCGGCATGGTTGACAGCACGACCAAATTGACAACGCTGCGTCTGGGGCGCGACGTGCTGCCTTTCGAGCCGCACCTGCTGGTTTTCTCGGCCTGCTACGCCGATACGAAACTGCGCTATTACGGGCATTTTTCCGAAGACAATCTTGCCGCTGCTCTGGACGCTTTGCAGTCGGATTTCGAGGAGTTCCTGGCTGCCGTCGGCAAATTGTCCAACTGCCGTCTGCTGTGCTGGCTGCCGAATCCTCTGTATCCTCAGAATAGTCCTGACGATACGGTTGATCCGAAGGAGAAGGCGTCTGTCGATGCCTTGCGCGTGCGCTTCTACGATGATTGGGAGCGGCGTGTGCGGACAATCTGCAATCAGCGAGGGATTGCCTTGCTGGATGCCCGCAGTTTGTTCGATTCCTGTGGCGAGTATGGGGCGCAGCGTCTGCTGGCCAATGGTCTTCTGCCGAACGCCAACGGTGCGCAAAGCATTGCTCGCTGGATGGAGAATGAAATTGTCAAGAACGAATTGTTGAAGATTTGATTTTTTTTCATTTGCATAACAGATCCAAACCAAGAAAAGGAAAAACAAGATGCTCAAGAACGTGGTAAAAATCCTGTCCCTGGCCGTTGTGGTTGGCACTGTCCTGCTGGTCGGCTGCACCAAGAAACCGAAAATCGACCTGACCGACCTGCGCAACAATCCCGCAGGCTCTGGTGCCGGTACCCTGACCGATGGCGAGGGCTTCGGCGATGGCGGATTCGTGCCTGGCCAGGATGGTGATGGCTTTGGCGACGGTGCCAATGGGCTCAACGGCGGCAATGGGCTCAATGGCGGCAATGGCGGCGGTGCCTGGGTCGGCACTGACCAGGATGCCCTGGCTGGCACAGTGGCCAGCGATTTCCTGAACGGCGCCACCAAGTGGGAAGGCATCGTCTATTTTGCCTACGACCACGCCGAAGTCCAGCCGTCCGAACGCGTGAAACTCGACACTCTTGCCCAACTGCTGCTGGCTGACGAAACCAAGGGCGTTGTCATCGAGGGCAACTGCGATGACCGTGGCAGCGATGAATACAACCGCGCTCTGTCCGAGCGTCGTGCCCTGTCCGTCAAGGATTATCTGATGACCCTCGGCGTAGGCGAGGCCAGGATGCAGACAGTCAGTTACGGCGAAGACAAGCCTGCCGTTCCCAATGCCCAGACCGAGGCTGAGCATCAGTTGAACCGCCGCGCCGAGTTCCTGCTGGGAACCCTCAAATAATGGCGAGATCATAGCCCCCACAGGCAAGAAGCAAAGAAAGGCCGACGGCATGCGCCGTCGGTTTTTCGTAAACGCTCTTTGCCCCACGTCGCGCGTCGAAGCGTAGATAGTCGCCCGCACGTTGCATGTCGCGTGTCGCTCGTCGCGCCAGCCACCACGTCGCGCGTCGAAGCGTCGATTGTCGCACATCGCCAGTTTGTCAAAACCGCTTTGCGGATCAATTACCTACCCTCATGGGGAATACAGCAAAATGGAATATTTGCGGGTGACAGCGGGGGTTGTTTTTCGCGAGGGGAGACTGCTGCTGGCTACGCGGCGTCCTGGCGGGCATTTGGCTGGGCTCTGGGAGTTTCCCGGCGGCAAAGTGGAACCTGGCGAGAGCCTGGAGGACTGCATTACGCGTGAACTGCAAGAGGAACTGGGGCTGAACGTCTCGGCTCCGCAACTGGCTTTCCGCGTGACGCATGTCTATCCGCAGAAGACCGTGCAGTTGTTCTTTCTCCGCTGTGAATGTGCGCCAGACCTGGAACCAGTCGGCAGGGAAGGGCAGCAGGCACGCTGGTTTTTGCCGACGGAACTTCCCGCCAATCTGGTTCCCGCTGATAGAGAAGTCATGGAGAATTTGAAACGCGGCGATTGGGCTCTGGAAGATACTGGACAGTCAGATCGCATCGTTTGCCTGGACGCGACGCTCACCTGGCAACTGGCCGCATGGCTACGGCAGGGATAAAAGCAAAATGGAATTGAATCATGAGTGAAGAGCATGTACCGATTGATGGTCGCCATCCCGAATGGCTGAAGGTGCGCATGGAAGGTGGCAAGGAGCGCGTGGAAATGCATAGGCTGCTGCGCAATTCCTCCCTGCATACAGTCTGTGAATCGGCGAAGTGCCCCAATCTCTGCGATTGCTGGAAACGCCGCACGGCCACCTTCATGATTCTGGGAAACACCTGCACGCGCTGCTGCCGTTTCTGCGCTGTATCCCACGGCAGACCGGAACCGGTGGATCCCGATGAGCCGAAACGCGTGGCGGAGGCCGTACAGCGCCTGGGACTGAAATACGCCGTCATCACCTGCGTCACGCGCGATGACATGCCTGACGGCGGCTCCACGGCAATGGCCAATACCGTCCTGGCCGTGCGGCAGATGTGTCCTGGCGTCAAGGTGGAGGTCTTGTGCTCTGACTACAATGGTCAAACTGTGGACATCGACAGGGTGCTTCATGCCCAGCCAGTCGTCTTCGGGCACAATGTGGAGACGGTCAGGAGGCTTACGCCGCAGATTCGCAGCAAGGCCAGCTACGACGGCAGCCTTGCCGTCCTGCGCCATGCTGCCGAACAGGTGCGACAGGAGGGACTGGCTGTCCAGGTCAAGTCCGGCCTTATGTTGGGACTAGGGGAGACGGAGGAGGACATCCGGGAATGTCTCCGCGATTTGCGCGAGGCTGGTGTTACGACCGTCACCATGGGGCAGTATCTTCGCCCGACGGCCGAGAACTGGCCGGTCAGCCGCTATGTGACGCCGGCGGAGTTTGCCTTCTGGCAGAAGGTCGCCGAAGGCGAATACGGTTTCTCCCGCGCCGTCTGCGGCCCACTCATTCGCAGTTCCTATCTCGCGGAAGAGGCCTACGAGCGTGCGAACGAAAACGCGCGGTAACGCCTGGTTCCGGTAGGGCGGCGCACATTTCTACGGGCACGAGCGGCGGCGAAGGGTCTCGCCGCCCTACCAAACCTTGGCGTACCTTCCTCATGGCACGAGCGGCGGCGAATGGTCTCGCCGCC
>Ga0310696_10009882_pt1 | contig 11009 bp, 8 predicted proteins | sample AusTroGonzalo_MG_4_FD_203885 | JGI IMG/M metagenome (GOLD analysis project Ga0310696, IMG submission 203885) | Bovine rumen microbial communities from tropical cattle in Woodstock, Queensland, Australia - Gonzalo_02 (v2) (version 2) | ecosystem: Host-associated > Mammals > Digestive system >...
CAGGTAAATCCCTATCTTTGTACGAGATGAAACTCTTGCAGAACTATGCCTCTCCCCTTGTCGGACCGCTGAAGGACCAGCGGTTCCGGGAGGGTGAGCCCTATCGGCTGATGCATTTCGTAGTCCGGCAGCCGGTGGAAGAAGGGTTGCTTCTATACAACGTGCTGACCAGGGCCGTGGTGCTGCTCACTCCGGAAGAGGCACGGGCGATGGAAGAAGATGCAGCCGCTGTCCCTGAACTCATCGCGAAATGGTTCGCCGTCCCGCTCTCCTTTGACGACCGGAATCTGGCCCGGGAAGTCCGTGCCGTCGGCAAAATGCTGGAAAAACGCCCAAAGGGCATCACCGGGTATACTATACTTACCACCACGGACTGCAACGCCCGCTGCTTCTATTGTTACGAGAAAGGGCGCAGAAGGATTCCGATGACGGACAGTACGGCCCAAAAGGTAGCGGACTTCATCCTGCGCAACAATCCGGGCGAGAAGGTCCAATTCCGTTGGTTCGGCGGCGAACCGCTTTACAACAAAGGCGTCATCTCCCTGATTTGCGGGTTGCTTCGGGACGCAAAGGTCGATTATCGGTCTTCCATGGTCAGTAACGGCTATTTGTTCGATGATGAAACCATCGCCGAAGCCGTCGGCCTCTGGAACCTCAAAAAGGTCCAGATCACCCTGGACGGAACAGAGGAGGTTTACAACCGGAGCAAAGCGTTCATCCAGGCGGAAGGGAGTCCTTACCGGCGTGTCCTGGAGAATATCTCTTGTCTTCTGCAGGCGGGCATCCGGGTGAACGTCCGGCTCAACATCGACAGGCACAATTCCGACGACCTCTTCGACCTCGCTGACATCCTTATCGCGAAATATGGCGGGAACGAACTCTTTACCGTGTACAGTCATGCCCTCTTTGAAACGGGGACGGCAGAATCGGCCGTCTCGCATGCCGAAGCCCAGCGACGGGATCTGTTCGAAACGCGCATGAGGCTGCAGGAACAACTGAAGAGAGGTAAGATTGCCGTCGACCACAAACTGCCGGACAAGCTGAAGCTGCATCGGTGCATGGCAGACAGCGATGCCAGCGTGCTCATTCTTCCCGACGGCCATCTGGGCAAATGCGAGCACTTCTCCGACGACCACTGGTTCGGCGACCTGGAGTCCGCGGAACGAGATGAAAAATTGCTGACGGAATTCAAGCGTCTCCGCGAAGAGATTGACGCCTGCGCGGACTGCCCCTTCTATCCGGATTGCTTCCGGCTGACGCTCTGTGATGAAGCCGCTCATTGCTTCCCCGAAGAACGGGAGGAAAAACTGGAAGAGACCCGTCAGAGCCTGTTGTCCTTCTATCAAAAGAAAAAAGATGAAGTATCGGATTGAAATGCAGCCCCTCGCAGGCCGCTATGTCGTCGCCCTGAAGGACATCCCGACCGGGGACCTGGTGAAGGTGCTTACCGTTAACGCATCTGCCGCCGAAATAATCCGTCTGTGCTGCGACGGGCTGGACATCGACGCCATTGCCGACTCTCTTCATGAAAAATATGGCGTCCCGAAGGAGCAAGTCCATGCCGATGTGGATGCGATATTGAAAAAGCTGGAATAACCTACTTCTTCTTCAACTGAACATCGGCCTGAGCCTCGAAGGCGCCGCCATACCAGTCATTATCTCCCTTCTTGGTCTGGACGACCTCCGGGGAAACCTCGGCGGAGGCAAATTCGCCGCCGTTCTCCTCCCCGTCTACATCCTCGAAGATGACGGTGACGCTCTCCGGCCCGTCAAATACCTCACGGATCAGCTGATAAGTCCCATTCGCATCCGTGAAAAGTTTGTTATCCGCCGGTTCATCATAACTCCAATGCTGCCGGACGGTAACCTGGATGCCCTTGATGGGGTTGCCGTCCTCATCCCGGACGGTGCCCAGGGCCTTGAAGTCGGCATGGGGCTGTCCGTACATGTCGGGTGCCTCCAGTATATTCTCTATCTCGCCGCAGGAAGCGAATCCCAGAAGTCCCAGAATGAGAGACGCCAGTTTCTCCCAAAGATGATTCATGTTGTTTTTCATATTCATTAAATCCGCAATGTACGGCCATCTTGCATCTTCTCCGGCCATCAGATTCTCTTTCCGAAAATCTCGCAGACCAAAAACTTCTCTCCGCCGGCTTTGATCCGGACATTTTCCCAATGGAAACTGTCGGCCGTGATGTCCGAGAAAATCCAATAGGCGTTCTCCTCCGAAAGTACTTTCCCGACAAGCCTGTCCCCCTGCCTGGTGAAACAAAGCCTTTTCATCGCGTGATCGCAGGTATAAACGACATCATAACAACAGTCGGCCTTATTGAACATCCTCAGAGAGGTTCCATATTCCCCATCGGGCTGCGGCTCAGTCTCCTTCGTGGCCCGCGACGGAAAAACGAAGATGTCCTGCACGCCCGTGCCCTCCAGAATCCGGCGGAAAAACCACTCCCCCTTGACATGGCGCTTGCGACCGGCCTCGGGCTCGTCATAATAATCACAGTCCCAATCACCGATAAGCGGAGCAAACCAGTCATACTCGTCCGGAATCCTGTCGGTCTTGCCGCTCAATAATGCTTCAACAAAAAAGTCCATATCCAGAAAAAACCGCCTAAATATAGTCATTTTTCCATAATCAACGGCATCCTTACCTCGTTTTCCGAGTAATACTGTGACCACCTCAGGGGCGGGTATTGCTGGTCGCAAATAAGTTCAAAAGATACCCACCGGATTTGGACAGTTGAAAACTGATAATCAATCAATTCCATTCAACGGCAAGTTCCCGGAACTGACAAGGGCCGTATTACAGCTTGACAGACAATAAAAAATCCGCCGCAGGAAAGCGCCGGGTATATAGTGAGGTTGTTTCAGGTGCAAGCGGTTTCGTACTCACCGGCTTGCTTATGTCGTATGTTCTGTAGCGGGAGTGGGTCACGATCCCACGACCTCCGGATTATGAATCCGACGCTCTAACCAGCTGAGCTACCCCGCCGTCGTTTTTTCAAAATAAAAATCAGCTTGACGAAGGCTGATTTTCAGTTGAGATAGAAGGACTCGAACCCTCACTGACAGAGCCAGAATCTGTAGTGCTACCATTACACCATATCTCAATATCCCGAAATCGGGACTGCAAAGGTACTACTTTTTTCCGAATGTGCAAGCCGTTTTCGAAAAAAAAGCGGCCGTGCGGAAAAAAAGATGCCGTCAACCCAGATCCGGGCCGAAGGGATCGATCGGAAGCGGGTCGGTAGAGCCGGTAAGCAGGGTCGCCTCCAGGGCCACCTTGCTTACCCGGCACTCCGGTCTCTCGTATTCTCTGCGCGTTTCCAAGGGTCTATTCCCACTCGATGGTGCCCGTGGGCTTCGGGGTGAGGTCGTACAGCACGCGGTTCACACCCGGGACCTCCGTGATGATGCGCTTCGTGATGTGGTGCAGGAGTTCGTAAGGAATCTCCTCGATGGTGGCGGTCATCGCGTCGCGGGTGTTGACGGCACGGATGATGACCGGCCAGTCCCAGCTGCGCTTGTTGTCCTTGACGCCCGTGGACTTGTAGTCGGGGACGATGGTGAAGTACTGCCAGACCTTGCCTTCCAGGCCGTTCTTCGCGAACTCTTCGCGCAGGATGGCGTCACTCTCGCGCAGGGCCTCCAGCCGGTCGCGCGTGATGGCGCCGGTGCAGCGGACACCCAGGCCGGGGCCGGGGAACGGCTGACGGAAGACCATGTTGTCGGGGAGACCCAGCTCCTTGCCGACGACGCGGACCTCGTCCTTGAAGAGGAGCTTGATGGGCTCCACGAGTTCGAACTGGAGGTCTTCGGGGAGACCGCCCACGTTGTGGTGGGACTTGACGGGGCCGGATTCCACGATGTCCGGGTAGATGGTACCCTGGGCCAGGAAGCTGATGCCGTCCAGCTTGCGGGCTTCCTCCTCGAACACGCGGATGAATTCCGCACCGATGATCTTGCGCTTCTGCTCGGGGTCGGCGACGCCGGCCAGCTTGTCCAGGAAGCGGTCGACAGCGTCCACATACACGAGGTTGGCGTCGAGCTCGTCGCGGAACACGCGCACCACCTGCTCGGGCTCGCCCTTGCGGAGAAGTCCATGGTTCACATGGACGGAAACCAGCTGCTTGCCCACGGCCTTGATGAGGAGCGCCGCGACGACGGAGGAATCCACGCCGCCGGAAAGGGCGAGGAGTACCTTCTTGTCGCCGATCTGCGCACGCAGTTCCTTGACTTGTTCATCGATGAATCTCTTGGCCAGCGCGGGGGTCGTGATCCGCTCCATGTCGGCGGGACGAACGTTTCCAGTAGTCATGTCTTGAAAAGCTAAATTGTTAATTTTCGTTTTATTCCCATTCGATGGTTGCCGGCGGCTTCGAGCTCACGTCGTACACGACGCGGTTCACGCCCCGGACCTTGTTGATGATGTCGTTGGAGACCTCGGCGAGGAAGTCGTACGGGAGGGGGAACCAGTCGGCGGTCATCGCATCGGTGGAGACCACCGCGCGGAGCGCGACCGGGTGCTCGTAGGTGCGCTCGTCCCCCATGACGCCGACGCTGCGGATGGGCAGCAGGACCACGCCCGCCTGCCAGATGGCGTCGTACAGGTTCGTGGCCATGACGCGCGGGTCGGAGGCGCTGCGGAAGCCCATGCCGGTGCAGTCGTAGGCGCGGAGCGCCTTGATGTAGATGTCGTCCGCCTCGCGCAGGATGCGGAGCTTCTCCTCCGTCACGTCGCCCAGGATGCGGACGCCGAGGGACGGACCCGGGAAAGGGTGCCGGTTCACGAGCTCCTCCTTGATGCCCAGGGCGCGTCCGACGCGGCGGACTTCATCCTTGAACAGCATCCGGAGGGGTTCCACGACCTGCAGGTTCATCTCCTTGGGCAGACCGCCCACGTTATGATGGCTCTTGATCTTGGAGGCGATGCCGGGAATGCCGGCGGACTCGATGACATCGGGATAGATAGTGCCCTGGGCGAGCCAGCGGGCGCCCTCGATCTGCCGGGCGTACTTGTCGAAGGTCTCCACGAACAGACGGCCGATGACCTTCCGCTTGGCTTCGGGCTCGGTGACACCGGCAAGGGCGTCGAGGAAAGCCTTGGAAGCATCGACCCCGATGACGTTCAGGCCCATGTCCTGGTACGAGGCGAGGACATCCTCGAACTCGTTCTTCCGGAGGAGGCCGTTATTGACGAAGATGCTGGTGAGGTTGTGGCCGATGGCCTTGTGCAGCAGCACGCCGGCGACGGTGGAATCCACCCCGCCGCTGAGGCCCAGAATGACCTTGTCGTCCCCGAGCTTCGCGCGGAGGTCCGCCACCGTGGTTTCGATGAAGGAGTCCGGCGTCCAGTCGCCCGCGCAGCCGCAGATGCCGAGGGCGAAGTTCGACAGGATCTTCGTCCCTTCTTCCGTATGGAAGACCTCGGGGTGGAACTGGACCGCGAAGGTAGGCTCGCCCACGATCTGGTAGGCGGCGTACGGGATATCGGCGGTCTGAGCGATGGCGACGCCCCCTTCCGGCAGGCGGGAGATGGTATCACCGTGGGACATCCAAACCTGGGAATGGACCTTGACGCCGTCCATGAGCGGAGAATCCGGACGGATGACGTCCAGCATCGCCCGGCCGTATTCCCGGGCGAGGGAGCCTTCGACCTTGCCGCCGCAGCGGTGCGCGATATACTGCGCGCCGTAGCAGATGCCCAGGACTGGAAGCTTGCCTTTCACGCAGTCCAGGTCGAACTGCGGGGCGTTGGCGTCGCGGACGGAACAAGGGCTGCCGGACAGGATGATACCCTTGACGGTATCGTCCAGCGCCGGCATCTTGTCAAAGGGAAAGATCTCGCAATAGACATTCAGCTCCCGCAGGCGGCGGCCGATCAACTGGGTCACCTGGGAGCCGAAGTCAAGGATCAAGATCTTATTCACCGCGGGAATAGTTGGGGGTTTCCTTGGTGATGGTGATGTCGTGCGGATGGCTCTCGGTCATGCCGCTCGCGGTGACGCGGGTGAACTTGGCGCTCTTGAGCGCCTCCAGGTCCTTCGCGCCGCAGTAGCCCATGCCGGAGCGGAGGCCGCCCACCAGCTGGTACACCGTCTCGGCGAGGGTGCCCTTGTACGGGACCCGGCCCACGATGCCTTCCGGGACCAGTTTCTTGAGTTCCACCTTGTCGGACTGGAAGTAGCGGTCCTTGGAGCCGGCCGCCATCGCGTCGATGGAGCCCATGCCGCGGTAGGCCTTGAACTTACGGCCGCTGTAGATGATCGTCTCGCCCGGGGATTCCTCGGTACCGGCGAACATCGAGCCGCACATCACGCAGTCGCCGCCGGCCGCGAGGGCCTTGACGACGTCGCCGGAGTAGCGGAGACCGCCGTCGGCGATGAGCGTCGCGCCGGTGCCCTTGATGGCCTGGTACGCGTTGTAGATGGCGCTCAGCTGAGGCACGCCCACGCCCGCCACGATGCGGGTGGTGCAGATGGAGCCCGGGCCGATGCCCACCTTCACGCCGTCGGCGCCGGCGTTCACGAGGTCGCGGGCGCCTTCCTCGGTGGCGACATTACCCACCACGACGTCCAGCGACGGGAAGGAAGCCTTCACACGCTTAAGAAGGTCGATCACGCCCTTGCTGTGGCCATGGGCGGAATCGAGCACGACCGCGTCCACGCCTTCGGCGTAGAGGGCGGCCACGCGGTCCAGGGCGTCCGGCGTGATGCCGATGCCCGCCGCCACGCGGAGACGGCCCTTGGCGTCCTTGCAGGCTTCCGGATGCAGGCGCTCCTTGATGAGGTCCTTGTAGGTGATGAGGCCCACGATGCAGCCCTTCGCATCCACCACGGGAAGCTTCTCCACCTTGTATTTCTGGAGGACCGACTTCACGTAGTCGCGGTCCGTCCGGGAGTCGGGAATGGTGACCAGGTTCTCGGCCGTCATGACGGCGCGGACCGGGACGTCCAGGTCGTCGAAGAAGCGGACGTCGCGGTTCGTGACGATGCCCACGAGGTGCCGCTCGCCGTCGGTGACGGGGATGCCGCCGATATGGTTCTCCTTCATCAGGCGCAGGGCGTCGCCCACGGTCTGGTCCTGGTTGATGGTGACCGGGTCGCTGATCATCCCGTTCTCGGAACGCTTGACCTTGCGCACCTCGGCCGCCTGGGCGGCGATGCTCATGTTCTTATGGATGACGCCGATGCCTCCTTCCCTTGCCAGGGCGATGGCCATCGGCGCCTCGGTGACGGTGTCCATCGCGGCGGACACGACCGGTATGTTCAAGCTGATGTTCCGGGAGAAGCGGGTATGCAGGCTGACCTCCCGCGGAAGGACTTCGGAGTACGCCGGAACAAGGAGTACATCGTCAAAAGTAAGGCCTTCCTGGGCAATTCTTTCATCGATAAAGGACATGGCTCACGCAGAATTTTTGCAAAGGTAGCAAAAATCGGCCAAAAATCGGAAAAAAAACGGCGGGTCAGCGACTGTATTTCCGCGGGAACCGGAAGACGATGGACAGGGCGGCCATGAGACCCAGCGCGAAGGGATAATAAAGGTATCCCGTGATGGAAGCGGCGGAAACGCCGGCGAGGCCGGAGGCCATCAGCATCTGCGCGCCGTAGGGGATGATTCCCTGCACGAGACAGGAGAATGTATCCAGGATGGAGGCCGTCTTGCGCGGGTCCAGCTTGTACCGGTCCGAGATGTCCTTCGCCAGCGGGCCCACGGTGATGATGGCGATGGTGTTGTTCGCCGTGCAGAAGTTCACGAGGGAGACCAGGCCGGCGATGGAGAAATAGGCCCCGCGCGGTCCCCGGATGCGCCGGGTGAGGCCGACGATGATGAAGTCCAGGCCTCCGTTGTACCGGATGAGCTCCAGCATGCCGCCGGCGAGCAGGGAGACGATGATGAGCTCGCCCATGGACCCGATCCCGGTGCCGATGGAGGTCATCCAGCCGATCCAGTCATAGGCGCCCGTGCTCCAGCCGATGATCCCGTTCACGCCGATGCCGATAGCGAGCACCGTCACCACGTTCACCCCGGCGAGGGCCAGGCCGATGACCAGCAGATACGGCACCAGGCCCAGCCATTGCACGTCCTGGACAGCCGGCGCCGCCTCCACTTTCAGGCCCATCACCACATACAGCGCGGTCACGAGCAGCGCGGCCGGCGCGGCGATCCACAGGTTCGCCCGGAACTTGTCCCGCATAGAACAGCCCTGGGTCTTGGTGGCCGCCACCGTCGTATCGGAAATGAAGGACAGGTTGTCGCCGAAGAAGGCCCCGCCGATGACGACCGCCGTCATCAGGGGCACGCCCACGCCCGTCTCGGCGGCAATGCCCGCCGCGATGGGCACCAGGGCCACGATCGTGCCCACGCTGGTGCCGATGGCCATCGAGATGAAGCAGGCCGCGAGGAAAATCCCCGCGAAGATGAGCTTCCCGGGCAGGATCCGGAGCGTGGCGTTCACCGTCGCGTCGATGGCGCCGATGTCCTTCGCCGTCGCCGCGAACGCCCCCGCCAGCACGAAGATCCAGATCATCAGGAGCACGTTCCTGTTCCCCGCCCCGGCCGAGAAGATGGAGATCTTGTCGTCGGTCTTCTTCACGCTTTGCGTGATGAGCATGGCGTACGCCGACGCAATGATGAACGCCGCCGCGACCGGGACCTTGTAGAAGTCCCGCGCCACGATGGATGACACCAGGTACACCAGCAGGAACACCAGGAGCGGGCTCAGGGCGAGCCAGCCGTTCATTTTCTTTCCGGCAGGGAGGTTCTCTTGGGGATTCTCGGTATGGATGGCCATGCTTCAGTTCGTTGGGGATGCACAAAGATACGAAAAGAATCCGTACCTTTGCCTCCATGAAACCGAATGTCCGCCTGGAAGTGCCCCTCGGGGCGAAACGCGTGCTCCTGCACGCGTGCTGCGCGCCGTGTTCGAGCGCGGTGGTGGAGTGCCTCGTGGACAACGGAATCGAACCGGTCATCTTCTATTCCAACTCGAACATCTTCCCGAAGGAGGAATACGACCACCGGCTGAACGAGTGCGTCCGGTATGCCCGGAAATGGGGCATCCCCATCGTGGACGACGTGTACGACCACGAAGACTGGGGCGGCTGCGCGGAAGGGCTCGAGGACGAGCCCGAGCGCGGCGGGCGCTGCCTGCAATGCTTCAAGTACCGCCTCTTGCGGGCCGCCCGTTACGCCGCCGAAAACGGCTTCCCCATCCTCACGACCACCCTCGCCTCCTCCCGCTGGAAGAGTCTGGAACAGGTCAATGAAGCCGGAGAATGGGCCTGCAGCCAGGTGGAAGGGGTCGTCTGGTGGCCCCAGAACTGGCGCAAGGGCGGGCTGCAGGAACGCCGGAACGAGATCATCCGCAACGAGCAGTTCTACAACCAGCGTTACTGCGGATGCGAGTTTTCGGTCCTTCCGGACAAAACGCTGAACGACTGACTTCGTGGTGCCCATGGTTCATTCTTTTCCCAAGCGGATTTGCTTAACCTTCCTTAGTATCTTCCTATCCTTGCTCGCCGGCGCGCAAGTCACGAAGGTGCGCGGACAGGTCACGGATGCGGCCGACGGGACCCCGGTTCCCTTTGTCAGCGTCTATTTTTCAGGCTCCACGACCGGCATCTCCACGGACCTGGAGGGGCGATATTACCTGGAGACGAGGGACGAATCCCTCGTCGAGCTCCAGGCCAGCCTGATCGGCTATCATCCCGCCACGAAACAGATCACGCCCGGGGCCTTCCAGGAAGTGAACTTCGTGCTGGAGCAGAATCCGGCCGAATTGACGGGGGCGGTCGTCAAACCCGACAACGAACGCATCCGGCGGTTCCTGAAGGAACTGGACGAGAAACGGGACCGGCACAATCCCCTCAGCTATCCGGCCTGGACCGTTCCGCTCTATGCCCGCACGGAACTGGACGCCACCCGCGCCGAAGGGCTTGTCAACTTCCCGCTGCTCAGGAAAGCCCTCGCCCCGATCCAGGCGTGCAAGGACACCTCGGCCGTCACCGGCGCCGAGTACTATCCCGTCCTGCTGTCCGAAACCCAGTCGACCCTCTACCACAGCAAATCCCCTTCGGTCGACAAAGAGGTCATCGAGGCCAACCGCATCACCGGCGTGGACCCGGACAACTTCCTGACCCAGTTCACCGGACAATACCTGTTCAAGGCCAATCTCTACGAGAACACCCTGTCCCTGTTCAACCTTAACCTCCCCTCCCCGGTCGCCTCCTACGGCCATCCTTTCTATGACTATTACCTGGTGGACAGCCTGATGGTCGAAGGACGGAAGACCTACAGCCTGCGTTTCCACCCCAAACCGCTGATTACCTCGCCCGCCCTGGACGGGCAGATCGACATCGACGCGGAAGATTTCGCCATCCGGTCGGCCCGGGTCCGGGTCTCGGACAAGTCGAACATCAACTGGATCCGGCACATCGACTACAGCCTGGACTACACCCGCCTGCCCTCCAGCCAATGGTTCCCCCGGGAGGAATCCGTGTTCATCGACTTCTCCATCTCCGTGAGCGACAGCTCCAAGGTGCTGTCTTTCCTGGGGAACCGCCGGATGCTGTACGACGTCCCGGTCTTTGATGCGGATATTCCCGAGGCTTATCTGGAGAACGGCGATCCGGTCCTCGTCCTGCCGCCCGACCCCGGCTTTGACTGGGAGGAGAAGCGGCCGGTCCCGCTCACTCCCCGGGAAGAAAGGGTCGTGGATGCCGTCGGACAGATCCAGCGTTCTTCCTCTTACAATGCGCTCTATGCGCTGGGCCGCTCCCTGGTCGTCGGCTATGTCGAATGGAAAGACTCCCCCATAGGCATCGGCCCCTGGACAAAGACCTTCCTGTACAATCCGACGGAAGGGTTCCATATCGGGACGGGTTTCCGGACCACCCAGGCCTTCCACCCGAAGGTGCGTTTCATCGGGTCCGTCGGCTATGGATTCAAGGACCGGAAAATGAAGGGGGGGCTTTCCGTCGAATACATGCTGCGCCGGGACA
>Ga0310696_10009885_pt1 | contig 11005 bp, 9 predicted proteins | sample AusTroGonzalo_MG_4_FD_203885 | JGI IMG/M metagenome (GOLD analysis project Ga0310696, IMG submission 203885) | Bovine rumen microbial communities from tropical cattle in Woodstock, Queensland, Australia - Gonzalo_02 (v2) (version 2) | ecosystem: Host-associated > Mammals > Digestive system >...
AAGGTCACGGCCCGGGATCTCGCTGAAACCAAGCACATCAAGGCCGCGGAAGGGGCGTCCGATCTGGGCGTCACCATCTGCTACAACACGGTCAAGGACGTGAAATACGTCCATTCCGTCATCGCGGACACGGAGTTTGCCATCAACCCCGTGAACTGGCGCACCGACGCCACGCCCGCCATCCTGCACGACACCATCACCGTCACCCTGGCCCCGGCCTACCATGTCCTCGTGGTCACGGGCTACGAAGGAGCGGAATACAAGCCCTACAAGGACTTCATCAACGTGGGGGACCTCCACAGCGCCGAGCCCTGGCTCTACCGGGAATGCATCCAGGAGAACATGGCCCTGCGCGCCGCAGAATGGCGCCGCCTGAAGGGCCCCGTGAAGCCGTATTTCACGGTGGATCAGCTTCCTGACCTCATCCAGTGCCTGCCCCCGCCGCCCGACACCGTCAGCGCGCAGTTCGGCTACGACATGCAGCGTTACATGTGGGGCAAGACCCAGCGCCTCGACCCCGTGCGGGCCGAAATCGCGAAGGGCGACGCCATCTGGGGCTACCAGGCGCTGCTGAAGCAGTTCAGCGAAGCCTTCGGCCTCGAGATTTCGCCCGAGACCACGCCGGAAATCTGGTGCCTGATGGAGACTTCGCTCACGACCACCGACCAGATGCGCGTGCAGCCCAAGGCCTTCTACCACCGCAAACGCCCCTTCGAGCGCTTCAATGAGCCCACGCTGACCGGCGAGGACGACGACCTGCGCGGGGAGGGGAGTTATCCCTCCGGACACACGATGCGCGGCTGGTCGGCCGCGATGCTGCTGGCCGAAATCAACCCTGCAGCCGCCAACGCCCTCTTTGCGCGCGGCTGGATGTACGGCGAAAGCCGCGTGATTGCCGGCGCCCACTGGCAGAGCGACGTGGATGCCAGCCGCGTGGCCGCCAGCATCGGCGTGACCGCCCTGCACACCAGCCCCGAATTCCTTGCCCAGATGGCCCGCGCCCAGGAAGAGTGCCGCCGCCTGCTGGCCAAATAGCTTTTCCGCGCATGTCCATCTTCCTGAAACAGACCGACCCGGACGCGCCGCGCCGGGTGGACAGCCCCGAAGCCCTGATTGCTACGATCAAGGCCTGCGGCATCGTTCCCTTCTTCGAAAACGCCCTTCCAGGCTACTCCATTGAGGAAATGACGCCCAGGGAATACTGGTTCGACGGGGAAGAGGGGACCCTCGGTCCCTGGGACTGGAAGATCGACGCCGTGCAGACGGGGGAGGTCGCCTACGGCAAATTCCTTTGCGGCGGCAAAGCCGCTTTCGCCACGATGGACTGCTACCGCGACCTGCTGAACTGGCGCCGGGCACAGGCCAAATATGCCCTGCGCTCCGGCGACCGGCAGGCCTACGAAGCCATCTGCAATGCCGGCAGTCTCACTACGCGCGAGCTGCGCCGCATCTGCGGTCTGAAAAAGGGCGCGATGGACGCCATCGTGACCCGGCTGGAGCAGCAGACGCGCCTGGTCATCGGCGACTTTGAACGCGTCTACAAAGGACAATTCCTGGAATACAGCGGCTGGCAGCTGGCCTCGCTCTGCCGCCCGGAAGACCTCTTCGAATACGATCTGGACGCCCCCTTCCGCAGCCCGGAAGACTCTTACGCCCGCCTGGCCGCCCACATCCGCCAGACCGCCCCGGACGCCACCGACGCCCAGCTCAAAAAACTTCTTGGATAGGAGATTCGCCGGTCTTCTCCTGCGGGCGGCCGGAAATTATTTTTCGTGCGGTAGCCCGAAAAACCAATTTCCGCTCCGCCCTCCACAACGCCATCGCGCGACCGGCGAATGCACTACTTGGGAGGATTTGTGATGGGGAGGCGCTGAGCCTGGCCGGGCTCTATGGTCATGTAGGCCGCCCGGATGTCCTGCGGCGTGATGACGACATCCCGATTGACCAGCCGGTCCGTATCCTTCAGACTATGCGAAAACAGCCACTCATACGGCTGCTTCAGCAAAAACACCCGCGCCAGAATCGAATGGTCGCACCCGGTCAGCCAGGTAAACTGCAGCCGCCCGGACACCCCGGCCTTGGCCATCTTCTCCACGATGGTCGAAGAATAGGAGAGGGAAGTCACCGTGTCGCTCGTGCCGTGCAGAATCCATAACGGAAGGCCGCCCAGCGGCTCCACGTCGCCCGTATAACCCCCGCACATCGCGATGGCGGCCGCCACGCGGTCCGGATAGGCGGCGGCGAACTTGAACGTGCCCCAGCCACCCATGCTGATACCGAAACAATACAGCCGGTCGGGATCGTGCCGGTAGCGGCTCATCACCCAGTTGACCACATGCATCAGGCGCTCGGCATTCCAGCCGCCCGTCGTATTGCACTGCGGGCAGATCACCAGGGCATCGATCTTCTGGCCGCGGCGCAGCGCGTCCACGCAGCCGTACTTCGTGATGGTAGTCAGCGAACTGCCCGCCAGGCTCTTGCCGTGAAGGCAGAGCAGGACGGGGAGGGGTTCCTCGGAGGTCTCGTAAGAGTCCGGGACGTAAAGCAGGAAATTATAGCCATTTTTGACCGAATCCCGGTAGGCATAGAGATTATCCGCCTGCAGGCGGGAAGCCGCAAGAATCGACAGGAAAAAGGCCAATATGAGGGAAATTCTCTTCACTTTCAGCGTACGCGGAGCTTTTTACCGGGACGCAGGGTGGTTTTCTCCGTAATCCCGTTCAGATAACAGATGTTCTTGACGGTCGTCCCGTACTTGCGGGAAAGGCCGTAAAGCGTGTCGCCGGAGACGATGGTATGATATACGGCGGAACCGTCCGCGGGCGGGGGAGGCGCCGTCGCTGTGCTGCCGGAAGAAGTGGAAGACTTCGTCTTGGGCGGCTCGGCCGTACTCTCCTTGAGGATGGGGATCCGAACCGTCGACGGCGTCACGGTATGCCAGGAACCGCCTTCCGCCAGCACCAGACGCTCGTTCGCCGCCGACACGGACAGGCCGCCGAGGGAATCGACCACCGCCCAGGTGCCGTCCGCGAACAGGATCACGCGACGGTCGGCAGGGGAGAGGGAAAGCGTATCAGGAACGGTCACGGTATGCGTCAGCATGTCCACGAGCGATGCCACGGCGGCAGAATCCACCTGCGCGTCCGGCACGAAATCAGGCAGAATGCGGCGCGCGCCCAGGAAACGGTCCCGGTAATACGTTTCCTTGAGATTGGAAACCTGGATTCCACCATGGACCGCAGCGTGGATGAAACTGAAATTGGTGCCGGTACTGTCCATACCGATGAAAATGCCCGCATGGCCCATCCGGCGCTTGTTGGGACGGGACGCAAAGATCAGGATATCGCCTTTCTGGAGGTCGGACAGGTTGCCGATCAACTCGCGGCCATTGCCAGCCTGCGCGGGAACCGTGCGCCCCAGCTCATAGCCGAACTTCTTGAAAATGAACTTCGTAAACCCAGTACAGTCGAACACCTTAGGACCGTTGCCGCCATGCCGATAGGGGGTACCCAGCCACTTGCGGGCCTCATCGATGATGCGGTCCGCCAGCTCGGAGGCCTCTACGCTGACACTGTCAGCGGGCGAGGACCCACTCGTGGAGGGGCTTTGCGCCCGAGCCGAAAATCCCAGGCATAGGAGGCAGCCAATCCAGATGATTGCGAATCTGTGCTTCAGCATATTCTACGTTGAAAATATCCACGCAATTGCCCGCGATGTCACGGGCCTGCGAAGTCGTGAAAATGTATTTCCCGTCGCGGGAAATATCCAGTCCGACGGGGAAGGAGTCTGCAGGAATCGTGCCGAGGAGCTTCATCTCCCGGGCGTCCACGATGGCCAGGCAGCTGCTGAAATTGCAGGCCGCGAAGATATAGTGCCCGTTGGGGGAGGCCTCGATGGTACGTGCCCCGGCGGGAATCTTGCACGTCACCCAGTTCTTGACGGTCACGGACTTCTTCTTATCGCCGTCCAGCACGCTGACTTGGTCGATAAAGTCCTGCAATTCAATTCGTTGTATATTTCCCGTCTTATTGATGCTACCGTAAAGGTATCCGTTCTTGATGATGAGGTGGCGCAGGTTGGGCATCACACCCATGGCGCGCCCGAGATAGCGGTTGGTGGTCAGGTCGATCACCGCGATGCCGCCACCGCCGCCCATGCAGCCCACGAAAAGGTAGTGGTTGTCCGGCGTAAACACCGTTCCGCGAAGGCAGTAACCGCTGTTGACGTCGCGGTCCACGGGCACCGTGAGGCTGTAGTTCAGTTTCAGCTGATAATCCACGACCAGGCACGCAAGATAGTGCCAGTCAGCGGGTTCGTCGCTGGAAATATCCAGCAGGCCGACGGTATTGTTGCCCCAGTGCGTCACCACGAGACGGGTGCCGTCGGGGGAGGTGGCCACCATCTTGGGCAGGGGACCGGTCTCGAACATGCGGATGATTTCATCCGTCTCCGTGTCGATCACGGCCATCGCAGAGGGCTCCTGGGCGTTGATATCGTAGCTGCGGCGGTAATACGGCACCCAAAGGTAGCGTCCGCCGTGCGAGAAGGTGCTCTCGACGGGTTTTCCCGTGAAAGTATCGGGATGATCGTAGCTGTGTCCGAACGAAAAAAGGCCACTGGAAGGCGCCCAGAGGGCTTTATCAGCCTCCGTGAAGCTATGTTTGATGACCTTGGTCTTCTCGTTGGTCGTGAAATCGTAGACGACGGTTTTCGCGCCCTCGAGCGAATTCACGTAGTATTTTTTGCCGGACGGATGGATATTGACGGATTTGGGCGAATGGATGTCCCGGTCGAGCGTTTCCGTCTCCGCCAGCGAGAACTGCTGTTTGCGCGTCATGAATGTCACCTTGATCCCTTCGCCGGTCCAGCTGGTGCCGAATTTCGGATGCACCACGGGCGGCTGCGCAAACGCGGCCGAACAAACCAGCAACAAAAGGGGAACAAGGTAATACTTCACGCTACTTAACATAATATAAATTGTGTAACAAAAGCGCAAACGGGTCACAATGACCGTTTTGCGTCCACAGGACCGGCATAGATGCCCAGGAATATCTTGCGGAGTTCCGCCTGATCGAGCCGCCGCTCCAGTTTTCCAAGTTTATGCGCCATATACTTCATGAAATCCGCCAGTTCGCGGGCGTCGTACTTGCCGGCGTCCAGGAATTCAGCTTTTCCGTTCAGCAGGTCGTGCGCCATGTAATTCGTCTTCCAGAGCCGGTATCCCTCGATGATGCGACGGTCCACAGCGTGGCGGATCGCCTGGTAACGGTCGTTCTTCTCGCAGAGCGAAGCTTCGTGGATCTCCTCCGGCGTCAGCGGTTTACCGATTTCCAGGTGGACATGTCCTTTCCACTGGCGGATACCCGTCATGATGCTGTGCAGGTCCTCCTTGGGCTTCTTCACGTACGGTCCCTCGCGGCGCAGCAGCACCTCGCGCGCCTTGCGCGAGTCGCATGACTCGTACTCATAGGAAATGCTCATCGGAACGATGTTCAGCTCGGCGAAATTCTCCTCGAAAGTTCCCTTTCCGCTCATGTCGAACATCTTCAAAAGACCCTGCTCAGTGCTGTCCAGGCCATTTTTCGTGCGTCCTTCGCGCTGCGCAATCCAGATGGAGGCGCGCCCGGAGGTGATGGTTTCGCGGATATACTGCGACAGCAGCTGGGAGCTCAGGTACAGCTCCCGGGCGCCGATGCCGCGAATGACCTTGATCATGCGGTTCGAGCGCATCAGGTCCACGATCAGCTGGCTGGTCAGCAGGTTCGAGCCGACGCATATTTCCGTGAAAGGAAAGCCGTTATGGCGCATCACATGCTGGATGAAGGCAGGATCCATCACGATGTCGCGGTGGTTGGAAACGGCCAGGAAACGGCCGTTGATGCCCCGCAGGTTCTCCACCCCGCTGCAGGTCAGACCGTCGGAGGTCTTGGCCAGGATCGCATCGATCACGGCGAGCATCACCTCGTCCTGGAACTGGTCGATGCTGCCGATGCCGCGCAGCATGTGGCTGAGCGTGGATGCAGGCAGGTCGGAGAATAGATACTTGGAGATCACAGGCATCATCGGATGCCGTGACACGCGGCCCAAGGCCTCTACCGCTTCTTCATCGGTATAGGGGCGAATGTCGCCAAATTCTTCGGTATTAGTACTCATTACGGGTCCAAAGATACACAATCAACGGCGGAAAAGCAAAGAAGAATCGCCGTAACTGAGGAAACGGAAGCCGTTGGCAAGCGCATAATCGTAAATCGTGTGCCAGTCTCCCCCCACAAAGGCGGAAATCAGCAGCAGCAACGTGCTCTGCGGCTGGTGGAAATTGGTCACCATCGCATCCACCACGCGGAAGCGGAATCCCGGCACGATGATGATGCGCGTTCCCACCTTCAGTTCCTGCAAACCATTGTTATCCAAATACTTGACAATCGCGTCCAGCGCCTCCTGCAGGGAGGCTTCATACGTACGCGTGTAGGGCGCCCACTGGTCCACGTCGACCGGGCTCCCCTGCTCCAGGCAACTGATTCCCACGTAGTAAAGGGACTCCAGCGTGCGGACGGAGGTGGTTCCGACGGCCACCACCGGGCGCTTCGCGTCGCGCAGGCGGCAGAGCAGTTCGCGGCTGACCACGAACGGTTCCCGGTGCATCGGATGCTCCGATACGAGCGAACTCTTCACGGGCAAAAACGTGCCTGCGCCCACGTGCAGGCAGACATTTTCGATATCGATTCCCTTTGCGGCGATCTCGTCCAGCACGCGCTGCGTGAAATGGAGACCCGCCGTCGGAGCCGCCACGGAGCCGCGTATGTGCGCATAAAGCGTCTGGTAGCGCTCGAGGTCGATCGCCTCCGTGTCGCGGTTCAGGTAAGGAGGAATGGGCACGCGTCCGCAGCGCTCCAGCACCACGGAGAACGGCGCACCGCCCTGCCAACGGAACTCCACCACGCCCGTCTGGCCGTCCCGGCCGATCAGGCGGGCCGTCGGCGAAAGGTCGTCCCATTCGTCGGAATCCACGTCCAGGGTCAGGATTTCATCGGTTTTCAGGCGTTTGGAGTTGCCTATCACGCATTTCCAGCGACAACACTCCGTCGCGGCGAAAATCGTATTGTATTCCGCCGGCGTATCAGGTTCCAGGCAGAAAATTTCAATGTGGGCACCGGTCGGACGGCGGAAAAACAAGCGCGCAGGGACCACTTTCGTGTCGTTGAACACCATCAAGGCGCCGTCAGGCAGTTCCTCCGCGAGGTGACGGAATATGCGCTCGCTGACGTGACCGTCGCGATAAATCAGCAATTTCGACGCATCGCGCTCAGGAAGGGGATATTTGGCAATCCGCTCGTCCGGGAGCGGGTATGAATAATCCTCAATATGAAGCTCGGGAATCATGGTGCAAAGTTACGACATTTTACCGTCGAAGACAAGCTGGAATTTGTCAACATTTGTGAATTTCCGGTTTACTTTCGGATAGTTTACAAATGTTTTATCAACAGGCCGCAAGCACTGTTTACAACTGTCATAAGAAAAAATGATAACGCAATATTTGAATAGTTAAATATTTGGAAACCAATAAATAAACTCATATCGGATAAAGTAAACATCCATGTTAATTTCCGCCACTCTCCCCCACATCCGGGTAAATAAAGCTCGGGCGCATTGTGAATTCGTAAACTAACTATCGGTATATCAAATAATAGTATTGCGTTTTATTAAATAATGCTTTAGGCGCGTTTTCCACATTCTATTAACATCCTGTCAACAATTGCCAATTGTAACACTTGACAATGTCTTTCAAAAGCTTTACTTTTGTAAACAAATCGTATAGAAAAATGAACACGCGTCTGCAGCAGTTTCTGGCCGCCGAAAATATCAGCCAGGCCCAGTTCGCCGAGACCATCGGCGTCGCAAGAGCCAGTGTCTCCCACATTCTGGCTGGACGGAACAAACCGGGCTTCGATTTTCTCGAAAGTATGATACGCCACTACCCCAGCCTGAATCTGGAATGGCTTCTCACGGGCCAGGGAAGAATGTACAGCAACGCAAAAATGCCATTTAACGCCACTCCAGAGGCGATTTCTCCCCTTTTGCCTGACGCGGAACAGGATCTCTTCCCGGAACCCGGATACCGTCAGGAAAACGCCCTCCACTCCCCTTCCTCCCCGCAAAATGCCTTTATCAATAGATTAGATAATAGCACACAAATATCTAATAAAGAAAGACATATAACTCGAATTACTATTTTCTACTCCGACGGGACGTTCCAGGAAATAGAATAATTGCTATCTTTGCTGTATGGGATTATACAGCATACTCGTCCGGCCCTTCGTCCATAATGCGGACATCGAGAAAGCCTCCAAGTTCGCCCTCCGGTACTTCGAACTCAACGAAAAGATTCCGGGAGGCCGGCTGATCAGCCGTTGGATCCACAACAACCGCCCTACCGGCCTGCAGCGGGAGGTATTCGGGCTGGATTTCTACAATCCCATCGGCCTGAGCGCCGGTCTCGACCTGCACGGAGAGCTCTACAACGACCTTAACAACTTGGGATTCAGCTTTGTAGAAATCGGTCCCATGAATGCTGACGGCATCCGCCGGGCCATCCGGCGCATCCAGCAGGACCCGCAGAACGACATCCTGGCCGCCTGCATCCGCGAAGACTTCCTGACCGCCTTCACGCTCGCCTACGATTTCTGCGATTTCTTCGTCATCGACCTGAGCGCCAACCCTTCCACCGACATCCTGGATCCCCTGCTGGACGCCCGCCTCGCGGAAGATGTCTACAAACCCATCGTGGTCAAACTCCCCAAGGAGCTGCCGCCGTCAGAAACCGAAGATATCCTGGATTACTGCCAGATGAACCGCATAGACGGCATCGAGGTCCAAACCCTCGAACAGATCCGTCACATCGTTACCTACACCTCCGGACGCCTGCCCATCATCGCGGATATCGTCATTGAAACGCCGGAACAGGCCGCTGAGGCGCTGGAAGCGGGTGCTTCCCTGGTCGAAGTCCGTGACGGACTGGTCCGGCAGGGCCCCCGCTTCATCAGCAAGATCCAGAAATACCTCCTTAACCAGGTCAAAAATGAAAGAAGCAATCCAAGAGAAGATAGCCCGGCTCCTGAAGCCTAGCGGCAAGACGCTCAGCGCCGCCGAATCCTGCACCGGCGGGCAGATTTCCCACCTGATTACGACCGTTTCCGGCTCCTCTTCCTATTATCTGGGCTCCGTTACCTCCTACGCCGTTTCCGTCAAGGAAAACGTGCTCGGAGTGCCGCACAAGGCGGTTGTCGAGAAGGGATTGGTCAGCAGTGACGTCGTCGCCGCCATGGCGGAGGGCGTCCGGCGCCTGACCGGAAGCACCTATGCCGTCGCCACGACCGGCCTGGCGGAAGGAGGGGATGAATTCGGAAACCCGGAAGGAACCGTCTGGATCGGCGCCACCGGCCCGGCCGGCACCGTCACCCGGATATACCACTGCGACCTGGGCAGGAAGGGCAATATACGCCGTTTCGCCAACGTCGCCCTCCATTTCCTGGCCGCTTATATAGAAAAGGACAGTAAGTAAAAAGGGGCTTAGCAGGCCAGCGTTCCCCACTCTTCCGTCTTGGCATCCAGGTCCCGTTTGCACTCCAGGTACTCGCGGGTCAGTTCCATGATGTCGTCCTTCTCCGACGGCGCCGCCAGAATGGTCTCGATTTCCTTCATCCGGGCCTCCAGCTTGCCGATTTCGCATTCCAGCCAGGAGATGCGGTTCTTCTTCTTGCGGTCCATCCGGGACTCCTGTTTCCGCTCTTCGTAGGCGGCCTTTTTCTGGACGTCTTCCTGCTTCGGAGCGGCCTGTGCCACGGTTTTGCGCTCCAGTTCCTGCAGGGTCTCCAGCTTGCGCTTCGCGAGGAAGTCGGACACCGTGCCGAGATGCTCCCGGACCTGCCCGTCGCGGAACTCGTACATCTTGTCCACCAGCCCATCCAGGAAGTCGCGGTCGTGGGAGACCACGATCAGGGTGCCGTCGTAGGCCTTGAGCGCCTGCTTCAGGATATCTTTCGACTTGATATCCATGTGGTTGGTCGGTTCGTCCAGGGCCAGCAGGTTGTAGCTCTGGAGCATCAGCTTCGCCATGCCCAGCCGGGCGCGTTCGCCGCCGGACAGCACCGACACGCGCTTGTCGATGTCCTCGCCACGGAAGAGGAACTGGGCCAGCAGGTCGCGCAGCTTGCTCCGGATATCCCCCACCGCGATGCGGTCGAGCGTGGAGAAGACCGTTTCGTTCTTATCGAGGATATCTTCCTGATTCTGAGCATAATAACCAAGCTGCACATTGTGTCCCAGCCGGGCTTCGCCACTGATTGGCTGCAGCTCGCCGGCGATCACGCGCATCAGCGTCGTTTTGCCTTCTCCGTTGCGCCCGATCAGGGCGACCTTCTCTCCCCGCTTGATCTCCACTTCCGCGTGGCGGAAGACGACTTTCTGGGGATATCCGACCGTCAGGTCCGTCCCCTTGAAGACGACGTCTCCGGAGCGCGGCGCCTGCGGGAATTTCACCGTCAGACGGGCGTTGTCCGTCTCGTCTATCTCGATGCGGTCCAGCTTCTCCAACGCCTTGATGCGGGACTGAACCTGGTTGGATTTCGTGGGCTTGTAGCGGAAGGTGTTGATGAACTCCTCCGTTTTCTGGATCATCCGCTGCTGGTTCTCGTAGGCGGCCACCTGCTGCTGGAGGCGCTCCGCGCGGAGTTCCAAATATTTGGTATACGGGACTTTATAGTCATGGATATGGCCCAGCATCACCTCCACGGTCCGGTTCGTGACCGTGTCGAGGAAGCGTCGGTCGTGGCTGACGAGCAGCAGGGCGCAGCGACGGGCCTTGAGGTAGTCTTCGAGCCATTCGATGGACTCGATGTCCAGATGGTTGGTCGGCTCGTCGAGGAGCAGTACGTCCGGCTGCTGGAGCAGGATCTTCGCCAGCTCGATGCGCATGTTCCAGCCCTGCGAGAAGGTCTCCGTCAGGCGG
>Ga0310696_10009886_pt1 | contig 11004 bp, 6 predicted proteins | sample AusTroGonzalo_MG_4_FD_203885 | JGI IMG/M metagenome (GOLD analysis project Ga0310696, IMG submission 203885) | Bovine rumen microbial communities from tropical cattle in Woodstock, Queensland, Australia - Gonzalo_02 (v2) (version 2) | ecosystem: Host-associated > Mammals > Digestive system >...
CACTCCGTTGACAGCGTCGCCGTAGGCGGCTTTCAGCTCGTCGCGCAGGCCCCAGTGGGAGATCAGTGGCGTGGGGGTGTGCCAGTAGAACTGGTTGTAGTAGCTGCCCACCTGCTCCATGTCGATGTTGTAATTGTCAGCGTACCTGTTGGCCGCCGCCATGACGTTGGAGATGTTCTGCTCGATGTTGGCCGGGATGCGCGAGGTGAACACGTCGCCTAACCGCACAAAGCCCCATTCCAGTTCCGACCACCGGTTGCCGTTGTGCTGCTTCTCCTTCAAGGTGAAATGCGGGAAATTCAAGATGATGACGAAAGCCATCTTGGAGGCGAACATATCCTCCTGGAAATGGTTCATGTTGTTGTAGGCGCTGAAGAGCGGGTCGATGAAGGTCTGCTCGTAGCCGCTCACCTGCCCAGGACGCTGCAATTCGATGGAAATACGGTTGTTGTGACCGTAGATGATCTCGAAATTTTCGCAGATGCGGTTGAAAAGAAGTGTCTTTTCAGCCAGATTTTTGCAGAAATGGGTCTGGCAGAACTGGTCAAATTCCTTGTCGGTGCCGTCTTGGGCGGTCCAAAAGGCGGCAGCCTGCTTCACGCCACGGTTCACCAGCATCTCAGACAGGGATGTTTTCCCTTTCAGGGATGCCACAGTGCGGTCGATGGAGTTTTCCTGAATGAAGGCGGCTTCAGCAAACGGGGTTATACAGGTCATGGTGATGATGAAAAAGAGAATGGATAGATTTCGAATCATGTGATGGGGTTATTTTTTTATGATTTTTTGGATATAATGATTATTATCAGTTTGAATATGAATTAAATACATTCCAGGAGGATAGGCTGTCATCGGGAGGCGCATGTCGTGGCTGTCCGCGGATGTTGTGCGGATGAGACGTCCGGTCATGTCAAGGATTTTCACACTTCGGATAGTCTCAGGAGCCATTATGGTGAGGTAATCACCGACCGGATTTGGCATTATTTGTACCGCAGAGGATGAAAAGTCCTCTATTTCGCTCCCGCTGGTGTAATAGTCGAAGTCGAAGCCGGAAGCGTTCTGGTGGGCGTCGCTTTCAAAAAGGCAGAACAAACGGCGGATGCTGTCGATGCGGATGATGGTGTCGGACATCTGTCCGGTGAGCGTGGCCACGAGAGCACTTTCGTCAAATACGCCGTTATAAAGATAGAGGAAGTCGTGATTCTCTTCCAGATCGAAATGGTGGAAATCCAAAATCAGGGTTTGGGTTTTTGTTAGAATGATGTTGAAGCGGCAGTTGGCGAAGGGCGTGTAATTCCCGCCTTCGCTGCCGTCGGACACGCTGCCGCTGTTTCCGGAGTACATTTGATATTGGTCACAAGTCTCATCCAGAATGGTGTTATAGTTCGCGCGGATGCCGGTGCCGGAAGTCTCATTGCCAGTGGTCAGATGGACAAGAATCTCATGGCACGGCCAGATGAAGGAGAGGGAAACTGTAGTGTCCGTCAGCGTGTAAACCGCTGGTGGATTCTGGTCTGTGCGGATGGTGAGCGTGTCGCTGGTCCCCAAATCACACCGGATGGAGAAAGAAATAGAGGTCAGGTGCTCGTTGTCTTCCGGAAGGATGGTCCACGAATAGTCTGTATAGGGCCGCATGGGTTGTTCCGTTACCGAACCATCGGTGAAAGAGCCCGCCAGAGTGGTGAGCGTGTCGTGCCCGGTGAGCGGATGCATGATGGGATACGTGTAGAGCGTGGTGTCCGGGTAAGCGTTCACGATGATCTCTTGGGCGAGGTTGAAATGCGTGCCGACGAGATTCAAGGCGTTGGTGTAGAAATAGTTGTCGGAGGATCCGTCCCATCCGAAATTGAAATGGTAGTAGTAGAGGCTGTCATGCATCTGATATCCGTCGCAGATAAAACCGTGCCCGTTGATATTGGGGTTGCTCCATCCGGCGTAGTAGAGTGGGATGTTCTTGTCCAAATGCAGGACAATGAGGCTGTCCCAATTCAGGTTGGTGGAATCGCGGAACACGTATTCTGTCTGCGGGGAGTACTTGAAGAAGGTTCGTAGCACGCGGGCGGCGCTGTGGTTGTACATGCCCGATCCGTTCGGCCCATAGACCATGTCCACCCCCACGCCGCAGTGATGCATCAGGGTGGAGATGGCATCATTGATGGAGGTCGGATTGTCGCACATGGCGGCATAGTCGTAGGTCGTGTTGCCGTAGTCTGCCGACTGCACCCCGTAGGTGGAGTCCACATAGCTGTAGCTGCCGATGCCGGTGTCAGGGAATCGGAAATAGTAGATTAGCTGGGCCATGGCGGTGGCCACGCATCCCGTGACCACGCGGTCGTTCTCACCGGCGAAGTCTTTGGGACAGTAGTAGTTGTAGAACCTTCCCTGTCCCCAGTGCGACTGCATCAGGGGTGCCACACTGCGTTCCGAACGGGCGCGCTCGCCGGTGTACAGGCGATCCCATACAGCTGAGTAGGGGGCAGCTGTGGAGGTGCTGGTCTTCATCTCCTGAAGCTGGGATTGGTAATGGTCCAGCCACATCTTCATCGGAGGAATCACGTCCGCCTCGCGATAGGGCTGGTGGTCGGAATAGGCCAGCACGGGAACAGTCCGACGGTCGGCGCTGATGACGACAAAGGCGTTCTCCGCATTGAAGATGTACATCAGCGTGTCTTGTCCGTTGCTCTTCACATCGGCCAAATGGGCGAATGTGCGCTCCTTCATCTGGAAGAAATGGCGTGCCACCGTGGATGCCTCCTCCAAGGAGACGGGCTGTGCATTTGCGCCAACAATAAGAATAAAAAGAAGGAACAGCAGTCGGAACTGTTTCATAAATTATATCTTATAAAATATTGATTATAAAATAGTTGTGTCTTGAATAAGAAGAAAGTGGATTTCAATCCATTCAAGGGTGCAAAGGTAATGTTTTTACCCATACAATATTATATAAAAGGTGAGAATAGGGGAAGAAGTTATGAACAGTGTCGATAAAAAATTTTTCGGGGATGGTGTAGGGGTACGAAAAAAAGTGTATTTTTGCGGCCTCAAAAGTTCGGGGTGTGGCGCAGTTGGCTAGCGCACTTGCATGGGGTGCAAGGGGTCGGAAGTTCGAGTCTTCTCACCCCGACTGAGATAGGGAAAAGACAAAGGTCTTTTCCCTTTTTTTGTGTTTTTTTTCGAGGTCGAATACACCTTGTGGACTGTTGAAATGTGAGACGTCGATGAACTATGTTTGGGGGATTTTCTTCCAAAAATGACGAAAACTGCATCGCGAAGGTGATTGTTCCAGGAGTGGTGGAAAAGAAAAAAGCGGGAAGCCAATCGGCTTTCCGCTTTTCCTTAGTAGCGGGGGCAGGACTCGAACAACTGCGACCTCCGGGTTATGAGCCCGACGAGCTACCACTGCTCTACCCCGCAATGTTTACGGCTGCAAAAATACATTTTTTTTTAATATGGCATACTTTTTTCTGGAAAAAATTTTTTGAATCATATTTTTTGTATCTTTGCGCCCTCAAATTAAAAGAGGCTCTTTAATTTGATTTATAGATAATTAACCTCATTGTAAAACCCTTAAAAAAACCTTTTGTCCAGGTAAAAAGGACAAATTTTAATGTCAGAAGAATTAATCAATGCTCCTGAAGAAATGGCTGCTCCGGCAGAAAACCAGGTTGAGAATGTTGCCGAAACGGTAGCTGAAGTTGCAGAAAATGTTGTCGAAGAAGCTGCTCCCGCTGTTGAAGAAACGGTGGAAGTCGTGGAAAACGCAGTGGAGGAAGCCGCTCCCGAAGCCGAAACGGTGACGGAAGAGCCGAGACCCCGCAAGATGCGCGAGATTGAGAATCCTTATGGTTCTCTGGAAAATTTTGATTGGAACAAGATCGACGCCGACGGCGAACGCTATACGGCTGACGAGAAAGCCCAGTTGGAAGAACGCTACACCAAATCCTTCAAGTCGGTGGACGAGAACGCCGTCATCATGGGTAAGGTGGTCTCCATCAACAGCCGCGAGATCGTGGTGAACATCGGATTCAAGTCTGATGGTGTCATCAACGCCTCCGAGCTCCGTTACAACCCCAATCTGAAGATTGGTGACGAAATCGAAGTTTATGTGGAAAGCCAGGAGGATGCCAACGGCCAGCTCCAGCTCTCCCACAAACGCGCCCTCATCCTCAAGTCCTGGCAGCGTGTCAACGAGGCCTATGACAACCAGGAGATCATCACCGGTTACGTCAAGGGCAAGACCAAAGGTGGTCTCATCGTGGATGTGTTCGGTATCGAAGCCTTCCTGCCCGGCTCCCAGATCGATGTCAAGCCGATTCGCGACTACGACATCTATGTGGACAAGACCATGGAGTTCAAGGTCGTCAAGATCAATCACGACTACAAGAACGTCGTTGTCTCCCACAAGGCTCTCATCGAGGCCGAAATCGAAGCCCAGAAGGCCGAGATTATCAGCAAGCTCGAAAAGGGTCAGATTCTGGAAGGTACGGTCAAGAATATCACCTCTTACGGTGTGTTCATCGACCTTGGCGGCGTAGACGGTCTCATCCATATTACTGACCTCTCTTGGGGCCGTATTTCCAACCCCGAGGAAGTCGTCAAGTTGGATGAAAAGATCAACGTTGTCATCCTCGATTTCGACGAGAACAAGAAGCGTATCGCTCTCGGTCTCAAGCAGCTCACCCCGCATCCGTGGGATAAGCTGGATCCCGACCTCAAGGTGGGCGACAAGGTCAAAGGTAAAGTGGTGGTCATCGCCGACTACGGCGCATTCGTGGAGATTATCCCCGGTGTCGAAGGCCTCATCCACGTTTCCGAAATGTCCTGGTCACAGCATCTGCGCACCGCTAAGGACTTCCTCAAGGAAGGCGACGAAGTGGAAGCTGTTATCCTTACCCTCGATCGCGAGGACCGCAAGATGTCTCTCGGCATCAAGCAGCTCATCCCCGATCCTTGGACGGACATCCTCACCAAATACCCGGTTGGCTCCAAGCATACGGCTACGGTCCGCAACTTCACCAACTTTGGTATCTTCGTTGAGCTCGAAGAGGGTGTGGACGGCCTGATCCATATCTCCGACCTTTCTTGGTCCAAGAAGATCAAACATCCCGCTGAGTTCACCAAGGTTGGCGAGCCCATCGAGGTTGTTGTTCTGGAAGTGGATACCGAGAACCGTCGTCTCAGCTTGGGTCACAAGCAATTGGAAGAGAATCCGTGGGATGTCTTCAAGACCATCTTCACCGTGGGTTCCGTCCACCAGGGTACGATTACCAGCATGACCGACAAGGGTGCTGTGGTGGCTCTGCCGTACGGCATCGAGGGCTTCGCCTTCAACCGCAACCTGCTGAAAGAGGATAAGACGCAGGCCAAGGTGGACGATGTGCTTGATTTCGTCGTGGTGGATTTCTCCAAGGAGACCAAGAAGATCCATCTTTCCCACACGAAGACTTGGCAGGCTACCAAGGAAGATGAGGAGAAGATGAGAGAAGCTGAAGAGAAGAAGCAGGCTCGCGAGATTGCCAAGATCAACGAAAGCAATACGGAAAGAGCTACGTTGGGCGATCTGGACGTTCTGCAATCTCTCAAGGAGAATCTCGAAAAGGAAGGTAAATAATACCTTTTCACACAACATGAAAGGCCGGTCATTTGATCGGCCTTTTTTTATGACGGGACGAAAACGCTTTTTTTGTATTTTCGCGGGCTTAATTGAAAAAGATGAAAAAGGTACTTTGCATACTGCTCACGGCACTTGGCCTGCTCTGTTTCCGAACGGTGGAGGCCCAGCGTTTTATCGGGTATGTGGCTGGTGGCGTGAATTTTGCCCAGATAGAGGGAGATGATGTGCACGGCTTCCTAAAGGTTCGTGCCAACGCTGGGTTGGGAATCAAGCTGCCCCTCAATGAGCGGCAGACATGGTCGGTTTCGATGGAACTCCTGTTCTCTCAAAAGGGATCCTACAAGCGCTACAAGGCCGCAGGTGCGTTCGACACGACGAAATATGTGCGGGAGCTTTTTGATGATGTGGATCGAAGTGTGCCTTTTGATCCTTTGGCAAAGTGTAATATCTCCTTGGATTATATAGAAATACCGGTTTTTGCCCGTTATGAGGACCCGCGGACAGGATTCTCCTTCGGGTTGGGGTTTGCGTGGGGGCGGCTTGTGCGTGCCAAGGATATCTACAATGGTTTCCTTCGTACCACCAGTATACAATCCCGTCCCAAAGTGTATAACTACAGCGATTGGTCGGTGCTGGCGGATGTGGACATTCGGCTCTACAAGAACCTCTCCCTCGGCATCCGTTGGGAACATTCGTTAGTGCCTGTGCGCGAGATGACCGTGGGGTTTGTCAAGGACCAGAATTATAATGAATACGAGCAGCGCAAATTTTACAACCATCTGGTTTCCTTGCGACTGATTTATTATATCAACGAGAAATTTGAAAAGAATTCGAAAACCAACGTGAGGGGAGAGCGCATCGGCACCCCGTGGGTTCGCGTGGTTCCGGAATATAATTAATACGAATATCCTTTATGAAACGAATAACTGCTGCTTTTGCCTCTTTGTTGTTGGCCCTGATTGTTTTGAGTGGCTGTCATGACAAACCGAATCTTATTGCCGACTACAAGGATGTGACCATTTCGTATGGTGTGCTCAATATCAATGATGACATACATTATTTTAAGATATACAAGGGCTTTGTAACCGAAGAAAATGCATTGGTGGAGGCCGGGAATTGGGACAATGTCTATTATCCGGTGGATTCCATAGAGGTGCGACTGGAGGAGTATATGAATGGTGTTTGCACACATGGTGAGATTCTGGATACCACCACGATGGTGTCGAAAGAAGACGGTTTTTTCCCATCTCCGAAGCAGCTCCTATACTATTCGGAAATGAAACTGAAGCCCGAAGCCACCTATAGGCTGGTCATCCGCCGTGTGAACACGGGCGAGGAGGTGTATGCCGAGACGGTCATGGTGGGCGATTTCTCCATCCGCATCCCGATGAACAGTTGGAACTTTAATTTGGCGGATCAGGACAACAATCCGATTACCGCCCCTATTCGTTTTTATCAGGCCAATAATGCTTCTGCGTATGATATTTATTTGACATTCTATTATATAGAAGTGGATACGGTAAATAATTTTGTGGAGCATAAGTCAATCACCGAGCGTCTGACTTCCGGTGTCTTGTATGCTTCGGCCAGCAGCAATGAAAACGTCTATCAGAGTTTCGCCCCCAAGACTTTCTTCTCCTTTATTGCACAGTCGCTCCAACCCAAAGCCGGGGTGGTACGCTATATTGATGCGATAGATGGCAGGCAGTACTATTGCTTTAAAATGCAGATATGGGCGGTCAATGACGAGTATGTCAAGTATGTGGATGCCTCCACGCCCAATCAGAGTATTGTGCAAGACAGGGTGCTTTACACGAATTTTGTGTCTGCCAACCAGAATGCGTATGGCTTTCTGGCTTCGAGGAATTGTTGCACCCGTAATCTGATGATGAGTTCCCTAGACCACAACGAGGACACGTTGGTGAAGGGTTCGCTCACGGGCCATCTTGGGTTTGATTATTACCGCAATTCACCGTTCTTCCATGAGGAGTAATGAAGGAAGTAAAATATCGTAAAACGGGGAGGTGCATCAAGCATCTCCCCGTTTGTTTTAACGGCACTGGAAGCCGAGCTTCTTCAGCATCTGCCGATGGTATTCGGTGCGGGCGGAAAAGTTCTTCCAATCTTTTTGTTCGACAGGAGTCCATACGCATTCTGACAGGGCGCACAGGCGGGGCAGCAGCATGTATTCGGCCTGCTCGGGCGTGTTGATGAATTCTGTCCACAGGTTGCATTGGCCGCCTAAGATGTGTTTTTGCTGCTCTTTGTCAAGACCTTCCGGCTGCGGGTCGAAGGTGTAGGCCTTCTCTAACGTGATAAGGCCCGTCATCGCTAACGGTTCTTTGCTCGGATCTTCTTGATAGAAATTGAAATAGCAGTGCGATGTGGGGCAAAGGATGATGTCGTTGCCGTGTTTGGCCGCGGTCTTGGCCGCTTCGGGCCCCTGCCAGCACATGATGGTGGACTTGTTCACCATGTCGTCGGAGACGATGTCGTCCCAGATGATGGCTTTTTTCCCCAATTGTTTGAGATGCTGGTCTATCTGGTCCATGAGCCATTGTTGCAGGGCCATTTCGCCGTCAAGGTGCTTGTCGGCGATGCGCTGCTGGCATTTGGGACACACCTGCCAGTTGTCGTTGAAGGCCTCGTCACCGCCGATGTGGATGTAAGGGTAGGGGAAGAGTTCGGCCACTTCGTTCAGCACTTTTTTGTAGAATTCCAGCACATCGTCGTTGCCGGCACACATGATGGCCTTGGGAGGCCAGTAGGGTCCTACGGCCACGGTGTACGGGTAGTCGTCGCAGGCAAACTGCGGGTAGGCGGCTAAGATGGCGCTGCAATGGCCTGGGATTTCAATCTCGGGAATGATGTCAATATAGCGTTCGGCGGCATATTGGATGATGTCGCGCACCTGCTCTTTGGTGAAGAATCCGCCGTAGGTCATAGCCTCGTCCGGTTGCACCGGATGGAGCGTGTCCCACGTGTCACGTTCAGGCCGCCATGCGCCGACGGAGGTCAGGGCGGGGAATTGGTCTATCTGGATGCGCCAGCCATGGTCGTCGGTCAGATGCCAGTGGAACTTGTTGAGTTTGTAGGCGGCCATGAGGTCAATGTATTCTTTCACGAAGGCCGTGTCGAAGAAATGGCGCGACACGTCCAAGTGCGCCCCGCGGTAGGCGAAGCGCGGATAGTCGGTGATGCGGGCGCAGGGAAGGGTGATGCTCTTGGACTCCGCCAGCAGGTCAGGAATACTCATCTGCCGGATGGTCTGGAAGGCGTAGAACAGCCCTTGCGCTGTATTGGCCCTGGCGGTAACGCTCTGTCTCCGCACGGTCAGCGTGTAGCCCTCATCGCCTAATTTGTCGTCCCACTTCTTGTTGATCTCAAGGAGGATGCGGTTGCTCCGCTGGCTGCTCCCGTCGCCTAAGTTCGGGGTGATGCCGAAGGATTCCTGATAGAGGTTTCGGATAATCCGCATCAGGTGGTTGTTCTCACCATCCATATTCTCAAAACACAGGAATGTCTCCTGGTCTATAGTGAAATGTCCCGCTTTCGGTGTGCATTCCACCGGGTTGGGGATAATGACGATGGGGTTGCTCTTATGGCAGCCGCAGCATAACAGGATCAGGCTGCAAAGCAGAATGAGGTGTGTGTGTTTCATGTCCGTATGTATTTGCGTGCAAAGATACGCAAAATCTCCGAAAAAAAAGGCTGGCCCCTGTCAGAGACCAGCCTCGAAAACCTGTTTCGTATTGTTATTTCTTGGGAATGTTCTTCAGAACCTCCACGAGGAAATCGAAGAATTTGCCGACGGAGTCGATGTTGACGCGCTCAACGGGGGAGTGCGGGTGCTCGATGGTCGGGCCGAAGGAGACCATATCCCAATCCGGGTAGCAGGCTCCGAAGAGACCGCATTCCAGACCGGCGTGGATGGCCATGATTTTGGGTTCCTCTTTGAATTTTTTCTTGTAGACACTCTGGCAGGTCTTGAGGATGGGTGATTCCATGTTGGGTTTCCATCCCGGATAAGCACCGGAGAGCTCAATGCCACATTCAGCCAGTTCGGCGATGGCGGTCATGCGGTCGCCGAGCGCGTTCTTGGCGCTGTCAACGGAGCTGCGGAGCAGACAGGTGACCGTCATGGTGCCGTTCTCGGCCTTGATGGCAGCCACGTTGTTGGAGGTTTCAACGAGGTTCTCCATCGAGTCGCTCATGCGGAGCACGCCGTTGGGGATGGCGAACACCATGTTGAGGAACTGGTTCTGGGCCTTGGTGCGGATCACCTTCTTGGGCGTGTCAATGGCCTTCACGCTGACGGCAAGGTTCTCCTCCGTGGCGGAGAATTCCGCCTTGACGGTTTCGTTGAAATTCTTGGCAAAGGTCTTGAAAGCGGTGGCTTTCTTGGCGGGCACGGCCAGGATGGCGTTCACCTCACGAGGGATGGCATTGCGCAGGCCGCCGCCGTTCACGCTGGCCAGACAGGCACCGTATTCCTTGATGGCGGTGGTGAGGAAGCGGATGGCAATCTTGTTGGCGTTGGCGCGTCCCAAGTTGATGTCCATGCCGGAGTGGCCGCCGTGCAGACCCGTGACGATGAGCTGGAAGCCCTTCATGTCCTCAGGAGTCGGCATCATGGTGTATTTGCGCTCGAAGTTGGCGTCCAAACCGCCGGCGCAACCCACATAGAGCTCGCCCTCTGTCTCGGAGTCGAGGTTGATGAGGATCTTGCCCTTCACGAAGCCCTTCTTCAGGCCGAAGGCGCCGGTCATGCCGGTCTCTTCATCGATGGTGACGAGGATTTCCAACGGGCCGTGTTTCACGCCCGGAGTGGTCACGCATGCCAGCGCGGCGCACACGCCTACGCCATTGTCGGCACCGAGGGTGGTCTTGTTGGCACGTACCCAGCCGTTGTCGATAATCGGCTCGATGGGGTTCTTTAGGAAGTCGAACTTCGGGTCGTCAGCCTGCGGCACCATGTCGGTGTGGCCCTGCAGGATGACAGGCGTTCTGTCTTCCATGCCTTTGGTGGCGGGAACGGTGAACAGCAGGTTCCCGGTCTTGTCCTGTTCCACTTTCACCTTGTGGTCCTTGGCCCATTGTTTCATCCATTTGATGGCGGCATCCTCGTGCTTGGAAGGATGCGGGGCATCACACAGGTTCGCAAAATTCTCCCACAAATCATGCGGGTACAGTTTCAATAAGTCTTTGTTCATTTTTTTATTGGGTTTAAAAAGGTTTGTAATGTTCGGCTTGTAGGGTTTATAATGTTTGTAATGTTTGTAATGTTAATAGTGGGAAAGTATCAAAGACCGAAGACCAAAGACCAAAAGCTAACAGCCAAAGTTCATAGTCATCATTCAAAGTTCATCGTCACTATTCACTATTAATTATTA
>Ga0310696_10009889_pt1 | contig 11001 bp, 3 predicted proteins | sample AusTroGonzalo_MG_4_FD_203885 | JGI IMG/M metagenome (GOLD analysis project Ga0310696, IMG submission 203885) | Bovine rumen microbial communities from tropical cattle in Woodstock, Queensland, Australia - Gonzalo_02 (v2) (version 2) | ecosystem: Host-associated > Mammals > Digestive system >...
GTTCGTCAACGGGTCGGCTGAAGCTACAGGCAAGCTGTGCAAGGTGGTCGTGTATGATGCCGATTCGGGTGTTGTCGGTATAGAGACCTCGGATGGCGTTTCGGTTTCCATACCGGATTGGACACCAGTTGTCAAAATCGACACCAACGACGCCAAGGTTAGGGAATTCCTATACGTAAAGAATGCCGGGCAGTCGACTACAATCGGCTGTGCCAAGGAGCGGTCATATGGCGGTCATATATTTACACAGCAATACATGCTGGCGACCGCATCGAAGGGCAAGGCTTATAGTCTCCTTGTTATGGATACCGACGTGAAAGAGTCGGTGTCCGGCGAGGCGTATTCCAAGGGCGATTACGTATATTCAGCCGATGACGACACAATTTACCGTGTCGGCCAGTCGGTTACTGTTGGTGATGACGGTGACATACGAGTTGATGCGACTGCCACGCCAGACTATATCATGCATTACTCACTTGCCTATAAGAAGCTGGTGAATGACTACATGCCCTATAGTGGCCCGGTGTCCACGCTCGAATACGAGGAGACGCCCAACTACGACGGTGACATGTCGGTGGTAAGGCTTCCGCTGTACATCAAGAAGGTGAACGACGTGCGGTTGAAGTACGGCTGGGAACAGCGTCAGTACGTATACTACAAGGACACGATAGGCGTGGATTCGATGGATCGCGCCGGCTTCATCGAGATGTATTCCGGTAACGATCGGAGCCCGGTCGACGTAGACTTGTCCGCTGGTGCAAACGAGCTAGTGGAACCGGCCATGCTGACCGGTTGCGGTAGTCGTTACTACGTCATCGACGTGGATAAGAATCCGACGGCGGTGCGCGGGTCTGACGGAGTGTGGACTGTGACGATAAGGTCGGCAGGCCACGGGCTTCCTGATGGCGCGTCCATATCGGTCACTGGAGAACTTTCCGGAAATCAGAAAGTTTTCCTTACCGACAATGCTAGCGTAAAGGTGGTTTCGGCTGACATATTCCAGTATGATACCGAGTACCCGGACGTGACCGGAACTGTTGAAACTGTTGACCTAGATGACATCGCCATCGTGCATGATCGCAAGTACGCCAATTCAGAACAGTACCCGGTTGAAGGCGATATCGCCAAGAGTGGGGACAAGGTATATATTGTCGGAACCGGCGAATGGAAACTGGTCGACAAGAACGCCATAGTGACTCCAACAGTTATCTATGCGAGACAGAATCTTTTCGATGAAAGCGTCACTAACCCGACATTTGCTCTCGGAGAGGACAGCGTAATCAAGCAGATTGACGTAGTCGAGCCGGGTGTCGCCCAGTTGCAACTCTCCAAGAGGATTGCGGAGTTCGATCAAGACCCGGATGCGTACAGCGGTCTTGGCCGTGTATACATCAGCTTTGTGAACCAGGGCGTGTTCAATGGTTGGCACACTATCAAGGAAGTGCATAACGGCGGTATCATAGACATCTATATAGATGCCTCTGCCGATGTGGACGCCGACAACATCATGCCAATCAATAACCGCAAGATGACATTGAATGTTGGACGCTGGTACAAGTACACGCTTGACGGCTATGAATGGGACAAGATCAGCGATAACGCATCGTTTGTGACATCTAATTCCATGGTGTCCATGGACTTCGATGCGAAACGCATAACTACCAAGTATGCCCACAGGCTAAAAATCGGCGACCACGTGCTTCTTGACAACTCGAATACCGGCGATGCCGTATACAATGTCACGGCTGGTTCCGAACTGCTCTATATCAAGGAGGCTGTGGTCACCGATATTGTCGATGACCATACGTTCGAGCTGGACGAAGTGCCTATAAGTCCGGACGATAATCATGTCGTTGTGATGAAGGGTTATATAGTACCGACTGCTGAAGAAGGCGGTCATAATCTGGTACGTCTTTCGGGAGAGTATTCCACGACAATAAATGGAGAAGTCGTGAAGTTCAGCACTGGCGACGTGGTAATCCCGCTCGGCCAAGTGTGCCTTGACGAGATACGTGGCTGGCGAGTCACTGACAATACCGCGTGGGTACCCCTGAAGAAGAAACGTACGTTCAAGATAGAACGTATGGCGGTCGACCTCGAACGGAATCCGGCATACGAACTGGATGACCTCGAGAACGAGGTGGAATATCGCTACGTGACACATACGGACGCTGACGTTAGGGCGGAGACCGGTGCGCTATTGGTGGACTATGCCAACGCCCGCAACTACCATTTCGAGCATCCCTACGTGGAGAACTTGGATACCACCCAGCAAGTTGACATGGAATACTCGTCAAAGTACGACTACGCCACCGTTGCACCGAGGGACGATATGGACCCGGCATTCCGTGGCGTACCGGACATGGATTATCCGTTGGCTGAACGCATAGAGCGTCTGGCGTATCTGCGCGATCCCGAAGTCATCGACATAGACCTCATCGGTTATCTCGCTAGGTTCATGGGTTACGATATTACGGCGCTAGCCGACGATATCCGTTCCAGCAACGTGTATCGTAATGGGGACGAACGAGAAAAGGCGATTCGTGAAACCATTGCCCATCTTCCCCAGTTCTACGCGCTGAACGGAACGAAACCCGGCATCAACATGCTCATGGCGACTTTTGGCCTCGTGGGCGATCTCGTCACAATGTGGACGAACACTGCCGATCCATACGGACGGCTTGTCCGACAGGACGAAGTTCCGGACCAGATCGACAAGGACGCCTCGTCATCTTGGGTCCCGACACCTCACGTGACGCTGGACGTCATATCCAATGACGTGTACAACAGCGTGCTCATGGGTAACGAGGAACTTCTCAGGATGAAGGAACAGATTCGCCGGTGTAAGCCAATAAATGTCGTTTTCGACGGAATTCGAGTGATTTTCGAGAGTACGACAAGTGTTACGGCATCTGTAGGGTTCGCTGGTTCGAAGATGGTCAATGGGTCTATTCCGATGTTCGGCGTGGATGAATACGGAGATATCGACAGAGACCCGTGCATGGAAGACGATTGCGGATTCTAACGTTTCTGCGCCATGAAAAACTGATAAACTATGGCTGTCACAAATTGGTAGCTATATGAAGACTGTTATCACCACTAATGGGCTTAACATAATCGGTCAGAACAGCGGCGAGACTACCGCGAAGTACTGGATCGGTTACTTCGGTCTGGCCTATGTGCCCGACGAACTCCGTGAGGAAGGCCAGCCGGAAGAACTTAAGGCCGGCATGACCCAGCTCACTGTGAACGGTGACAACATATACAACCTGTTCCAGGGTTCCATGAAGCCCGAGGGGCTCAATACCGACATCGGTGATTCGGCGGCCAACAAACTCTATAACGAGTGCATGTATACCGCCAACGTCATGTCCCGTTACCGCTACGTGATGGACGAGAACGAGACAAACCATCTCGTCGTGTTCAAGTCCTATGTTGACCCGGTCACCGGTGAGGAAGGTGTCAAGGAATACTGCACGTTCGATGGCTGTGTTGATCAAGACTCCAGTGAGCTTCCAATTCCGGCGCCATTGTATTATCTCGGCGAGCCGATGGACTATTCGGATATCCAACTTCCGGTTTTCCCGAATGTTTCGTGTGACACTAGAACCTATACGGCATCAGATACGACCAACCCAGGCCCCGGCTTTGACAGCGAATCATGGGTGAATGATAACCGATTCGGATGGGCTACCTCGTTGGGTAATACGTATGACGAAGATGGCAACGTAAAGGAACTGGAGAATGCTTGGCAAGTGCAGAGTGTGTCCAATTATAACCGATTCCACGCGCCGGCGAACTCAGCCGGCTACGCGGTAGGTTACGACCCGGCATGCCGGAATATGGCCAAGGCGACCAAGTTCTTCCCTATCGGGCACTACGACATTCTCAGTACAAAGAACGACGAGAAGGTTGCCAAGGTCCAGTACACGGTCGACATCAACATGAAGAGCGTGTTCACCGAGGTTTCCAACCGCAGTACACGGTATTTTGATAGTACTGGCGCACAAGTGACTTCTGGCGACTACAAGATGAGCTTCAAGTTCAACCGAGTTGGCATATACGCCGTACCGGTAGCTCTCCACGCGTATACGGATTCTGGCGAGAACCAGGACGCGTGTACCAATTACAATGTCCAGATGCAGATTACCGGAAATAGCGAGCCTCTGCTGTTCGCCGTCATGGACCTCGATTCGCCGGTTATCATGAGTGAAGACGGGTGTCTGGATTACCAGATGAAGTTCAACGTCGATTACAAGACCGATAGCGATGCAGTGGACAGTACGTCTATCTTCTACAATCTTTACGAGGATGACGCTATCACTTGGTACAAGAACCAGTTGATCGCTAACGCTAGCGCGGCAAATGCCATTACTACGATGGGCGTCCAGTTGAGTTACTTGCGTAAGCAAGTCAACTCTGTAATGCCCGGTTCCACTACGGGATGCGTCATCAATGACCGTGGCTCCAATGCTATGTATTTCAACAAGACTGGCGGCTTGAAGAACTTGAAGGATGCTGGCAGCTTGTCGATTGCCAACGCGGACTCTATCACAACTTCGATTACTCGTTCCATGTGGTGGGGCGATGACAGCACGCTGTTCAATTTGCCTAGCGGCGAAACGTCTACTAATAGCAAGGTAAGTGATTCGCTTGTGTTTTTGGGCAAATACGGAAAGTCTTATGGTGATGTGTTTGAATCGCACATACAGACTCAGTTCGGGTCTGATTGGCTTGGTATTGGTCATGACATGAATTACATTGACCATGAACTTAAGGAATCGGGCGATATTAGCGAAAATGCTTCTATGTTCCAGCCGAGTCGAGCTCCGATGATATACACTGGAGGCATCGCTCTTGGTGGCCGTGGCAATGTAAACTATGGTCTAATTAAGCTTGGTTCGCGTATTAAACATGTCTCGACACAGTCCGAGTTGTATAATTCTGACACAGATGATATTATTTCAGTTAGCCGTGTATATTCTTCTGATGCAATCCACCTGATTCCAGATGGAGAAGACCATTTCTTAGTTCATTCTCCACATGCTGGTAAGGTACTTACCGTTCTTGATGAACAAGAACTTGATGGTACCTTGCATATAGGATTAAAGCCCGTCGGAAGTATCATGAAAAAACAAGTTTCTATACAAACATCGTATATTTCCGATATCAAGTCGCATCGTATAACTATTTCTACAGTTACTCTTGGTGGAACAATGGTAACGCGTGACATAGACATTACTCACGAGTCATCGATAAATATCACTGATGCTACGAGTGGTATTCAGATTATCGCTAGACAAACCGCAACCGAAGATTCTATAGATGATATATCGGTGTCTATATATGCACATCCGACATGCCCAACGTATTATAGTTTTGCGACGAATAAAGATTGGTTTACTGGAGTCAATTTGTGTGATACCGAAGGCCATCAGACGGACACGATAATGTTTGGTATTGATGGAGCGACTAATTCGAATAACATATGCTATTTATCAATGCTAGCGGTACAAGCGTTCAAACTCAGAGTTGTTGCTGCTGGTATAGAAGCACGCGGACCGGGACCAGGTTTCGATTATATGCATCTGGCCGTTGATACACAAGATATTTATACGTATCCGAAGGCTACTGACAATACATCAATTCGCTTGGTACCAATAATTGTTCCGGATTTTGATACCGAAGGTGTTGCTGTTACGATTGGTCTAAATGGACAAGGCTATGACATTAATTTCACCGATGGAACATATCCGTATACGTGGTTTATGTCGAACACCAGTGAATAAATATAGAAATGTAGTAGTTTAATTGAAAAATGCAAAAGGAATCGAAATATGGTTACTATTACCCGTAGGCAGCTTATTGACCTCGGTTTCGTGCTCGCTCAAGCCGAACACATCTTCAAACAGCCGATTACTGGCCGTTTCTACTATGCGGCTACCAAGAACAAGGCTATTGCGCAAGAAGAGCACAAGCTTACACAAGAAGCGTACCCAGAATCACCGGATATCGTGAAGTACGACCAGCGACGTGTCGCCATCATCAATGAGGTGGGCGAGACCATCAAGGACGGTTTCTCCAAACTCCCGGTGCCCGAACGCGACGCTATCATCAACTCATCGGCCCTTACTCCGGAGAAGAGGGATGGTCTTGTGGCAAAAATAGCAGAACTGGACGAGGAGTTCAAGGACGTTCTCGAAGAGTTTCGAAAGACCGATGCCCAGCGTGGCGAGTTCTTGAACGAAACTATTGAGGTCGATCTCAAGACTGTCAAACCCGATGATGTCCCAGAGATTGTCGAGGATGCCGCCAAGATTATGAACAGCGATGGTTGGAAGATCTACGCGTCCCTCGAACCGATGATCAAGGAATAAGCAGATGCCCGGTCTTAGCGGATGCCTTGTCGTCCGCAACGGGAAGAACAGCGTCGTGAAGTGTCTCGACGCTTTACTTCCCCTTGTGAACGAATACGTGGTGATAGACACCGGTTCTACCGATGGTACTATGGAACTTGTATCCGGGTGGATCAAGGCTCATCCTCGTTCCAGAGTTGTCACTGAGGAAGTTGGCAAGAAGTTCCATGACGAGGACGGCATATTCGATTTCGGCGCGGCAAAGAACTACGCCTTGTCCATGGCTACTTGCCAATACGTATTGTGGGTAGACGTCAACGACGAGGTCACTAGGGGTGCCGAGGTAAGGAAGGCTTTCGAGAAGATTGTCAATCGTATACCGAACGCCAGCATAACCATGCTCACCGAAGTGGACAAGGCATTCGCGTTCCCTCGAGTACGCATCGCACCGAGGGCGTTTGCCAGCTTCTGTGGATCTATTCACGAATACATGACCAATTCGGCGCCGGATTATCAAGTAGTGACTACCAGGTTCCGTATACGGAACTACAAGTCATATCGTGATGTATCTCGTAACGTCAAGGCGCTCATGAAAGAATGGAGTCATTCGCATAACCAGAGGACTGCGTTCTACATGGGTAATTCGGCCAGGGATATGAACGACTTCGCCACCGCACTGGATTGGTACGTTGTTACTGTAGATGAGTTTCCTGATATGTCCAACGAGGAACGAGCCAAGTCAATGGAGTCTATATGCGATATCGCGTTGAGGGACAACATGTTGGATATCCTCGATGACCGGTCCAGGCAGCTTATAGCCGAAGTACCGGATCGTCCAGAAGGATACTTCTACCGAGCAAAGTACCAATATGCTGTTGGCAACTACGCAATGGCCGCCAAGTGCATGAAGCAGTTATTGAAACTCAATGTCAAGGTTCGACCGACGCATATGTGGATAAATCCGGAAATCTATGACCGAAAGCGCCACATGGAGATGCTGAAGGAAGTGGAGACCAAGGCCATGTACAGCAACATGGAACCCATAGCCCCTTGCATAGAGGACGCCTCCGTGGCCATGGCCGGTGGCCAGTACGTTGGCCGGATGGCACAACAGCAGTCGTATGGTGGGTTCGGTACGATGCTTTCGCAGAACATTAACTGGTAAAATCCGGGTTCACCCCGGAGTTTTCATGCTCGGGGAACTGATAAACTATCGGCAAACTGTCTGGAAACGTTATGAGCGCTAATCTTCATGAATTGACCAAGCAACTGGACGTACTATCATGGAATTCCCGCAGCGTGCTTAATGCGCTGATCCGGTCCGTAATGGCCACTGGGTCAAGTGACGGGTTTACGGTCAACAGGGCCGGTCAAGACATTACGCTCTCCAGGGAAGATATCTCTCGTATATACGACTTCTACGAGGCGTGGGAATCCACTGGTTATGCTACCGGTGTCGATGGCAAGGATTTCTATGCTCTTGTTGACGAGGTCGGTAGCCGTTATGAGGATGGCGCCCTCGTTGCGTCGCTGGTGAAACACGCCCAAGTCATCTTGATGGACAACACCAACGTTGACAGCAAGGATAATCCGACTTTCTGGCTCGATAAGGTGTATAGTATGGATAACCCGAAGTGGTTTACTAATACGGCGCCTATCCCGCTGAGCATCCGTACGCCCATCTATGACGAGAACCTTTCCACAAAGCATTACGACGAATACGAGACATACTTGTTCCCTCGCGGTTACTTTGCTATCGACACGTTCGGCTATAGCGGTGACGGCATTGCCCATTCCGCCGGTGGTGAAAGCTGGACTTTCGATGTCGACCGAGTATTTACCCTGAATTCCGATCGAGTCGTTGTTGGTAAGCAAGACAAGAACGTAGCCGACAAGCTTGAAATTTCGTATAGTCTAAACTCGCCGTTGCATTCGTTTGCTGGTGGCTATAACTCGTTTGCGTTTGCCCCTAATAGTTTCTCATACGGGGACAGCAACCAAACTTACGGGGAGGCCGGTTCCATTATCGGCGGCCGTTCAAACAATGCCATGGGCGCCATGTCGGGTATCCTCGCCGGTAGCGGAAATACCACAATAAGCAATTTCTCTGGAATTGTCGGCGGAGCGACTAACGTGACCGCCGGTATGTACTCGTTTGCCGCCAACAGCATGAACCACGTGGGCGGTTATAACTATCGTTTCACTCGTCAAGTAGTCAGTACCGATCCCCAGACCGAATGTGCCCCCACATATACCGATCCGGAAACCGGATGCACGTATGTGCTGTCCGGAAACGAGACTTCCGTCGGTAGCGTATCCCTCGGACAGAATGAAGTGTTCATCAGTAACGAGGAAATTGGATTCTCCATGGTGCCGATGAAGAAGGAATACTCCACCGGCTACGATTATAAAGGATCTGGCCGGCTTACAACGGCACTGGATTTCCGTGTTCGTGATAAGGTCGTAATCCATTCATACACCTATGGTGATACGGAGAACGGCGTCATGGTGAAGGCCGGTGAACCGATGGTGGCGACTGTTTCTGCGGTTACCGAAGCATACAACGGCGATACCGTAGTTGGATACATAGTCCGTCTTGACAAGGACATTAGCGCGGCCAATATTGCCAACCTCGGCACGTCAGTTGTGACCGGAGGCAAGATTTGCCGTATGGCGTCTTTTGAATTTGCCGTATTGAATCCAAAGACCGGTCTAAGCACTACGTCTATTAGCGGAATGAATACGCAAAACAGCGGTGCATTCGGGTATAACAATATTTCATGCGGCGATAGCCAGCTCGTGGTCGGTTCATGCAACCAGGAGTTGCAACGTCCGAGGTTCATTGTCGGCGTGGGCCCGACTTCCTATATCAATGATGGTAATTCGGCCAACTGGTTCCGCCAGAATGCTTTTGTCGTAGCTCCGGGTTATCTTTATGGGTCAACATCCAGCTACGTCATGTTCGGTGCGTCGAACTTTACTACCGCCAGTTTGGACTTCTTCGGTGACGAGGTGTCTCCGGATACCCGCCGTACCGATGAGGACTTCTATCTGTATGGCGTAGAGAAGTACAGCGGATTCTATGCGTACTCATCTCCGTCTGAACAGGATACCCAGGACGAAGCGACGAGGGCGGTATTGCGCGTATCCAACGAGAAGACGGTACTCGTGCGCGGGGAGAACGGCTTGCAGATGCAGAAGCCGTACAAGACTTATATGGAATCGGGTGACTGGAACATCTATACCGAGCTGTTCTCCAATAACGGGTCTGTTGTTATTCGTGCCACCGAGAGGACTACTGAGGGTGACCCTGCTTACGGAGACGGATGGCTGACCTATTACGCTAGCCGTTTCGATACGGGTTCCGACAAGCGTAACATGGAACTTTGGGCAAAGGACGGACTGGGAATTTGCGGCAACAAGGTCATGATTACCGCCGGTAGTGTCGACACAACCGCCGACGGGTTCGGTATGGGTGAACTCGAAATCCGTGCATATCCTTACAAGTCGCTTACCGCGTGGCCTATCGAACGAACCAATTCTACGCCGGTGCGCAAGGGCCTGTTTGCATATCCGTATGCAGCTGGCGTTACCGACACAGCGGGTGTAATCGGAAAGCGCATCGACACAATTTCTGACTGTGGCCATTATTACGGATTTGTTGGAACATGCGGTCTGACCACGGCTGATCCTGATTTCGGCAGTATTCTGTCCAACGGTTCGTATAACGCAATGCATTCGTTCGTGTCCAGTGAGATGATGGTAGAAGGCGGCGAGGTGGTCGGATACGACGTAGCTTCGCTCGTTCTCCCCGGTGCCGCTGGGTTGACCGTCAATTCTCGCGACGGATCAGCCGACTTGCCTCACCCGTTCGTGTCAGTCGCCGTGGTTAACGCCGATGAGACAAGTACGTCTCGCGATGGAACTAGCGCCAATGGTTTCATTGTGAAGGAACTCGCATACCGTTCGGATGCGGACAATGCCAGCGTGAAGTTGGCCAAGAATATCGGCGTACCGGCGTATGTACGTACGCAGTCTAGTGTTACCGCATATGACAGCGATCCGTCGGTACGAGCCGCTACTAACTTCCACTGGTATGAATTAAGTGATCCTTATCTGGAATCGTTATCCGGAACATCAAATATATTTGATGATATGAACCATCAATCTGTTGATGGGGTTGGTCATGACTATGCACACACGGTCGGAAAAATTATTAAAAATCCGTCATCGTTTGCTAATTACGCTGGACGATGCACAACTACAGTAGCAACAAGTTCTTCTGGAACTTATGCTGGAAATCAGTTCTTTGTTAATGGTGTGAAAATCAACCCGATGATGCGAGCTGAATTGCGTAGCGGAAGTCGGTTAACTGGTTTATCTTATTTAGCATATGGATCTAAATCGATACGTGATATAGGAGAACCTGGTTTAAATGAACTTGAGTATGTATATAAAACTCAGCTAGAAAACGCATCAGTGCCATCCGATGCGACTCGGTCGTTATATACCTCAAAGTATAGCGCTGGTATAGCTGATTCAACGATTGTATCTGATTTGGCGGATATTTGGGTTGTATGTTACGATTCAACAAATACTAAGTTGGTGTGGCGTAACATGCTATCAAATGTATTACTGACGTATA
>Ga0310696_10009890_pt1 | contig 11001 bp, 1 predicted proteins | sample AusTroGonzalo_MG_4_FD_203885 | JGI IMG/M metagenome (GOLD analysis project Ga0310696, IMG submission 203885) | Bovine rumen microbial communities from tropical cattle in Woodstock, Queensland, Australia - Gonzalo_02 (v2) (version 2) | ecosystem: Host-associated > Mammals > Digestive system >...
TCTCGCCCGCGGGGGGATTCGCGATGGGCGAGCTGTAGACCTTCCGGGACTTGCCGCCCGCGTCCTTCGCGGTGAAGATGACGCTGCCGCCGGCAGTCGAGCTGGCCTTGAACGCGACGCTGAACTGGCCGTCGCGGGAGACGATGGTCCCGGACCTCGTGGGCGTGACCGCCGCCTGGAACATGACGGCGAAGCCGGTCTCGCCCGTCAGGTCGTCGGCCCTGTAGGAGATGGACTCGCCCTTGGGGACGTTCGCCACGTAGTCCTCGGTCCACTCCGCCACCAGCGGGTCGGTGCCGCCCTGGACCTCGAAGAAGTCGCCGCGCCCGTCGTCGTCAGTGTCCGCCTGCGTCGGGTCGGTGCCCGCAGCCTGCTCGTCGGCGTTCGCCAGCCCGTCGTGGTCCGCGTCGCCGTCCGGGAGGGCAGACTGGTCGGGACCAAGCAGCGACTCGTACAGGTCGTTCAGCCCGTCATGGTCGAAGTCACTCCAGTAACCAGACACGGCACCGGCTACCTCGGTGCCAACCACGCAAACAACATTCTTGAAATTATCGATTTCCCAAGTATCTGGGATTTTATCATTATCTTTGTCATATTCATCAATCGCGTCGATTGTGAAGGCCACGAACTCCAGAGGTTGCTTGTCCTCTGCGTCAATAGAGGCTTTGCCGTAACCTGAAGCCTGTTGATTGTACATCGAACTAGAGTTATTTACAGCAACAACATTGTCTGCCATTACTCCTCGATCGTCAAAATCAGCATTCAGATATGGATATTCAGTTGTATTTTCCTGATCTTTTCGCGTTTCACTGATAAGCAAATTGTTGAATTCGACTGTACCGTTCGCACCAGCAAACAGGATTACATCTCCATTCGGAGGATTGGGATAGTCTGAATGCAATTCACCTGTGATGCTTTCGCTTCTCTCAAAGGTTCCGTCAAGTTTTTCATCTATGATGAGATCAAGTGTCGCCGTCTCGTTTTGCAGATTGACGGTCAATGACAGTTTCACCCATTGCTTAGCTCTAATTGTTCCTGAGGAATGAACTTCTTCAGCATTGCCCAGGACAGTATTCACAAAGCGAGCGAAGACTTGGCCATCGCCAGTAACACCAATCGTGATGTTGTCTCGACCTTCTACTAAACTACTACGTTGGAAAATCACGGTGTCCGACAGATCAGACATACGGAACCAGAAACTAATCTTGCTCTGCAATTTCTCCTGGCTTTCTTTCCTAGGCAAAATCGTAGGTCCAATGAATAGCTCATCACCATTTTTGGCAGGGAACACGGCGACTTCGCCCGCAGACAGGCAAATAGCCATATCAACTTCATTCGACGGATGCAGCGGATCCTTCATATAGACAACTTCGTAACCATCGAATAGGCCATCGTCATCAGTGTCCGGATTCGTCGGATTTGTGCCAGCGAGATATTCGCCGAGGTTGTCAAGGCCGTCACTATCGTTATCAGAGGTCGCGTCTGAGGTAAGATCACCAAAATTGTCGAGTTCCCAATCGTCGGGAAGGCCGTCGCCATCGTTATCAGTAACAGCTCCATCAACGACATTGACGGCGCAGGTGGTATCCTCTGACAGCAGGGCATTGGAACTGTCGCCGATCTTGTCGTCATTGGTGGGATTGTAGATGTATTCGCCTTCGTTGAAGGAATAGACAGCATAGAAGTAGACATTGCCGACGGTGATGCCGTCAGAGTCCTCGTATGTGGTGTCGATACCGCTGTAGATGGCGATGATTTCAAGCCCGGGGGCGAGTTCGTCGCCAACTTCGTATTTGTATCCGTGAACTGGATAGGCGTCGATGGGTAGGTTACTGCGGGCGATGAGCAGTCGGGGATGCGTGCTCTGCCAATTCCAGGTCAGAGTGATGGCATCGTTGGTCTCATTGGCCGCGCCGATGAGATTCTTGACGGTTTCGGGATATTGCTTGCCATTGAAATCGACATAGAAACCATCAATGGTGGCGGCGGCGGGGCTATAGTTGCCATAGGTTGTGCTGTAGGTCCAGATGGCGTAGTAATAGTGTTCGCCGATGACCAAGCCGCTGTCGGCGAAGGAGGTTGGCGAGGTATTGAAGGGGGTTACGGCGATGACGGTGGAGTTGCCAAGGGTCTCATCGACGGCGTAGGTCTGGCCGTCGATGACGAGATTAGCGGGGATTTCCGCGTTGCTGCGGAGAATGACGATGGAGATGTCGTCAGCATCGAGAGGCGACTCGTCATTGTAGGTGGTTGGATTAGTCCAGGTCAGGGTCGTGGTCTGGGAGTCAAACTGGAGGGCGGTGACATTGTTGGGGCGGATATCGGTGGCGGAAGCCTTGATTCCCCAAGGCTCGGCCTCGATCATCTGGTCACGCTTCTTGGTGGCGGAAGCAGTGGACTTGGAGTTGGCGGGGAAGAGGGCGTTAGGCGTGCCCTGCACGGCAGTGTTGGTAGTATCGGCGCAGAAGGCCATGTAGTAGTAGTATTTGTCAGCCTCGATATTGAGCTTGTCGGTGAAGCCGACGGTATCGCCCACGATTTCTTCGCCCTTGCCGATGTAGACGATCTGGGCATTGGAGGCGTTGGTTGTCAGTTCGTAGAAATTGTCAACCTTGTTGAAGGCGTCTTCCGGGGCGCCGGTGCCGGTGACATTGTACTGGCGGAGGATGTTGTGTTCGGCATCGCTGGTGTCGGTGGTGTAGTAGGTCTGGTTGACGGGATAGCCGTCAAGGACATAATCAGCAGCGGCGGCATCCAGGCCGACGGTATTGCGGATGATGACGACATTGCTGTAGTTGTCTGCGGGCTTGGTCCAGGACACGTTGATTTCCCCGGCGCCGCGGATGACGCGGAGGTTGGAGACGACGCCAGGCGTGGACTGGAAGTTGATGATGTCGGTCGTCAGGTTGCTGGAGGAGTAGGAATGGCCGGAAGAATAGAGGGTGCCCGTGGAAAGCAGGGTCAGACGGAACTGGAGGAGTCCGAAGATGTGCGGATTGTCGTTGACGCGGGCGCGGATGTAGAAGTATGGGGTTGTCGAGCCGTTGACGGGGAGGTTTTCTGGCGTTTCCAGCTCAATGTCAATATAGTAGCTGCAGGTGGTTCGACCGGCGCCTAGGTAGAAGAGGAAGTCCAGGTCAGGATCGAAGGGATAGGCGGCACCGCTGTGCTTCTCGTAGGCGAAACCGTAGCTGTCATTGGAGACGAGAACGCCGATCGCGCCGTTTTCGGGGTCACCGGCAAGGAGCGTGTCGGTGCCATTGACGAAGGCATCGGCATTTTTGGCGTCGGGGCCGCCGACTGCCAGCCAGAGGGCGTCGCCGTCGGACCACTTGCCGTCATTGTCGGCATCGAGCCAGACGAGGTTATCAGAGGTCAGGATGGGCTTTAGCTCTGTATTGTCGGGCGCGGGGTCTCCGGTATTGGTGGTAATGGCGATGTAAGAGTCGGTGGCGTCGGCCTTCCAGGCGGCGGGCTTGAGGAGGACGCGGTGGCCATTGGCAAAGAACTGGATGCCATCTCTGTCGGAACCATTGACGGGATTCAGCAGCCAGGTGGGATTGTAGCCATTTTCGGATTCGAAATAGAGGCGGAAGCCGTTGATGGTGGGGGTATAGCCGTTGCTGCCGGTCTTGCCGTTGTACTTGATGCCGATGACATTGAAGGAAGAGTCCTCGGTGGGATCGGCAGGCGTAGTGCGGACGATGGAAGGATCGACCTCGTTGCTGAGGACGTCGTTGGTGATGCTGGTGACGACATAGTTCGCCGTGCTCTGGAAACGCTTGTAGGTGCCGGGGATGGTTGCATCGGTGCCAGAGCCGAACTCGCTGTAGTGACGGTCGGGGAACTTGAGGGCAGTAAATACGTTGGAGGAGTCCACGCTGCCGAAGGTGAAGGTGTCGTCGCGGGTTTCCAGCAGGTCGCTGCCCCAGATCTGGATCTTGAGAGCATCGCCGGGGTTGGCGTTCTTGGAGGGTTCGAGGACGAGGAAGAAGTCTGGCCCGGCATTGTTGCCGAGGTTGTCGGTGGGAAGCGCTCCGATGGAGGCGGGGTCGAGATTGAGCTCGATCATGTGGAGCTTCCGGGTGTTCCAGGTGATGGTGTGGATTTTGGGGAGCATCTGGACGCCATTCTCGAGGGCGTAGTCCACGCGGGTGTCGAGATAGGGATCGAACAGGCCATTGCCGTTGTCCTTGTAGATGGCGATGCCGCAGTCGGCGCCAGTGTCGCCGGGATCGACGAAATCGGAGAGAGCGAAGGTGCCGTCATCAATGACCTGGAAGGCGAAATGGTTGAAGGAATAGTGGTCAATGTCGCCAGAGGCCATCGGGGCGATGACGTCGATGGCCAAGACAGCGGTCTTCTGGTTGGCTATGAGTTCGCGGCTGCCGCTGGGCTCGGAGAAGAAAACGGGCATTGTCGAATAGACACTGGCCGTGACAGGCGTGTTCATGCGGATATTGGCCTCGCACCCGGTGGGAGTTGTACGCCAGTCAATGGCGTCTTCGCCTTCGCCGAAGAGCAGGTCTTCGTCGGGAACGATGCTGACGGTGAAATTATTGTTCCAGTCAAGCCCGCGATCCTTGTCGGAGCCGTAGGTACGGCCTTCGCCGCCGCCTCGGATGGCGACAAAGAAGTCGTTGCCGCGGTATTTGCCCTTGGAGGTGCCATCGGCAGTGGAATAGAAATCGTCATTGTCGTATATTTCCACGGCGTTGTTGGGCTTCAGCGTGACATAGTAGTAGGCGTTCTGGCCGCTCGTCTCCAGAGTGGTTGTGCCGTCCCAGAGCTTGGCAGTGGCACTGGTGGCCAGAACCAGGCTGGTGTTGACGTCGTAGGCACCATCGTCGGTGGCGGAGACCCAGACGGCGGTGCCGTCATAGAAGATGCCGCCCTGCTCCGTGCCGATGGTCGGCTCTATCCGAATCTTGTCACCCTTGAAGACGGTGCAGTCGGCATTAGTGTAATAGTCGGCGGCGGTGTCGTCGCGCACCCAGAGGTTGTCTTTGTCGTCGTTGTTCTGGTAGACATACAGCCGTGTACCGGCCTCGCCGTCGGTCGGCGTACCTCTCATGGCACGGCAGAAGTCATCACTGGCATCGTAAGTAGCATGCGGCGTGCCCATCCAAACCCAGTAGGCACTGGAGTCGGCGTTGCGATACAAATATCCTGTAAAGTCTTTGACGTCGCCGTCATCAGGTGCGCCGTTCATCACGCAGCAGGTAGCGGAGTCGAAGGTAGAAGTTCCGACCCAGACGCCTTTCAGATGGAAACCGTCCAGGACGGCGTAGATACCAGCTTCCGTACCGTAGACGGGATCGGTGGGTGCGCTTCCCTTTATTATAATAGAGGTAGTGGAGTCGAAGACTTCGCTGTCACCAATCCAGCAGAGGTCGCCGTTGTTGGCGGTGTAGACTTTCTTGCCGTCGGGAATGGCCGTCCAAGAGGGATCTCCCTGGGCAACCTGCGGCTTGCGGAGCAAAACTTCACCTTTGTTGTAGCTGATGGAACTGCCGCTCTTGTAGAGTTGGTCGGTGATGTCGACGGCGGTTCCCGTGCCCTTGGCGTTGAAGTAGTACCAGACGAGGCTGTCGGCGCTCAGGGGAATGCATTCATCGGCGTTGGCCTGCCCGGCAAAGACATTGTCGGCGGTCAGGCCAGTGCGCGGGTCGAAGACACCGATATTGAGAGCTACGCCGTTCTTGTTGTCTTGCCAGAGGCTGACACCGGAGAGATTGTCGTCGCGCAGGGCGGCGAGTTTGTTGGGATTGAAGCCAGGGCCGGAGAAGCGAACCTTGACGCTATGAAGTTTTTCCAGGATGCTGTCGCTGGGACTGTCGGCGACGTTAATGGCCAGGACGGGAGACGGGAAGCCGTTGGCCTCGAGCGGATCGGGAACATAGTAGGGCTTGACATCGAGGGCGATGAGGACTTCACGGGTGATGACATCGTCGAAGTTATCATCGTTGACTTCGTCCAGAGCTATGAAGCCATTCGGGCCAAAGACGATTTCCGGCTGTCGTACTCCTTCGACTGTAGTGAGGACAAACTGATTGGAGATTCTATCGGCATCATCAATATCATCGTCAGTTTCGCCATAAGGCGGATTCGTCGTATTTTCTTTCAGGCCGCGTCCGCTTCTGCGGAAAATCATCTTCGTGACCTGCATGGTGAAGGAACTTCCGTAGCGGGGCTGACGGGTAATGGAACTGGCGGAAGGGTTCGCGCAGACACAGAGGAAATAGTCGACCTTGCCATCCATGGTAGCTTCCAAGGGCGCTTTATTGGACAAAATGCGCAAGGTAGCCGTGTAGGAGCTGCCATTCTTGTCCCACTTGCTCTGGCCAATTTCAAAAGACTGCTGGTCATACCAGAAAGGCACCACAGTATCGGCTTCATCAAAGACGCCATTGTTGTTGCTGTCCTGGAACAGCATGATATTCTTGTGCTTGGTGTCGGCGTTGATGGAGTCGGCGAGGTCAGTCCTGGGGTCGAAAGAAGAACCATCTGGCACATCAATCTGGACATGGATGACATCAAGGTATTCTGTGTCATCGTCGCCGCCGCCGTTGCCCTTGGTGCCGGCGATGTCCAGACCCAGAACGGGGAACGCCGTGTTCAGGGGCATCAGCACCTGCTGCTGCTCGCCGTAGATGGCCTCAATGATGGCCTGTGAGTCATCAAGCTGGTTTCCTGACTGCTCGAAATATTCGATGCCGTTGACGGTATGGTATTTGATGCGGGCGTTGAGATAGTCTTTTATGTCAGCAGGCGGGAAGCCGTTGTTGCCAGGACCGAGCTTGATGCCCATCATCCAGTCATTCAGTGAAGATGCGTACTCCGAAGTGTATTCGGGATACGTCAGGATGTCGTAGGCGGCGCCGCTGGCGTTCAGGCTGTTGATGTGGCGTTCAGTCCGATTGGTGTTTTTGGTTGAATAGTAGGCGTTAGGATAATATGCATCGAAGGTGAGGGTCGGACTGATGGCACCATGAGTTTCACCAGATAGGAGCCACTTGTTCAGGCCGGCGAAAGAGTCGACCGTGGTCACAGTGATGAAGAAGTGAGTGGTGCCCAATATGCCAAGGCTAGTGGGATTTAAGCTGCTTGTGCTGGCATCAGTTATGTTTTCACTGGCTATGGTGATGGTGTAGAGACCTGACTCATCCTTGGCGAACTCACCGTAGAGCTTGATGTTGTCATAGGAGTCTTCATGGGAAAGTCTGGACTGGTCGAATGTGCTCCGTATTGTCGAATAGTACAACTGGATGCCCTTGACCATCTCGGCACCGGTGGCCAGGTAAATGGTCAGTTTAAGGGCGTCGCCGTCAGTGTTGATGAAGCAATTATCCTTGCTATTGTTGACGTAGAACTTGGAGTCGTCCAAGGCGACCAGGGGGTCGGAAAGATCCTCGACTCGCCGGGAAGCAGGGAAAATGATGTTCGCATTGTTCAGGGTCAATTCGCTGCCAGGGGCGGCATTGTCGCCTTCAAAGGTACCGGCAAGTTCAGTATTTTCGGTGATGGTCATCTCACGGTCGAAGGTGGCGATCAGCGTCGGCAGAGAGGCCGGCAAGATAGCCTGGTTGGGCACGACCATGTTCTGATAGTTTGTGTACCTGGTGGTGACAACCTTGGCGGTCGCAGTGCCGTTGCCAGCCCTGGCGTTGATGGCCAGGATGGCGACGAAGGCGGCGAGGGATGTTGCGAGCAGCTGTTTCCAGTTGCGGGCGGGGACGGTGGGCAGGCTGTTGGCTTGCATGTTGGTTCCTCGGGTTGAGTTGTGGTTTGTTTTGTTTGTGTTCATTGATATTTGATTTGTGATTTTTGTCATTTGGGTTGCCTCGCGACCTCTTGAGATTGGCGCGGCCGCGCGTGAAACTCAAAAAAAATTAGCAATTATCGTGCCAATTTCTCGGGATTTTCCTCGGTTTTTCTAGGCCACAATGGCCTTTTTTCTTCTCATTATTGCGAAAAATAGATAATTTAGCCTGCGCTGACGGAAAAACAAGGCGTTTTGGCGATTTTTATGATATTTTTTCCGCTTTTTATTCGCCGTCTGGCAATGCTTGATTCCAGTACGCAGCCCAAATGACATCAATTCTTCCTCGCTTATTGCACTATTTTCTATACATTATGAAATCACTAATAGCTTTTAAATTTTGAGTTTTTATGATTATTTATTTAATGTTGTATTATCTCTTAATAATTTACGCTAAATTATATCATATTGAATAAAAAATGTATTTTCTCAAATTTGATATTTTTCATATATGCGACATAATAGGCTTATCATAGTTATATGATTAGTATATGAATCGACTATAATTTGGCTATGATAGCATTATGATAAATTTCAGGATTTTCATAGATTATTGTTATTTATGACCGTTTTATAAAAAAGATGGTGATTATTTCTATTGTATTTCATTAGTTTTTATATTTCTGATATAGATGGTATATAATGCTATTATACTTGATATATAATGGCATGATAATATTGGTATGATATGGATATGATATGGTTTTGGCATGTACCTTATTCATTAATGATGATAAAATGCACTTTTTGGGGCAAAATTGCCTCCCCAGACCCCCCAAAAAACACTAAATATGCGTTGCCACTAAACCTCCAGAAACTAGATATGGTGTAATTGGCAAAACGCCCGATTGCACTTTGCCCAAATAGCTTGAATAGGCATTATCTGATGGGTGGTATGCTTTTCCGCCTGGCGACAACGGCGGCAAAGGGTCTCGCCGCCCTACCAAACCGTGGCGCGCCTTCCGCAGGGCGCCTTGGCCGAGCAGACGCTCGGCCCTCCCTTTCCCTAAAATCCCTCTTATCCTAGCCAAGTGGCTATCCCCAGGAGGAAATTCCACCGAAAGCGATTACATTATGTCAGATGACGACAACTGCGGAGACAGGCCATGAAGAATCTTACCAGCAGCATCTATGATTTCGAGAAGCTGCGCACCAACAACTACCTGTACATTGACAAGACAGAATATGTCTGGCGGCTGATTGAACAGGTAGGCGAATCGTATTTCCTGTCGCGCCCGCGCCGCTTCGGGAAATCGCTGCTAGTAACGACCCTGAAGGCCGTCTTCGAGGGGAAGAGGGAACTGTTCCGGGGGCTCGCGCTCTACGACAAGCCGTACGACTGGAAGACCTGCCCCGTCGTCCACCTGCGTTTCAGTGACTACAGTCCCAGGAACAACACGGCGGACAAGGTTGACGCCTATCTGCTGGACAAGGTCAACAGGATCGCCGCGTCCCACGGACTGCCCCCGATGGCCGCCCGGGATGCGTCAATGGCCTTCGGAGAACTCATCGACAAGCTTGCCCAAAAGACACAGATTGTCATACTCATCGACGAATACGACAAGGTCATCCTTGACAACATCACCAATCCGAATGCCGAGGAGATACGGCAGTGCCTGAAAGGCTTCTACAGCGTCCTGAAGGACCGCAACGAAGCCGAGCGCCTGCTTTTCATCACCGGCGTGAGCAAGTTCAGCCACGTCTCGCTCTTCTCCGACCTGAACAACCTGAAGGACATCACCCTCAGTTCCGACTACGCGGAGATGCTTGGATTCAGCGAGCGGGACATCCGCGAGAACTTCGCCGACCGCCTCCCCGCGGCGGCCAGGGCCAACGGGATGTCCGAGGAGGAACTCATGCAGAGGCTCCTCGTCTGGTACGACGGCTACCGCTTCTCCGATGCCGACACGCATGTCTGCAACCCCGTCTCCATCGGCAAGTTCTTCGACAATGGCTACAAGTTCTCCAACTACTGGGACAGCACGGGCACGCCGAGTTTCCTGCTGAAATTGATGGGCAAGGCTCCTTACGACCACGAGGCCGCCCTGGAAAACTGGTACGACGAAAGCATCTTCGCCGCCTACGAACTCGGCAAGCTTGACATCACGGGTCTGCTCTGGCAGACGGGATACTACACCATCAGGGACGTCCGCAGGGAAATCACGGGGACGCAGTACCGGCTCGACTTCCCGGACCGCGAGGTCAGGCAGACCTTCATGAGCCGCCTTCTCGAGATGTACAGCGGTCTGCGGCAGGGCCTGTCCCTGTCCCTCGTCCAGAAATTCTACGACGCCATCTCCGGGGACGATCCGGACGGCTTCCTCGGCGTCATGCAGTCCTTCTTCGCAGGCATCGACTACAGCCTGCACGTCAAAAGCGAGAAATACTACCAGACCATATTCTACATCGTCTTCAGGCTGCTGGGCATATTCATCGAGGCCGAATCGCACACGAACCATGGCCGCATCGACGCCTACGTCCGCACGAGCACGACGGTATACATATTCGAATTCAAGTTGGACAAGTCGGCGGACGGGGCCATCGGACAGATAATCGACCGCCGCTATTTCGAGAAGTTCCAGTACAGCGGCCTGCCCGTCCGCATGATCGGCGTGAACTTCGATTCCGCACAGGGCCGCATCGACGGCTGGAAAGAATTTCCGGCCTAGCGCCTAGGGAAACGTGTGCCACCGCCAAGGGCGCGGCTCCGTCCGCGCCGTCGCGCCCGTGGAAAATGTCGCCACCGTCCAGTGGTAAGGCGGCCAGCCCCCTGGGCGCCGTTGTTGCCCATGGAGAAACATGCCACCGTGGGGAGGGCGCGGCTCCGTCCGCGCCGTCATGCCCGAGGAAACGCCCGCCAATTTGCAGTAGGGAGGCCAGCCCCCTCCCTGGTCGCCGTTGTTGCCCGTGGAGAAACATGCCACCGTGGGGAGGGCGCGGCTCCTTGTCACGCCGTAGCCTTGGCGAAGGCGGACGTCCGCGACGACGCGCCAGGCGGCTGGACGCGCGTCTCCGGGGGACGCGGCGCGCCAGGCTTAACGCGCCGCCCCGCTCCCGTGCAATCGAGTAGGAGGTTGCCCCCGCCTTGGGGGCAACCGTCCTCTCACACCACCGTACGTGCCGTTCGGCATACGGCGGTTTCCCGGCAATGCACCACGCGTGGTGTTGGTGTAGCTGTC
>Ga0310696_10009891_pt1 | contig 11000 bp, 13 predicted proteins | sample AusTroGonzalo_MG_4_FD_203885 | JGI IMG/M metagenome (GOLD analysis project Ga0310696, IMG submission 203885) | Bovine rumen microbial communities from tropical cattle in Woodstock, Queensland, Australia - Gonzalo_02 (v2) (version 2) | ecosystem: Host-associated > Mammals > Digestive system >...
TCCCTTTTTATCGGGGTTCCTGCCCTTGCTTTTCCCGTCATAGTGACAGATTTTCGCAAGGTCTTTGCAGGTCTGTTCAACGTATTCCTGCAACGTTATCCTGCCCGCTTTTAGCGCGCTTTGAAGTTGCCTTTTCTTGTCTTCCATTTCCGAAAACGGCCTTTTCAATGGTGGCTTCACAGGCATTTGAAAGGCGGTCAATGTTGTGAAGGTAAATCAACGTTGTCGCGGGGTTCTTGTGACGCAGGAACTGTTGTGCTTCCTGAACAGACATGCCGTTCAGAAGTGCAAGGGTTCCCGCACTGTGGCGCAGACTGTGGGCGGTAAGGCGGTCACTGTCAAAACCTGCCGCGCGCATGTAGGTCTTTGCAATGCGGCTTATGGACTGCGTTGTCATACGCCCTGCGGCGTTGTGGTTTGAAACAGAAGTGAACAGGGGTTCCGTTCCTTCTGCCTTTCCGCGGGCTGATAAATACGCCCTGATTGTCTTTTCCGTGTGCGGCTGAAGTTTTATATAGTCCGTGCGTTCGTCACGTCCCTTGCCCTGTAGAAACAGAACAGGCGTGTCCCCAATGACTGAAATATCCTGAACGTTGGCGCGTCTGACTTCAACGTCACGCAGGCCGCCTGTTATCATTACGGTCAGGATTGCACAGTCCCTTTTGCCCTTCAGGTCTGACGTGTCAATCTGTGAAAGAATGTCCTGCAGTTGGCGGGAAGTGAAATAACCTTTCCTGTGACTGTCGCGGTTTATCTTTGCACCCTTTACCTTGTCGGCAATGTTCGGGTAAAGGCCTTCCTGTTCCGTCCATTTGAAAAAGATTTTCAGGGCGGTCAGGTAGTTCTGAACGGTAGAAGGCTTGTGTCCTTCCTTCAATGATTCCCTGTAGTCAATGACTGTCTGCCTTGTCGGGTTCTGAATGTTGTGTTCCTGCAGGTAAACAATGAACTGACGGACTGCGATAAAATACGTTTCAACGGACTTTTCGCACACGTCCACATAGGAAACAAAACGGTCAAGAAGGTTTCCGTCAACGGCCGAAAGAACGGGAATGACGGCCGTGTTCTGTGCCTTGTCTGCCTGTCTTTTCTGCATTGATACAATTTCATATTCGTTCATAGGCCTTCCCCTTATGTCTAAAGATTACCACACCCCGCATGTAATTGCAACATCAAAAAGCACATTTTTTCATAGATTATACACACCGTACACATTATACACATAGTACACACAGTACACATGGTGTGTATTGCCTTATAAATGAACGGGGTGTTCTGTCGGGGGTCAGTCTTCCTGTTCCTGTTTTGTCGGGAAGAACAATTCCTGCAGGGCTTGTTCCAGTTCGGGCAGACGTCCGTGTTTTGCTTCCTGCCGCGGGTCTTCAGGTTCCTTCATCAGTTGTGCAGGGTAACTGTCCACCCCGTCATTGTCGCGTTTTGTATAGGTTGCAATAATGCGTGAAAGTGCGCCTGCGTCAGGCTTTGAATACAGGTGTTTCACCTTTCGGGTGTGCAGTTCAACAATATTCCCGTTCCTGTCCAAAACTTCCTTGTATTCGTCTTCTGTTTCGTCATAGTGGAACCCGTGAGCAAGTTTTATCAGTTTCCCGTAAGACTGCGGGACAACAGGTTTTCGGGCTTCATATAATGCGTCCCGCAAGTCCCGCATGTTGCTTATTGCTCTGTAAAAGGTGGAACGTCCTATATTCAGGTAGTCGGCAATTTGGTCATTGGTTGCCCCTGCCTGCGCCCATTCCTTCAGGGTTCCGTCTTCAATGGCCTTTTTCAGGTCTTCTTTATAGTTTCGGTTCGGGGTGTTCGTTGATTTTGGCATTTATCACCTGTATGACTGCGGCCTGTTCCTGAAGGCAGGCGTTTGCAATTCGGTCAGTGCTTTTCACACATACAACAACAAGGGCGCAGATTGCGGCAAACAGGACGGCAGACAGACCAATGATAATGCGTCCCCGCCTTTGTGCGCGTTCCCGTTCGTCCTGCAGAATGTCACGGAAAAGCATTGCGCGGCCTTCAGGGTCAAGGGAATTGAACAGCGTTTCTGCATTTGCTTTCTTGTCTTTCATCTGCGTGTTTTCCTTCGTGCGTTATACACACAATACATACTATACACATTATACACACCATACACACCGTGTGTATAGAAATAGCGCAGTAAAAAGCACATGCAGGGGTGTTTTTCCCGTAGGGAAAGGGTGTTCTGATTATGGCCGATAAGAAGGAAAGGAGCGGGGTGTTCCCTGCGTTCCTGTGAATATCCTGCGCCGTTCAGGGATATGAACAACGGGTCTTTGAACCGTCCGCCTTCTTACTGGTCGGAAACAGAACAGACATTCCCGCGGGAAGGGGTTTTGAAAGGGGTTCCCCTTCACCCGTAAAAAGACACAGCGTGTCTGTAACGGGCTACAGACTGCAATGCAGTTCTGTCCCCTGCCGCCTGCAACATTTCAAGGCCTTCACGGGTTCCTTGTCACCCCGTGGCGGCATGCAGTCCAAAACAGGCAGAAGGGGCAGAACAAGGGGCGGTCTGTGTGCGGGGTGCGTTTCGGTTTCGCCTGTTTCTACAAGCGGGCTATATTCCCTGCAGAACAAGCAATTTTGTGCTTGAAAGGTGGTAAAAAATGAACGTAGAAAAGTTTACATTACAGGCGGGTCTGCAGGTTGTGAAACACTGTGAAAGGGACAGGGATTCTTCCTGCAGATATGGCAACATCAACATTGATTCTTCGCGGTCTTATCTGAACAGAAACGCCCGCGGGGTTGTCATTGATAACGAACTGATTATGTTCCGTCCGTACACGGAAACCGTCAGGCTTCTCAAAAGGGAAACCGAAAGGATAACGGGCAGGGGGCTTCAGGCAACGGCAAACACTCTTGTTTCAATCGTTGTCACACTTCCGAAAGAGTATCAGGCACCGAAAGGAACAGACCCGAAAGACTGGTACACACCCGAACGCCTGAAGACAGAACAGGAATTTTGGACGGCAATTTCACGGTATTGCAAGGAACGTTTTGCAGTCCCGTTCAAGGACGAAAAAGGCAAACGGTACACCAATTTCGTGTATATGTGTGTTCACCGCGATGAAACATCAACGCACCTTCATGCGGGCTTTGTGCCTGTACTGAAGGAAACACGGCGTTCAGTAAAGAAAACACGGGACGCAGACGGGAATGTCACTGAAAGAACGGTCATTTCACGCGCGGGGACAATTTCGGCCTGTGAAGTCATTTCACGGGACGTGCTGACAACGTTTCATCAGGAACTTGACGCCTTCCTGCGTGAAAACGTTTCATGGTATCGCGGTGGAATACTTCTGCCTGAAGAAGAAAAGACAAGGCAGGGGCAGAACGTCACAATGAAGGAACTGAAGAACCTTCCCGCAGACTTCAGGGACGAACGCACGGCGGCAAACAGGCTTGACGCACTGGTTCAGGCTGTCGGGGATATACGGGGGAACAAGGCCGCACTGGACGCCTGCAAGAAGGAACTTCTCGCACTGTCACAGGCTGAAAACCTGCCGCCCCTTTTGGCCGTGGTTCATCAGTTGATAAAGGACGGCCTTTTGACAGATGAAACCATAAAGCGCAACGCCGTTTATCAGAAGGCCGTTGCCGCGTTCAGGGCGTACACAGAAACACTTGCGAAAATCAAGAAGACCCTTCAAGGCATGGAACGCCCGAAAGGGAAGGAACGAGGGGGAAGGGACTGACTTTTTTGCCCCAAAAACCCCTTTTTATATAGGTGTCCGAAAAACTCTTGAAAAACACCCCGTCAGACGCGAAAAAAACGGCCGCTGTCGCGTTTTCTGCTTCAGACGTGAAAACATACCACCATGAGGGGAAAACGCGCTTCCTGACAGGGTTTTTTCACCCTTTTTTCAGGGACAGGACGTTTTGTTCATAAATTCGGCCTATTTCACCGAAAACGGGGTGTTCGGGGTCTTTCAGTTCCGTGTGCGCCCATTGTTCGGCGTCATTGCACCATTCTGCGCGCAGGCCGTGACGTTCACACATGTCTTTGAAGTCCTGTCCGTGTGCTTCCACCCCGTCCAGTCCGTAGCCTGTAAGGGACAGACGGTTCACCTTCTGACAGACACAGGCAATGTGTGACATTTCGTGCAACATGGTTTCATACAGGCGTTTTGCGCCCTGTTCCTGCAGGTGTTCAAGAAACAGCGGGGTGAATGTCAGTTCAAATTGCTTCAGGAACCCGTTGTAATACGTCCCTGCGTATGCGTCTGCGGATTCCTTCAACGTCCCGATACAGAAGGAAGGGCGGGGCAGGCGGCCATTGTAGAACGCCCTGTTCAATGCCGTGAATGTCTGCCGCAGGGTTTTCTTTATGCCCTGCCTGTAAAGTTCTTCATAACTGACGGAAGGAATGAACGTCCTGCCCTTTTTCTGCATGTCTTCAACCCCTGTTTTTCATATATACCGTTACACGGAATATATGTAAAAACCCCGCAGGCCTTTCCGCAATGCGGGGTGTATACTGTGTGTACAGTGTGTATTATACACACCGTGTGTATTGCCTTTCAAAAAATGTTTAATTTTTCTTAAACTGTCAGGCTTCAACGAAAAAGTAGTTCCGCGGGTAGAACAGGAAGTCAACTTTTTCACCGTTCTGACTGCGGCGCGCCTTCATTATGTGCAGTTCTACTTCACGGGGATTCTTCCGCGCGGCTTCCTTCCCGTCAAAGTCCTTCCCGCCTGCGCCCTTGAATTGCAGGCCTATTGCAACATCAGACGCGTATTCAATGGAACCTGATTCCTTCATGGCGTTCATGTTCACTTCTGCCTTGTATGATTCACGGTTGAAACTGGAAACCAACACAACGGGGATTCTGAACTTTCGGGCTGTCTGCTTCAGGGTCAGGACTGTTTCATCAATGGCCTGTTTGTCGGTCAAGTGCGGGTCTGACGGGGCTATCATCTGCAGATAATCTATCAACACGGCAGGGCGGTTCCCTGTAAGGCGTATGTGTTCACCTATCTGCGCCCGTATCTGTTGGGCTGTCGGGCGTGTTTCATACTCAAAGACAAATATACGCCCCGCGTATGCGGAATAGTCTTCAACGGCCATGCTGTACACGGTCTTCTGAATTTCCGTCCACATGGAACGTTTGCGGCCTTCCTGAATGAAGTTCTGTGAAAGGGCGTCATTCTGTGTCAGGGTCGGTTCTTCACGGACAACCTGCAGGGTGTGACGGGACAGGGAACGGGAAACAAGTTCCATTTTTGACATTTCAAGGTTGAATATCAGAACGTCATTTCCCTGACGTGCAAGGCCGTCCATTATCTGCATACAAAGTGCGGTCTTTCCCAATGCAGGAATTGCACCGATTGTGACAAGTTGTTCAGGCTTGAAACCCCCGTCAAGTTTATTGTCCAACATGTAGAACCCCGTTGAATACACAGGGTCATTTGCCGTGTCATTCACAAGGTCATTGAACCCCTGAAGGAAGGAAGAAACGGCGTTCTTCTGCCTGTATTCCTGCCGCAGGGCTTCCTGTTCTTCGGCCTGCGCCTGCTGTCTTTCTTCTGCTGACAGAAGGGCGGCCTGAATGATTTTCACACATGCCTGCGTAAATGCGGAACCGTCCTTCAGGAACCATGCGTTCGGGTCTTTTGCTTCACTGTCTGCCGTGCGGTCAACAAAGTCCAATTCGGACGGGATTTCAAAGACGTCACACCCCGCCTTTTTCAGGCCTTCCACAAGGGCAGGGGTCTTTTCCCTTCCTGTCTTGTCATTATCAAGGCAGGGGACAAGAACGGCCTTTGTCGGGTTTTCTTCCACATAGGAAACAAAACGGTCAATCTGTGACGTGGAAGACAGACCAACGGCGGAAAACCCCGCCTGATAAAAGGTCATTGCGTCAATTTCCCCTTCACAGATGAAAACGGCGTCCGATTCCTTCAAACATTTCAGGTTGAACATATTTTTCTGCCCGCCGTTCATCTTCGTGTATTGCTTCACGTCTTCCCTTGTTTCGCGCGCAAGGTAGGACGTTTCACTTGTCGGGATAATGAAACGGGGTGACGCGGGCGCGTTCGGTTTCTTCGGGTTCTTCCAGTCCTTCAGGAACCCGCACCCAAAATGACGCGCAGTTTCTTCTGACAGGCCGCGGCGTGTGAAGTAGTCCGTTTCAGACAGGTGTTCCTGTGCCTGTTTTATCTGTTCCCTGTAAACGGAAGGGTCAACGTCTTCATTGTCCTTCAGGGCTGTCTTTTTGGCCTGCGTCTGCCTGCGGGGTTCGGCATGGCCGCCGCCGTACAGTTCGCGCGCCTTGTCTGCCTGTTCCCCGTAGTTGTTCAGGTTGTATTCAATGCCTATCAGGTCAAACAGGTCATAGTTCTTCCCACATGCAAAACAATGACAGGTGTTCCTTTCCCGATAAAAGGACATGGAAGGCGTTTTGTCATGGTGTTCAGGGTTCAGACAGTTAAACGGTTTCCGTATGTCTATGCCTTTTGAAATGAGATAGTCAGGAAGGTATGAACGCAGTTTTTCAATTTCGTTTTTATCAATCATTTTTCGGTTCCTTTTATCAGTGAACAGCAATGTCCCTGTAAATAGGATAAAAGAACCCGCCCTGTCTTAAACAGGCGGGCTTCTTTCTCTTATAACATGTTATATTATGTTATAATATGTTACCGTCTTAAAAAAAGCCCAATTATTCCATATGCTGTAAAGAATTATCAGACATAGGGGGGTGACACTTTTTCCGTCTAGGGGTGACAGTTTTTCCGTGTAGGGGTGACACTTTTTCCGTCTAGGGGTGACAGTTTTTCCGCCTTGATTCATTTGTTATCACCGTTTTTCGGGACGTCCAGTTCCACCCCGTCAATTCTTCCGTTCGGGTCTTTGGTTTCTTCAAAACCCTGAATAAATCCCTTCATTTTGAAGTGCTTTAATATCTTTTCAACACGTTCCCTGCACCTGATTCTTTCCCTTTTTGCGTCTTCAGGATTTTCTGAAAAAGTGATTTCGCAGGCGGGGAACATGGTTGAATAAAGAATTTTCCTGCTCAATGTGGGATTGCCCTTCATGGCGTCCACCCTTGAAAGAAGGTAATACTTCAATGACAGGTTTTCAGGGGTATTGTTCACCCCGCGGACTTCAAGAAGTTCCTTGTCCAGTCGGGAAACCTGCCCCAATGACTGCGCGTATGTCGCAAGTATAGGGGACTTTGTGATAATAACGAACTTCCGTTCTTCCCCGTTGCTGTCCTTTTCCTTCAGGATTCTAAACTCCAACAGGCGGCCTATCAGTTCACCGTCCTTCATTCCCTTCGGCGGGGTAAGGCCGTTTCTGATTGCTTCGTCCAGTGTTATTTTTGTCAATGTGCTTTCAAGTTTCAACAAGGCTTCCCCAATACGCCGCAACAGGGGTGAACCCTTCTGTTCCTGCGTTGTGACGTCTGTTTCCTGCGTCTTCTTGTCTTTCGGGACTTTCCTGTCAACATCAAAACACAACAGGCGTTCAAGGTCTGAAAATTCCAACGGAAGGGGGTTTCCGTCCTTGTCGGTCTGTGTTTCCGCCCATGACGCGGCGGCGTCAAGGACGGCCTTGTCAAACGCAAAGAAAGACAGTTTGCCGTCAACAAGAATGTCCTGCAGTTGGCGCGGGTTTTCTATCGTGTAGGAAATGGACGCAAACAGGTCTTTGCTCAAGCGTTTGTTTGCAAGGTATTCATTCTTCTTTGCTATCAGTTTCCGTTGTATTGTTTCTTCCCTTGATACTTCAGGCATGGCGTTTGAAAATGCGTCATGCGAGTGTACAACATACGGCGGGGTTCTGAACCGTGCTTCCTGTTCCTTCTGCTTCTTTTCTTCCTTCTTTTTCGGGGTGTATTTGTCATACGGGAAAAGGAAGTTCAACATATATTTTGTCTGTACGTCCAGTGACGTGGCAAATTGCCCGATATATGCTATCAGTTTCGGAAGTGAAAACCATTCAAGGGATTCTGCGCGGGCTGTCGGAATAATCGGGACTGAAACGGTTGCAAGTTCTACAACACGTTGCGGGCTTGTCGGTTCCCCGAACTCAAGTTCGTTCTGCGGGTTTTCATCAGGAAGGGCAACGTTTGCCTGATAGTATTTCTGCAGGATAAGGGAATTTTCCATATACCCGAAAAGGAAGAACCGTTCTTCCCTGTCTGCATACTTCAGAACGGACAGGGGCAGGGCGTCTTGTGCTGAAATGTCTTCCGCAAGGACTTCCCCGTCCTGTTCCCTTATCGGGCGGAACAACGGTTTCCCGTCTTCCCCTGTGCAGTTATAGTTCAGGGCAAGGACGTTCAGGCGTTCTGACGTTGTGGACGATATGATAAAACCGTCCAGTTTCAGGAAGACGCGGTTTTGACACAGAATGTCTATTGCCCTTGTCAGATTGTATCGCACCTTGTCCGCGGCACTTCCACCCCGCAGGATTTTCTTGACGAACGGGTCTTTTGAAAAGATTTCCGCCTTTGCCATTTCGTTAAGGACTTCAAGGGGGTTTGTGCTTTGATTGATAACGGATGCGGTAAGAATGTCGCGCACCATTTCGGCGGGCGTCAGTGAAAATTCCGCGTACTGGTGAAGGGTGTATTCCTTCCCGTCCTTTTCCACCTTTACGCCTTGTTCGTCATACCCGTGTTTTGCTTCCATTTGTTCACCTTTTTCAGGGTCAATTCAATGTGATTTTCAATGTTCACTAATGTATATTTGTTAACATTGAACCTATTTTGTGACGGTCATTCCCCTTCATGTTCCCGAAAGAAGGAACGTGTCGGAATTACGCCTGCTTTGCCGCCTGATTCTTCCCGTTGCCGTTGATAAATTCATTCAAGGCAGATTCGGAAACCTTGTAACGGCCGCAGATTTTCACGGCCTGCAACTTGCCTGATTCAATGTAGGAATACAATGTCCGCTGTGTGATTTCCAAGTGGTCACTTACCTGTTTCAGGGTGTAATACTTTTCAATGCTCATTTCAGTTCACCGTCCTTCTGTGCTTTAATGATTTCGTTTTCAAGAATGTCCGCAAGTAAACCTGAAAAGGTCATGTGCCTTTCATAAGCAAGGCGGCGCGCCTTTTCGTGCAGTGCGGGGTGTATCGTTATGTTGATTCTTTTCTGTTTGTCTTCGGCCTGTCCTTCTGCCGCGTCATACACACTGTGTGTATTGTGTGTATCGTGTGTATTGTCCTGCATGTTCTTGATAAGGGCGTCTGCACCCCCGAAAGTCTGTCCAATGTCAGTTTTGAAACCTTTTGCCATATCTTGCCCCCTTACTGGTTCATAAATTCATCAACAAACGCCGCGTAGTCTTTTGCTCCGTTTGTCCGTGGATAGTCAAAGATTGATTTCTTGACGGTCTGCGCTTCCCTTATGGAAACAGATTCCCGTATGCGTGTCTGATAAACCTTCAGGCCTGCCGTGTCCGCATATTCCTGCAGGCTGTCGGTCAGGTCTTTTGTTATCACGGCGCGGGCGTTGTAACGGGTGAACAGGATTCCGTATATCTGCAGGTCTTTGTTCACCGTGTCCGTCACGGTCTTCAGGGTCTTTGTCAGGTTCACGATTCCCTGTAAGGAATAAATGTCTGCCTGTGTCGGTATCACAACACCATTGCAGGCACACAGTGACATGATTGTCAGTTGTCCCAGTGTGGGCGGGGTGTCAATGACAATGTATTCAAATTGTGACAACAGCGGCTTGATTACTTCCTTCAGGGCTTCAGGTTTTCCTGTGTATGCGGTCAGGTCTTCAGAACCCGCAATAAAGGAACCGTGTTCCGTTTCCTGTATGCAGTTCGCGGCCTTCATTCCCTGCAGGGCGTTCAGAACCGTGAAGGAACCTGCCGTTCCTGTTGTATATGTGAAATTACACTGCGGGTCAAAGTCTATTCCGAGGGTCTTTTTTCCGCGCCTGTGTAGTCCCGATAACAAGGCAAGGGCGGTTGAAGTTTTACCCACGCCGCCCTTTTGATTCAATACGCTTATAACCTGCGCCATTTATGCCGTTTCCTTTTCATTCCCGATTGACTGGATTTTCTTTGATATTGCAAGAATATCATGTTCCAATATGTCGGACAATGACAGAATTACACTTGCGCGGTCTATTGCGTCTGATTCTTCCGCACCTGTCACAATATCCTGTGCAAGAAGTCTGATTCCGTTGACGTGCTTACGCAGGGCGTCAATTTCGTCCACAAGTTCCATTGTCTGCTTTTCTGTTGCTGTCATTCTGTTTTCTTCCCCTTTCCCGTGGTTTTATATTCTGCCGTGTCCTGCAGGGTTTCCTGTAGAAGTGCGGTCAGTTTCCTTATTATTCCCGCCCGTGTTCCTGTGTGACGGTCGGACGGGTCTTCCGTGATTTCATACGCAAGAAGGTCTATTTCCTTCAGGCCTTCCTGCAGTTGTGATTTCACCCCGTCAGTCATTTGTTCCCTGTGTGGTCTTCACGCTGTAGGACTGGACACACACGCCGCCTTCTGTCTGCACAAGGGTTCTGATATAGCGCAGGTTGTCGGACAGTCCCTTGTCCTTCAGTCCCTGCCCGTTGAAGTAAAACAGGACGGTCTTTTTCTTCGGGTCTGTGACATATCCGAAAAACTCAAACGTGCCTGACAGGATTCCTTCAACAGTCAACGTGTTCAGGGCGGCAGACATACATGACGTGTACATGAAACCGTCAAGGCGTCTTCTGTGGTGAACGTCCGTTTCAAGGTGAATGTGCGGAAGTCCCTGCAGGTGTTTGATTCCTGCCTTCATGTCCTTTTCATCAGTTCCCGCGGCCTGTAGAAACAGGGTCAAGGCCTGTTCGGGTATCTGTTCAAGTTCCTTCTGTCTGTCGGTCATTGTGTCGGTTCCTTTCCCTTTTTATCGGGGTTCCTGCCCTTGCTTTTCCCGTCATAGTGACAGATTTTCGCAAGGTCTTTGCAGGTCTGTTCAACGTATTCCTGCAACGTTATCCTGCCCGCTTTTAGCGCGCTTTGAAGT
>Ga0310696_10009892_pt1 | contig 11000 bp, 10 predicted proteins | sample AusTroGonzalo_MG_4_FD_203885 | JGI IMG/M metagenome (GOLD analysis project Ga0310696, IMG submission 203885) | Bovine rumen microbial communities from tropical cattle in Woodstock, Queensland, Australia - Gonzalo_02 (v2) (version 2) | ecosystem: Host-associated > Mammals > Digestive system >...
ACGTGGAAGGCGAAGGCCGACAAGGGCAGTGTGTTCGCACGCTGGGAAGGGCCGCTCGTCGATTCGCTGAACCTCACGAGGAACGAAAGGCGCAATCCGTCGCTCGCGTTCGCCGTGCCGGAAGGCTTCGAGACGAATATGGTGACGGCGGTGTTCATCCCGATTGACGACGACGGACTTTCGGAGCTCGCCCTAACAAAGACCGAGTTAGAGCTGAAGGCCGCCGTGGACGGCGTATGGGTGATCGACGATTCTGAATCGTACGTGACGGCCAGCGTGAGCGGACTTCCTACGGGATTGAAGTTCGACGCGAAGACGCTTCGGATAACTGGCGCGCCCACAAAGAGCGGCGTGTTCTGGGTGCAGGTCAAGGGGAAGAACGCATCTGGATTCCAGTGGGCGGAGAACATCAAAGTTACGGTCTCCGGCGGCGGTTCGGAGGCGAATGAGCCGAAGCTCACGCGCATGCCCTATCACCCGCTTACGGTCATCTGTGCCACGGAAGGCGGCACGGCGACTGGCACGGGCGTCTATGCCGATGGCAAGAAGGCCGCCATCAAGGCGACTGCGGCGAAGGGCTATGTCTTCGCTGGGTGGTACGAGGATTCGCGCCTGACGACGCCGGCGACGTTCGAGAAGGGCGATTTCCGCACGGCGTCGCAGAACGTGGTGGTGCCCGAGATGCGCTACGTCTTCGCGCGGTTCGTGACGGCGGAAGACGACAAGAAGAACGTCTCGCTGGCGGTCGACGGCGTGGGGATGCGGTGCGTGGATGACGCCGCGCCCTACCAGACGAACGTCATGTGCGGGGTGTACATGGAATGGCCCGTGGCGGTGGATGCGCTGTCGCTGCCGACGGTGAAGGTGTCGGGACTGCCCGCCGGGCTGAAGTTCACGGACAAGCCGGTTACTGCGAAGGTCGGCACGGGCAATACGGCAGTCGTCGTCACGAATGTCCCCGCGAACACGATATACGGCGCGCCAACGGCGGCGTCGAAGGTCGATGCGAAGAAGGGCGTCGTTCCGTCCGACGTGAAGGTGACGGTGACGACGGCTGGCAAGACGACGGCAACGTTCGTCCTGAGGGTCACGGTCGATCCGCTGCCCGACTGGGCGGCGGGGACGTTCACTGGGTTTGTCCAGGGAACTGAGGACGGGAATCTGGGCTCGGCCACGATGACTGTCGCGGCGAATGGGAAGATCAGCGGAAAGATCGCGCTCGACGGGACGAACTGGACCTTCAAGGCGGATTCGTATTCGGTTGTCGATTGCCGTCCGTCGAATGTCGCTGCCGGTGCTGTTGAAACGAACTTCGTGGCCGCAGCCACCGCCACGGCGGGCAAGGCGACCAAGGCGATGACTATCATTGTCGGGGACGGCGGCGGGGCGACCGTTTTGTCGGGATTGGTCAACGGCAAGGCCGAGGGCGAGACGGAGGACGGCGTATGGTCGATTGCGCTTTGGCGCGGCATTTGGAAGGACAAGGCTACGGCGGCTGCCGCGAAGTCCGAGATCGCAAAGTGGGAAGGCGTCTATACGCTCTCTTTGGCGCCCGGCGACGGCTGCGGGAGCGGCTACCTGTCGCTCACGGTCGGTAAGGACGGCAACGTGAAGGCCACGGGCAAGCTTGCTGACGGCACGAGCGTGTCGGCCACCTCCCCGCTCATGTACGACCCCGACGCGGGATGGTTCGCGTACTTCTACGTCGCGCCGAGCGCGTACAAAGGCGGGTGCTTCGCGGTAGCGGTCGGGTTCGACGGCGGCGATAACGCCAAGCAGCTCCAAGACAGTCTGGGCGTCAGGCAGTGGACGAGCTGGAACCCCGAGGCGACGGGCGAGTATGGTGCGGGTTTCTCGCGCGAGGTCGCGTTCGCGGGCGCGTACTACGACAAGCTTAACACCTTGCACCAGTACTACGAGGCTCTTCGCGTGTCGTTGGAGGGCGGTGCGCCGTCCCTTGCGTACACCTACAAGGAAACGCTCGTTGGCGATGGTGGCAAGAAGGCGACCGCCAGTTCCGTGAAGACGGCGGAAGCCGTCGATACCTCCAGCCAGTCCGGCATGACCGTGTCGGTGGACGCGAAGGGCGCGCTTGTCGTCACCAAGGCGACGAAGCCCGCGCAAGACAAGACGACGAAGGAGTGGAGCTACGACGGAGCGAACGACGGCGCGCTGACGCTTTCGTTCACGCAGGCGACGGGTATCTTCAAAGGATCGTACACGTTCTGGTACGACTATATGTCGGCGTACGACGCGACGAAGGCCAAGGACAACGAGACATGGACGCACACCTCGAAGAAGGTGAACTTCGAGGGGATTGTGGTGCAGGGTGCAGATGCGATGCGCGGCTTCTACCTGTGGGATGCGTCGGGCTCGTACATCGACCCCAAGACGAAGAAGGTGAAGTCCTACAAGTACAAAGATTCATATACGGTAGAACTCAAGCCGTAAAGGAAGGCGCAAATGAAAAAGAGTGGAATCTAGAATAATATGAAGAAGTTTGCTACAGGAATTGTCATTGTCGTCGCCTTTGTCGCGTTGGCTGGGCCGCAGAAGGCCATGACTGCTGCGCGCGAGGCGATACAGGAAGGGCATGGTTACACGCCGAAGGGATATGTGCAACCGAAAGAGCCGGAGGTCAGGGAGCGCCTCGAGTGGTTCAAGGACCAGAAGCTCGCGCTGATGATGCACTGGGGCCTTTGCTCCACGATCGGAATAAAGGAGTCGTGGTGTCTTGTGGACAAGGCGGCGAAGCGGGCGCGGCGCGAAGTGACGTGGACTGGCGACGCCGACGAGTTCAAGCGGCAGTACTACGGACTTGCAAGGTCCTTCAATCCGGTCAGGTTCGAGCCGGAGAAGTGGGCGAAGACGGCGAAGGACTGCGGCTTCAAGTACGTCCTCTTCACGACGAAGCACCACGATGGATTCTGCCTCTACGATTCCAAGTACACCGACTTCAAGGTGACTTCGCCGGAATGTCCCTTCTCGACCGACAGGCGCGCGGACATCGTCCGCCACGTGTTCAACGCGTTTCGGGCGGAAGGGCTGGGAATCGCCGCGTACTTCTCCAAGTCGGACTGGCACAACGAGGACTTCTGGGAAGACCACGGCATCGGCAGGTACACGACGGCGTTCCCGACATACGACGTGAAGAAGAATCCGGCGAAGTGGGCGAAGTTCAGGGAATTTGCCAAAAACCAGATCCTTGAAATTGTGCGAGGCTACGGGCCTATCGACATCATCTGGCTCGACGGCGGACAGGTGCAGCGCAGGGCAGGTCTCGACATCCGCATCGAGGAGATCATCGCGGAGGCGCGGAAGACGAATCCCGCGCTGATTTCCGTTGACCGCACGGCTGGCGGTCCTTGCGATCACGCCCGAGCAGACAGTCCCGAAGCAGCCCATCGCCGTGCCGTGGGAAAGTTGCGTCACCATCGGCAAGTGGTGGGGCTACCATTTCGACGACGAATACAAGAGCGTCCGTGAAATCGTTCACATATTGGTTGACGTTGTAGCCAAGGGGGGCAACCTCGCGCTCAACGTGGGGCCGCAGCCGGACGGACGACTCCCGCACCAGGCGCTTGAGCGCATGGCCGCCCTTGGCGCGTGGCTGAAGGCGAACGGCGAGGCGATCTACGAGACGCGCCCGCTCGCGCCCTACCGCATGGGCGGCTGGGCGTTCACGCGCAACCGTAATACTGGAAGAGAGTTTGCCATCCGCCTGTGGAACGACGGGGAGAAGCGCGGTGGACGGCAGGTCGTGCCCGTCCTCAATCCAGCCGAGGTGAAGTCCGTGACACACCTTGCGTCAGGCAAGGCAGTCCCGTTTGAGCGCACGGAGAACGGACTTGATATTGTCCTCCCAGAAGATTTCCCGTTCGACGCGAACGCGGACGTGTTCGCGCTCGTTTCAGGCCATAAAAAGGAATGTCGGCAATGATCATTAGAAAGCTGATAGTAGTCGCGGCAGTAACGGCAAGCGCGATGGCGGCGAACGCCGCAGCGCAGGAGATACGGATTCACTCGCATAACGACTATGCGCAGAAGCGTCCGTTTTGGGGCGCATACGAAGCCGGCGCGGACTCCATCGAGGCCGACGTGTTTCTGGTGGACGGAGAATTGCTCGTGGCGCACTCGCGCAAGGAACTGAAGAAGGGGAACACGCTCCGCCGCCTCTACCTGGAGCCGCTACGCGAGGTCATTCGCAAAAACGGCGGACGCGCCCGCGCGAACGGAAAGCCTCTTCAACTGGTCATCGATCTCAAGAGCGGGAAGTCGGCACTTGACGCCCTGTTGACGATGATTGAGCAGGAGGGGTTTCGCGAATGTTTTGACATCGGCAAGAACCCTTCGGCAGTCAAGTTGAGTGTAGGCGGAAATATTTCCAATATAAAAGATTTTCTTGCATATCCAGATTTTGTCTTCTTCAGTGTTCCGTCCTCCAGAAAACTTGCTGACGGACAATACAAGCGTGTTTCGTGGGTCAGTGACCATGCTCGCTTTTACACCAAGTGGCGTTCTGGTACAATGGCGGAAGCCGACAAGGAAAAGATCCGCGACGCCGCCAGGCGTGCCCACGCCAAAGGAGTGCCATACCGTCTGTGGGGATTCCCCGACCATGCGGAGGCATGGCGGCTTGCGAGGGAACTTGGCTTGGACTACATCAATACGGATCGTCCGGACGCCGTCGCCGCGTTTCTTGCGTCGCCGCCACACGAAGATGGTCATTGAGGTGACAGGCTACTTCAAGAAGGATGTCGTGGCGTTTGCGAAGAAGATCGGCTACAAGGTCGTGTACGAGTCGTAGGGGCGCCGAGGTCTCAACGCCGACGAGCAAGGTGCGCATAGCCTCTCGGTCGAGAAATTTTGGTATAATATACGACATGAGAGTACTTACAGGGATACAGCCCTCGGGCAAGCTGCACTGGGGCAACTACTTCGGCGCGATGAAGTCGATGTTCGACCTTCAGGAGAAGGGCGAGAACTTCATGTTCATCGCCAATTTCCACGCCATGACCACTGTGCGTGACGGCGCGGCGCTCAGGGACGCAACGCGCGACGTCGCGCTCGACTACCTCGCCTGCGGGCTCGATCCGGTGAAGTCCATCGTGTACCGCCAGAGCGACGTCCCCGAGGTGCAGGAGCTCGCGTGGTACCTCTCGTGCCTCACGCCCATGGGCCTGCTCGAGCGCTGCCACAGCTACAAGGACAAGATGGCGCACGGCTTCGAGGCGACGCACGGGCTTTTCGCGTACCCTGTCCTGATGGCGGCGGACATCCTCATCATGAACTCCGATCTCGTCCCAGTCGGCAAGGACCAGAAGCAGCACCTTGAGGTGACGCGCGACCTCGCGCAGAAGTTCAACAATGCGTACGGCGAGATATTCAAGCTTCCCGACCCCTACATCCCCGATACGGTTGCGACGATTCCCGGCACGGACGGACAGAAGATGTCGAAGTCGTACCACAACACGATAGAGCTGTTCGATCCGTCCGTCAAGAAGAAGGTCATGGCCATCGTGACGGACTCCAAGACCATGGAGGAGCCGAAGGAGCCGGAGGGCAACTCCATATACGAGCTGTACAAGCTTTTCGCGACGCCCGAGGAGGTTGCGGCGATGGCTGCGAGTTTCCGCGCCGGCAACTACGGCTACGGACACGCGAAGAAGGCCTTGCTGGAGGCGTACCACCGCCTGTTCGATCCGTTCCGCGAGAGGCGCGAGCAGCTCGCGAAGGACCCCGACGCGCTTGAGGACATCCTGCGTGACGGCGCGAAGCGCGCGAGCGCGGTGGCCGCAGTGCAGATGGAGAAGGTGCGCAAGGCGGTGGGGCTCTGATGGTTGCAAGGTTTGGAGATTTTGCATAACTGACTGCATGGCACAGGAACAGCTATTCGCGGACGAATACAAGGTGACTCTCGACGTGTTCGAGGGGCCACTTGACTTGTTGCTGTATCTGATACGCCGTGAAGAACTTGACATCTACGACATCCCGATCGAGCACATAACCGCCGAGTACATGAAGTTCATCGAGGAGGCCCGCGAGCTGAACCTCGACATCGCTGGCGAGTTCATCGTCATGGCGGCGACGCTGATGGTGATCAAGTCCAGGATGCTCCTGCCGGTGGATCGCCGCACGTCGGGCGAGGACTCCGCCGAGGACTGGGTGGACCCACGCCTCGACCTCGTCCGCCAGCTCATCGAGTACAAGAAGTTCAAGGACGCCGCGATCCGCCTCGAGACCATGGAGGCGATGATGGCGAACAGCTTCGACTACGGCGGAGGACGCCCCAAGTTCGAGAAGACCGCTGCGGACGCTCGCGGCGCGCTCGCGCACATCGACCTCAACGACCTTCTTACCGCATTCCAGGAGGTGCTCGCGCGGGCGAACGAAGTTCCGCACGAGGAACTGAAGGGCATCAAGTTCTCCGTCCCGGAGAAGATGGACCTCGTCCTCGACCGCGCGCGCCGCGAGGGGCAGATATCGTTCGTGTCGCTGTTCCACGAGGACGCGCCGAAGGGGGAGATAATCGTGACGTTCCTCGCGTTGCTGGAGCTGCTGAGGCAGCACCGCGTGATAGTCTACCAGAACGCCGCTTTCCACGAGATAACGATCCTCCCGTCGAGGGAGGAACCGGACGACAAGCCGCTTGAAAGGCCCGACGACTATGAGTGAACAAGTGAAGATTCCGCTGCCGCGCAGCCTGCAGGAGATCGTTGGCTCGCTGCTATTCGCGAGCCAGGATCCATTGACCGCGAAGGAGATCCGCGACGCGGTGCGCGCGGTAGAGCCCGAGGAGGGCGAGAACGCGGAGGTCATGGACGTGTACAGGACGTGCACGTCGCGCGAGATAGACGAGGCGCTGAAGGGTCTTGAGAAGGCCCTTGACGTAGGAGGTTGCGGGTTCAGGCTCGTATGCACTGGCGGTACGTACCGCCTGCAGACCGTGCCGAGCTGCGGACGCTACGTCCGCGCGATGCTCAAGCTCGACCGTCCAAGCCGCCTCGGGCGAGCCTCCCTCGAGACGCTCGCCATCATCGCGTACCGCCAGCCGATAACGAAGAGCGAGGTCGAGGAGATACGCGGCGTGGACGTGACCGCCAACGTCAAGACGCTGATGGACCTTCAGCTCATCCGCCTTGTCGGAAGGTCTGAGCTTCCTGGGCATCCGTTCCTCTACGGGACGACACAGGTGTTCCTCGACCACTTCGGCATATCGAGCCTCCAGCAGCTCAACGAGTTCGATCCGACGCTCCAGCGTTCCAATCCGAGGCTCAAGGCGGAATCATACAAGAAGCCTATCAAGGACGAACAGTCCGAACTGCCTATGGAGGGCGAGACACCTGTGGAAGGTGCGGAGCCTGCGGAAGGCGAGGCACCCGTAGAGGCGGTTGAAGTGTCCGTAGAGGAAGACGAGACGCCGACTGCAGAAGAGCCGAAGGAAACCGTCGCAGCGTCCGCTGAAGACGACTTCTTCATAGACGACACGCCCGACGAATTTGATGACGACGATGACGACGATGAGTTTGACGATGATGAGGACGAGGACGAGTTTGACGAAGATGAAGATCTTGACGAAGAAGACGAGGAGGAGGAAGATGAAGACGACGAGTAAGGCGATAGCCCTTGCGGTTCTTGCCGCGCTTCTCTGTTCATGCGACTCGCGCACTGCCGCAGAACTTAAGGCGGAACGCGCCGGACGCCTTTACCAGGCGGCCATGAGCGACTATTCCGCAGGACGGCTCAACGAGGCCGCCAAGGGATTCGAGAAGGTCGTGCGTGCGGAACCCGGCAACACGAGTGCGCGGTTCCAGCTCGCGAGTCTGCAGCTCGACGGGATGCGCGACTACTTGGGCGCGTTCTGCAACTACCGTGAATACCTGCTAATCGCACCCGACAGCGACAAGGCGAAGATGGCGAAGGAGCGCCTTGCGCTGTGCGAGAGGCACGTCGCGGACGAGCTTGCGAAGAAGCACAAGCTCATCGGCGACGCGGCAATCGCAGCGGAAGGCGAGCGCGCTCGCCGCGAGATCGAACAGTTGAAGTCCGATCGCGACAAGGCGTCCGCCTCGCTAGCTGCAGCGCAGGAGGCGCTTGCGAAGCTGAAGGGCGAGAACGAGCGACTCCGCAAGCTGCTTGCGACGATGGAGGGCGGTGACGGAGAGCCGTCCAAGCCCGTGGATGTCGTCGCTTCGGTCAAGGACCTCCTTGACGACGACGGGGACGACGGCGCGAAGCCCATGAAGGTGTCCGTTGCCGATGCGACCGGGGACGACGCAAAGGCTCCGTCCGCCGCGACCGCGCTCGACGACGCAAAGGCACTGAATGCGCTCGCGGAGGCGGAGGAGGCCGGATTCGGTTCGGCTTCCGGACTCCTTCCCGGACAGGCCGCGGACGCGAAGGATCGCAAGAAGGCCGCCGCCGAAGAGCAGAAGAAGGCCAAGGCCGCGCAGGCGGCGGCGAAGGCCGCCATCCCCGAAACGTACGTCGTGCAGGATGGCGACACGCTCTACAAGATCGCCCAGAAGTTCTACGGCAGGACATCCGCGTGGAAGCGCATCCGCGAGGAGAACAAGGACAAGATATCTACGGACGGACGCGTCCGCACGGGCCAGGTACTGAAGCTTCCGAAATGAGCGGCATACACACGTCAATGGTCGGCGATGCGCACGCCTACACGCGCTCGAAGGTTCCGTGGAGCCTCGACACGTACCGCGATGCGCACGGCGAGACGTCGAAGGGGGAACGCTTCGGGTGGAGGCTCTTCCACTACATAGCGGGCGGCGGGATGCGCACGTTCGGGAGGACTGTACAGCAGGAGGAGCTTGACCGCAGGCAGAACAGGTTCCTCGTATTGGTAATCGGGGTGGTGGTAGCGTGGCTCGCGCTACTCGTGCTGTAGCAATGCGGCTTAAACTTAAAAAGAAAGGAAGAAGGAAAGACGATGAAGGCAATGAGGGCAAGGTCGATGGCGGCCGCAGGTGCGGTCGCGTTGGCGATGGGGGGCGCGTTCGCGCAGTCTGCGGGAACGGGCTCGTTCCTCCGGGACCAGGCGGTCGCGGAGATGCAGCGCGTGTCCGCGCAGGTGGATGTGCTTGCGTCCAACCACGAGAGCCTGTCCGCTAGAGTGAGGAAGTTCGAGTCGGTGAACGACGAGATCGCGTCGCTCCGTGCCGAGGTCGCCGCGCTGAAGGGCACCGTCGCGGAACTCAGGCGCGCGATGGAGCGCCAGCGCGAGGAGATTGTCCGCGACCTCTCGAAGAAGATCGCGTCCATGCAGCCTCCGCCTCCTCCGCCGCCCCCGAAGGGCCAGTCGTCCTCCGCGACGCCGAAGCCCCGGCAGGCGTACAGCGGTCCTTGCTACGAGTACACCGTCCAGCCCGGCGACACGCTCTCGCTCATCGCGAAGGCGTTCAACTCGTCCGTGCAGAAGATAAAGGACGTCAACGGGCTGAGGAGCGACGCGCTCAAGGTCGGGCAGAAGATCAATGTTCCGAAGGAGTGAGACATGAAGATTCTTGTGGTCGGAAGCGGCGGCAGGGAGCATGCGATCGCGTGGCGTCTCGCACAGGACGAGGAAGGGCACGAGCTATACTGTGCGCCGGGCAACGCCGGTACGGCGGAGGTCGCGACGAACGTCGGTATCGCCGCTGATGACATAGCGGGCATCGCGGCATGGGCGACGATGAACCATCCTGACCTCGTCGTGGTCGGTCCCGAGGCCCCGCTCGTGAAGGGGCTTGTCGATTCGCTCCGTGGAATCGGCGTGACGGCGTTCGGTCCCGTAGCCGACGGCGCGCGCATGGAAGGCTCGAAGCGTTTCGCCAAGGAGGTGATGAAGGCGGCTGGCGTACCGACTGGAATGGCCGAGACGTTCACCGATGCTGCGCAGGCGAAAGCCGCGCTGCCGTCGTTCGGGCTTCCCGTCGTCGTGAAGGCAGACGGGCTTGCCGCCGGAAAGGGCGTAGTCGTGGCGGAGACTCTTGCGCAGGCCGAGGAGGCCATAGACGACATGCTCGTCGGCAACAAATTCGGCGCGGCTGGCGCGGAGGTGCTGATCGAGGAGTTCCTGCACGGAGAGGAGTGCTCAATACTCGCGCTCGTGGACGGAAACGACGCCGTGCTTCTGCCGTCGAGCCAGGACCACAAGCGCGCCTTCGACGGCGACAAGGGTCCGAATACCGGCGGAATGGGCGCGTACAGTCCCGCGCCGGTCGTCACCGCAGACAAGCTTCCGATGATCAAGGAGAAGATCATCATGCCGGTGGTGCGCGAACTGAAGAAGCGCGGCATAACGTACCGTGGCGTCCTCTACGCGGGGCTCATGGTGAACGACGAGAACTCGAATCCGCACGGGCCGATGGCGAAGAGCGGCTCGACCGTGAACGTCGTGGAGTTCAACGCACGCTTCGGCGACCCCGAGACGGAAGCAGTCCTGCCGCGTCTCGGAGGAAGTTTCGCGACCGCGCTTCTCCACGCCGCCCAGGGGTGCCTCAAGCCGGGAGATGTCGTCGTCAAGGACGTCGTCGCCGCCACGGTGATCGTCGCCTCCGCCGGATATCCCGGGAGCTACGAGAAGGGCAAGGTGATTTCTGGCCTCGGGTCTCGTGACTCGGGTGCCGGGGACGACACGATCGTGTTCCACTGCGGGACGAAGTCCGTTTCGGACAACGGCGGCAACTCCGTCGTCACCTCCGGCGGTCGCGTGCTGTCGGTGACAGGGCTTGGCTCAAACCTCCGCGAGGCGGTGGACCGTGCATACGCACGTATCGCCGGGATCAGCTTCGACGGCATGGCATACCGCCGCGACATCGCCCACCGAGCATTCGAAAGGGGATAGCCAGCGTCATGTCCGGACAGTCCATGGATGACGTACGCGCACCGTTGTACTGGATCATCGCCGCAGTCGTGACGGCCGTGGTGTTCGTCGTCGCCGAGTACATCAACCTCGACGCGCTCGGTTCGTCCCTCTCGCAGGGGCTGGAGCTCAGGCAGTCTGA
>Ga0310696_10009893_pt1 | contig 10999 bp, 16 predicted proteins | sample AusTroGonzalo_MG_4_FD_203885 | JGI IMG/M metagenome (GOLD analysis project Ga0310696, IMG submission 203885) | Bovine rumen microbial communities from tropical cattle in Woodstock, Queensland, Australia - Gonzalo_02 (v2) (version 2) | ecosystem: Host-associated > Mammals > Digestive system >...
GAGAATAGATAACGATAATCTTGCAGCATACCTTATCTCAAAAGAATGTATGGAACATGTTTCCAACAAGTTTTCTGTAAGCAATGGAGATTTATACAGAAGTATTTATCAGCTTACAGACAATGTAATCGTATTAATGTTTTTGTTTAAGACGCATGAATCAGAACTTGCGTGGCGATATTACTGTTACACAATAACTTTCCCGGAGGAATAAAAATGACTGTTAAAGAACTTAAGAAGAAAAAGGGCGAACTTGGAGTTATCTTAAATTCTTTCGATGTTGAAAAACTCACAGAATACATGAAGACAACAGACTTGTTTAAGACGTCTTATGTAGACAACTTCCTTAAATCAAGTGAAGAACGCAGAACAATGTTCATGTGTTTTATGATTGTTGATGTAAAAGCGCCAGCCAATGTTTATCCTGTAACAAAGAGAAAGGCAAAAGAACTTATCTCTAAGAAGTTCATGGAAGAACAGTTTAAGGCCGCAAAGAAAAAGGTTGATGCAAGAGAGGAAAAGGTAGAAGAAAATGACGTATAGTATCGTTGATTCGTTTTCTCAGTTATTCAGAACCACCTCTGACGAGTATTACACAACAGAGAAAATAAACGGACATATACCTTCTGCATCAGATTATTCTGCACATCTTATGGGGCAGACAAGCCTTGAAATAGTTGCCAAGAACCGCATGGGATTTGTTTTGGCGGAAGCAAAGATTTACAACAGACAGTCTGCAAGATCTCCGCTGGTTACAATGAACTATGCGGATAAGAAGTTTGTGGCCCTTTTCTTCCGAGAAGCCCTTCCTGCTGACGATGCTTATGCTTTGCTTGAAAATGTTTGTAAATATTACGGTATAGTAATCGAAAAAAGAAACGTTTACGTTTTACCGTATTATAACGCATTAAATGATTGTAACTACGTTTTGAATGAAGATGGTGAGAAGTTCAAATACATTGATGATGCTTTGGATTATCTTAAGTCTAAGCAGACTTCTGTGGAAGAATTATTCCTATGGGAGAAAAATCTGCCATTCAATGACGCGCCGCCTTGTGTTCAGACTACTTATCTTGTGGAAGGAAAGTTTTCAGAGGATTTTGAAAACATTAAGGTTTATAACGATGCTATGGGAGTTGAGTCAGACAACGAGTTTACAGAGCCTTATAAGTGTGAAAACTGTCAGTTCTGCAATAAGGAAGTGTGCAAGACACGAAAGTATAAACCTAACGGAAAATTTGTATCTCGGCTGCACTTCGGACAACTTACACAGTATCTTGATAAACCTACTTACTACAAGTGGGATATCAACGGTAAATCTGTAAGGCTTGATAGCGAATTGGAGATTATGAAACAAGAACGTTTTAATGCTATGTGTTTCCGCTATCTTTCAATTCTTCCTAACAGATTGAATGATGATGTGTGGACAAACATTGTGAACCGCGCCTTGAAACATATTAATGTTGTTGGCGGAGAGAAGATAACACGTAACAGCGTTGATACGCTCAGAGAGATACTTACAAAAGATATGGCGGATCATACTCTTGTATCACCTTATTTTGAGTATGAAAGGCTTATGCAAGGTTATATCTATCTGAATCCAGCTAACCTTACGTTTAATCTTTCACCTGAGTCTTTGGCTATTTATATCAGCGGAAGGTTCTCTAAGATAAGATTAGACGGACTTCAAGACATAATCTTACTTCTTAAGCACTTGGGATTTAAGAGACTGCGCAAACAGTTGGACTACATAAACTGTGCTATATGGTATCTGAGAAGTGAGTTTATGTTTCCCGATAAGGAAGATTGGAAGCGTTACCTTCTGAATATTACAAAAGATACAATGTGGCAGGAAAACCTTGAAGCCATGTTGCTTGAAGATAACGAAGATACCAATGATGAAATATCGCCGGAAGATATTGAAGAAATAGAAAACGATGCGTCAATTTATCTTGATACATCAAAAGGAGATTTATATGACTAAGGAATCAGTAGTAAAGGGATTGATTGAAATTGTTAGTAATGCTCAGATGGTTGGTTCTTTCCACGACGCATACAACAACGATAAGTGTTATTACCACAAAGGACACAACTGTTATATTGTGCAGACCATAAAGATAAACGAACAGTTCGGTTGTGCCAAGTACAGCATGGACCCCGAATTGTCGGCTGCACTCAGAGAACTCGGATGTAAACGAACTACAAGACAGTTATACGAACATTGTGTGCGTACTAAGGTAGTTTCATGTTGGATTGTTCCCGATAACATTCTTAAATAATTATGGAAGTTCATGTAATTCTCGGCGGACCAGGATGTAATAAAACTGGTCTGCTTACTGAACTTTATGCCAAGTGTGTAAATCAATATGGTTGGGATAAGGTTGCGTTCATATCATATACAGTCGCACAGGTAAGACGTGATAAATCAAAAGTAAAGTCTATGACAAAGTTATCCGCAGATAAGTTGGATGCTTTCAGAACTATCCATAGTGCCGCGCGTCAGCATTACACAGAAGAAACAGTAGTAATTCCCGAGAGAGAGTTTGAAGGAATGTCCGTATTTATGGATATTGATATGACAAACATCTACAAAGGGATAGACTATATGCGTCAGCTCGAAACAAAGAATATGGCGGTTGGTGCAAATAAAGCGGGCCTTGATACAGATAACTTCAAAAAGTGCGTATACTTCTACAACAGAGTAAAAGAGAAAAAATCCTTAAGCGGTATTAAAGTAATAGACTTCTCGGATATGCTTAAAGATGCAGTAGACGCTCATTACAAAATAGACGTAGACTGTGCATTTATTGATGAAGCGCAAGACCTTACACCTTTACAGTGGAGAGCCATTTATACCTTCTTCCGCGATGTAAAACACCTTTATGTTGCCGGAGATCCAAATCAGTCGTTGTATCGTTTTAATGGCGGCAGACCTAATTATATGCTCGAAATGAGATATGACGATATAAAAATCCTAAATCATTCTTCAAGATGCTCTTCTAACGTTATGGAAATGGCTTTCTTAGTGTGGAAGAAAATGACAAACGCTGCAGAAATGCCTATTTCAAACGGAGATACTTCCGGTTTTGGTGTATTCTATCCCGAGAAAAAACTCAGAAATAACTTCAAAATGGCTATAGAAAGGGCAATAAACAGAGGGGAAAAGGTTCTTGTACTTGCCAATACCTACTTCCAATTGGTAAAAATCCGCGATGATATTCTAAAAGACGACCTTACAACACCGCATAATTTCTATTCAGGAAGATGTAAATACCATTATAAAGACAGAAAACAGAACGTTATAACCTTTGCAACTGTACACCAGGCTAAGGGTTCAGAAGCTGATTATGTTATTTATGACGTTTCTTTTGGAAGAACTTACAGCGCACACGAATATGGTAGTCTTGAAGATAGGTGGCAAGATTATTACAGAATGATTTACACCGGAATAACAAGAGCAAAAAAAGGTATAATCTTGTGTGAAGTTTCACCAGCCGTAGCCAATGAACCTTCATGCAAGAGTTTTATGTTTTATTCTAATTATGGACTTGAAAACTATAAGAAATGGCTTAACGCTTTTTTACCAAGTAATACTTTGACTTTCGACCATTTGCAACCGTGTTCGAGTAAGTAAGTGAGTTATAGTCAGGAAGAATAAAGTGTGTGCTGCCTTCCAAAGTGTAACGCACAATATAATATCCGTCATATCCTTTTGGTAATTCGTCTACTTTTTCAACGCAGTAACCTTCGCAGCCGAGCATTTCGAGAACCTTATCTGCGTCAAACACAAATATTTTGTTCTTGTATGCTCTTGGTCTCAGTAAGTCATAGTCAATAAGTTTGAGTCCTATGGCTTTCCAAGCACTACGCAAGACGTCAATTTCCTTACCTGTAATCTTTTCTGCAACCGCACAAAGAGTGATAAAGTAACATCCGTCTGTTCCTACACAGTTTGCTAAGTCCTGGATTGCTTTGATTTCTGTGATTTTCATAACACCCACCTATAACAATATATCCAACCACCGAGGTAGTTTTATTCCTTTAGCATATAAAATATATCCGACTACCATACCCAATGATCTTATTGCGATAACCGATAGTAGAATTATTAGAACCTTTATCAAGTTCTTTAACTTCGTTTCGTAGCGTGTTATAGTCTCGTAGCAACTGTTCAACTCCGCGTTGATACTCTGCAAAGAGTTCGATAAGTTCGTCGATTGTATCTCCAACTGTTTTCGCTCGGTCTCCGAGATACTTAAGAGATTCGAGGTCGTTTCTAACCTGTTCGTCAGCAATTGTAATTCTCTGCTCATAGAGTCTGACTGTTGCTTCAAGTTCATCAATTTTTCGCTGATAATATAAGATGTTTTCGTCAGTTGATACTCTTGTTGATTTACATCCTGAGAATAGATATGCGGCAAAAAGATACAAAATAATAAATATAAGACAAATCTTTTTTTCATTCATTCTCACCTTCCTTTTCTGCAGCCTTCAACTGTGTTTCCCAATTTTTATCGAGCAACATAACAAGGTCTGTAAGTCGCCAAATATGCTGGATTTCATCATTCATAATTTCTGTAAGAACTTTTTTTACTTCTTCGTTATCTGTGCTGTCGATAATCTGAGAATACAAAGAAGATGCAGAATGTTCATCCGCAATCGCACCTTGCAATACTCTTACCAACTGTGTAGTTGATGTGATTTCAAAAGCGTCTTTTGGACCATCAGTTTTTACAAGTGCCATCTTCCTCTCCTTTTTCTTCAAACGGATTTATGCCATTTACCTTTTTGTTCAAAACGTTGATACCACAATATCCTGCGGTAATAAGACCACTTAAGACAAGTATGTCTACAATTACTTCGGGATAATCATAGTGCATAAACATACATACAAAAGCAAGAATAATCGCCAATGTAACCAATCCCATAAACCAACAAAACGCAATCCATTTACGTGAGTTATATTTTTCTGTCATACACTAAACCCTATCTTTGTTAAAACTACTCCCACAATAGCAGTTATGGCAAGTTTGAAAACAATGTCCACAACTTTGTCAAACCAACTAGCCTTTGCCTCAGCGGGTGCTTTTTCAAGGTTACTAACTCTTGTTTCAAGATTTGATACATCTGTCTTAAGAGTTTCTATATCCTTGTCTTGTAATTTGCTGTCCACAAGCAAACTCTTTAATTCGCTTACTGATTTTTCTAATTGCTCTAACCGATAATTTAGTGTTTCCATTGTAATCTCGCTTGCCATAATACACCTCTTATTTATTAAGCAACTGTAAAGCGTGCTTCATAATTAAGTGTAACCGGTGATGTTCCATTGTACTCAATAGTTGCTTCGTAGCTTTCATCATTAGACAACAGTGTGTCGTCAAGATACCAACCACCAAAAACAAAACCTTCGCCTGGGATTGCTGTGAACCACACCTTGTCACCTTTCTTTACTTCTGCGATTGTATAAGGTGTTGCCTTACATCCGCCCGCAACTGCACCGCTTCCTGTAACTTCTGTCTTTACAGAAATTGTTGGGTCAGGTACAGAAATTACCATTCCGGTAAATGTTTTTTGAAGTAATGAAGGCTCTCCGTTGTGAAGGTCTGCGAGAGTCTGTATTGCATCTGCCATGTTTTCAGCAGCAATACTTCTCTCCTGAGTGTCAGGGAATACTGCTTTGTAAGTATTCAAGTTTGCCATTCTTGCCATAATTATTTCTCCATATCGGCTTATAGTGTTCTCTTTTGATTCCAAAAGCCAATCTAATTACATATTATATCACTCAACTATTTTGTGTCTAGCAATTATTTTATTAATCACTATTAAGATAGATTAACTAATTCTTTTCCAAACTCTGATTGTATAGTTTTTAGGTCTTGTTTCAGTTCCACCTGTGGCATCTGTGCTAGTTTTTGCACGAGCATCTGATGAAGATATATAAGGAGTTGAAGTCCAACAACTTGACAAACCACCTCTCCATCCGGCAGAAGAACTAGAAGAATAATCCAATGCATAAGCATGATCTGCACCGGCACCATTTCCGGTATACACACTAGGATATGCAGTGTGTTGGTGGTCCATTCCATGAGTATGAGATTTTAAGGCCTCTGCTTGTGGAGTTAAAGTATTCCCTTCCTCAATAAATGCGGCTGCATTACCACCACTTGCACGGAAGAATGAACCACTATAATCTATTTCTTGCCAAGTAGAGTAAGACCCCCATAAATCATTTGGAGATTTACATCCTGGATATTGTGGGTAAACTACACCAACAGGCCAAGCAATATCAAACTGAACACTTGCACTTGCTGAAACAAGACTCTTTGTAGCGGCATCCCACCTCATAAATGCGCCGTCTGTAGGGTTATCCTCACGTGTAGCAATAGCCTGGGTATCATCATTTGAATAAGTTATTCCTTCGTAGATTTCTACTCCACCACTTGTCTGATTTCCGGTGTCGCGCACTTCTTCGTCTGCGCCAATTGTTGCAGGTGTAGTCAAACTTTCGTCTGTATAGAAGTTTGTTCCGTCATTTGAATAAAGAATGCGTGTAGCAATATCAATGTCGCCCGTTCTTGCGACACCATTCTTATCGATAGCAATGATGTTATTGTGATTATTTCCGTCATAATTTTCAGTAACAACACCCGCAAGTTCTGTGGTTCCAAGGGCAGATGGATTGTCATTTCTTAAAGTAATAGTGTTTGCACCTACTTTAAGTTCTGTAGAAATTACTTCTTCTCCAATACCATCTACACTGAGATCTCCTTTTATGTGTAAATCGCCATCAATGGTATCTCCGCTTTTGTTCACATAAATACCATTAAGATAGTTCTGAACGTAATCATCATGGAAGAAATCATACAACTGGTCAGTATCGGCATCGTCAAGGGTAATACCAAACTCTGTAAGGAGATTATTGATTTCGGTTATAGAGTCACCAACGAAATCTCTGAACGCATTAATATCTTTTGTAGCCAATTTCCACATAGCGTTCCACCACTGTGCCGGGCAAGTGTCCATTGGTGCTACACCTTCTTGCTGTTGCAGAACTGTAGGCATATCAACGTATTCAGGTCGCGTTGCACTTCCCGCATAAATTACCGGATATTTCTCTGTTGCGTTATTAAAATCACTAATCTTTTTCATATTAATCTCCTTTGTTTAGTTTCCAACTACTGTTACGCTTATAACTATATCGTCATAAGCTGAATATTCTGCATCCAAAGCATCCTTTACTTCGTTTCTGTAAGTCGCATTTATTTGTCCTAGCGTTACATCAATAACTAGTTTATCAAGTTCTGAAAAGTTTGTCACCGAAAAACTATTATTGCCAACAATGTCATAAACAACCCTTCTAACATCGGGTGTGATGTATTCATTGTCAAAAGACGAGTCTATTCTTACCAATACTTTTGGCGCAGTCGTAAACATCTTGTCAAAAGCATATTGAAGTGTAGCCTGATAATCCATAAGACGTATAGGTATTTCAACTAATATATCGTTCATCCAATCTTCATCCGATATAAATGAAATTACATATTGCTTAGACCCACAGAAGAGTTCAACAACGTCTGCTATACCATTAATAGAGTGACGTTTTTTCACCATACAAGCGCACTTAAGATAATCTCTGTATATTGGGTCAGAAATAGGCTCTACACTTGTACTTCTGTTTGTATCATCAAACTTACCACCCATGCTTGGAGTTATTACATTTCCATCAATAATTACATTTCTGTCTGTTGAAAATGCGTGAAAAACTGGATTAGGCACAATATGAGGGATGTTATCGAAAAGAAATGCCTCTTGTATCATAGGTACTTCTACCCAAGGTCTAGGCAATCCTAACAATAATCCTAATGCGTCAAGCCATTTACCTTCAAGAGTATCAATGGAAAACCTTGAAAGAAAGTCAATAAAATCTGCATCTGTTTCATAAACAGAGTCTATTCCCTTTCCAAAACTTTCTGCGATTGGTCCATTAATCTGTCTTGCCAAATATGGAAACTTCTCTGCCATTTGTTACTCCACATTAGATCTGATTATATGAATATTCTCAGGTGTGAAAACAACATATTCGTCAGGGTTTATATTAGATGTAATACCTGTGCTTGTTCCAACATTACATCCTATAACAGTTCCATAGCCTACGTTCTGTACCCATTCAGAAACTTTCTGTGCAGTGAGATTTTCGCCACAACCAAGTGTACCACTCATAGCCATTACTGCTTCACTGTAAGCGCCATCTGCACCAGCGGCAGCATCTGATGCTCTGATTGTGACATATACTGGCACTGAAACTTCTGCAGCAACATCATAATGAACATCCAAATCTTGCATACCACGTCTACAAGTGCTTTCTAAACTTCCAACTGTTGCCGGAATATCCAAATAAGAGAAATAAACATCTGCCAGTTTCTCTGTAATGTCTGCACCTTTGATAACAATATAGCAAGTTCGTGGTGGAATTGTCTTATTACCTACTAAAAGGTTTTGTGAAATAGATTTATTAAACCAAATAGAACATGCTTCTACAGCAGGTAATCTCTCAATTGCGTTCATAGCTTGTAATAGGAAGTCTGACTGTTCTTTTCCCATAGAAATACGATTTCTTAAAGATGCAATAGACTCAATACTATCACCTTCAAATGACTGTGAAATTGAGATACAAGTTACATCGGAATAATCACTGTTGATAAACTCTGTTGCAGAAGGAACATAAAAAGCACCATCTTCGGTACTGTAGAGAACTACTGTTGCAGTATGTCCAGGGTCGCTAACTGCTGCAAGAGTTACATTTCTGTTCAAAGCCCAACTGTGGCCGGTAACACTTTCACTATAAATTGTTCCTACGGGAATTGTAACGCTTGTATTTCCGTTGTTTGAAAGGGTGGCGGTAATGTGGCTTGGTGTACCACTATCACGACTTAAGCCCGCAATAGACGCTAAAACGAGAACTTGATCGTCTTCGCAGTTCTGTGCATCTAAAGCCGAATAAGCCTTTGCAATCTTTTCTTGCCACGAAGTATGTAGACTTCCGCAAGCCAATGCAAATAACCAAGCAGGATTGGCTGGTGTAGCGTCTAACTGAGCAACCGCTTCTCCTGTTGAATCTTTAATGTTATTTTCCAATAATAACTGATTTGTCTTGTTAAGAACCGATACCGCGTTGTTATACGGTGTATCTATTGTTTTTACGTTATCCATTTAATGCACTGACCTCCACAGTAAGATTTCCATCTTTTTCAGTATATTTCGGCAAGTAAGAAAGTTCTCCCGTCATTTCCATAATAGAGTTTCTTATCTGTGTGTTCAACTCATTAGGGGCAACTGTGCCAGTTAATAACTCTACCCATTGATTCCCAACGTCAGGTAACTGTGGGATAGTTCCTCTTTGAAGATATGTAGCGATAATGGAACGTTGCTGAGTTGCGGCACTGTAGTCAATCCAACACAACTTTCCATTCTTCACTTTAAAATCCCAAAAGTTTTCTTTTGTATCTTCATCCGTTGTGGTAATCATTTCTATATCCATTTTACTACCCCTTAAGAATATTAATCCATCTTTTATTTACGGTCAATTAGCTTTTACTTTCACTTGCCCCGAAACCTCTATTTTAGCAGTTACGTTACTTTTTACATCAACTTGTGTCTGCCCGACTTGTGCCTTTCCACTAATCAAGGCACTACCGCTATCTCCTTCCAAAATAACATACTTCCCTTCTACTTTCACCTTTTGTGCAGAAGGTTGTATCGTAATGGTTCCGCTGCCACTTAATGGAACTGTTATTACGGAGTCAGAATAACCGCTTACTGCAACATCTATCGGACCGAAATAAACGCCTTTTCCATCTGCCTTAACCTTAAGACTTGCTTGTGTAGTTATCTGTTTAACTCCATCGCCTGGACTTAATGTAACTGTACATCCGACTACCGCTACGTTTTTCATATCTCTCCTAAGTATTTGCTATTGATAAATTGTTATTGATTGTAACTCCGTCAGACGCCATTTTTATTGTGTTTTTAGCAGAACCATTATCATAGGTAGTGAGAGTAAAATTATTTGATGTGTCCATAACAAAGTCTACAAGGTTTTTTCCGCTATCTGAGAAACTGTCTTTTATAGAAACGTCTATCTTTCCCAAGGTTTCGATAGTGATGTTTCCATCTTCGTTAATGCTTATAGCGCTCTTGTTATTATCATCTTCTTCAGGACTGATTAAAATCGCTTGAACAGTTGCATTACCAAAAGGTTCTGCAAACTCTTTCTTCTTTTCTGCGGTATGGTTGTATTCTACTGTTTTTATGAAATCTCTGCCTGAAAGTAAAAGTACGTTATCGCCAATTGCAGGGCTTACTGTTATCTTAAACTTAGATGTTCCTATATGTAAAAGTCTTACAGCTGATATTATAATTGGGTCTCCGTATTCGTCAGTGTTATATAGTCTTACGTTTACAAAGTTTTTGTCGATAACCTTACAAATTGTGCCAATATTAATAATGTTCTTTCTGTTTACTACATTTGCCAAAAGAGAATATAAATCCGCACTGTTCGCAAAGTTTAGATTGCCTCTGTTCTTACTTTCCATTTAGTTCAACCCCTTTAACGCACTTCCTTCATTCCAACCTTTATAAGTTTCTATGCTATCTTCTCTTACCATATTTCCTTGTAATGCCATATAACTCCTTCCGGTAGTAGAGAACTCATAGTCAATTTTGCCGGTCGCTCTGAAAGTTATTACCTCGTCTTTTAATGGCATATATCGTACACCAAAAGTCTTACTTGATTGACTCTTGGTTTTTGACTTTCCCATTATAGCATTACCCATAATAGAACATAGACAACCAGGATATATTCTATCATCAAAAGGGCTGTTTACAGATATCAGAGTTTCGTTTCTATATGCACCGTTTATATAAAACAATTCCACTGTTTTAGATTTTACACCGTAACTTAAATCATCGGCTTGATAGATGTCTAATTCATACCAACTTT